>Ga0210396_10001099_pt1 | contig 30698 bp, 17 predicted proteins | sample IncBWH17OmetaG_FD_155466 | JGI IMG/M metagenome (GOLD analysis project Ga0210396, IMG submission 155466) | Forest soil microbial communities from Barre Woods Harvard Forest LTER site, Petersham, Massachusetts, United States - Inc-BW-H-17-O ...
ACCGGCGCCGGTGGGCGGCAATTCGCTGGGGATGATGTGCACCTCCACGTCGGGCATTTCATCGCAGCGCAACATTTTGTAGTCGTTGAAATTATTCTGCTGCACGCGCCCTCGATCGATGGTGATAGCGCTGTAGAGCGCGGCGGTCAATCCGTACACGATGGAGCTGCGCGCTTGCGCGTCAATGCTGGAGGGGTTCACGATCCGCCCGCAGTCGAGCGCGCATACCACGCGATGAACCTTCAGCGTGCGCTCCAGGCGATTCACGGAAATTTCGATTACTTGCGCCACGTAACCGTCGTAGGAACTCACTAGGGCAATGCCGCGAAAACGTCCCGCGGGCAGCGGCTTGCCCCATCCCGCGTTTTGCGCCGCCGTTTCCAGCACGGCGAGGTGCCTCGGCGATTTCGACAGCAAGCGGCGGCGCAGTTCGTAGGGATCCTTCTTCCCCGCGGTGGCGATTTCGTCGATGAAGCTCTCCAGGAAAAAACCGTTTTGCGAGGCGCCCACCGACCTCCAGAAGCCGATGGGGACACCTGTATTTACCAGTTGATAATCAACAAGGATATTCGGAATCGCGTAAGGCACACTGTCCAGGCTTTCGACGCTGCGATGATCGAAGTTGTCCTTGAGCGGCCCGAACCGCGCCAGAAGCGACGGCGAGGAAACCCGGCTCGACCACACCACCGGCCAACCGTCGGCATCGAGGCCCGCCGTGCAGCGCGCGTGCGAAACCATGCGGTAGTAATCGTGCTGCATGTCGTCTTCGCGCGACCAGGTGACTTTCACAGGCGCGTTCATGGCTTTGGAAACTTCCACCGCTTCGCCGATGAAATCGGCTTCAAAGCGGCGTCCGAATCCTCCGCCGAGAAACGTGGTGTGGATGAAGACGGAGTCCGTGCCGAGGCCCGTGATCCGAGCGGCCGTGGCCTGGGAACTGGTCTGCGCCTGCGTGGGCGCCCAGACGTCGCAGCGATCCGTGCGGACGTGCGCGGTGCAGTTCTGCGGCTCCATGGTGGCGTGCGCGAGGAAAGGAACTTCGTAGTCGATTTCAACTTTCGTTGCTGCGCTTGCGAGTCCAGCGTTGACTTCGCCCTCCTTTCGCGCGACGGGGCCGGGCTGCGCGGCGGCGTCCGCAAGCTGCTTGCTGATGGCGGCGCTGGTGAGCTTCGCGTTCGGCCCCTCGTCCCATTGCACAGAGAGCGCGCGGCGGCCCTGCATGGCCGTCCAGGTGTTGTCGGCGATCACGGCGACGCCGCTGGAAATCTGGATCACGTCTTTCACGCCGGGAATTGCTTTCGCTTTCGCCGCGTCGAAGCCGGCAACTTTTCCGCCGAACACGGGGCAGCGCGCAACTACGGCATACAGCATTCCCGGCAGGCGCATGTCAATCCCGTACTGCGCGCTGCCATTTACTTTTTGCGGAGTGTCGAGGCGCTTGGTGGGCTTGCCGATCAAGCGGTACTGGTCTGGAGTTTTGAGCGCCTGGTTCTGGGGAACGGGCAGTTTGGCCGCTGCTTCCGCCAGGCTGCCATACGTCAGGCGACGTTTCGTGGCGGCGTGCAGGATCGTGCTGTTCTCCGCGCTGCATTCGGACGAGGGCACGCTCCACTTTTGCGCCGCCGCTTCGAGAAGCATGGCGCGGGCTGTCGCGCTGGCTTTGCGGAGCGGGTCCCACGAAGCGGGAGTGCCGGAACTGCCTCCCGTGCCTTGCGCGCCGAATCTTGGATTGAAGTAGACCTTGTCAGCGGGCGCGAATTCGGTGCGGACCTTTTTCCAGTCGCAATCGAGTTCGTCGGCGGCGATCATGGCGAGGCCGGTCAAGATGCTTTGGCCCATCTCGGACTTGTCGATGAGGATGGTCACTAGATCGTCCGTGCCGACGTGGATCCAGGCGTTGAGCACAATGGGTGCATCCGTTGCCGCTGCTGCGGTTTCCATTCTGCTCGGAAAATAAAAACCGATCAGCAAACCTGCTGTGCCGGCGGCGCCTGTTTTAAGGAAGTTGCGGCGGTTCATTTTTTGCGCGCTGAGACTCATGCCCTACCTCCGGTCGCCCGAACTTCCTGGGCAGGCGAGATTTCACATTGCTGCTCGCCAGCGTGCACTGCTTGAATTTACAGGAAATCGTATGGCTGCGATTGACCGGTGTCAACCGCCTGGCGCTCCTTCTTTCTCTGTGCTTTCGGTTTTCTCTGTGTGCTCTGTGTTGAGCTTTTGCGGGCGAAAGACAAATTCAGAGGCTTTAACACAGAGGGCACGGAGAAAAACGAGGGCGAGGAGAAATCACGCTAGTGGTGGGAGCTTGCTCGAGGGGGAGCGGAACTTTTTGCGCCGTTTAGGGTTAAGAATCGTATGATCAAACCATGAGGCGATGGGCTGAAATCGTTGCTTCGGGGCTACTGGCCGCGATGTCTCTGGCGACGCTAGCCTGGGCCGGGCCTCGCCGCGGCGCTGCAGCAATGTATTCGTCTCCATTGCCACCGAGCGGGAGTGACAAGAGCAGCGGGGATGCAAACTTCGCCGGAAAACTTCCGATTCGTGAGCTGAATGAAGAGGAGGCGATCCTGCACGCGCTGAACCGGCTGGGATTCGGCCCTCGCCCCGGACAAGTGGAGCAAATCGAAAAAACGGGACTCGAGAACTGGATTCAGGCGCAACTGCATCCGGAAAATATCAGCGACCCGATAGTGGATGCGCGGCTTGCAGAATTTCCGGCGCTGGGGCTCAGCGCCGCAGGCCTCCTCGATCAATACCCGCCGCAGGACGTGGCCGCCAAGCGCATGGGGATGAAGGTCGACGAATACCAGAAGCGTTTGCAGGAACTGGCCAGGCAGCCCGGCGGGATGAATTCCCCGCCGTTCAAGGACCCCAATGAAATCGTAAACGAAGCCATGGAAGCGAAAATCATCCGAGCGGTTTACAGCGAGCGGCAGCTGGCCGAACAGCTTTCCGATTTCTGGTTCAACCACTTCAATATTTTCATTTACAAGGACACGGACCGCTGGTACCTGATCCCGTACGAACGGGACGCGATTCGTCCGCGCGTGCTCGGGAAATTCCGCGATCTGCTTGAAGCCACAGCGAAGAGCCCGGCCATGCTTTACTATCTAGATAACTCCTCGAGCGCGGATCCGCACGCGTTCGATCGATTGAAGCTGCATCCGGCGCGCGCCCGGCCGGGCGAAAAACTTCCGCCGCTTGGACCGAGGCGCGGACTGAACGAAAATTATGGCCGCGAATTGATGGAGTTGCACACGCTCGGCGTGGACGGCGGGTACAAGCAGGATGACGTCATCGAAGTCGCGCGCGCGTTCACGGGATGGACGATCGAGTCGCCGCGCGAAAATCCCGCGTTTTATTTCGACGAGCGGATTCACGATCCCGATCCGAAGCGCGTGCTGGGAAAAAAGATCAAGGGTGGAGGGATCAAGGACGGCGAGCAAGTCCTCGATCTCCTGGTGAAGGATCCGCACACGGCGTGGCATATCTCGCTGCAGCTGGCGGAGCATTTTGTGTCGGACGGTCCGCCTCCGGCCCTGGTTGCGCGCATGGCCAAGGCGTTTGAAAAATCCAAGGGCGATATCCGCGCCGTGATGACGGCGATGATTTATTCGCCGGAGTTCTGGTCGCGCGCGGCGTTCCGCGCGAAAGTGAAGACGCCGTTCGAGCTGGTGGCCTCCACGGCGCGCGCGCTCGGCGCCGACGTGGACCAGCCGCTGCAACTCGCGCAGTGGGTCGCGCGCATCGGCGAACCGCTGTACCAGTGCCTGCCGCCGACCGGCTACTCGGACAAGGCCGCGGCGTGGGTCAGCACCGGATCGCTGCTGAACCGCGTAAATTTTGCGGTCGCTCTGACCAACAACAAGGTGCGCGGAGCGCAAGTGGACATCAATTCCCTGGTGGGCGCGGACGTCGGCGCGAATCCTCATTTTGCGCTCGACCGCGTCGAAGGCGAGTTCCTCGCCGGGCAAGTTTCCGACTCGACGCGCGCCACGCTGGAGATGGAAATGACGGAGCCGCGGTTCCTCGGCGCGAAGCTCGACGATCCGGTGACGCAAGTGAACGTCAGACTGATTACCGGATTGGTGCTGGGCTCGCCGGAATTTCAGAAGCGCTAAATGATCCAACCTTTGATGAAAAAATTTTAAATCGGGGCTTCCCTCTCGCATAGCACAGGCACTCTTGCCTGTGCTACTCGCGTATAGCTCTGCTAGAATCCGGGGCATGCTGCTGCCTTCGATTCTCCGCTCCCGCCGTGCTCGGCTCTCGATCGGCGTGGCGTGCGCCGGGGCGCCGGCCCTGATTCTCTTTTTCATTGGAATTTTCACCGTCAGGGCGCAGGACGGTACACCCGCTCAGACCAATGCGATAGCTCAACCGGTCACGCGGAATCTGGTCATCGCGCCGACCCTGATGGAGGAAGTCGCGAAATTCAAACCGGTGCGCATGCCCTTCGACTCCGCGCATCTGACGGCGCGCGAACGGCAGATGGTCGGCAAGCTTGTTGAGGCGTGCCAGAATCTGGAATCCATTTACTGGCGGCAAAGCGATCCCGAGGGATTGAAACTTTATCAGGGGCTGGCCGGCAGCCGCGATCCGAATGACGTTGCGTTGCGAAGGTTTCTCCGGATCAACGGCAGCCGCTTTGACCTGATCGACAATGACGCGCCGTTCGTGGGGACCGCGCCGTGGCCTCCGGGTAGAGCGCTCTACCCGAGCGACCTGACGCGTGAGGAGTTCGATCGCTACGTCGCGGCGCATCCGGACCAGAAAGCAGCGTTGTATGATCCGTGGACCGTCGTGCGCCGCAAGGGCGCCGCGCTCGAAGCGATTCCCTATCATGAGGCGTACAAACAGTGGGTCGATCCCGCGGCGAAAGCGCTGCGAGACGGCGCCGATCTTTCCGACGATCCGGCGTTTGCCAAATTTCTACGCCTGCGCGCGGACTCGCTGTTGACCGACCAGTATTTCGACAGCGACATTGCCTGGGTCAGCCTGGTCAATCCGAAATTCGACGTCATTTTTGCGCCGTATGAAACTTATTTCGACGATCTTCTGGGCGTGAAAACTTCATACGGCGCAGCTGTCCTCGTGCGCAACGAGGAAGAAAGCCGCAAGCTGGACGTGTTCCAGAAATACGTGCCGGACATTCAAGACAGCCTGCCACTGGCGGCCGAGGATCGCCCCTCGAAGCGCGGGCTTTTCTCGCCGATGGAAGTGATGGATGCGCCGTACCGCGCGGGCGATTTGCGCCACGGCTATCAGGCGGTAGCCGACAATCTGCCGAATGATCCGCGCATTCACGAACAAAAAGGCTCGAAGAAAATTTTCTTCAAGAATTTCATGGACGCGCGCGTGAATTACGTGATCCTGCCGATCGCTCAGCGCCTGCTGCGCGCCGACGAGGCGGCAATCGCTTCCGCGGAGGGTTATCTCGCGAGCACCATGATGCATGAAATTTCGCACGGCCTGGGCCCCGCATTCGCGCGCACCTCCAGCGGGCGGCGGGACATTCGCGAAGCGATCGGGCCGACATACTCAGGCCTGGAGGAAGCCAAGGCCGATGTCGTCGGCCTGTACGGCCTGAAATGGCTGGTGGACCGCGGCGATCTTCCCAAAGAAAAATTGAACGGATACTATGCCTCCGAAGTGGCCGGAATTTTCCGGACGGTGCGGTTCGGCGTCGCCGAGGCGCACGGGCGCGCCGAAATCATGGAGTTCAATTTTTATTCTGAACGCGGCGCCATCGCCCGTGACAAAGCGTCAGGCCGTTATGCGATCGATTTTGGCCGCATGCCGGATGCCGTGGCGGCTCTGGCCAAGGAATTACTCGTACAGGAAGCAACCGGAGACCGCGCCCGCGTCGAGGCCTGGTTCGCGAAGTATGGCGCGATCCCGCCGGAGCTTGCCAAGGCGCTGGAAGCCGCTTCCGATGTGCCCGTGGACGTCGATCCGATTTCGGCATTTCCCGAACCCATGCGCTAGCATTCCAATTCGCAAAACGAGAGGATGGTGAACGGATATGGCCAACGAGAACACACAGAATTTACAGAATCACACCCGGCTGGTGCCGCCCTTCCACATGTTCGTGCTGCCCGTGTTCCTGCTGAATGCGGGCGGGTCCATTTACCATATAGTTAGAGCAGGCATTACGTATGGGTCGGTCGTCAACGTGCTGGTGGCCTTCGCGCTGCTTACGTTCGCTCTCTACGCGCGCCTTTTCGCGCTGACGGTGCAGGACCGCGTCATCCGCCTGGAAATGCGCATGCGCCTTGCGGAACTTTTGCCTGCGGAATTGCGGCCGCGCATTCCGGAATTCACCGTCGCGCAGCTGGTTTCCCTGCGGTTTGCCGGCGATGCGGAGCTTCCGGCCCTGGCGCGCAAAGTGCTCGATGAAAAGATGAACAATCGCAAGGCCATTAAGCAGTTGGTGAAGGACTGGCAGGGGGATTATTTGAGGGCTTGAGTGGCGCGGGCTTCAGCCTGCGGGTTGATTCCTGCCAGTGCTATAGGAAGGCCACAGGCTGAAGCCTGCGCTACTTGACCTGCGTATTTTCAGCGAAGCACCAGTGCACGAAATCCTTGCCGTAGCGGTCGGTCACGGATGGGGGAACGTCCTTTTCCTCCAGCTTTTCAAATTCAAAATTGATCTCCCCGCCGGGTTTCACCGTCCCGAGTAGCGAGCCATACACGTTAACCAGAGCGATGTGCGCGTCCGAGGAATTCGGCGGCAGCGCATAGCGCTGGGCCCCCGCGGTCCCCACGATCCATCCCGGCAAGACGCCGCCGTGCTGCTTCCAGTAATCCGTGTTGAAAATTCCGTCCATGAAATAGTGCGAGTGGCTGGCGAGCACGTAGACATGCTTGTGCCCTACGTCCCGCGCGCGCAAAAGATCGGCATAGACGCGCCGGCCGGTTTCGGTCCCCGTGGGCGACTCGTTCATGCTGTGTCCGGCGGAAATGCTTTCGGGCAGCGCCTTGTGCATTCCGGTGACGATGGTTGTGACGGCCGGATCGGCGAGATCCCTGGACAGCGTGCGCTCGAACCAGCTTAACTGCGCGGGGTCAAATTGCTCCGCCGTAGCGCTATCGAGAAAATAGAATGCCACGCCGTGGTTGATCCAGTGAAAGTAGGTCTTGATGTGGTAATCCTTGGGATCGTCCTTCAGGCGTTGCGCTCTCAACCAGGGCATATCGAGCCAGTCCGCAAACTGCAGAATAAAATCCTCGCGCGTTTTGTACGGAGGAATGGTCTCGTGATTTCCGATTCCCACGAAGAACGGGATGATGCCGAACGGGCGGACCTGGCTATCAACGAAGTCGTTCCACTCGATATTTCCGTATTCGGTGATGGAAAGCGGCTTGGCAATGTGCTCGGGCTGGTGTTGAATGTCTTCATCGTAATTTGAAGTCCAGCGCAAATCGCCCAAATGCCAGAAGAACACGGCCTGATTTTTTTTGGCCACCTCGGCAATCCCCGGCATCACCACGTCGCCGCAATTTCGCGAGTCGCCGGACGCCAGGAAGCGCCAGGTTCCGTCGCCGGGCCCTTCCTGCGCTCTGGAAGGCTGTGCCAGCGGCGCCAGCGCGAAGGCGATCGCGATGGCAAACAGACCTTTGCAAATTTTCATTTTTCTAAACCTCTGCCTCAGCGGGTGACGCTGCTGCAACCTCGTTCCGAGGCGCTTTGCAAGTATAAGACTACACCTCACTCCGGTGGATTATTATTACAGTTTGATGACTCGGGGCGCCGGCGCACCCGTGCAGCGCAGGCACTCTTGCCTGTGTGGTTTTGAGGGCTGCCCATACGTTGCCGCTTCATTCGCAATTGCAAAAACCGCACAGGCAAGAGCACCTTTGCCACCTGGGCGATGCTGCTCATTTCCGGATGCGATAGACCTCCAAGGGGCCCGAAGAGTAAGTTCGATCGCCGATTGCCGCAAGGGGCGCGGAAAAACGGGGCACATCGTACGCCCACACATAGTCATAATCATTCTGGACGTGTTGCCAATCCGGCGGCTCGTCGTAGCCGAGATTCCAGAACCCGTCGGGTGTGTAGGAATTGTGGATGATGCGCATGGGGGTTTCTCCGGGTGCGTCCTTCAAGTACGGAGAGAACCAGCCGCGGCGGATCACTCCGTAGGCCCAGAAATGCGTGAAGGGCCGCTCGATGGGGTCCTCATCTCCTTCGACGATCGGCAAGACGAGCGCGCCGCGCGGCACAGCATCGAACGAGCGCGCGAGGCCGGCCAGTGCGGGCTGCGCTTCGTTAAAATGACGCGTCACGCTCACGGTGCGCGCGGCGAAAAGCAAAAGCGGAATCGCGGCGAGCGTTTTTGCGCGCCGCCCCACGCGCGCCATGGCCAGGATCGCGACGAACAGAAAAGGCAGCACGCGAATGTCGAGGTCGGACGCTTCCTCGCCCCACATCCAAGGGATCACCCAGAACAGCGCAAAAAAAAATAGGGCAATGGCTATCCATTTTCGATCCCAGTGAAATTCGGGATTGCGCCACCACGCGGCAAAAAACCAGGCCACGAGCGCAGCCAGCGAAACCCAATCGAGCCAGGGCCAATAGCCGTGCAGGATCATGCCCAGCGAATCGAGCTTGTCTTCCCAACCGTGAAAGACGATCTTGTTCGCGCTCAGTCCCACGCGCGAGGAGTGCAGATAAAACGCCAGGCCCGGCAGTGCCAGTCCGCCGCTCCAAAGCCAGTCGCGAATCGGCCGCCGCGAAAGCGCGAGGTAAGCCATCACAATCAATCCTGCAATGGCGAAACCCAGGAGGTGCGCGAAATATGCCGCAGTAAATGCCGTGAGAGCCGCAATCCATCGCCCAATTCCCGGCTTCGCAAGCCAGCGCAGCCATAACCCCTGCGCCAAAAATCCCACGGCAATGCTCAGATCGAAATTCAGAAACCCTTCCAGAAAAAAAACGTTATAGGCGATCAACAGCGACCACCAGGACGCCGCCTCCGCTTCCGGCTGCGCCTGACGAAGAAAAAACCATGCTGCGCCGGGCAACGCGAGGGCACACAGGCTGAGGAACACGCGCCCCGCCGTCTCGATCGGAAATAGCCGCACCAGCACGGCCAGCGCGGCGTCCATTCCCAGATAAGGATAGGCGCCCCAATCGGCCCGGTAGAATTTCTGAAATGAAAAATTCGGATCGTCCAGGTGCGCAAGAACAAACGCGCGCGCCAGATGATTCGGATAATCGAGCAAAGGAGGGAACGCCACAAGCCAAATCGGAGCAAGGAGCAATCCAGCGCAAATCACGCCGCCGGCCAGCCGAAGAGCCCAATGCGTTCGAGGTATAAACAACTGGCGTCCTCACGCGCGCTCGAAACCGAAAACCTTAACACAGAGAACACGGAGAAAAACAAGGTCACGGAGAAGGCCAAGTAGCACAGGCGCCCCTGCCTGGGCGATTTTGTGGCCGCACATGCCCTACCGATGTAACTACGATTACAAACCTGGCACAGGCAAGAGCGTTTGTGCTACCGGGCAGTCCAAATCATCGGCAGGAGGCCCAGCGCGGTCAGCGCGAGCATCAGGACGAGGCTCTGCCTGCCTGTCCTGCGATCCGCGAGGGCCAGCGCGATGAACGCCTTGGCAAAATTATTGCTGGCCGCCGCGAGGATGACTCCCGCCACGGCGAGGCCCATCGAAGTCATTTTCCCCGCGGTTTGCGTGAGCCCCATGATGAACGGGTCCACCGGCGCAAGGCCGGAAATAACGGCCATCCCGTAAATTCCACCATTGCCCAAATGGATCAACGCGAAATTCGTGGCCACGAGCACCACAACAAATATCAGCCCCAGTAAAAATGCGGAGCCTAGCTCCAGGGGATTTCGCGCCGAGTACGCAGTTTTTGTTTCTGCCATCGAGGGCGCGTCGGGCAGGCAGGACCACGCCCATCCGCCAGCAATGCCGATCGCTCCCAGAACGACGAACGGAATCAGCAGGCGGTTCATGAGCTGGAGGTTAAAAATGCCGATTAGGACTAGAAAACGGAAGTACATCACGCCAGAGGCGATCAGGATGCCTCCCGCGTAAGTGTGAGGAGCCTCTGCCGTCTTGGCTTCTTTGGCCATGACCACGGTTGTAAATGTCGACGAGTATAATCCTCCCAGCAGTGCCGAGAGCCTTATGCCGCCTTTGCCCTTCGATAATTTTTCCAGCAGATAACTTCCGTAGGACACGCCACTGATGGCCACGACAATCAGCCACGACTTGAACGGATTCACCGCGAACTGCCCGAAATCCCGATTCGGCACGATCGGCAGAATCACAAATGTGAGTAAGAGAAACTTGGTAAACGTCAGAATCTCAACGGCGGGAATGCTGGTGGTCAGGTTCTCGAGAAATTCTTTCAGCTCGAGCAGCAGCATGCTGAGAACGGCGATGGTGGTGGCGATCCACAGTTGGTCGCGCGACACCAGCGCCCCGATCACATACGTGACCAGGCCGGAGACTTCCGTGGTTACTCCGGCTTCGTCGTACGTTTCGAGTTTGTGTTTGTAGGAAAGCCATAGGAACGCGCCAATCACGCCGAACCCAAACGTCAAAGGGAGCAATTGGGTTCCGGACAACAGCGCCATCGCATAACCGGTCAATCCGATCAGCGGAAAGGTGCGGACTCCCCCGAAGCCGTAGCGCTGGCCTGCGGCGCGGTGTTCCTCGCGCTCCAGTCCGATCAGGAAACACAAAAACAGCGTGAGGAGAATCTTGAAGCCTTCCGGCGGCATGAGTTGGAGAAGTTTGTCGGTCACTGATTCTCTTCGGCGGCCCTTGCGCCACCGCGAGACTATCGGGAATTGGGGACAAACTCAATGCTGGAATGCGCTTTGAGCAGCACAGGCACTCCTGCCGGTGCGGTTTTTGCAATCCCAGCTGATCCTGGGGTGTAGGTGTGGTCTACAAACCCGCATAGGCAAGAGTGCCGTGCTACTTGAGATTCTGGGCGGAGCCACCTGAAAGTGGCAGCCAGACTTGAAAGAGCGTGTTGCCGGGCTTCGATGTGACCTGAATTGTGCCGCGGTGCTTTTTCACGATGCGCTGCACAGTGTCAAGGCCGAGGCCGGTTCCCTCGCCCACTGCCTTGGTTGTGAAAAATGGCTCAAAAATGTGTGTTTGCACTTCGGGTGAAATTCCCGGGCCGTTGTCGCCGATTTCCACGACCACGCAAGTGTCATCGCGGTAAGTGCGCAGGCGCAGCTCGCCCTTGCCGCCCATGGCGTCAATGGCGTTGTCTATGATGTTGGTCCAAACCTGGTTGAGTTCGCTGCCGAAGGAATCCACCAGCAGCGGGATGCGTTCATATTCGCGCTGCACGGTCACTCCCTTTTTGAGCTTGTGGTTCAGGATAGTGAGCGTGCTTTCCAGGCTTTTCACGATGTCCACGTTCTGCACGGGTGCCTGGTCCATGTAGGTGTATTCCTTGATTGCCAGGACCAGGTCGGAAATGCGCGCGGCGCTGCTTTCGATTTCGTCGAGCAGGCTGTACACCTCGGCGACCGCCGCGATTCTGACCAGCGCCGCTCGCGCGGTGCCGGGGTCGAGCTCCGTGAAGAGAGACTCGAGCACATCCGGCTGGATGTTGCGGTGCGCCAGCCCAGCCGCAAGCATCCACAAATCGTTCTGCCCATGGCTGCGAAGCAACGAATCCAATTGCTCCTCGAGATCGGACATGGCCAAAGTGTCGAGCGGAGGATCCTTGTGCTGGATGATGGAGGCCTCCAGCCTCTCGATTTCCGCTTTCTGTGTGGCGGTGAGGTCTCGCCGCCCAAGTTCGTGGGCCGCGTCGCGAATTTTTTGCAGGATTTCGCGCAACTGGCTGGAGGCGCGCTTGGCGGCGGAGGCGGGATTGTTGAGTTCGTGAGCGAGCCCTGCGGAAAGTTTGCCGAGCGCCGCCAGGCGGTCTCGCTGCTGTTCCCTGCGCGTGGTCTCGCGAACGCGATCGGTCATCATGCCCACGAGGCGTTGGGTCAGCTCGGGCATTTTCTGCACGAGGTCCTGATACTTCGTTTCCGGAAATCGCAGGATGCGGCATTCGGTGAGCGCGCGTGCGCCGAAGGTGAACGTTTTCATTCGGGAATAGGGCAGCCGTCCGGTGACCTGCCCGGCGTCAACGTTGATGATGATCGTCTCGCCGCCGAATTCGCCGCGCGCCTGGAGCTGCCCTTCGAGAAGAACAAACATGGCATCAGCAGCAGCGCCCGGACTGATGAGAACATCGCCCGGCTTGAAGTGCAATTCCTCCGACTGGCTGATGAACCAGGCGATCTGGTCTTCCGGCAAATCCGCGAAGGCTGGGATACTGAGCAGCTCGGCTTTTTCCGTCATGGGTGTTCGCTCAAATGTTGGGGAATGAAATGTAGTGCAGGCTGCAGCCTGTGAATATTCATCGCGGCGAAGGTCGAAACCGCTGCGGCCAACCCCCACAGGCTGAAGCGTGCGCTACTTTCCGTCATTGTACTTTGCTCAAATATTGATGAATGAATTGCACGGCCACGGATCCTTCCCCAACTCCCGAAGCCACGCGCTTGACCGAACCGTGGCGCACATCGCCCACGGCAAAAATTCCGGGCACGTTGGTTTCGAGCAGGAAGGGATCGCGCTCCAGCGTCCAGCCCTTGGGGCGCTGCCCATCGGCGATCAAGTCGGGACCCGTCAGCAGGAAGCCGCGATCGTCACGCTCGACGACTCCGGCCAGCCAATCGGTTTGCGGCAACGCGCCGATAAAAATAAATACGGAGCTGGCCGGGACGCGCTCGATTTTGCCTGTGTCCGAACACATAACGGAAATTTCCTCGAGGTGCGTTTCGCCATGCACTTCGGCCACGCTGGCGTGCGCCCAGACCTGAATTTTGGGCGTCTCATTGATTTGATCGATCAAGTATTGCGACATGGTGCTCGACAGTGAACTCCCGCGCACCAGGATGAACACTTTTTCCGCGTACTTGGCGAAGTTCATGGCCGCCTGGCCCGCCGAATTCGCACCGCCCACCACGTATACCGTTTCTCCCGCGCAGGAAATCGCTTCCGTCGCGCCGCCGCCATAGTAAACGCCCGCGCCCTGCAAGCGGTCGATCCCCGGCGCATCGAGGCGCCGCCATTGCACTCCCGTGGCGATCATCAACGCGTGGCAGGAAAATTCGCTTTCGTCGGCAAGCTTAATGATGCGGTAGGGGCCTTCCGTGCGAATCCCCGATGCTCCCGCCGCAATAATTTCCACGCCGAATCTCTGCGCCTGCACCACGGCGCGGCGCGCCAGATCGCCGCCGCTGAGGCCCGCGGGAAAGCCAAGATAATTTTCGATGCGCGAGCTCATGCCCGCCTGCCCGCCCGGCGCTTCCCGCTCGACGATCACCGTGTGCAAGCCTTCCGAAGCCCCGTACACGGCGGCAGCCAGGCCCGCGGGCCCTCCGCCGATGATTGCCAAATCGTAAAAGCTGGTTTGCGCGCGAGTGCGCAGGCCGACTTTCTGCGCCACTTGGGCCGGGGTGGATTCGAGGATTTTCGTCCCATCGGGAAAAAGCACGACGGGAAGACTGGTGGCTTCGGGTCCCAAAGATTCCAGTAATAGTTTGGTCTCTGGATCGCTCGCGGAAATTTCCACGTCGATCCACTGGTAGGGGACGTGATTCCGCGCCAGGAAGTCGCGCAATTCATATGAGCGGGGCGACCAGCGCGTGCCGAGTACGCGTATGCCCGAATAGGCTGGATGGTGGGAGGCCTGCCAGTCTTCGAGCAGATCGTCCAGCTGCGGGTAGAGATGCTCGGTGGGCGGGTCCCACGGTTTCATGAAAAAGTAGTGGATGCTGGCCTGATTGATGGCGCCGATCGCGGCGGTGGTGTCGGCGTAGGCGGTGAGCAGCGCGCGCTTGGCGTCCGGGTAAATGCGCATGGCCTCCTGCAAAAAGTGCACGCCGTCAATGCGCGGCATGCGCTGGTCGGCCAGCAGCAGGGCGACACTGTCGCTTCGGAGATTCAGCTGCTTCAGAAGATCGAGCGCGCTTTCGGGGGAGCCGCTGCCCAGAACGCGATAATCCGCGCCGTACTGCGAACGCAGGTCGCGTTCAATGGCCCGCAAAACATCCGCGTCGTCGTCCACGCTCAGTAAGATTGGTTTCGCCATGTTCGGTTCTCACTTCAATGATGGAATCAATATTAAAATCATGCCGCACCCGAGTAGACTGATTGGATGCCCCAGCAAACCATTGGTCGCAGGATTATACAACCACTGGCACACGCTTCAGTCTGTCTGGCTCCGATCGGGGACTCGGGGCGTTCGCGGTAGCCTGGGGAAGCGCGCCAACTGGAATTGTTGGGCATGCCAAGGTCAGATGAAAATCCACAGGCTGAAGCCTGCGCCACTTGCCGATTGAGTTGTGATATTGTTTCCGCCTCCATGGAACTGAGCCTGCAAAGCCAGAAGATCGGCGACGTCGTCGTCATTCGATGCCGGGGGCGCATCGTGGTGGGCGCGGAAATCGCTTCACTGCAACAGGAACTGGAAAGATTGACGGGGCTGACCAAGAAAGTGGTTCTGCACCTGGGAGAAGTCACCTTCATTGACAGTGTCGGACTGGGTGCGCTGGTCCGCCAGTTCGGCGTGTTGCGTGCCAAAAGCGGCGATCTGAAGCTCTGCCAGGTTTCTCCTTTTCTCCTGCAAGTTTTGCAGGTCACGAACCTTCTACGCATTTTCCCCCTGCACGCTTCGGAAGCGGAAGCGATCCAGGCGTTCTCCCAGGCAAGGCAATTTCACGAAGAGACGTTCGGAACCTCGAAAACGCGCATCGTCTGCATCGATTCCTCCCACGATTTGCTGGCCTATGTGAGCGTCCTTCTCAAGCGTTCCGGTTACGAAGTCATCACCACGCGAAACCCGTCCGATGCCCTGCTGTTTATGAGGGTCACCAAGCCGCAGATTCTGATTTGCGGACCGGGGATCCAAGCCAACGAGCCGGCCATGCATGGATTCGCCGAACTCAAGCCAAACGTGCACCTGCTGCAACTGCCCTCCGATTTTTCCACCGGGGAGGCAGGCCAGGCCGGATCGAACCTGGTCAATCGTGTCCGGCAACTCCTGTCGGAACAGCCGTAGACGTAGCGCCCGCTTTCAGGCGGCAACATTGGAATCGTGCAAATGCCCGGCTGAAGGCGGGCGCTATATAAACCAAAGCCCAGAGATAGCTTTGGTCAACCGGACCGGGTTCTCCGAGCGAATGCGACGAATCGCGGCCCGAACGCATCTAAAAACTGTGGGGTTTGAATTCGGGGATCGAAGGAATCATAATGCCTGAACAAGATACCATCCCTGTGGGAGCCATCCTGGAAACCTGGTCGAATGACCCGTGGACCAATGGCGTGCAAATCGACGACCGGGAGGACATGGAAAAGCTGGCCGTCCGCACCTGGAATACCGATTATGAAATCACCATCATCGAGGGGCGCAGCGGAGAAATACTTCTTCGCGGCGGCCAATTCTTCCCGGAGTTAACACCCGCGCGGCTGACCGGAGCCACACTGGGCGGCAGCTTCTGCAAAATGCGCGGAATCTACGTAGGTTTCCGTATGGAAATCAACGCCAACGGCCAGCGCTTCGTAACCACGCCGGTCGAGTCCATCGGCGTGGTGGTCTGAATCTCGTTACTTCGTAAACCACCGCGATACGAACCTCTTCGTATATTTCTTCACCAACCGTTACACCATTGTTGTCAAGATTCGTGACTTTCTGGAGTTTGGAAGTAGCGCAGGCTTCAGCCTGTGGGGTTTGTTCCATGCACACGCCAAAACCCACAGGCTGAAGCCTGCGCTACTTAAGCCTCTAGCTCAGCGAGGAGCTACCCATTAGGTATTTGTCCACCGCGACGGCGGCCTTGCGGCCTTCGGAGATGGCCCACACGACGAGCGACTGGCCGCGGCGCATGTCGCCGGCGGCGAAGACGCCGGGGACCGAGCTCATGTAATCCGCGCCGGTGGCGATGTTGCTGCGCGAGTCGAGGTTCACGCCCAGTTGCTCGATCATTCCGTTTTTCACGGGGCCGAGGAAACCGAGGGCCAGCAGGACCAGATCGGCTTCAATCACGGACTCCGTGCCGGGGATAGCCTCGAACTTCGGCGGCAGGCCGACGCGAATCGTGTGCAGCTCTTTCACGTTGCCGTTTTCGTCCCCTGTAAATTTCATGGTGTTGAGCGCCCAGTCGCGCTTGCCGCCTTCTTCGTGCGCGCTCTCAGTGCGCAGTTGCAGCGGCCACAGCGGCCACGGCGTGCTGGGCGAGCGCTCCAGCGGCGGCATGGGCATGATTTCAAACTGGTGAATGGATTTGGCCTGATGGCGATGGCAGGTGCCCAGGCAGTCCGCGCCTGTATCTCCGCCGCCGATGATCACGACGCGCTTTCCGGTGGCGCGAATCTGGTCCGGAATCGTGTCGCCGGCTACGACTTTGTTCTGCTGGGGCAGGAATTGCATCGCAAAATAAATGCCATTGAGTTCGCGCCCGGGGACATTGAGGTCGCGCGGGGCTTCGGCGCCGCCGGTCAGGACCAGGGCGTCATACTCCTTGCGCAAATCCTGCGCGGGAATGCTGCCGCCCACGTGCGCGCTGGTCTGGAATTGCACGCCTTCGGCCAGCATCTGTTCCAGGCGCCGGTCGAGCACGCGCTTTTCCAGCTTGAAGTCGGGAATGCCGTAGCGCAGCAGGCCGCCGATTCGGTCGTTCTTCTCGAACACGGTGACTTCGTGGCCCGCGCGATTCAGTTGCTGCGCGGCGGCCAGGCCTGACGGGCCGGAGCCGACCACGGCGACGCGTTTTCCGGTGCGTGCCTCGGGAAGCTCCGGCTGGATCCAGCCCTCCTCCCAGGCGCGGTCCACAATGGATTTTTCGATTAGCTTAATAGTAACGGGCGGCTCGCTGATCCCCAGCACGCAGGCCGCTTCGCAGGGCGCGGGGCAAATGCGCCCGGTAAACTCCGGAAAATTGTTGGTGGAATGCAGAACGCGGATGGCATCCTGCCAGCGGTCGCGATACACCAGGTCGTTCCAATCCGGAATGATGTTGTTGACCGGGCAGCCCGTGTGGCAGAAGGGAATGCCGCAGTCCATGCAGCGCGCCCCTTGCACGCGCACTTTTTCCTCCGAAAACGGCTGGTACACCTCGAAATAATCGAGGACGCGCTCGGCGACGGGACGCCGCACGGGCATTTCTCGCGTGTATTCCTTGAAGCCGGTAACCTTACCCATGAATCTCCTGAAGCTGCACAGGCACTTTTGCCTGGGCGGGTCTTGCGATCGCGCGTGAATCCGCGGCCCACATACATTTTACAAAACCGCGCATTAATCCGCGTCGTACAGGCACTCTACAAAATCGCACAGGCAAAAATGCCTGTGCTACGGAAGACCCTACCCGCGAATCGCCTGGCCTTGCGCGTGCATCGTTTCGGCCTGCGCCGCCAGCACGCTTGCGGGAATTCGCGGAACGCCCAGGACGCGCTTGAATTCGTGCGGGAAGACCTTGACGAATTTCGGCAGCATGGCGTCCCAGTGTTTTAAAATCCATTTGGCCTGCGGGCTGTCGGTCAGCTCCGCATGGCGTGCAATCAGGCCCTGCACCGTCTCGATATCTTTGGCTTCCGCCAGGGGCTCCAGGTCCACATCCACGCGGTTGCAGCACTCGGAAGCGAAATCGCCGGTCTGGTCCAGAACGAAGGCGATGCCGCCGGTCATGCCCGCTGCGAAGTTGCGTCCCGTTTTGCCCAGCACAACTACCAGGCCGCGCGTCATGTATTCGCAGCCGTGATCGCCGACGCCTTCGACAACAGCCGTCGCGCCCGAATTGCGCACCGCGAAGCGCTCCCCGGCCATACCGTTAAAGAAGGCCTCGCCGCTCGTCGCGCCGTACAGGCACACGTTGCCGATGAGGATATTTTCCTCCGGCACGAAATGCGAATTGCGCGGCGGATAAATCACGATCCGTCCGCCGGAAAGCCCCTTGCCAACGTAATCGTTGGCTTCGCCTTCCAGCGTCAGGGTCACGCCGGTGGCGAGGAAAGCGCCGAAGCTTTGCCCTGCGCAGCCGTGAAACTGGATGCGAATGGTGTCGTCGGGCAAGCCCACGGAGCCGTGACGGCGGGCAATGCGTCCGCTAAGCATCGCGCCGACCGTGCGGTGGACGTTACGAATTGGTAAATTGAGCGACAGGGGCGTGAGCCGCTCGATGGCGTCGCTGGCCAGCTCGATCAGCTTTCCGTCGAGCGAGTCGTAGAGTCCGTGGTCCTGCGCCTGCGTGCAGCGCCGCCCCACGTGGCTGGGCATCGGCGGATTGTACAGCACCGAGGAGAGATCGATGCCCTTCGCTTTCCAGTGCTCCACGTCCGCGCGTTGCGTGAGGCAATCCACGCGCCCGATCATTTCGTCGACTTTGCGGAAACCGAGCTGAGCCATGATCAGGCGCAAATCCTCGGCGACGTAGAACAGGAAATTAATCACGTGCTCGGGCTTGCCTGCGAACTTCTTGCGCAGCTCCGGGTCCTGCGTGGCGATGCCCACGGGGCAGGTGTTCAGATGGCATTTGCGCATCATGATGCACCCCATGGTGACCAGCGGCGTGGTGGCGAATCCGAATTCCTCGGCGCCCAGCAGCGCGGCGATGGCCACGTCGCGGCCCGTCTGCAGCTTGCCGTCCACTTGCACGCGCACGCGGCTGCGCAGGTCGTTCATCACCAGAACTTGCTGCGTCTCGGAAAGCCCGAGCTCCCAGGGAATTCCGGCGTGGCGAATCGAGCTGATCGGCGAAGCCCCGGTCCCGCCGTCGTAGCCGCTGATCAGGATCACGTCGGCATGCGCCTTGGCGACGCCTGCCGCCACCGTGCCCACGCCCACTTCGGCGACGAGCTTGACGGAAATGCGCGCCTGGGGATTGACGTTTTTCAAATCGAAAATGAGCTGCGCCAAATCCTCGATCGAATAAATATCGTGATGCGGCGGCGGAGAAATCAGGCCCACGCCGGGGATCGAGTGGCGCACGCGGGCAATCACGTCGTCCACTTTGTGGCCGGGCAACTGGCCGCCTTCGCCGGGCTTGGCGCCCTGGGCGATCTTGATCTGCAAGTCGTCCGCGTTGATCAGATAATTGGTGGTAACGCCGAAACGCGCCGAGGCCACCTGCTTGATCGCGCTGCGGCGCAAATCGCCGTTGGCGTCCGGAGTAAAGCGCGCCTCGTCCTCGCCGCCTTCGCCGGTGTTCGATTTCCCGCCGATGCGGTTCATGGCGATGGCCAGCGTTTCGTGCGCTTCCTTGCTGATCGAGCCGAAGGACATCGCGCCGGTCGCGAAGCGCTTCACGATCTCCGCGGCAGGCTCGACTTGTTCCAGGGGAATGGCCGGGCCGTTTGGCTTGAATTCAAACATGCCGCGAAGCATTTGCAGATCGCGATTCTGCTGGTTGACGATGTCCGCAAATTCCCGGAAGCTCTCGAATTTCTCCTGGCGCACCGCGTGCTGCAGCTTGCTCACTGTCGTGGGGTTGAGCAGGTGCCGTTCGCCGCGCACCCGGTACTGATATTCCCCGCCGACGCGCAACTCCGTGTCCGACAGGTGCGGCGGCTGCATGGCGAATTCGTGTTTCATGATCGCTTCGCGCGCCAGCACTTCGATGCCGATGCCCTCGATACGCGAAGACGTTCCCGTAAAATATTTCTCGACGAGCGATTGATTGAGCCCCACCGTCTCGAAGATTTGCGCGCCCTGATAACTCTGCAGCGTGGAAATCCCCATCTTCGAGAACGTTTTCAGAAGCCCCTTGTCGATGGACTTCATGTAGCTCTTGAAAACTTTGTCCCAGGTGTACTCCGGCGGAAACGCTCCGGCCTTGTGCAGATCCTCGAGCGTTTCAATCGCGAGGTATGGATTCACCGCGCTCGCGCCGTAGCCCAGCAGCAGCGCAAAATGCATCACCTCGCGCGGCTCGCCGGACTCGACGATCAAGGCCACCTGGTTGCGCGTTCCTTCGCGGATCAAATGATTGTGAACCGCCGACAGGGCGATCAGCGACGGGATCGGCGCGTACTCGTGGTCCACCCCGCGGTCGGTCAGAATCAAGAGTGTGTAGCCGGACTTGATGGCCAGCGAGGCGCGGCGGCACAGCGTTTCAGTCGCTTCCTCGAGCTGCTTCTCGCCGCCATTCACGCGGAACAGCATGGGCAGGCTGGTGGCCAGGAAATTGCCCCAGCTCACGCGCCGCAGCTTTTCCAGCCGCCAGTTGGAGATGACCGGGTGGCGCAGCTTCAGCGTGTGGCAATTTTTCGGCGTCTCTTCCAGGATGTTGCCTTCGCTTCCGATATAGGAATTGAGAGACATCACCAGACCTTCGCGGATCGAATCGATGGCCGGGTTGGTGACCTGGGCGAAGGTCTGCTTGAAATAACTGAAAAGCATCTGCGGCTTGTCGGACAAACAGGCCAGCGGCGTATCGATGCCCATCGAGCCCACGGGCTCCTCGCCGCCGAGAGCGGACGGCAGAAGAATCGTCTTCAAATCTTCGTCCGTGTAGCCAAAAGCGCGCTGCCGCATGCGGATCGTTTCATGATTGGTCGGCAGGACGTGCGTCGGGCTCGGAAGATGATCGAGCGTGATCTGATTTTCCTTGAGCCACAGAGCGTACGGTTGCCGCGCGGCCAATTGCTTTTTCACTTCCTCGTCCGTGATCAGCCGCTTCTGCTCCGTGTCCACGATGAAAATGCGGCCGGGCGCGAGCCTGCCTTTCATCCGGACTTCCTCGGGCCTGATGGAGAGCACTCCGGCTTCCGAGGCCAGGACCACCAAGCCATCGTTGGTGACCAGGAACCGGCCGGGACGCAGCCCGTTGCGATCGAGCTTCGCGCCGATCACTCGCCCGTCTGTGAAGGCCACCGCCGCCGGGCCGTCCCACGGCTCCATCAGCGAGGCGTGATACTCGTAGAACGCCTTGATGTCCTCGGGCATCGTTGCGTCGTGATCCCAGGCTTCCGGAATTAGCATGGACATCACGTGCGGGAGCGTGCGGCCGGAAAGCGTGAGCATCTCCACGGCGTTGTCCAGCATGGCCGAATCGCTGCCACCCGCGATGATGATGGGCATCAGCTTCTTCATGTCCGCGCCGAACAGTGGAGACGCCAGCACGGATTGCCGCGCATACATCCAGTTCATGTTTCCGCGCAGCGTGTTGATCTCGCCGTTGTGGCAGATGTAGCGGTACGGGTGAGCCAGCTTCCAGCTCGGAAACGTGTTGGTGGAAAATCGCTGGTGCACCAGGCACAGCGCGCTCGTCAAATCGGGGTCCAGCAGCTCTTTGTAAAAATCGGTGATCTGCGGCGCGAGCAGCAATCCCTTGTAGATGATGGTGCGTGAAGACAAAGACGGAATGTAGAAAAAATCTTTTTCCTTCAGGTCGGTCTCGGCGATTTCCGTTTCCGCGCGCTTGCGCACCACGTACAGCTTGCGTTCCAGCGCGTCCTGGTCCATGCCTGGCCCGCTGCGAATGAAAATTTGTTCGATATAGGGCTGCGAAGCGCGAGCCAGCCGTCCGATGGTGTTTCCGTTGATCGGCGTGTCGCGCCAGCCGAGGACCGTCAAGCCTTCCTCGCGCGCGATTTTTTCGATGATTCCTTCGCAGATCAGCCGGTCCTGCGTATCAACCGGAAGAAAAACCATGCCGACGCCATACTCGCCCGGCAAGGGCAGTGAAAAACCCAGGCTGGTTGCTTCGCGCTCGAAAAAGGCGTGCGGAATCTGGATCAGAATGCCCGCGCCATCGCCGGTTTGCGGATCGCATCCGCACGCGCCGCGATGCGTCAGATTGATCAGAATCTGTATGCCCTTGAGGACGATGTCGTGCGACTTGCGGCCCTCGATATTGGCGACAAAGCCGATGCCGCAAGCGTCATGCTCGTGCTCCGGACGGTAAAGTCCCTGAGCCGGCGGGATGCCCCGAAATGGATACAGTTCACTCATGAAAGCGCAATCGCGGTCCTGATCCCGCAGCACTGGCACTTCTGCCTGTGCGGATTTGTAGGCCGCCCCCAACTCACCGATGCAACTGCGATCGCAAAAAGCGCACAGGCAAAATTGCCTGTACTACTCAAAGGCGGCGCCACATACACTTCGGCGACATCCTCGGTCCGGCTTGCCGGAAAGTATTTATCTTACCATTCTCGAAGCCCGATTGTCCCCCCGGCATTGGGCATCATAATTTGCTATTCATGGCATTATTTTTTTGGATTGCATGCGGGTCCCTGCCGCGGTTCTGGTATAATGCCCCACTCCAATATGGATTTCGACCAACTTACTACCTTTATTGAAATCGCCAAACTCGGCAGTTTTTCGCGGGCCGGCCAGAAATTGTTCCGTTCGCAGCCGGCCGTCAGCGCGCAGGTGCGCCAGCTTGAGCAGGAATACGGCGAGAAGCTGTTTGACCGCGGTCGTAAGTCCGTGCGGCTGACCTCCGCGGGAGAAACCCTGTTTGAATACGCCGTGCGCATGGTGAATCTGCGCGCCGAATCCCTGCGCGCCGTGGCCGACAAGGCCACTACGCCGCGCGGTGTGCTGGCGCTCGGCGCCAATGAAGCGACCTGCCTGTACGTTTTGCCCGAAATTTTCGCGGAATATCACCGTCTGTATCCCTCTGTGCAGATCAGCATCTACCGCAACTTCAGCCACAAAGTTCTGCAAAAGGTCGAGGACGGATCGATCGACGTCGGCATCGTGACACTGCCCGCGAAATCGCCTAGCCTGAAATTTCATCCGATTTTCCGTGACCGCGTCATGCTGATGGTCAATCCGCGTAATCCCCTGGCGAAACTAAAAACCGTGCGCATGAGGGATATCGCCGAGCAGCCCTTGATTTTCCCGCGAACCGGATACACGCGGCAGTTGCTGGACAAACATTTCCGACCCTACAAGCCGCACCTGCAGATCACCATGGAGCTGACCAGCGTGGGGATGATCAAGTGCTTCGTGGCGGCGGGCCTGGGCGTGTCGCTGATCAGCTCCAGTTTCGCGCGCAACGAAGTGCGCGCCGGAGAAGTGAAACTCATCCCCATCGCGGACGTGGAACTGTGGCGCGAGCTGGGAATCGTCTACCGCCGCGACCGCACGCTGCCGCGCTCCTCCGCCGCGTTCATTGCGTTGGTGCGGCAACGCGCCGCGGAAAATCCCGATCTGGAAATTGTTCAGCCCCGGAAAGTAGTACGCGGCGGCGAACCCGCAGCGCTCGCGTAATTCTTTCCTGCTAATTCCTTTCAATCCCTAAACACAACCCAATGTGTTCCGCCAGAACCAGTGGCGCAGGCTTCAGCCTGTGGGGTTTTGTCCTTGCAAAAACCAAACCCACAGACTGAAGCCTGCGCCACTATGACCTCATCGAACCGCGATCGGAGCGATGGTCGACCCTGTGCCGCCTTCGATTTTCAACGGAGTCATGATGTACGCGCTTTCGTACGCGCGCGCCGCCGCAAGCTGCTCCAGCCTCAAATTCTCGACGAGGTAAACTCCATTCACGATCAGAAACATCGCGTGAATCGGCAAATTCATTTTCTGTCCCGGGTAGGGCCGCACTTCCACGCAGCACGTATCCGTTCCCACGAGCATCGGATTCTGCTTGATCAGCCACTCTCCCGCCTCGATGCCGATCCCCGGCGAGGATTTCAGGTATTTATCCTTGTCCTTGACGTTGTACAGCTTGCCCCAGCCGGTATTGATCATGACGGCGTCGCCCGTTTCCAGTTTCACTTTCTCCTTCGCCAGCGCCTGTTGCAAATCGTCCGCGGTAATGACGTAGCCGCCTTCCAGCCTGTCTACGTTCTTGAAGCCCGCGACATCAATCAGCACGCCGCGTGTCATGATGTCCGGAATTTTCTCGACACCGAGTTTCGGGAATCCTTGCCGCGCCCCGGCGGTCAAGTCATTCACGCCGCCTTCGCCGAAACTCATTTCATGATTGGTGATGCAGTTGTAGTATTCGCCGCCGTAAATCTGGTGCGCGAAGGCGTCGAGTTGCGTGCCGACCTGGCCCAGCTCGGTGATGACGATTTCCTCATTCTCGCCGCGCGTGCCCGGGTCCGTCGCGGTGCTACGCTTCGTGTGCAGATCGAAGCGCCGCGATCCGATGAGCGGCAACGCCGCCGAGAGGTGGAAGCCCAGCGTGAAGACTTCGCCGGTGTGAATTAATTTCGCCGCTTTCAGCGCCATCTCCGGCTTCATCAAATTTCCGGAGCCCACTTCGTCCTTCGCGCCCCACTTCGACGGGCACCGTTGCGCATCGCTCGGCATTTCCCACGATTGCGCGCGCAGCGCTGCGCCCGCAAGTCCAACCGCCAGCGCAATTATCATCACCCGGACCGGCAACATCGCTCGCATAGTTCCCTCCCGCGAATAGATTAAGAATTCGCCCGAGTCTCTCACATGCAAGCTTTAAGGCAGAGGTTTAAGTAGCGCAGGCTTCAGCCTGTGTGGCAACTCGATTTGACAACGCAGATATACTAGCGCGCAGGAGGCTGCGCGATGCCGAATTTTTACGAGTACAACCCGGAGCAAGGGTATTTGTTGCCGCCGAGCGTGCGGGAGGTATTGGGAGAAGGGCATTTGTGTTTTTTTGTGCATCGAGCGGTGGAGAAGTTGAATTTGGAAGCGTTCGTGAAGGTGTATAGCGAGGAGGGGCATCCGGCGTATCACCCGGCGCTGATGCTGAAGGTGTGGTTGTACGCGTACGCGGTGGGGATCACGAGTTCGCGGCGGCTGGAGGAACGGATCAAGGAAGATTTGGCGTTGCGGTATTTGGCGGGCGGGGCGCGACCGGATTATTGGGCGCTGAACGATTTTCGGAGACGCCAGAAGCTGGGAGTGAACAACACGTTCACGCAGGTGGTGGAGCTGGCGCGGAGTTTGGGGATGGGGAAGCTGGGACACGTGGCGATCGACTCGACGCGGATCGCGGCGAACGCGGCGGCGGATTCGGTGGACACGGAGGAGAAGCTGCGCAGGGAACGGGCGAAGATCCGGAAGCAAATCCGGCGCTGGCAGCGGCAGTGCGAGGCGGAGGATCCGAACGAAGGAGCGGGGACGGAGGTGGGGCGCGAGGCGCTGGAAAAGCTGGAACAGAAACTGGGAGAGCTTCCGGCGCGACTGCAGCGGCTGAAGAAATCGGGGCTGCAGAAGCTTTCGCGAACGGATGAAGACAGCCGATTTTTACGGCAGCGGCAAGGATACGTGCTGGGGTACACGGGGACGATGGCGGTGAGCGAGGATCATTTGATCGTGGCGCAGCAAGTGAGTCAGGCGGGGTCGGACCATGAGTTGCTGGTGCCGATGGTGGACCGAGTGGAGCAGGAGTGTGGGGAGCGGCCGCAACAGGTGAGCGCGGACAGCGGATTTTTCTCGCAAGAGAATCTGCGAGCGATGGAAGAGCGAGGGATCGATGCGTATGTGCCGGACCCGCATTTGGCGCACGAATTGAATCGGGGTCGGCGGGTGCGGTCGCATGGAGCGGCGCGCGATCCGGGGCAGCGGCGGATGAGAGAAAAGCTGCGTTCTGCGGCCGGACGGGCGAGCTACGCGAGACGAAAACAAATCGTGGAACCCAGGATCGGAACGTTGAAAGAGCAACACGGGATGCGGCGGTTTCGGCTGCGAGGATTGGCAAAAACGGCGGTGGAATTCACGCTGGGGAACACAGCGTTGAACCTGATCCGCATCTGGCACACGGTCCCGACGCTGGTTCGCGCCACATAAGTTCGGGCCGAAAGGACGTGAGCCCGATTCGCCGCACCCGTGGCGACCACATAAAGAAATTTGCGCTGAGGGCGTAGAAATGTCTCAAGACTCGAAGAACTAGGAAATTGCCACACAGGCTCTTCAGCCTGTGGCTTTTGGTCCCTGCAATAACAAACACTCACAGGCTGAAGCCTGCGCTACTGGAACCACAGCCTACGCCTGGCGATCGCGCAAAAGGCGAATCATGTCGGGGTCGGAATTTTTCGGCAGAGGGCTCTCCGTGTCGGCCGGTTCAATCACGTCGCCTTCGCCGGCGGCCAGAAACAGGTTGGCTTCGAGGCCGTGCTGCTTGTCGTAAAGTTCGCGATACCGCCCGCCAAGCGCGTACAGCGACGCGTGCGTGCCGCGCTCCACGATTTTTCCGCTTTCCACCACGAGAATTTGATCGGCGCGGCGAATAGTGGAAAGGCGGTGGGCGATGACGAACGTGGTGCGCCCGCGCATGAGTTGCGCGAGCCCTTCCTGAATCAGCATTTCCGATTCGGAATCGAGGCTGGAGGTCGCTTCGTCCAAAATCAGGATGCGCGGGTCGGCCAGAATCGCGCGCGCGATCGAAACACGCTGGCGCTGCCCGCCCGAAAGTTTCACGCCGCGCTCGCCGATGATGGTGTCGTACCCTTCGGGAAAACGCTCGGCGAATTCGTCCACGCGCGCGATGCGGCAGGCCGCCAGAATTTCTTCCTCGCACGCATAGGGTCTCGAAAACGCGACGTTCTCGCGAATCGTGCCGTCAAACAGGAACGACTCCTGCAGCACGACGCCGAGGCGAGTGCGGTAGGAATCGAGCCGCACCGTGGCCAGGTCTACGCCGTCCACGAGCACGCGCCCCGAAAGCGGCACGTGAAAGGCCGCCACGAGCCCGATGATCGTGGATTTCCCGGAACCAGAAGAACCCACCAGGGCCGTCACCGTCCCCGGTTGCGAGCGAAAGCTCACCTCCCGCAGCACGGGCTTGCCGGGCTCGTAAGCAAAGGTGACGTTATCGAACGCCAGTTCGCCGACGATGTCCGCCAGCGTCACCGTCCGGCGCGGGTCTTCATCCTCGGGCCGCTCGTCGAGCACTTCCCGTGTGCGCTCAAGTCCCGCGACGGCTTCGGTGAGTTGCGTGCCGATGCCGACGACTTGAAACACGGGCGCAATCATGAACGCCAGAAACGCCGTGTAACTCATGAATTGCCCGACCGTGATTTTTCCCGCGATGACTTCGTGCGCGCCGACCAGCATCACGAGAGCGCCGACCACGCCGCCAAGCGCGGTGGTGGAAAAACTCATCATGGACATGGTGGTCAGCGATTTGATGACATTGTCGAGCAAGCGCTGCACGCCCTTGGTGAACACGTCGTGCTCGCGCTCCTCCGCATGATATCCCTTCACCACGCGCACGCCGGAGAGCGATTCGGTGAGCCGCCCGCTGACCTCGGCGTTGATTTTGGCGCGCTCGCGAAAGATGGGCCGCAAAACGCTGAACGCCTTGCGCAGTCCCACCACGCTCACGAGCAGCAATCCGGCCGCCAGCCCCGTCATCACCGGACTGATGCGCAGCAGCATGTAGAGAGCGATGGCCGCCGTCAGCAAGCCGCCCAGAAATTCCACGAGGCCCGTGCCGATCAGATTCCGCACGCCCTCGACGTCACTCATGATGCGCGAGACGAGTGCGCCCGTTTTGTTCGCATCGTAATACGCGACCGGCAGGCGCCCGACGTGTTCCTGCACTTTCCTGCGCAGTTCCGTGATCATCCGCTGCGCCGCTTTGGACAAAGTTTGCGTCAGCGTGTAGGAGGTCACGCCCTGCAGAAGCGTCGCGAGAAGCACTCCGCCGACCAGCGGCATCAACAGGCGCGTCTGGTGATGGATCATCACGTTGTCGACCAGAAATTTCGTGGTGTAAGGAAGCGCCAGGCCGGAAACGCGATTGATGGCCATGAGCATCATGCCGATCGCAAGCAAGCCCCGTCTCGGCCGCATCAATGCCCATATTTCAGGCAAATGATCCAAAACCCGCGGTTTTTTCTTGTCCGCGGCGGCAGCGTCTTCGCGGCCGTGCCTCGGGCCATGACCGCGCTCGGCGCGCGAAGCCATCCCGCGCTGCGACCCCATGCCCCCGAATCCGCCCGCCATTCTCATCTGCCAATCATCTTAGGTGATTTGACCCTCGCGCCGCCACTCGCGCGCGAAACACAGTTGCCTTCGACGATCCTGCGAAGCGATCTCGCAGCGCCGCTTCTATATGCTGGGGATCGACAGACCTACACGGATCAGATGTTGACGATCGGCAAACGGTCGCGGGAATTATTGCCTTAGGCGCCCCGGGCGATTCTGCGCCGGGGTAGCGCAGGTATCCGCCGCGGCCGATGCCTGCGCTGCTGGGCCGCCAGTCGCGCCTCTTGATTTTTACGACCGTGCGACGCCCATTCGGACTAGAATGGCGGCCGCAAAGATTCTTAAACGCCTTTTCATGTTCCCCAGTAAGATGTCGGGGGTCGCGGATCGCTACCCTCGGAGAAATTCAAAATGTCCAAGCTGCGCTTATCGATGGCTTGCTGGAATTATGACCGCACGCGCGCCTTGCTCGAGGAGCGCGTTCCCATCGACGGCATCGACCTGACCTACATCAACATCCCCGTCGAGGAAACTTTTTTCCGCATGATCCGCCACCGGGAATTTGACGTCGCTGAAATGTCTCTCTCCTCTTACACCCTTTCTTTGTTCCGCGACCCCCAGCCGTTTGTGGCCATTCCGGTTTTTCCATCGCGATATTTCCGGCACTCCTGCATCTTCATCAATCGCAACAGCGGCATCCGCGAGCCGAAGGACCTGATCGGAAAACGCGTTGGCAATCCGGAATATCAGCTGACCGCCTGCGTGTGGATTCGCGGCATCTTGAGCGACGAATACAAAGTCCCGGTTTCGAGCGTCACCTATTTCCGCGGCGGCGAAGAAACGCCCGGGCGAACCGAAAAACAAACCGTTTCCCTCCCGCCGGAAATCCGCCTGGAAAATATTCCCGAAGACAAGACTCTTTCCCGGATGCTTCACGATGGGGAAATCGACGCCATCTATTCGCCGCGAACGCCCTCCAGTTATGCGCAAGGAAAGGGAAACGTCCGCCTCCTGTTCGAGGATTACGAATCGGTGGAACGGGAATATTACCAGCGCACAAAAATATTCCCGATCATGCACACCGTCGTCATTCGCCGCGAAGTGTACGAAAAGCATCCCTGGATCGCGCAATCGCTCTACAAGGCATTCGTCCTCGCGCAGCGTGAAGTTTATGACGACCTGTACGAAACGGCGGCGCTGAAGTTCATGCTCCCCTGGCTCATCCGCCACGCGGAAGACACCCGCGCGCTGATGGGCAATGATTTCTGGCCCTATGGCGTCGAGCCCAACCTGCACGGACTGAGCACGTTTCTGCGCTATTCCTACGAGCAGGGCCTGGCCAAGCGCCTGCTGACGCCGCAGGAACTGTTCGTGCCGGAATCGCTGGAAGCCTTTAAGATTTGAAATTTCAAATTTGATATTTGAGATCAAATATGGGATGCGCAGTTTGAAATAGTGAGTATTGAAATCGGAAGCTCGGATTCGGAATTTCAAATCTGACATTTCAACTTTGAAGCACAGCGTTTGAAATTGGTGGCTAGCGAATCGGAAGCTTTGATTTGAAATCTCAAATCTGAAATTTCAAATCTGAAATTATTGATTCAGAATTTCGGCGCGAGCACAGCCCCAGGGAGAAAAACGGAATGGCGGAAACCGGACAAGCTGGCCCGCTGCGCTGGTGGGCGCTTGCGCGGGGAGACATCGACGCCACGGTTGCGCAGGTCGGTTTCAACGTTGCGCAGATGATCATCCCCGCATTTCTGCTCGTGCCGGTTGGCATCGCCATGGGATTCAGCGTGAGCCACCTGTTGCCCGGCTTTGCGCTGGGATTTTTCGTCGGCTCGATGGGCCTCACGGCGCTTGCCGTGGGCCTGGCGAGGCGCGAAGGCCGCGCCAACGTCACGGCCCACGTGTATATTAACAACGTGCCGGGAATTATCGCCTACACGTTGTCGATCATGCTGCCCGTGTATCTGCAAACGCGCGATCAGGAACTTGCCTGGAGAGTCGGAGCCGCTGCCGTCGTGTGGACCGGAATCATCAAGCTCGTAGCCGCGCCGCTGGCAGGCACGATCCGCAAATATATTCCCAAGCCCGCGATGATGACGGTATTTGGCGCAGCCATGTACACCTATCTCGCCATGGTCCTGCTGCAGCGCATCTTCGATCAGCCGCTCGTGGGAATCCTGGCGCTGGCCATCGTGGCCACCGCGGTGCTGGCCAATGTTCCGATCACCAAGTGGAGGATTCCTCCCTTCCTCGTCGCCTGGCTTGTGCCCCTGGCCATCGGATTATCCATCGGTTACATTCATCCCTCCTGGAGCGGCTTTTCCCTGCAACTTCCTTTCGTGCGAACTCCGGGTCCGCTGCAGGCCATGGGCCTCGCGATTCCCTACCTTTCCGTGATCGCGCCCATGGCGATTTACCAGGTACTGCAGGACATCGCATCGGTGGAAGGCGCGAACTCCGCCGGAGACAATTACGACGCCCGACTCGTCGTCGCCTGCGACGGCCTGGGAACTTTTCTGTGCGGCGCAGGCGGGAGCATCATCACTCCTGTCGTCGCCGCGCTGCACCCGCCCTACAAAATGATGGGCGCGCGGATCGGGTTTTGTTTCTGGACGGCTGTGATTTTTCTGGCCGTGTTCATGAGTGGAATTTCGCTGTTCATGGCCCAGCTCTTTCCCTGGGCGATTCTGGCCTCCATGATCGCGTACGTGGCGATTGGAGTTGGCCGCGCAACGCTCGACCACGTCGACCACAAATACATTAACGCCGTGAT
>Ga0210396_10001100_pt1 | contig 30674 bp, 29 predicted proteins | sample IncBWH17OmetaG_FD_155466 | JGI IMG/M metagenome (GOLD analysis project Ga0210396, IMG submission 155466) | Forest soil microbial communities from Barre Woods Harvard Forest LTER site, Petersham, Massachusetts, United States - Inc-BW-H-17-O ...
CGCAGGAAATCATCGACACTGCCGAGAAGCAGGGCTTTGACACCGGCATCCGTGCGGTTCACCCGTTTGACCCGACCTGGAAGCTGCCGGTCTATGTCGCCAATTTCGTGTTGATGGAATACGGCACCGGCGCGATCTTCGGCTGTCCCGCCCACGATCAGCGCGACCTCGATTTCGTCAACAAATACCATCTCGGCAACACGCCGGTCGTCTGCCCGGAAGGCCAGGACCCGAAGACTTTCGTGATCACGGACACCGCCTATGACGGCGACGGCCGGATGATCAATTCGCGTTTTCTCGATGGCATGACGATCGAAGCGGCCAAGGAAGAAGTCGCAAAAAGACTGGAGACCGAGCTCCGCGGCAATGCGCCCGTTGGCGAGCGGCAGGTGAACTTCCGCCTGCGCGACTGGGGCATCTCACGCCAGCGCTATTGGGGCTGTCCGATCCCGGTCATTCATTGCCCGAAATGCGACGTTGTGCCGGTCCCTGACAAGGACCTGCCGGTCGCGCTTCCCGAGGACGTGAGCTTCGACAAGCCGGGCAACGCGCTCGACCATCACCCGACCTGGAAGCACGTCATGTGCCCGCAGTGCGGGGCCAAGGCGGTGCGCGAAACCGACACCATGGACACCTTCGTTGATTCGTCCTGGTATTTCGCGCGCTTCACCGATCCCTGGAATGAGACGTCGCCGACCACGCCCGACGTCGCGAACCGCCTGATGCCGGTCGACCAGTATATCGGCGGCGTCGAGCACGCGATCCTGCACCTGCTCTATAGCCGCTTCTTCACCCGCGCCATGAAGGCGACCGGTCATATCGATCTGAAAGAACCGTTCGCCGGCATGTTCACCCAGGGCATGGTGGTTCACGAGACCTATCAGAAAGCCGACGGCGCTTACGTCACGCCCGCGGAAGTCAAGGTTGAGAGCGTGGGCGCCGATCGGAGCGCGACGCTGTTGTCATCCGGTGAGCTGGTTGCGATCGGCGCCATCGAGAAAATGTCGAAGTCGAAGAAAAACACGGTCGACCCCGACGACATCATCGCGACCTACGGCGCCGACGTGGCCCGCTGGTTCATGCTGTCGGACTCCCCGCCCGACCGCGACGTGATCTGGAGCGACGAGCGCGTCCAGGGCGCCTCACGTTTTGTGCAACGGCTCTGGCGCCTCGTCCATGAAGCGGCCGAGGCCGGCAAGGCTGCGCCTGCCGCAAAACCCACGTCATTCGGAACCGATGCGCTCGGCTTACGCAAGGCGGCTCACGGCGCCCTCGACAAGGTTTCGACGGGTATCGAACGGCTGCACTTCAATGTGTGTCTCGCCCACATCCGCGAATTTTCCAATGCGCTGAGCGATGTCCTGGCGCGCCCCGGGCAGCCCTCACCTGACATGACCCCTGATCTAACTTGGGCCATCCACGAAGCCGCGACGATCCTGGTTCAACTGTTCGCGCCAATGATGCCCCATCTGGCAGAGGCCTGCTGGGGTGTGCTCGGCCAATCGGGTCTGGTTTCAGAAGCAAACTGGCCCAAAATAGAACGCGATTTGCTGGTTGAAGACACGGTGACGCTGGTGGTCCAGGTCAATGGCAAGAAGAGAGGCGAGGTCACGGTGCCCCGCACCGCCCAGAATCCGGAAATTGAGGCTGCCGTTTTGGCCCTTGATGCGGTAAAACAGTCTCTGGGGGATAAGCCCGTACGTAAAGTGATCGTTGTTCCGATGAGGATCGTGAATGTCGTTGGCTAAGATCGTCACTCGGTTTCTCGCTGTGGTTGCCTTGGCGGCTCTGACGGCCGGATGCTTCCAGCCGATGTATGCCGAACATGCGGACGGCACGCCGGGCCTGCGGGAAAAATTGGCGGGAGTGGAACTCCCGCCGGTCAACAAACCGAACTCCTCACGTGACGCCCGCTTGGGCGTGGCGATCCGCAATGCGCTGGCGTTCAAGCTTTATGGCAATGCCACAGGAACGGCGCCTACTCACAAGCTTGAGATCAGATTCACCACCGGGCGTAGTGATCTGATGACTGACGCCAATACGGGGCTGCCGACCAGCGAAAACTACAGCCTCGACGCGCAGTTCAATTTGATCGAGATCGCCACCAACAAATCGGTGATGACGGGAACAACGTTCTCGCATGTCACCTACGACATTCCCGGCAGCTACCAGCGGTTTGCCCGCGAGCGCGCGTTGCGCGATGCCGAGGATCGGGCCAGTCAGGAAGTCGCCGAAAACATCAAGACGCGCCTCGCCTCATTCTTCTTCGCCGGCGCCTGAGGCATTCGGCCTTCCCGCCACGCCTGACCGCGCAAGCCGCAAATCTTTGTCATCCGCCGGCGGCAGCGGCTTCGCCGATCTGAAAGCGACGGGTATTGGTCCTTCCATGGTGGCGCTCCGCGGAAAAGAAATCGATGCCTTTCTCGCCCGGCCCGATTCGGGGCGTCCGATCATCCTGCTTTTCGGTCCAGACGCCGGCCTGGTGCGCGAGCGCGCCGAGGCGTTATTGGCGTCGGCAGTCGATGACCCCAACGATCCGTTCTCACTCGTCAGACTGGATGGCGATGAGCTTTCGGCCGAGCCGTCCCGGCTGGTCGACGAGGCGCTGACGATCCCCCTGTTCGGCGGACGCCGTGCGATTCGCGTTCGCGCCGGCTCGCGGAATTTTGCCGGCGGCATCGATGCGCTGGCGGAAACACCTCTCAAGGATTGCCGCATCGTCATCGAGGCCGGCGAGCTGCGGCCCGAATCCCCGCTGCGCAAGGCCTGCGAGCGCGCCAAGACGGCGGTCGCAATTGCCTGTTACCCCGACACCGAACGCGATCTGATGAAACTGATCGACGACGAGCTCAAACTCTCGAGCCTGCGTATCGCTCCGGATGCCCGGGCCGTACTGATGAGTTTGCTCGGCGGCGACCGGCAGGCATCCCGCAACGAGTTGCGCAAACTCACGCTCTACGCGCACGGCAAGGGCGAGGTAACGCTCGATGATGTGATGGCGGTCGTCGCCGACGCATCGGAGCTGAAGATCGACCCGATTGTGGATGGCGCCTTTGCCGGAAATCCTGCCACCGTTGAGACCGAATTCGCCAAGGCCATGGTGGCCGGCACCTATCCCGGCGTGATCATTTCCGCGGCCCAGCGCCAGGCAGCATGGCTGCACAAATCCGCGCTCGCGATCGCCGAGGGAACGCCGAGTTCTGTGGTGCTCGACGGTGGATTTCCAAGACTGCACTTTTCCCGGAAGACCAATGTCGAGATCGCGCTACGCAACTTCGATGCGGCGCGACTGACGCTGGTCATCGATCAGCTCGCAACCGCGGCTCTCGAAATGCGCAAGCAGGCGACGCTCGCCGCCGTCATTGCGCAACGCGCGCTGCTTTCGATTGCGGTAAATGCAAAGCGGCGGGGATGAAGCCGTCGCCATCCGCGATAACGAGCTAGTGACGCGGACTAAGACAAGCTGATCTTCAGACTTGAAATCAGGATTTGGAACTCAACCGTCGCACGACATCGTCAAGCTGATCGAGGTCGCGGTAGCGGATATGGACAATGCCCCCGGTCTCGTGATGGTCGATACTGACGGCAAGTCCGAGCGCGTCACTCACGGTTTTTTCCAGCGACACCGTGTTGGGATCCTTTGTCTTGCTGCCCCTCGCCTTCTGCGGTTTGCGCTCCGGCACACCTTCGACATGGGCCAGGGCTTCGGCCTGACGCACATTGAGGCCTTCTTCGACGATCCGCTTCGCGGCGGCGAGGGGGTCGGGAACACCGATGAGTGCGCGGGCATGGCCGGCCGATAACTGGCCCTGTGCGATATAGGCCTGAACCTCCGCCGGCAGTTTCGTCAGACGCATCATGTTGGCGATATGGCTGCGGCTCTTGCCGACGATTCTCGCGATGTCTTCCTGGCTGCGTTTGAATTCGTTGGCGAGCGCGTGGTAGCCCTGCGCCTCCTCCATCGCGTTGAGGTCTTCGCGCTGGACGTTTTCGACGATCGCGATCTCGAGTGCATCCGAATCGCTGACGTCGACCGGCACGATCGGAACTTCGTGCAGGCCCGCGGCCTGCGACGCCCGCCAGCGGCGTTCGCCGGCGATGATCTCGAAGCGATCCTGCGTGCCACGCACCGGCCGAACCACGATCGGCTGAATCACGCCGTGCTGTTTGATCGAATCGGCGAGTTCCTTCAGCTCGGCATCGGGAAATTCCCGGCGGGGATTGCGCGGATTCGGTTTGAGGAATTCGATCGGCACCTTGCGTTGCGCGCGCGGCCGGTCGACATGCGCGGCTTCGCCGCCGACATCCCCGATCAGACTTGCAAGACCGCGCCCCAGTCGCGAACGCGCTTCGTCGGCCATCGCCAGCTCCCTTGGATTCAACTCGACGCTCCCGTTTCTTGCTGTCATTCCCGGCCGCACGAAGGGCGAACCCGGAATCTCGAATTGCTTTCTCGCTTCATCTCCTCGAGATTCTGGATCGATCTGCTGCCGCGCATCGTCCGGAATGACAAGGCGACGGGTTTAGTGCGTGCGCAGCTCACGCTCGCGCTGGATGACTTCTGTTGCGAGCTTGAGGTAGGCGTCGCTGCCGACGCATTTGAGATCATAGACCAGCACCGGCTTGCCGTAGGACGGCGCCTCGGAAATGCGCACGTTGCGCGGGATCATGGTGCTGTAGACCTTGCTGCCCATGAACTGCCGGACGTCGGCGACGACCTGGTTCGCCAGATTGTTGCGCGAGTCGAACATCGTCAGCACGATGCCGTGGATGGAGAGATTCGGATTGAGCGTGGAGCGCACCTGTTCCACGGTTTGCAGGAGCTGCGACAAGCCTTCGAGTGCGAAGAACTCGCACTGCAACGGCACCAGGATCGCATCCGAAGCCGCCATCGCATTGACCGTCAGAAGGTTGAGCGACGGCGGACAGTCGATCAGAACGTAAGTGTAGTCGGCATCCGGCGAGACGTTGTGATTGAGGGCCGCGATCGCATCGCGCAGACGGAAGGCGCGGCCCGGCGTCGTTCCCAATTCAAGCTCGAGACCGGACAAATCCATCGTCGACGAAGCAATATGCAAGCGCGGCACCGCGGTCGGCACCACGGCTTCGCGTAAAGGCGCTTCGCCGATCAGCACGTCGTAGGTCGAACAATTACGGTTGCGACGATCGATGCCGAGTCCGGTCGAGGCGTTGCCCTGCGGATCCAGATCGACGATCAGCACGCGCTCACCGATCGCCGCGAGCGCCGTGCCGAGATTGATCGCCGTCGTCGTCTTGCCGACCCCGCCCTTTTGATTGGCCAGCGCCAGGATACGCGGATGGCCCGGCAGGGATTGCGTACTATCTTCCTGTAAAACCTGATCTATTTCTCTCATAGCGTGCTGCCATCGGCGTTTGTGGACGGGTTGCATCGCTCGATCCTGTCGAGCTCCACGATCCAGCCGTGTCCGCCGGTGCGGCTGGGATGCAAACGAGGCTCAATTTTCCAATACTTAGTGGCTTCGGTCAATTCCACTTCTACATCTTGGCCTTTGAGAAACAGAGCCTTTGCACCTCTTCTTACCACGGGTTCCGCAAAGCCGATCAGTTGATTTAGCGGAGCAACCGCACGCGCGGTGATGCAATCGACCGGCGCGGCAAGCCTATCCACAATATCCTCGATGTCGGCGAGATGGATCACCCCTGGCGCTCCGGTCACGCGCAGCGCTTCACGCAGGAAGGCGGCCTTCTTGCCGTTGCGCTCCACCAGATGAACCGACGCCCCTGGCCTGTCCGCCAGAGTGCAAGCCAAGACCATTCCCGGAAAGCCGCCGCCGCTTCCCAGATCCATCCAGACCTTCGCGTCCGGAGCGAGGTTCAGGAGCTGCAATGAGTCGGAGACGTGCCGGCTCCAAAGCCGCGGTAGGGTCGAAGGCGAAACGAGATTGGTCTTCGCCTGCCACGTCCATAACAGATCGAGGAAGCGATCCAGCCGCGCTTCTGTTTCACGTGAAACAGGTGTCAGCGCGAGGGCCGCGGCTTTATCCGCGGCGAGGTCCTGCTGCGAGGGGGTCGTGGCACCAAGCTCGGGGCGGTGAGTGGTAGCGTTCATGGTGAATCGTTTTGTTTCACGTGAAACACGATAGCGTTTTCGAGCGAAGTGGATACCGGTTCGCGTGAAGAAAACGCGTCAAACAAAATTCTGAAGCGCCTTTACCCGCCCGCGGCCGAGATTCCTGTGGTGGCTTTCCGCCGGGCTTCTCGCCGCAGATGGGCGGCCAGGATGCCCAGAGCGGCGGGCGTCACCCCGTCGAGACGACCGGCCTGACCTACCGTGCGCGGTTGCGCCACCTTGAGCTTGGCGCGGGCTTCATTGGAAAGGCCGGAGACGGTGTCGAAATCCATGCCGGTCAAAACCAGACCTTCGTCACGCCGGAAGGCTTCGACGTCGGCGACCTGGCGCTTCAGATAGACATCGTATTTCGCGTCGATCTCGAGATGGACAGCGATCCCTGGGTCAACGGCCGATAGCTCCGGCCAGATGGAGCGGACCTGCTCCCAGCCGATCTCGGGGTAAGCCAGCAATTCAAAAGCTGACCGGCGCTGCCCGTCCTTGTTGAGCGCAAGGCCGTATCGGGCGGCTTCGTTCGGCGTCAGACTCAGCGATTGAGCCACGGCTTTGGCGGCGCTCAACGCAACCATCTTGGCGCGATGCCGTTGGGTTCGAGCAGGCCCGACGCATCCAAGTGCGATCCCTTTATCGGTCAGACGCTGGTCGGCATTGTCGGCCCGCAATGTCAGGCGATACTCCGCGCGCGAGGTGAACATCCGATAGGGCTCGGTAATTCCCCGCGTCACGAGGTCGTCGATCATCACGCCGAGATAGCCTTCGGCGCGATCGAATACGATGGGCTGAGAGCCGCTCGCCGAAAGCGCCGCATTGAGGCCAGCCACCAGCCCCTGAGCCGCAGCCTCTTCGTAGCCGGTGGTGCCATTGATCTGGCCGGCCAGAAACAGGCCCGACAGCCGCTTCGCCTGGAGGGTTGGATCGAGCTCTCGCGGATCGACATGATCGTATTCGATGGCATAGCCAGGACGAACCATCCGCACCCGCTCCAATCCGGGGATCGAGGCAAGAATGGCTGATTGCACCTCCTCCGGCAGCGAGGTCGAGATGCCATTGGGGTAAACCGTGGTGTCGTCGAGGCCTTCCGGTTCGAGGAAAATCTGGTGCCCGTCCCGATCGCCGAAACGGACGATCTTGTCCTCGATCGAGGGACAGTAGCGCGGTCCGCTGCTTTTGATCTGGCCCGAATACATCGGAGAGCGATGCACATTGGCGCGGATCACGTCATGTGTCGCCGCCGTCGTTCGGGTGATGCCGCACTGAATCTGAGGCGTGGTGATCCGATCGGTCATGACGGAAAACGGCTCGGGCGGATCATCGCCCGGCTGCATCTCGACCGCCGGCCAATCGATCGTGGTGCCGTCGAGACGCGGTGGCGTGCCGGTCTTCAGCCGGCCCAGCGTAAAGCCGATGCGCTCAAAAGACGACGAGAGCCCAAGCGCTGGGGCTTCGCCGACTCGGCCAGCGGGCCAGTTCTTTTCGCCGAGATGGATCAGGCCGCGCAGGAAAGTCCCGGTGGTGACGACGACGGCTCCGGCCGCGAGCTCGCGGCCGTCCGAAAGCCTGACACCTCGCAGTCGACCTTCGGCCACTAGCAGCTCGTCCGCCTCGCCCTCGACCACGACCAGGTTCGCGGTCTCGCGGATCGCGGCCTGCATCGCCGCCGCATAGAGCTTGCGGTCGGCCTGGGCGCGCGGTCCCCGAACGGCCGGACCCTTGCGCCGGTTGAGCACTCGAAACTGGATGCCGCCAGCGTCCGCGACGCGGCCCATCAGTCCGTCCAGCGCGTCGACTTCCCGGACCAGATGACCCTTTCCCAAACCACCGATAGCGGGGTTGCAGGACATCGCGCCAATGGTCGAAAAGCGATGGGTCACCAGCGCGGTTCTCGCACCCATCCGCGCCGCCGCGCTGGCCGCTTCGCAGCCGGCGTGACCGCCGCCGATGACGACGACGTCAAATGAATTGGGTTGGAGAGTCATGCGGCATCTTCTATACCGCAGCAGTCAAACTCGGAAGTGACAAAGGAGGAACTGTTTCACGTGAAACAGCGCTCCGGGCTTATTTAATAAATGAATTATAGTTCATTACTTACCGATGCAAAATTCCCTGAAGATCGCGTCGAGAACATCCTCGACATCGATTCGGCCGAGCAAGCGGCCCAGCGATTGAGACGCGACCCTGAGTTCTTCCGCGGCCAACTCGTCGCCTCGACCCGCGATAGCCAAACAACGGCGTAGTCCATTGGCCGCATCGAGCAACAATCGGCGCTGCCGCTCGCGGCCGATCAGGCCATCTTCTTCCGTCCCGAAATAATCCCGCGCAAAGCCGGCAAGTGCGGCAACCAGCGCTGAGATGCCGTCGCCTCGACCTGCGGAAATTCTGAAGACCACCCGACTGCCCTGCCCCGATTCAATTGTCCTGCTCGCGCCCGCCGGCTCTCCAACCGAATCGAGATCGATCTTGTTGCGAATGACCCACACCGCCGCGGCCGGCGTCTCGATCTCCCGGTTCGGCTCATGCTCGGCGTCGGTCACCCACAGAACGAGGTCGGACTCGGCCGCGCGCAATCGGGCCCGCCGCACGCCTTCCTGCTCGACGGGATCTTCGGTGTCGCGAATGCCGGCGGTGTCGATCAACGTCACCGGATAGCCATCGAGATCAAGCTGCACCTCGATCACGTCGCGCGTGGTGCCGGCATGCGGTGAGACGATCGCAACCTCTCGCCGTGCCAGTAGATTGATCAACGTCGACTTCCCGACATTCGCTGGACCCGAAATCGCAACCATCAGGCCGTCGCGCAGCCGTTCACTTCGTCCCAGCGCCGCCAGGGTTTCGTCAATTTCGCCGAGCAGGGTTTTGATCGTCGCCAAGGCCGGCGCGATCAATTCCGCCGGCACATCGCCTTCGTCGGAGAAATCGATTCCGGCTTCAATCAAGGCCTGCGCCTCGATGGTGCGCTTGCGCCAATCGCGCGCCTTATCCCCGAGCAATCCCTGGAGCTGACGCAACGCCTGGCGCCGCTGCCGGTCGGTGTCGGCGTGAATCAGATCGTCGAGGGCTTCGGCTTCGGTAAGATCGAGCTTGCCGTTCTCGAATGCGCGACGGGTGAACTCGCCCGGTTCGGCGGCACGGACATTTTCAAGCCTCGACAGCGAGGTGAACAACGCGGCCTGCACCGCTCGGCTTCCGTGAATATGAAATTCGGCGACATCTTCGCCGGTCGCGCTCGCCGGCCCCGGAAACCAGAGCACCACCGCATCATCGATCCCCTGCCCTTCGCGATCTCGCAGCAGAGCCCGCGTGGCCATCCGGGGTCGCGGCACCCTGCCCGCCAAAACCTCGAGCACTGTCTTGGCCTGCGGACCCGACACGCGGACGATCGCGATCGCGCTCGGCGGCCTGCCCGATGACAGCGCAAAGATGGTTTGCTCGCGTGAATGCATACCCTATTTGGCCGCGGGTCTTTGAAAAGGCAATGGAATTTGAGTGCAACAAAAAGGCGCCCCCGTTTGCACGAGGGCGCCCAACTCGGCCAATGGCCTAGTTGTTACGTATTCATCGATTCGAAGAATTCCGAGTTGTTCTTGGTGTTGCGGAGCTTGTCGAGCAGGAAGTCGATCGCGTCCATCGTTCCCATCGGGTTGAGGATTCGCCGCAGCACGTACATTTTCTTTAAGACCTGCGGATCGGTGATCAGCTCTTCCTTACGGGTGCCGGAGCGCGAAATGTCGATCGCCGGGAAGGTCCGTTTATCGGAAACCTTGCGGTCGAGGATCAGTTCGGAATTGCCGGTGCCCTTGAATTCTTCGAAGATCACTTCGTCCATGCGGCTGCCGGTATCGACCAGGGCGGTCGCGATAATCGTCAGCGAACCCCCCTCCTCGATGTTACGCGCAGCGCCGAAGAACCGCTTCGGCCGCTGCAACGCATTGGCGTCGACACCGCCGGTCAGCACCTTGCCCGAAGACGGCACCACCGTGTTGTAAGCGCGCCCCAAGCGTGTGATCGAATCGAGCAGGATCACAACGTCTCGGCCATGCTCGACCAGCCGCTTGGCTTTCTCGATCACCATCTCGGCGACCTGAACGTGCCGCACCGCCGGCTCGTCGAAAGTAGATGAGACCACCTCGCCTTTCACCGAGCGCTGCATGTCGGTGACTTCTTCCGGCCGCTCATCGATCAGAAGCACGATCAAGTAGCATTCCGGATGATTGGCCGTAATCGAGTGCGCGATATTCTGCATCAGCACGGTTTTGCCGGTGCGTGGTGGCGCGACGATCAAAGCGCGCTGGCCTTTGCCGATCGGAGCGACGATATCGATGACCCGCGCGGAAAGGTCTTTCCTGGTAGGGTCTTCGAGCTCGAGGCGGAAGCGCTCGTCCGGAAACAGCGGCGTCAGATTGTCGAAATTGACTTTGTGTTTGGATTTCTCCGGATCTTCGAAATTCAGTGTGTTGACTTTCAATAACGCGAAATATCGCTCGCCTTCTTTCGGGCTACGAATGTGGCCCTCGATGGTGTCACCGGTGCGAAGTCCAAACCTGCGAATCTGCGACGGCGAAACGTAGATGTCGTCCGGGCCGGGCAGGTAGTTGGCATCAGGCGATCGCAAGAAGCCGAAGCCGTCAGAGAGAACCTCGACAACGCCTTCGCCGATAATATCGGTTTCCTGGATCGCGAGTTGTTTGAGGATGGCAAACATCAGCTCCTGCTTGCGCATCGTGCTGGCGTTTTCGACCCCTTTTTCCTCCGCAAACGAAACGAGTTCCGCCGGCGTCTGGGCTTTGAGGTCTTGAAGTTTTATTTCCCGCATTGGGATGGTCCTGTGGAGTTCTTAAGGGGGGAGGGTGCAAGGAGGCTTTTTGGAAATGCGGACTTGAATCAGAAAGTCCGCAGGTCTGAGCAAGGAAAGCGCCGGGAAGGCTTCAAACCTGATGCGGCGGCCGGTCCAACGAGGAAACCGGGACGCGACCACATCCGCCTGCGTAGGGTGGGAATATCCTCAATATAGAAAATCGGCCGAGTTTCCGCAAGATGGCGTCAGATGGCGCTGTAGCCGAGAAGCACGTCTAAAACGGCTTAACCACTACCAGGATAACGATCCCGATCATCAAGACGGTCGGTACCTCGTTGATACCACGATAAAATTTCTGTGACCTCTGATTCCGGTCGGCCGCAAAACCCTTCACGCAACGGGCAAAAAAACCGTGGACGCCCGACAGCAGCACCACCAGCAGCAATTTTCCATGCAACCAGCCCGCCGAGAGCCAGTGGCCGGCCCACGCGAGGTAAAGCCCTGCCAGCCACGTCACGATCATCGCTGGATTAATGATTGCCTTGAGCAGCCGACGCTCCATCACCTTGAACGTCTCGGACTGCTTCGAACCGACTTCCGCCTCACAGTGATAAACGAACAGCCGCGGCAGATAGAGCATGCCGGCCATCCAGGAGATGACCGCAACGATATGCAGCGCCTTGATCCACTCGTACACCGTATCTCACTTTCATCGGAACGCGCGAAGCATGATCACGTTCATCACGAGCGGCTCGGTCACTTCCGAAAGATGTCTTTCTCTCAACTCGGCAACACATATCCGCTAGCCAACCTTATCTAAACTAATAATTTTAGAATCTTAAGGTTTGAGTCTAAGTGGCGGTGAATTGGACTCACACAAAAAAGCCGGATCGTTCTCCAGCAGTTCCTCACATCTATCGACAGTCGCGGCGCGGATTTCGTTCGTCGCCGTTACGCCAGATGTTTCAGTGATTTGGCAGGCCGGCCCCTCTGTTTATAAAGAGACAAATCCACAAAACCTCACTAACGTTGATGGCGAGGAACAGACTTATCCTCGCCGGGAGTGGTGTGAAGAAAACGACGGGTTATCCCGGAAGGGGCGACCGGGCCGAAAAACTTTCAGATAAGCTCCACAAGGATTCACAGACCACACAGGGTTTTACGTGCCCACGACCAGCAATTATTTCCATCTTCATCTGGTTTCTGATTCGACCGGCGAGACATTGATTACCGTGGCGCGCGCGGTGGCCGCGCAATATGCCAACGTGACGCCGGTCGAGCATGTCTATCCGCTGGTCCGCAGCCAGAAACAGCTGGATCGCGTGCTGGCTGAAATCGAGGAAGCGCCCGGCATCGTGCTGTTCACGCTCCTGGAAAAGGATCTCGTTTCAAAGCTCCAGTCGAAATGCCAGGAAATCAACATTCCGAGCCTGTCGATCATCGGTCCGGTGATGCAGCTGTTCCAGGCTTATCTCGGCGCGCCGACGACGGGACGGGTAGGGGCCCAGCACACCTTGAATGCTGAGTATTTCAAGCGGATCGACGCCTTGAACTACACCATGATGCATGACGACGGTCAGCACGTCGAAGGGCTCGACGAGGCCGACGTGATTCTGGTCGGTGTGTCCCGCACCTCTAAAACGCCGACCTCGATCTATCTGGCCAACCGCGGCATCCGCACCGCCAATGTGCCTTTGGTGCCGGGGATTCCGCTTCCCCGTCAACTGGGGACCTTGACCAAGCCGCTGGTCGTCAGTCTGCACGCGACGCCGGAGCGCCTCATCCAAGTACGGCAGAACCGGCTGTTGAGCATGGGCGACCGCGACAACGACACCTATATCGATAGGCAGTCGGTTACGGACGAAGTTGCGTACGCGCGGCGCCTGAGCGCCAAGTTCGACTGGGCACAACTTGATGTGACCCGCCGCTCGATCGAGGAAACCGCCGCGGCTATCATGAAGCTTTTCTCCGACCGGCAACGGCAACGGCTGTCAGAATGACGTTGTGGCGAGGACAACAGCCGTTGGTGTTGGCGTCGCAAAGCAAGGCGCGGCAGATGCTGCTCGTCAACGCTCACATTGAATTCGAGAGCGATCCGGCTGACATCGATGAGCGAGCCATCCAGGAATCGTCAGGTCTTTCGGCGCCGGGCGAGATCGCAAGCCTGCTGGCCCGCGAGAAAGCCCGGATCGTCTCGGTCCGGCGGTCGTCACGCTATGTCGTCGGTGCCGATCAAACATTGGCGTTGGGAGCACGGATTTTCAACAAGCCGGCGGGGAGGGCGCAGGCTGCCGATCAATTGCGCGCGCTTGCAGGCCATTGCCATGAACTTCATGCTGCGGTTGCCGTGACGCGCGACGGAAAGCTATTGTTCGAGCATGTTTCGATCGCGCGCATGACCATGCGGCAGCTGGATGATGCAGAGATCAACCGCTATCTCGAGGAGGCCGGCGATGCCGTGACTTCCAGCGTCGGCGCCTACCAGCTCGAAGGACTTGGTATCCATTTGTTCGAGCGGATCGAGGGCGATCACTTCACCATCCTTGGTCTGCCGCTGCTGGAGCTACTGGCATTTCTGCGCAGCGAGCATTTGCTGAGTATTTGACATGATCGTGCTTGGATTGACTGGTTCGATCGGGATGGGAAAGTCGACCACCGCGCAATTGTTCGCGGAAGCCGGCGTTCCCGTCTATGACGCGGACGCGGCGGTCCATCGGCTCTATGAAGGCGAGGCGGCGCCCGCCATCGAGGCCGCATTTCCGGGCACGACAACTGACGGCAAAGTCGATCGCAACAGGCTTTCAGCCCGCGTGGTGCTCGATCCCGCCGCGATGAAGCGGCTCGAGGAAATCGTTCACCCGATGCTGGGCGCCTCCCGGCACAAGTTCCTTCAGGATGCCGAGCAGTCCGGCGCGCCAGTCGCGGTGATCGATATCCCTTTGTTGTTCGAAACCGGAGGCGAGAAGCGTGTTGATGCGGTGGTCGTCGTTACGACCACGCCCGAACTTCAGCGCGAGCGGATTCTCGCCCGCCCGAACATGACCGGGGAAAAGCTCGCAGCGATTTTAGCGCGGCAAATGCCCGACGCGGAAAAAAGAAAACGCGCGCATTTCGTGGTGGATACTTCGCATGGTCTTGATCCCGTACGGGCGCGGATTCGGGACATTCTGGCCGAGGCTGCTAAGATGTCGCCTGGACGATCTTGATTCGTCCGTCCTGGTGCGGCGAAGCGGTTCATTCTCATGCGCGAAATCGTTCTCGATACCGAAACCACCGGCCTTGATCCGCTCCGCGGTGACCGGCTGGTCGAAGTCGGCTGCGTCGAGATTTTCAACCGCATGCCGACCGGGCAGACGTTTCATCGCTATTTCAATCCCGAACGGGACATGCCGGCAGAGGCCTTTGCCGTCCACGGGCTTTCCAGCGAATTTCTTTCCACCAAGCCGTTGTTTGCGGAAGAGGTGGAAGAGTTCCTGGCGTTCATCGGCGATGCGCCGCTCGTCATTCACAACGCCTCGTTCGATATCGGCTTCATCAATGCCGAACTCGACCGGATCAAGCGGACCGCCATCTCGAGAGAGCGGCTGGTCGACACCCTGCTGCTGGCGCGGCGCAAGCACCCCGGCGTCTCCAATCGCCTCGATGATCTTTGCTCGCGCTATTCGATCGACAATTCACGGCGCACCAAACACGGCGCGTTGCTCGACGCCGAACTTCTCGCCGAGGTGTATATCGATCTGATCGGAGCCCGGCAGTCGCAACTGATTCTGGCTTCCGAATCCCGAGACACGCGGGCGGCAGCCTACGGCGACATGCCGCGGCGGCAGCGCGACGAACCGCTTGCGCCCCGCATCACCGAGGCCGACCGCGCGGCGCATCGGGATTTTGTCGTGACCCTCGGCGACAAGCCGATCTGGAACGATTTCCTGCCGGCGGTCTAAAGCATGATCCGGACCCGGAGGGCCCCGTTTGCGCAAAGTGTGCCGCGGTTTTCCGTCGCGACAAACGCAAGCGTTTGCGCGGAGATCATGCTCAATTGAGGCTCAGCTTGGCTTGATCTGTGAAGCCTGCATCTCGGCGGCTTGCCGTTCCATATTCTGACGGTACAGGCCGACAAAATCGACGGGGTCGAGCATCAAGGGCGGGAAGCCGCCGTCGCGAACGGCCGTCGCAATGATCTCCCGCGCGAACGGGAACAGCAGACGCGGGCATTCGATCATGACCAGCGGATGCAGATTTTCCTTCGGCACATTCACGATCCGGAACACGCCGGCATAGACGAGCTCGAAGCTGAACATCAGCTTGCCGGCATGTTCGGCCTTGCCTTCGACCGACAGCGCGACCTCGTAATCGTTTTCGGCGACGTTACCGGCGTTGACGTTGATCTGGATGTTGATCGCAGGCTGCTGCTGTTGCGGCGCCAGAGAGCCCGGTGCATTCGGGTTTTCAAACGACAAATCCTTGGTGTACTGCGCGAGCACGTTCAGCTGCGGAGGAGGGGCCGCCTCGGGAGGCGTACCTTTGCCGTTGGTCATCCGAATTTCTCCTGGAGCGATCTGGCGAGCGATGCCGCTTGCACAACCGGTTTAGCCTTATAAGGGAAGCAAAAAGCCTTGTCGGGCCGAGTGGCTATCATAGGCCTGCCTCTTTCCACAAGGACGACCATTACAGCGGATCGCGAAAGCGGCCCGATTCGTTCAATTACACCGGGCCTGCGACGAGAAGTCTTCCTAAACAATTGAATATGCGGGATTTCCGGCGCTTGTAGGGTTTCCCCTCGGAGCTGAAACGCGCTACAATCGAGGGCAAGGCAAACCGGTGAGGGCCTTGGATCGGCCTGTACGCAGCCCATCCGGCATTTCTGTCGGCAGATGCCATTGGCCGGCCAAGGTTTCATGCTTACATGCGGCTGATCCACCCATGATGTAATATCTGCTAGCGCCGCCTATTTGAAGTTCCTGCGCAACAAGCGGCTAACCCGTTCAGGAACTTCAAATGGAAAAGCGGTATTAGAAACGATAAGTTTGCTAGTGCCCGCAACTTTCCGAAGTTCGTTAAGGGTGGTTGTTGAGCTGTAGTACGAACTTCGGAAGGTGCGCACTAGTCCCCCAAGGGGCACTCTACCGCCGGGTCCACCGCCGGCGCCTAGAACCAGAAAGCGAATTCGACGTGGATATTTATACCATCATCTTCCTGGCGTTGGCCGTCTTCATCTTCCTCCGCTTGCGGAATGTCCTCGGACAGCGCACTGGAAACGAACGGCCGCCCTATGATCGCGCGGCGCGCAACGTTGTGCAGGGCACGCCGGACAGCAACGTCGTTCCAATACCTGGAACCGTGATTGATCAGACGCCGTTGGCGCCGACCGCCGACGTCGTGCCGCCCACGGATCGCTGGAAAGGGTTTGCCGAAGCTGGAACGCCGCTGGCCCAGGGCCTCGACGGGATTGTCGCGCAGGACTCGTCGTTCGATCCGCGCCATTTCGTCAGTGGCGCGCGAAGCGCCTACGAAATGATCGTGTTGGCGTTTGCCAACGGCGACCGGCGGGCGCTGAAGGACCTGTTATCGACCGAGGTCTATGACAGCTTCGAGGCCGCGATCAAGGACCGGGAGCGGCAAGAGCGCAAGACCGAGACGCGGTTTGTTTCGGTCGACAAGGCTGAAATCGTCGGGGCCGAGGCGCGCGACCGCAACGCGCAGCTCACCGTTCGCTTTGTGTCGCAAATGATCTCGGTCACGCGAGACAAGACCGGTGCAATTGTCGACGGCAACCCGGACAAGGTCACCGATATTACCGATGTCTGGACATTCGCTCGCGACACTGGTTCGCGCGATCCGAACTGGAAGCTGGTTGGCACCGGAAGCGTCCATTAATCGCGCGCGGCGTATTGCCGCCGTGCTTGGTGTAACGGTTCTGGCGCTGTCGGTGATTCCGCTGACGGCGTGGGCGGCGCGCAAGGCGCATACGTCGCTCGTTTCGCGCACTACCCATTCGCAACTTCCACCGCCTCGCACCATCCCCTATCCCAGTCTTGAATGGCCGATCGTGGTCAATGGCGGCCAATATACCCCGTTGGCTTGGGCCGACATCGCCGGTTGGGCTTCGGACGATCATGTGCAGGCCTACAAGGCCTTTCGCGTCAGCTGCGCCTCCATCGCCGCGCAACGAAATCCGCCCGAGGATTCCAAGGCGCTCGGAGCCTCGTTGCGTGAACCTTGCCGCGCTGCCAAGGCCCAGGAGATCACCGAGGACACCAAAGCGCGCGCGTTCTTCGAGGCAAACTTCCTGCCCTTGCAGATATCGCGGCTCGGTGAAGATGCAGGCTTTGTTACCGGCTATTACGAGCCGATCGTCGAAGGATCGCGTACGCAGACCGACGTTTACACCGTGCCGGTCTATCGTCGGCCTTCCAATTTGTTTGTCCGCGGATTCAAGCAGGATTCCGTCAGCCTGCCCAACAAGGGACAGGTGTTTCGCAAGATCGGACGCCGCAAGCTCGTGCCGTATTACGATCGCGCCGAAATCGAAGACGGCGCCATCGCAGGACGTGGCCTCGAAATCTGTTGGCTCAAGAATCAAACCGATCTTCTTTTTTCGCAAATCCAGGGATCGGCGCGGATACGTTTGGAGGACGGCTCGACCATCCGTATCAATTACGACGCGCATAATGGCTATCCCTATACGGCCGTGGGACGCGTCCTGATCGACCGCGGCATCATTCCGAAGGAACAGATGTCGATGCAGAAGATCAGGGAATGGATGGAGCAAAACCCCGACGGAGCAAAGGAGTTGCGGCGGCAGAACCGTGCCTATGTGTTCTTTCGCGAGGTACCGCTCTCCGACAAGGACGAAGCGGTGGGCGCGCAAGGCGTGCCGCTGACGCCCGGGCGCTCGATCGCGGTCGACAACTCGCTTCACGTCTACGGCACGCTGTTTTTCATCGAAGGCGAGCTGCCGATTGAATCGTCGCAGTCCAAAACACCGTTTCGGCGGTTGATGGTCGCGCAGGATACGGGTTCGGCGATCACCGGTCCTGCGCGCGCCGACATCTATTATGGTGCCGGCAGTGAAGCCGGTCGCATCTCCGGCCGTTTCCGGCATAACATGCGTTTTGTCATGCTGGTGCCGAAGAGCCTCGATCCCGCCGCCCGCGGCCGCAAGATGCCTCTGCCGGATCCGCGGCCGTCGGAGAAGATCGCCAAACTATTTCCGCCAACCGAGCCCCCGAAAGATAAACCGAAAGAGCCGGCGGATGTCGCCAAGCCAACGACGGCTTCAACGACCACGCCGCCGGTCGCGGAAGCCAAGGTGCCGCTGCCGGAGGCGCGACCGGTGATCGAACCCGAGCAACCGAGCCGCCGTCATCGCCGGCTTTATCGTGACCGCCGATAGATCATGAAGCGACCGCCTCAAATTCTGGACCCGCCGCGCCGCAAGCGAGCGCTGAGCGAGGAGGAGCGCGCGCTGTGGGAGAGCGTTGCAAGGCAGGCCAGGCCGCTGCGAAAGAAACACCGGACCGCGGATTTGCCGGCGATCTCCCAAAAGGGGGAAGCGCCTGTTACCGCCAAGGCCGTGGCTCATCCAAAATTGGCGATCCCAGTTGCCGCGCCGCCGCCAAAAAAACCGGTCGTGCCGCCGCTTGCGCCGCTCGGCCGCCGGGAACGGTCGCAACTGTCGAAGGGCATGAAGGAGATCGAAGCCCGTCTCGACCTGCATGGCATGACGCAGGCGCGGGCGCATCGCGCGCTCTCGGGCTTTCTGCATCAGGCTCATGGTGAGGGCCTGACCTTCGTGCTCATCATTACCGGCAAGGGGAAGATCGGCGCCGAGTCCGAGCGTGGCGTGCTTCGCCGCCAGGTACCGCAATGGCTAAGTCAGCCGGAATTTCGAACGTTCGTGGTCGGCTTTGAGGAAGCCCACATCGGTCATGGTGGCGCGGGCGCGCTCTATGTGCGTATCCGGCGATCGCGGATTTAAATCCCATAGCGTTTTCGAGCGGGGTGGATTCCGGTTCGCATAGCAATCAAGTTTACGCAGATTGCGTAGACTTATCTGCGGTAGAAAACGCGTCAAAATAAAAATTAGAACGGACGGACTACGCCGACGCGCGGGATCAGCGTCACGATCCAGCCGAGGACGCCTGTCTTCCTGTCATCGCCGGCGATCGGGGGGACGGTTTGTGCGGCGGGCAGGGTTTTGACGGCGTGCAGAATCAAAAACAGGCACACCGCCCAGTTCGAGATCCATCGCGAGTAGTCGAACACGATCGCAAACATGATCAGATAGGCCACGCTCACCGCAACGATGCTGGCGACAACGATCCGGCGATGAAAGTCGCGGTCGAGCGATCGGATCAAGTCGGAAAGATATCGCCAGAGCGGCGAATGCAGCCAGATCAATAGAGCAAAAACCGGCACACCGAGAATGTTCGACGGCATGCGCGCCCAGGTGTCGCTGATTTCCTTCGCAAGCGGCTGGTACCAGATGTAGCTGAAGTTCAGGAGATCGGTACGAGCCGGATCGGCCATCCGGGTCTTGAGGTAGGCAACGAACTCGGCCTCGGGAATCGGCATCGTTCCCCAGAACTGCAATGCCACGAAGAGCGCGCCAAGCGCGAGAAGAGAGACTAATCCGGCCGCGAGATTCGACGCGCGAACCCCCACCGTCAGATAATGTCTGATCAAAACGATCACGGCGATGGTCGGTACATACATCAGAAGATGGATGTGGTGGACCAGGATCAGGACGACCGAAAAGAACGCGGCCAGCAGCACAAAGCCGATCGATTGGGCGGGGATCAGCAAAAGGATGATCGCAAACAGGCAGCCATAGATATCGAAATGCCCCAGCGTGTGCATGAAGTTCTTGAGAAAGAACGGCGAGCCCGCGGTGAAGACGAACAGCGGCAGATGGGCGTCGTCAAAGCCGAACGTGCGCCGGAATAGTTTGACGAACAGAAGCGCGGTCAGGACCCAAACCGTTCCACCGAGTGCGAATACCAGCCACACCGGCACCTTCTGGGTAAACAGCGACAAGATCGCGCCGATCAGGGCGCGTTTGACCGGCCCGAAATGATAATCGACGAGGAGATGGATGTAGGGGACGTAAGGTGGCAGCGTGATCTTGTGGATCAACACCCCGGCCATCACGGCGACGTTGACGGCGAGCATCACGCGCCATGGATTTTGCCGGGTGAGCAGATCCATTAGCGGGCTACAAAATAAACCGGCTCAAATCGGTGTTCCTGGCGAGATCGCCAACGTGTTTTTGAACATAGTCGGCGTCGATCCGGATGGTTTCGCCGTGGCGGTCGGGCGCGGCGAAGGAAATTTCATCCAGCACACGCTCCATCACGGTTTGCAGGCGCCGGGCGCCGATATTCTCCACCGTTGAATTGACGGCAACCGCGATATCGGCAAGCGCGTCGATGGCACTATCGGCGATGTCGAGCGTCACGCCCTCGGTCTGCATCAGTGCGACATATTGCTTGATCAGCGAAGCCTCGGGTTCGGTCAGGATCCGGCGCATGTCGTCACGGGTCAGCGCTGACAACTCGACACGGATCGGCAGCCGTCCCTGCAATTCGGGCAACAGGTCCGAGGGCTTGGCGATATGGAACGCGCCGGAAGCGATGAATAAGATGTGATCTGTCTTCACGGCGCCGTGCTTGGTCGACACCGTCGTGCCTTCGATCAGCGGCAACAGGTCGCGCTGGACGCCTTCGCGCGACACCTCGCCGCCGACCCGGCCGTCACGCACGCAGATCTTGTCGATTTCATCGAGGAACACGATACCGTTATCTTCAACGGCCGTGATCGCCTCCAGCACGAGTTGATCGTTGTCGAGCAGCTTGTCGGCTTCTTCGTTGACGAGAAATTCGTGGGAGCTCGCAACCGTCAGCCGGCGCGTCTTGGTGCGGCCGCCCATTTTGCCGAAGATGTCGCCGATCGAAATCGCGCCCATCTGTGCACCCGGCATGCCCGGAATCTCGAACATCGGCATTCCACCCGAAGACTGGGTTTCGATCTCGATTTCTTTGTCGTTGAGCTCGCCGGCGCGTAATTTCTTGCGAAACGAATCCCGCGTCGCCGCGCTGGAATTGGTGCCGACCAGTGCATCGAGCACGCGTTCTTCGGCGGCCAGTTGCGCTCTTGCCTGAACGTCCTTGCGCTTTCGTTCGCGGGTTTGCGCGATGGCGACTTCGACGAGATCGCGGACGATCTGCTCGACGTCGCGGCCGACATAGCCGACCTCGGTGAATTTCGTGGCTTCGACCTTGATGAAAGGCGCGCCCGCGAGTTTTGCCAGCCGCCGCGCGATTTCGGTCTTGCCGACCCCGGTCGGCCCGATCATCAGGATATTTTTTGGCAGCACTTCCTCGCGAAGGCCTTCGGCGAGCTGCTGACGCCGCCATCGGTTACGCAGGGCGATGGAAACCGCGCGTTTGGCGTCGGTCTGGCCGACGATAAACCGGTCGAGTTCGGAAACGATTTCACGGGGAGAAAAGTCGGTCATGGCTTTTAGCTAAGTCCAAAATGCGGCCGGTACAAGCGCCGTCTTTAAAGCGAAGGCTGCGTCTTTGCTGCGTGGCGTCAGGGATCGCGGACCATCAGCAGCGCCGCTCCATCCGGTGTTTCGACGAGACGGTCGCGGCGAAATCCGGATTTTTCATAGGCCCGGACCGCCCGCGCGTTGACGGGATCAGGATCGGTCACGACACGAGGCGTTCCAGAAGTCAGCATCCGGTTGGCAAAGGCGCGAACGAACGCCGAGCCATGACCGCGTCCAATCATATCCGCTTCGCCGATGAATTGATCGAGCCCGCGGGTGCCTTCGGGCTGCGGGCCAAAGCCGGTATTCCAGCCGCTCAAATTGTAGCACTGCAGATAGGCGAACTCTTTTCCGTCCGCGGCGACGATGAACTGCGCCATGTCGGGATGGTCGAGATCGCCACTCACGAGCTCAAGCTGTTGGGCCGGGTCGTGCCACCACTCGCTGACGTGAGGCATCTCCAGCCAGCGCTTGATGATGGGCAGGTCGTTGGCCGACATCGGACGGAACGCGTAGGCTGTCATGCCTAGCCCGCTTGCAGCGTCTCGATGGTGACGTTGCGGTTGGTATAGACGCAAATATCGGCTGCGATATCGAGCGATCGGCGAACGATCGCCTCAGCGTCCTTGTCGGTATCGATCAAAGCGCGCGCGGCGGCCAAAGCGTAATTGCCGCCCGAGCCGATCGCCATCACGCCGGCCTCCGGCTCCAGAACGTCGCCGGTGCCGGTCAAAACCAGGGAGACGTCTTTGTCGGCGACGATCATCATCGCCTCGAGCCGGCGCAAATAGCGGTCGGTCCGCCAGTCCTTCGCCAATTCGACCGCCGCGCGGGTCAACTGACCGGGATATTGCTCAAGCTTGCTTTCCAGCCGCTCGAACAGCGTAAAGGCGTCGGCGGTAGCGCCAGCAAATCCGCCGATGACGTCGCCTTTGCCGAGCTTACGGACCTTTTTGGCGTTGGACTTGATGACGGTCTGTCCGATCGAGACCTGACCGTCGCCGCCGATCACCACCTTGCCGCCCTTGCGGACTGTCAAAATGGTGGTGCCGTGCCAAACCGGCGTCTCGTGGGCTGATGCATGCATGGAATACCTCATACTAGTGGAGTGGATTTGACATTCGCTCCCGCCGGGCCGCGGATAGGTTAAGCGAATGTCAAATCCAAAACTCCACTAGAAACCTATATTTGCTAGTGGTCCTATGCTTCTAACGTTCGCAAAACTACCTGCCGCGACGGGATGCGAATGTTAGAAGCGGACCACTAGGCCAGATTTAGGGGCAGGCCGGCGCGGTTACAACACCGCATCCCGCCCAAGCCAAGCGACCTCCCGGCCGCACAAGGGACCCCGATTTTGGTCACCATAGCTGGAAGTTGGCCTACAAAACGGTATCGCGCAGTGGCGAAGCCCAAGGCGGCCTGTTAAAAGGCGGCCTGTCAAAAGAACCGCGTTTTCGGCCAATGGGTTGGCCTAGTGTCCACTCGAGGGAAAGATCTTCATGCGCAGCGCCACCATCAAGCGCAAGACCAAGGAAACCGATATCGAGGTGACGGTTAACCTCGACGGGTCAGGCGTATCCAACGTCGCGACCGGAATCGGCTTCTTTGACCATATGCTTGACCTTCTGGCCCGGCACTCGCGTATCGACATCACAGTCAAAGCGGTCGGCGATCTCCATATCGATCACCATCACACCACCGAGGACGTCGGCATTGCGCTGGGGCAGGCGGTGAAGCAGGCGCTGGGCACCATGGCCGGCATCACCCGCTATGCCAGCGTCCACGTGCCGATGGACGAGACGCTGTCGCGGGTCGTGATCGACATTTCGGGCCGGCCGGTGCTGGTGTTCAAGGTTGAGTTTCCGCGTGACAAGGTCGGTCAGTTCGACACTGAGCTGGTGCGCGAATGGTTCAACGCTTTTGCGATCAATGCCGGCGTGACTTTGCATGTCGAGACCCTATATGGCGAGAACAGTCACCATATCGCCGAGTCCTGCTTCAAGGGCCTGGCGAGGGCGTTGCGGATGGCGGTTGCCATCGACCCGCGCGCGGCAGGTGAGGTGCCGTCCACCAAGGGTCAGCTCGGCGGCTGATCCGGGTTTTGGGCGGCGAGTGACGAGCTTCGGAAACGAGGGCGCTAAATGCCGGTCTATACAGTTCATGCACCCGTGACCAGCAACGTGGATTTTCGTGCGACCGATCGCTTTGCTTTCGTGCGCGACGGGTTTCATGTCTGGGCTGCCATTTTCGGCGTGATCTGGCTGGCCTGGCATCGCCTCTGGCTGGCGTTGCTCGGCTGGATCGTGCTGATGACGGTCATCGACATCGCCATGGTCAGAGTTGGCGTCGCAGGCGCGACGGTCTTTCTCGTCGATGCGTTGCTGGCGTTGCTGTTGGGATTTGAGGCCGCAAGCCTCAGGCGCTGGACGTTGTCGCGGCGCAAATGGCGGCAGCTTGATATTGTGGTCGCCGACGATGAGGAAGCCGCCGAGCGCCGCTTTTTCGATCGTTGGACCGCGCGACAGCGCGTGACAACCAACGACCAGCCGGCGGTTGACCGCGGCGGCCCGCCGCCGACGCGAGATGTGCCTGGCCAGCCTTTTTCGCGGCCGCCGTCACCGCCGCGCGACGACATTATCGGCCTGTTTCCGGAACCGGGAGCGCCGAGGTGAGCGTCGCGATCATCGATTACGGCTCGGGCAACCTGCACTCGGCGGCGAAAGCATTCGAGCGCGCCAGCCGCAGCATGGAAACGCCGGACAAGATCATTGTCACCCGCGACCCTGACGTGGTGTTTCGCGCCGACCGGATCGTGCTGCCCGGTGTCGGCGCCTTCGCCGATTGCCGTGCCGGCCTCGACGCGCTCGACGGCATGGTCGATGCCTTGACGGAAGCCGTGCGGCACAAGGCCCGGCCTTTTTTCGGCATCTGCGTCGGTATGCAATTGATGGCGACGCACGGCAAGGAGTACGTCACGACCGACGGATTCAACTGGATCGCCGGTGACGTCGAAAAGATTTCGCCGCGCGACGAGAACTTGAAGATTCCGCATATGGGGTGGAATACGCTCGATCTGGTGCGCGAACACGCCGTGTTGGAGCGTTTGCCGCTGGGTCCCAAGGGCCGCCACGCGTATTTCGTGCACTCCTATCACCTCAATGCCACCAATGAGGCGGATGTGCTGGCGCGCGCGGATTACGGCGGGCCGGTGACCGCGATCGTCGGCCGCGACACTGCCATTGGCACACAATTCCACCCGGAGAAGAGCCAGCGTTTCGGGCTCGCTCTGATCTCCAATTTTCTGAAATGGAAGCCGTGATTCTTTTTCCCGCCATCGATCTGAAGAACGGGCAGTGCGTGCGCCTTGAACAGGGCGACATGGCGCGCGCCACCGTGTTCAATCTCGATCCGGCAGCGCAGGCATTAAGCTTCGCCGCGCAAGGGTTCGAATATCTGCACGTCGTCGATCTCGATGGCGCCTTTGCCGGAAAGCCCGTCAATGCGCTGGCTGTGGAGGCGATGCTCGCCAAGGTCACCATGCCGGTGCAACTCGGCGGCGGCATACGTGATTTGAAAACGGTCGAGGCCTGGCTGGAAAAAGGCATCACGCGGGTGATCATCGGGACGGCGGCGGTGCGCAATCCCGAGCTGGTCAAGAGCGCTGCGAAAAAATTCCCCGGCCGCGTCGCCGTCGGCCTCGATGCTCGCGACGGAAAGGTCGCGGTCGAGGGCTGGGCAGAAACGTCGGAGGTCACCGCGCTCGATATCGCGCGGCGATTCGAGGATGCGGGCGTTGCCGCGATCATCTTCACCGATATCGCGCGCGACGGCTTGTTGAAGGGCCTCAACCTCGACGCCACCATTGAGCTTTCGAACCGCATTTCCATTCCTGTTATCGCTTCGGGCGGATTTGCGTCGATCGACGACGTAAAGGCGCTACTCGACCCGCGCGCCAAGAAACTCGCCGGTGCCATCGTCGGTCGCGCGCTCTATGACGGGCGGCTCGATCCTCATGCTGCGCTGAAGCTAATCCGCAGCCCGCGGCCGGCTGCTTAGGAGTTTCCATGTTCAAGGTTCGCGTGATCCCCTGTCTCGACGTCAAAGATGGACGCGTGGTCAAAGGCGTCAACTTCGTCGACCTGCGCGATGCCGGCGACCCTGTCGAAGCGGCGATCGCGTATGACGCCGCCGGCGCCGACGAGCTTTGCTTCCTCGACATCACGGCTACCCACGAAAATCGCGGCACCATGCTGGATGTGGTGCGGCGTACGGCGGAAGCCTGTTTCATGCCGCTGACGGTTGGCGGCGGTGTGCGCACGGTCGACGACATCAACACGCTGTTGCGCTCTGGCGCCGACAAGGCCTCGATCAATTCCGCCGCCGTGAGTCGGCGCGAATTCGTCAAGGAAGCCGCCGAAAAATTCGGCGACCAGTGCATCGTGGTCGCCATCGACGCCAAGCGGGTGAAACGCGGCGGCTCGGACCGCTGGGAAATCTTCACCCATGGCGGACGCAATTCGACCGGGATCGACGCCATCGAATATGCGCAGGAAGTGGTATCGCTCGGCGCCGGCGAAATCCTTTTGACCTCGATGGATCGGGACGGCACCCGCCAAGGGTTCGACCTGCCGTTGACCCGGGCCATTGCCGACAGCGTTTCCGTCCCGGTCGTTGCCTCAGGCGGGGTCGGCAACCTCGATCATCTGGTGGACGGCGTCCGCGAGGGACATGCCAACGCGGTGCTCGCGGCCTCGATCTTCCACTTCGGCGAATTTACCATACGCCAGGCCAAGGAGCACATGGTCCGCGCCGGACTGGCCATGCGGCTCGATCCCTGACGACTCTTTGTGACAGAAGTGCTACATGTGTCCGTGATGCCGGACGCGTGAATTTGAAGTCGAGTTCGAAGTGATGTCGCATTTTTCGCTCCACGACCTGGTCAAGATCATCGACGCCCGCGCGGCATCGGGCGGTGAGGGCTCGTATACCCGCAAGCTCCTGGACAAGGGGCCGGAGCATTGCGCCAAGAAGTTCGGCGAGGAAGCGGTCGAAACCGTGATCGCCGGGGTCGGCAACGACCGCGACCATCTCATCGCGGAGAGCGCGGATTTGCTGTTCCACTGGCTTGTGTTGTTGAAGTCGCGTGGCGTCAGGCTTGAGGAAGTTGAGGCCGCGCTGGCACAGCGCACCGGTATGTCCGGGCTTGAGGAGAAGGCCGCGCGCAAGCGCGACTAACGCATGACCCGGAAAAGTGGATACCGGTTTTCCGAAAAGATCATGCGTAATCAATAGAGGCGATCTCCGCGGAGCGAGATAGGCGGCGTCATGGATATTCGGGCACCGGATCAGCAATACAATCCCTACCGGATATTTTCCCGGGAGCAGTGGGCGCGCCTGCGCGACGGCATGCCGATGACGCTCGAGGCGAGCGAGATCGCAAGGCTGCGCTCGGTGCATGACCGGCTCGACCTCAAGGAGGTGGAGGAGATCTATCTGCCGCTGTCGCGGCTGTTGTCGATCTATGTCGATGCGATGCAGCGGCTTTACGTCGCCCAGCGCCGCTTCCTCGGCATCCAGGACCGCAAGATGCCCTACATCATCGGCGTCGCCGGTTCGGTCGCGGTGGGCAAATCCACCACCGCGCGCGTGCTGCAAGCGCTGCTGGCGCGCTGGTCGCCGCGGCCGAAGGTCGATCTCGTGACGACAGACGGTTTTCTGTTTCCGAATGCCGCGCTCGAGCGGCAAGGGTTGATGCAGAAGAAGGGCTTTCCCGAAAGCTATGACCTGCCGATGCTGTTGTCGTTTCTCAGCGATATCAAGGCCGGACGCGAACGGGTGCGGGCGCCGGTCTATTCGCATCTCACCTACGACATCATTCCCAATGAATGGAACGAGGTCGACCGGCCGGACATCCTGATCGTCGAGGGCGTCAACGTGCTGCAAACCGGCCGGCTGCCGCGCGACGGCAAGGCGGTGCCGGTGGTGTCCGATTTCTTCGATTTCTCCGTCTACATCGACGCCGAGGAGCCGGTGCTCCGCGACTGGTATGTCCGCCGTTTCCTGGCGCTGCGCGACACGGCGTTCCACGATCCCAGATCGTATTTCCATCGCTACGCGCCGCTGTCCGATGAGGAAGCCACCGCAACGGCGATCGCGATCTGGGAACGCACCAACCTCGCCAATCTCGAAGACAATATCTTGCCGACGCGGCCGCGCGCGACGCTGATCCTCAAGAAAGGCGCCGACCACGTGGTCGAGACCGTCGCCCTGCGCCGGCTTTAATCCTCCTTTTGGGCATGATCTCCGCGCAAACGCTTTTAGCGTTTGTCGCGAGGGAAAACCGGTTACCACTTTTCCGGATCATGCCTACTTCAAAGCCAGCGGCCGTTCCTCGTCGAGAAAACCCATCAGTTCATGGAAGAACTGCATGCGGTTCTTTTCCATCATCACCGTGTGCGTTCCTTCGCTGAGCTCGATCAGCCGCTTGTACGGCGTGTGCGTGAGCTGTGCGAAATAATTTTGCGCCTGATAGCTCGGCAGGTCCGCATCCCATTCGGCGTGCAGCAAAAGCGTCGGCACCGTGATCTTGCCGGGATCGTAGAGCGCCTTGCCCGCGCCATAGGTGTTGGCGCTGTCTTCCATCACGCCGTTGGGCGCGCGCAGCATCGGCGGATTTTGTTTTGAAGCTTCCGGATCGGTCGCCCAGGTAGCCGTTGCCCAGGCCTCGAACACGCCCGGCGGAATCAGGTCGGCTTGTTTGTCCTCGGCGACGCCTTTCAGCCAGCGTGCCCTCGCGGAATCCTTCGACACCAGCCGGTACGCGCCCAGCGGCGTCGCACTCGGTGTCGCCGGCTCGTTGCGAATCCATTGCGGCGCGTAGAGTACGAGCTTCTCGATCTTGTCGTTGTGTTCGCTGGTGTAGGAGCCGGCGATCGAAGTGCCCCACGACCAGCCCATCAGGTTGATCTTGCTTACCTTGCGCTTGTGCAGGATGTAATCGACCGCGGCGCCAAGATCGTGGGCGGCGACTTTCGTCGACACGATCGGCTTATTGGCTTCCGGCGGCTGGCTCATCTCGGGAGGCCTGGTGGAATGACCATAGCCCCTGACATCGACGAGATAGACGTCGTAACCGCGCGCCGCGATCAGGTCCATCATCGACATGCCCTCGATCGGCAGGTCGAAAGCGGTTTCCGCCGGATAGGTCGCGCCGTGCACAAACAGCAAAATCTTGTCGGAAGAGCTCTCCCGGCCGGCGAGGTGCTTGTTGCGGACGAACAGCTGGATGCCCGCGTCTCCTGACGGGATCATCGCATCAGACGTCTCAAGCTTGGGCTCTTTGGCGTTCACTGATGCGAAGGCGAAAAGGCCGGCGGCCAGAAATGTCGACATAACCAAAAAAGAAAACCGCAAAAGCTGGCCGCGCATCGAATGCCTCCCCGACGTTTTTTTGGAACATGGTTCGGAACGAAGAGACCATGCTCGATATTTCGCCGATGCTCGATGGAATCGGCGGCCGCTGTCAAGAGAGGCAGACGAAGGACAGCGCTGCGTCAGGCGACCTGCGCGCCAAGCCCGGCCAGCGCCTCCGCGAGTTTCTCGCGGTCGAGCGGCTTGACCAGAAATCCGTCCATGCCCGCCTCAAAGCAGGCATAGCGATCCTCGACCAGCGTATTCGCAGTCAAGGCCAGGATCGGGGTCCGCCGTCCGGTCCCCGCTTCGTTGACGCGAATGCGTTTGGTGGTCTCGATGCCGTCGAGGCCCGGCATCTGAATATCCATCAGCACCATATCGTAGGGCGCGCCGGCGGATCTCGCCGCAAGCCAGGATTCCAGCGCTTCTTCGCCGTTGACGGTAATGACCACCTGATGTCCGAGCCGGGTCAGCAGGGAACGCATCAACAGCGCATTGATCTCGTTGTCTTCGGCGACCAACACTGAAAGGCCACGCGGTTGAACGGTGGTAGCCTCAATCGTCTCCGCCTCCGCCGGGGCATCTTCGGCAAGCCGCATCTCCAGGCTCGGCGCGGATACTTCCGGCGGACCGGCAAGACGGGCGGCGAGCGAAGCCGCGCGCAGCGGCTTGACCAGATATCCCGTCAGCGCCGAGGTCGCAGCCGCTTGCAGTTCCTGCCGGCTCGCGGGCGTGACGAGGACAATTCGTTGGGGAGCGAAAGGCCTTGCGGCCTCTGCCAGCGCCTCGACTTCCGTCGTGCCGAGCGCGTGGTCGAGCAGGACCGCGTGCCAGGTGCGTTCAGGCAACAGCGCACGCGCCACATCCGCGTCGGAGACCATGCAGGTCTGGCCGCCCCAGCGCTCAAGCCTTCGTGCAATCAGCGAGGCTTCGATCGTCTGCGGCGTCACCAGCATCACCGACCGGCCGCCAAGATCGGGCGGAGGGAGCGGTTGGGGCGCATCGGGACTTGCCGCCAGGGAGAGGCTGACCTCAAAGGTCGAGCCTTCACCAGGCGTGCTTTCGAGCGCGATGCGGCCGCCCATGCGTTTGACGATGCGCTCCGAAATGGAGAGGCCCAGGCCGGTGCCGCCATAGCTCCGCGCAATGCGGTCGTCGGCCTGCTCGAATTCGCGGAAAATTCGCTCTCGCGCCTCGGGCGCAATGCCGATGCCGGTGTCGCGCACCAGGAACGAGATTTCGTTAGGCCAGATGCCGGGCTCGACGATCAGCGCCACGCCGCCGGTGACCGTGAACTTGATCGCATTGCCGGCGAGGTTGAGCAGCACTTGCCTTAAGCGAGCGGCATCGCCAATCACTTGCGCCGGCAGGCGGTCATCGATGAAGGCCGCGATTTCAAGCTTTCGCGCCTGTGCCCGCGGCGCCAAGAGTTCGGTGATATCCTCGATCAGGGCCGCGAGCGCAAAGGAGCGCGATTCCAGGTCGATCTTGCCGGCCTCGATTTTGGAATAATCGAGCAACTCCTCGATCAGTGCGAGCAGCGCATCCCCGGAGGTTTTCACGGCCTTGGCATAGGTCATCTGTTCCGGCGTCAGCGAGGTATCGAGCAGCAAACCGCTCATGCCGATGATGCCGTTGAGCGGGGTGCGGATTTCATGGCTCGCCATCGCCAGGAATCGCGATTTGGCGCGGCTGGCGGCGTCCGCCTGGTCTCGCGCTTCGGACAACGCGCGTTCGGTCTCGGTGCGATCGGTGACGTCGCGGCCGACACATTGCATTTCGGCGGGGGCGCCGGCAACGAAAAG
>Ga0210396_10001104_pt1 | contig 30545 bp, 20 predicted proteins | sample IncBWH17OmetaG_FD_155466 | JGI IMG/M metagenome (GOLD analysis project Ga0210396, IMG submission 155466) | Forest soil microbial communities from Barre Woods Harvard Forest LTER site, Petersham, Massachusetts, United States - Inc-BW-H-17-O ...
TGGTGAAGGTCGTTGTGGTGTTGGAATTTATGGCTGCGAGGGAAGGAAGGAAGGACACCGCGCTGGAAGTGGAGCCTGTGTAGTTCACCTCGGTAATCGCAGGCGTGTAGGTTGCGGTGATACTTCCGCCGCCACTCGGGAAATCGTTCGTGCCAACTGTGGTGCTGGCGGTTGCAATCGAATTGCCGTTCGGGTCATAGCCGGGAATGAGTGTCACCGTCTTCGGAGTTTTGGTGGAGAAGGTGACGGTTCCAGTGGGTGCGACTCCATTGCTGGGCAGTGTCGCCGAGGTCACGACTGCCGTGATGCCAAGCGTCTGCGTGGTTCCGCTGTCGCCAGTATCGAACTCAGGCGAGTTGAGGACTGTGGTCGTCGCAGCCTTGGTGATGTTGGCCACGTAGGGGCCAGACTGGCATGACGTAAAGCTGGCATCACCAGGGTAGACAAGTGTGAGCGAGTGAGAGCCCTGTGCCAGAAGGTTCGATTTGAAGGTTGCGGCTCCTTCTGAATTCACCGGCAATGTTGTGATCAACGTGCTGCCATCCTTGACGTTGATGGAACCCGAAGGTATGCCGACGTTGTTTGTGGTGGCTGCGGAATACGGCTCAACGGTGACTATGACCGGCGAGCCATAGGGAAGGGATGTCGGCCCTGTCAGTTTGACGTTGTTGGTGTGGGGGTAGAAGACCATCTGACAAGCTTCGGGCTTTACCGTGATGGTACTGGGGTTTCCTGCCCCCACGCTCGGCAGGTACGTACCGTCTCCGGTATAGCGTGCATAGATGTTGTAGGTGCCACCGGGAAGCAGGTTCCAGGTGTTGCTTGCAGTGCCGCCAGCCAGGGTCAGGGTTTCTACCGACTGCTCAGCCTGCAGGGGGCTTGAGACAAGGATGACAACGTCGCCGGTTGGGGTACCGCTGCTGCCGGTCGCCGTGACGGTAAATTTGAGATACGTGCTGTGTGTGGTGCAGTTCGGAGTGGCACCACACACCGGTGCTTTGTTGGTCGAGGGATCCACGATGGTCAGTGTCACCGTGCTGGTCTTGGTGCCAAGTGGCGCATAGTTGGAGACAAAGCTGTTGATATCGAAGCTGCCGAGACCGGAAGCTGCGTCATAACCAACTCCAGCGGCATAGCCTGACATGACGAAATTGCCGCCGCTCGTCGCGCAATTGGGCGTGCCGTTGGTGCATTGCAGCTCGTTGTTACCGGTCTGGACATCATGGGCGATGATTGTCGCGCCTCCTGCCGAGGTCAGCAATGAATAGAGAGACGGATTGATGTTGCCGAGGCCATATGCGCTTCCGCTGGCAAGCTTGTTGACGGCGAGGGCGACTGCACCGGCGACGACCGCACTGGAGGCCTCGGTTCCACCTGAGTAAGTGAACTGTGGGGTTCCTGTGGTCTGGCAGTCCGACGGGTTCATGCAGAAGAGGTAGGCGGCGCTGTTGTAACCCTCAGCGAGGTTGCCGCCGCTTCCCGCGAAGAACGAGACGTCAGGGATGATGCGGCTGGTGCTGCTGATGGCCTTGGCTTTTGCGTTGTTGAATTGATACGAGGGAATCGCTTGAGGAACAGAGGTGCCATCACCTGCGTTGCTGATGCCGCCGCCTCCGGCAAACTTGAGTGAGGTCCCGGCACTGCTGTTGCTGTAGTTCGGATAGCTATCGTTCCACACTTGTTCGGGAATGGGCGCGTTCCGAATCGATTTATAACCCGAGTTAGTGGTCCAATAATGGGTGGCAGGTGAGGTGGTGCTGTAAAAGAAGTCGGTTCCTCCCACGGCTGTCAGGTAGGGAGAACTCGCGTAGCCATTGATGGCATAGCCTGAAGTCGCAGTCCCGGCTGTGCCCGGCACCTCGCATGCCGCCGAACCTGTATTTCCGGCCGCAGCGATCACGGTCATGCCCTGAGCTGCTGCCTGCTCTGTCGCCTCGTTGACCAGTTCCATTCCTGTAGTGCCAAGTGCGGTTTCGCAGGACTGGAAGCCATTCAGAAGCACCTGGACGTCGTCATCAGCGATGGCACGGATCAGGGCGAAGTTCATGCCCGTGTCGTAGTCGGTGGTCGCCGAGGTGTAATAGTAGATGGTCGCCTTCGGAGCAACCGCGCCGACCAATTCGATTTGCTTGTAGGCGATGTAGGCGTCACCGTTCACGCCCGGATCGTTGCCATCGACGACGACAATCGGAGTGTTGGCGCCCAGACTGAAGATGGTCCGGTAGTTATTGATGTAGGAGACGTTGATGTCCGAGTCGCCGATGATGCCGACGTTGACGTTCGCGCCGCATCCTCCTGGGGTGCACGCGGTCGGCGTTGTTGTCAGGGTCGGAATGTTGTATTGGGTCGCCAGGTCAGCGGGTGAAACGCCGTAGATGGTGGTGCCAGCAGAATTCGTGGTGGTGTAGAGCGGCTTGAGCGTGTGGGTTCCAGGATCCAGTGTGGCCTGCGTGCCCGCACCCGAGCCGCCTGCGGCCTTGAAGTTATTCATCGCGGCAAAACCGGAGACGACGCCGGTCAGCGCGGAAGGAATCTTCGGATTTGAGTTGTTGGCGTAGAAGGTCTTGCCGGCTACTGAATAGACATGAATCTCAGTCTGGAACGCAGATTTGATCTGCGCTGGTGTAGCGCCCACCTCGATGGCCATGTGGCCGCCATAGACGCGACCAACGTTCATGCCCTTGGCGGACAGATAGCTGGTGATTGTCTGTACGTCAGAGTCGGCAACGCCGAAGCGTTTGCCGAATTCCTCCGGTGTTAGCCACTTGTGATAGTTCGGAGATTTCGGGTCCTGCTGCGACGCGAGGAGTGCCTGGAGCGCCGACTCCTGTTCCGGGGAGCGCTTTAGCACCATCAGCATCCGCCCGTTCAGGTTAGCCGGGGCCGGACCGCGGTCGAACTGCGCGCGTGCCCAGGGGTGCACTGAACCTGGAACCGACACGAGGGCGGAGTTCTCTGCCTGCCCGGTGATGCGAGGAGTTGCCTGCGCATATGCGTTAGGTGTGGTGCCGGGGCTGAGAAGCCCTGCGCCAACCAAGGGAATCACAGCAACCGCCTGGGCGAAGCGAGAAGATATCCGAACCATAGCCATCCTGCCATCCATCTCCACCGCTAGGCCTTTCGGCTGCTGGTGGCTGGGAAGAAAAAAGTTGAGGCTCGCACATAAGGACCCGTCGCCTGTGTGTGAGCCCGGTTGCGAGTCAATGAATTGGTACGCGTGCAGCTCGCAGTTGGGACATTATGGCAAGGTTGTTGGCGAGTCCTTGTTCCACTAAAGTGCAACGTCGTCGCACGAAGATGGTGCGAGAGGCAAAAGCGGTGACGAAAGTGTGAGAACCGGAACGAATATTTCCAGAATGGAACTACAAATAGAAAGGGCCGTCCGAAGACAGCCCTGAGTCAGGTAACCTCAACTAGTTCTGAAACTGCTAACTGTGCATCTCGAGCCCCAGGAACTATGTGTGTATTGCGTTCAAGGAAGGGTTATGCGAGATGATCTTCGCTAGCTTATAAATTACTGCTGCCAGCCACCGCCAAGAGCGTTGTAGAGCTGCACGAGTGACAGCATCTCCTCCTCACGCGCGGATGCGAGATTGAGCTCGCCCTGGAAGAGACTAGCCTGGTTCGTGAGTACTTCGAGATAGCCGGAGTAGCCAGCACTGTACCGCGTGTTGGAGAGATTCACAGCGTCGCGCGATGCGGTGACAAAGCGTTCCTGCTGCTCGCGGAATTCGCGGAACTTCTGGTAGGCGACGAGGGCGTTGGAGACATCCTGGAAGGACTGCGCGATGGTCTTCTTATAAGTGAGCACAGCTTCGCGCTGTTGCGCCTCAGTGAGACGGACATTGTTACGAATACGGCCGGCGTCGAAGATGGGCTCCGTTATCGATGCACCGTAAGTATAGGCGAATGACGAGTTATGAAAGAGCGTGTTCAGCGCGTTGCTGGTGGTGCCCACCTGGCCGGTAAGAGAGATAGCGGGAAAATACTGTGCCCTTGCCACACCGATCTCCGCATTCGCGGCGATGAGTGTCTCTTCAGCCTGACCGATATCCGGGCGGCGTTCGATCAGTGACGACGGTAGCCCTGCTGGAACCACAGGCATGCGTGGCTGCTGGTCGATCGGCAGACCGCGCGCGATGGGACCGGGGTTCTGGCCTAGCAGCGTCTGCAGCGCGTTCTCCTCCTGCGTGATTTGCCGCTCGGTATCCGGGATAGTAGCGGCGGCCGCGCTGACCAGTTCTTCGGCCTGACGCACGTCGAGCAGGCTGACGTTGCCGCCTGACTCGAGCGTCTGAGTGAGCTGCAGCGATTCCTGGCGTGATGCGAGGGTGCGCCTGGAGATTTCCAGCTCCAGGTCCAGTGTGCGTAACTGGAAGTAGCCGGTCGCCACGTTCAGGATGAGGGTATCCATGACCTCGCGCTGCGACCACTTGCTGGCCAGCAATTGCGCGCGCGCCGCCTTCGTGGCGTTGCGATATTGTCCCCAGAAGTCGAGATTCCAGGACGCCGACGTACCAATCTGGCCGAGATGAGAGACGAACGAGCCTAATCCGCCAAACTGTGCAGACGGGAAGCGCTCGGCGGTATATCCGCCGTTGCCACTGAGCTGCGGAAACTGTTGCGAGCGAGTAATGCCGAGCTGTGCTTGCGACTCGAGCACGCGCTCGGCGGCGATGCGGACGTCATAGTTTTGCTTGAGCGCGGTGCGGATCAGCTCCTGCAGTTGCGGATCGCCGAAGACCTCCCACCACTTCTCATCGCCGAGCGAGAGCGCTGTGGAAGTTGCGCCGCCCGGCTGGCCAGGAAGCGCAGCACCGTTCATGTCATGCGGCGCTTCGCTGGTTTGCGTGTTGCCATTTGCCTCCGCGCCACGGTAGACGGTGGGCGTGTCGATGGTGGGCCGCTTGTATTTTGGACCGACGTTGCAGCCCGACAACAAAAGGGCTGCAACGCCAAGCGCTGCGGCGATGCTCTGCTTTCTCATCGGGCATCTCCAGAAATGACCGGTTCGCGCGTCTCCTTGCGTGTGCCCCGGGTGCTGACGTGGTGCGACAACCGCTCGACGACTGCAAACGTGACCGGAATAATAAAGATCGCGATGAGCGTGGAGGCCAGCATGCCGCCGATCACCACCGTCCCCAGGACCTGGCGGGAGATGCCGCCGGCGCCGCTCGCAATCCAGAGCGGAATGCAGCCCAGGATGAATGCGAAGGCTGTCATCAGAATGGGGCGCAGTCGGAGTTCGGCGCCGGCTAGTGCTGCATCGTAGATGCTCTTGCCACTCTTGTATTCCTCGCGTGCGAATTCGACGATGAGGATGGCATTCTTCGCCGCCAGCCCGATGAGCATGACCAAGCCGATCTGCGCATAGACGTTGTTCTCAAGCCCGCGAAGGGAGAGCGCGAGAAAGCCACCAAAGACTGCGATCGGCGTGCTGAGCAGAACACTGAATGGCAACGACCAGCTCTCGTACTGCGCAGCCAGAATGAGGAAGACGAAGAGCAGCGAAACGGCAAAGATAGTGGAAGACGAGACGCCTTGCGCGGCCTTCTGCTCCTGGAAGGACATGCCCTGGTAGTCAAGCGCCATCTCCCTAGGCATGGTTTCGCGGAAAACCTCTTCAAAGGCCTGGGTCGCCTGGCTCGAACTGTAGCCAGGCGCGGCGTTCGCAATCAGCTGTGCTGCCTCGTATTCGTTGTAGCGCATGGTGAACTCAGGTCCGGTAATACGCCTCACTGACGTGACAGCTGAGAGTGGTATGGAATTACCGGCGGAGTTCTGCACGTAGAAACGCCCGATGTTATCGATGTTCGTGCGCGAGGTGCCTTCCGCTTCAACATACGTCTGCCACTGGCGGCCAAAGCGGTTGAAGTAATTCACCAGATTGCCGCCCATGAAGGTCTGCAGCGTCGTGTAGACATCGGCGAGGCTCACACCTTCCTGGACCGCCTTGGCGCGGTCGACGTCCACATAGATCTGCGGAACGCTGGGCAGGTAGGTCGTGATGACGCCGGCGATCTCCGGCCGTTTGCGCAGCGCGGCCATGAATTTGTTGACGTTGTCGGTGAGGTTCTGCAGGTCACCGCCAGAGCGGTCTTCGAGCACCGCGGAGACACCACCGGACGTGCCGACTCCTGGAATGGCGGGCGGCGGGAAGGAGAACGCGATGCCTTGCCGAATGCCTCCAAGTCCCTGGGCAATATGCTGCTGGATCGCCTTGTACTGCTGGTCCTTGCTCTTGCGCTGATCCCATGGTTTGAGGGTTACGAAGTAGAAGGCGTTATAGGTGCTCTGGGTAAAGCTGAGCAGGCTGAAGCCGTTGACGCTGACGATGCTTTCAACGCCCGGCGTCTTCAGAATGACGTCCTCGACACTCTTGGAGGCTTCAATGGTGCGTTGCAGAGAAGCTGCGTTGGGCAGGACCATGCCGACGTAGAGGTACCCCTGGTCCTCGTCGGGCAGGAAGGAGTTGGGAATGCCGCGGGCGATCCATACTGCGGCGACGGAGACTACCAGCAGGAAGACGAGGGCAAACCCTGACTTGCGAATGAGGAAACCGGATGTGGCGACGTATTTATTCCGGGTGCGGCCGAAGGCGCGGTTGAACCAGGAGAAGAAATACCCCAGAGGACCGCGGGCCGGCTTCTTCGGCTTGAGCAGCAAAGCGCACAGCGCTGGACTGAGCGTCAGTGCGTTGAAGGCGGAGAAGAGCACCGAGATGGCAATGGTGATCGCGAACTGCTGATAGAGCCGTCCTGTAATGCCGGGCACGGCGGCGGTGGGAATGAAGACGGCGGCCAGGATGAGCGCGATCGCAACGACCGGGCTCGAGACCTGCTCCATCGCTGCAATCGAAGCTTCCTTCGGCGACATGCCTTCTTCAATGTGGTGCTCGACGGCCTCCACCACCACGATGGCGTCGTCGACCACCAGGCCGATGGCCAGCACCAAGCCGAGCAGGGAGAGAGTATTGATAGAGAAGCCGAGCGCGGGGAAGACAACGAATGTGCCGATGAGGGAGACAGGCACAGCCAGCAGCGGGATGAGGGTGGCGCGCCAGCCCTGCAGGAAGATATAGACGACCAGGATCACCAGGCCGAGGGCGATGCCCAGCGTGATGACGATTTCATGCAGGCCCTGGGTGACCGCCTTGGTCGTATCCAGCGGGACGGCCGACTCTACGTCCGTCGGGTATCTGCTCTGCAGCTCGGCGAGTTTCTTGTACACCGCATCGGCCGCAGCCACAGCGTTCGACCCGGGCAGCTGGTAGATAGCCATACCCGCTGAGACCTGATCGTTGCGGCCTGGGACGCCGTAACGGGTGGCGAGGTTATATGTCTGCGCTCCCAGCTCGATACGCGCGACGTCCTTGAGACGCAGCACAGAGCCGTCCGGATTTGCGCGGATGACGATCTGGCCGAACTCTTCCGCGGTGATGAGGCGTCCCTGCGAAAGCACCGTATACGTGAACTCCTGCCCGCCTGGAACCGGCTCGCCACCGATCTGTCCGGCAGGGTTGACGTTGTTCTGAACCTGCATTGCGCTGATGATTTGCGGAACCGTAACGCCGAGCTTGGCCAGCTGATTCGGATCGACCCAGACACGCATCGCATACTGGCCGCCGAATACCTGCACGCGCGCAACGCCCTGCACGCGCGTCAGCTCGTCCGCCATATTGATGTAGGCGTAGTTGGTGAGAAAGTTGAAGTCGTGAGTGCCCTTGGGCGAATAGAGCATGACGAACATCAGCGGCGAGGCCAGCGACTTGATCACCGTGACGCCGGCGGTGTTCACCTGTGAGGGCAGCTGGGGGGTGGCCTGGTTGACGCGCAGCTGCGTCAGGACCTGATCGATGTCCGGGTTGGTGGCGATGTCGAAGTCGACCGTGAGCGACATCGCGCCATTGTTCGCGTTCGTGGAGTACATGTAGTTCATGTGGTCCACGCCGGTCACTTGCTGCTCGATAGGCGTTGCTACAGATTGTTCAAGAGTCTTGGCATCGGCACCGGGATAGGTGGCCTGCACCAACACCTCGGGGGGCACGATGTTAGGGAACTGTGACGTCGGCAGGCTGAGCATCGCCACCACGCCGACGATGACCATGATGATCGATATCACCATGGCCACGATGGGCCGGTTGATAAAGAACTTGGACATGGTCTATTTGCCCTCGCTGCTGGCGCTCGGTTTGCTGCTGGTGTCCTGACCAGTGCCGTGCTGACCGGGACTGGTCTCCGCCTGGGCCTGTTCAGGCGCCTCGGGATGAGGATGAACCGGGATGCCATCGACCAGCTTGCCGGTGCCTTCGATGACCACCTGTTCGCCTGGCTTAAGACCACTGGTGATGACCCAGTTAGTGCCAATCTGCGGTCCCACCTGGACCGGCTGGATGTGCACCTTGTTATCGGCGTTTACCACGGCAACCTGGTAGGAGCCTTGTAACTCTGTGACCGCACGCTGCGGCACCAGCAGCGCGCCGCGCTGCAGCTCCGTCTGCGCGCGAACCTTGCCGTACTGACCGGGACGCAACAGGCTCTGTGGGTTTGAAAACGCGGCGGCCACCCGGATGGTGCCGGTGGAGGAACTTACCTGGCGATCGACGAAGACGATACGTCCCTTGCTGGGATATACGCTGCCGTTCGAGAGCGTGAGTTCGATGGGCACGCGGCTGGCGCTGTGTAACAGGTCGGCTGCTCCGCCCTCCCGCGCCTTCTCTGACAGTGCGAGATATTCCTGTTCGCTGATGGCGAAGTAGACCTTGATCGGCTGCACCTGCGAGACGGTCGTGAGCACGGTGGACTGGTTTACGAGGCTGCCGACCTGGGTGGTTGCGATGCCAGCGATGCCGTCCAGCAGTGAGCGCACCTTCGTCCAGCCGAGATTCAGCTGGGCGGTTTCGACCGCGGCTTGCTGCGCCTTGACGGTGGCCTCGTCCGCAGCCTGCGTTTGCAGATCGTTGTCCAACTGCGAGCGCGCAATAGCGCGTGCCTCGGCGAGCGGGCTATCGCGCTTCACGTTGATCTGGGCCAATTGCAGTTGCGCCTTCGCCTGGGCCAACTGTCCAACGGCCTGGTCGAGCGCTGCCTGGAAGGGGCGCGGGTCAATCTCGTACATGACCTCGCCCTTGCGCACCTGAGAGCCTTCTTTATAGTTCTGGCGGATGAGGTAGCCGGTGACCTGAGGCTGGATCTGCGCGTTGGTGTACCCATCCAGATTGGCCACCCAGTCGCCAAAGACAGGCACGTCCTTCTGCTCCACGGTGGTTGTGGTCACATCCGGGGGCGGGTACTGGCCAGGTCCGCCGCCCTTGGCAGGCTTGCTGCAGCCCGCCACGAGTGCCAAACCGGCCAGCAGGAGAAGGATTGCTGCGGAGAGCATGCCGGCGCAGTGTCCGGGCGCCGGGGAATGGAGGCTCTCGGTGCGCACAGGAGTGGAGCGGGTTGTCGTATTCGCTGCAGAAATCATGGAGCCTTCCCAAATAACGTTCGAGACGCGCAACTCAGAATTTGTAATGCCAGGGCGCCCGTGGCACCGGCGGATATAGGGATTGCTAGCGCAGTAGATGAGGGCGCCGGGGGCGGCGACTCACCGAAACACATTTTTTCATAAGACGGCACTCTGTGCCATAATCTGCATGCAGTGCACAAAACGATTCTTACGTCTGGCGGCGAACAGGGGACGAAATCCCAGGATTCGGGGTCGCTTCGCGAACGGAAACATGAGTTCGTACTCCGCGAGATCGAACGGGCGGCGTGGGATCTGTTTGCCACGGTAGGCTTTGACAAGGCTACGGTGGAGGCCATCAGCCGCAACGCGGGGGTCTCCCGCCGCACATTTTTCCGCTACTTCCGCACCAAGGAAGAGCTGCTTTCCTTCAGCGTCGAACATTTCGGTCAGCGGGTGGCGCAGCGGTTTGAAGAGGCGCCAAAGAGCCGTAAGCCGTTGGCAGCCCTGGAGGATGCAATCCTCTCCGTGATGCGTGAGGAGATGCACGACACCCGTCAGCCGAAGGAGATGCTGGGGCTGATGTTTGAGGAGCCCAACCTGCGTGGCCGTTTTTTGTGCGCCCTGAGCCGCTGGGTGCCTGCGCTGGGTAAAGAACTGGCGAAGAGAAAGGCCTACCGCGGCGATGCCGCACGTTGCAGTCTCGTGGCCGCCCTCTATTGCACGGCCTTCGACCAGGCGCATCTGCGCTGGTATCGCGACGGGACCGGCGATTTGCCCGCGCACATGAAGCGCGCCTTCCGGCAGCTTCGTGATACGAGCACTGCTTCTCGATAGAGTTGTGTGCTGGCTGGCTGCGAGAGGTGCCGCCATGAATATCCCTCGTCCTGAGTTATCGGGAGCGACGGTTGGAAGATCCAAATCGGCGCTCTAATGACTAGTCGAACGAGAGGCAGCGAAAACGACACACACCAGCGGATTATTTCTTCCCAAAAAGGTGTCCCGCCGGTTCTGACCGAAGCCGGCCGAAGCGTTTAACCGCCGGCGAAGGCCTGATCCAGGTCTGCCGTAAGGTCATCGACGGCTTCGATCCCAACGGAAATTCTCACCAGATCGCGCGGAATCTGCTTCTGGGAGCGTAGATGATCTGGAATGCTGGCATGCGACATGTAGTTGGGCAGGCTGATGGTGGAATTGACCCCGCCAAAGCTGACAGTGATGGTATGCAGCTTGCAGCCCTCGACCACGCGGCGCGACAGCTCCGGATCACCCGTGCGAAAGCTCAGCACTGAGCCCGGGCCGCTGGCTTGCCGCATGTGAATGGCTGCTGCCTCCGGCGACGCTAGGGCGGGGAAGTAGACCTCGGTGACACTTGGATGTTGCTGCAGATAATGCGCGATAGCGGTCGCGTTGGCCTGCTGCTGGTTTTGCCGCAGCGCCAGGGTCTTGAGACCGCGTAAGACCAGGAAGCTATCGAAGGGAGCCAGACCGCCACCCTCGCCATTCTGGATCAGGTACAAATCGTCTGCGAGCGCGGCGTCTTTCACGATGACCGCGCCGGCCATCACATCGCTGTGACCACAGAGAAATTTTGTTGCGGAGTGAATGACGATGTCGCAATCCAGCTCGAGCGGCCGTTGCAGATACGGGGACATGGTGCTGTTGTCCACACACACTCGAGCTCCGTGCTGATGCGCAAGCGTTGCGACCTTCTGCAGATCGAGGATCTGAAGCAGGGGATTGGTCGGCGACTCGAGATAGACGAGCTTCACCGCTGGCGTGAATGCGGCTTTCAACGCGCTTTCGTCGGTGAAGTCGACATACTGTACCGTGATGCCACGGTTGGCGAGGATGCGCGAGAACAGGCGGTAGGTGCCGCCGTAAAGGTCGTCGCATGCCAGAATCTGCTCGCCCGGTTTGAGCAGCCGCGTGACCGCCGTGATGGCGGCGAGCCCGGTGGAGAAACAGAAGGCGCGTGTTCCGGATTCAAGCAGCGCCAGTTGAGTTTCGAGCACGGCGCGCGTGGGATTGCCGCTGCGGGTGTAGTCGAAGTCGCCGAAGGAGGTGGCGGAGTCCTGCCGAAACGTTGCGGTCTGGTAGATCGGCGTATTGGCCGGCCGGAAGCGGTCGCCAGGAGCGGGATCGAAGTTCAGCAGCAGCGTCTCAAATTTCATGGGTCACCTCCGGCGAGGCGAGGGAATCGATGGCGGTTCGCAAGGCAATCTCCAGTGCGCTGTCAGTCGGTCGAGATCGAAGAGGAAGGGTAGCTTGTCCCTGGCCGGTTGGTTCGCATCTGGAGCGGGCTTCAGAATCCAGGCGCAAACTGCACACCAACCAGGGTGCGCATGGCCATAGGCATTCGTCCGCCGGAGAGGAAGCTCATAACTTCTGAGGCTAAGGGAAGGGCGGGGCGGCGTCAAGTAGCGCTCGCGGTCGATGAGCGATGGCGCACCGATCCAGAAACGCCATCAGTTCATGTGAGTGGCAGCTGGTCGCTGAGTTCCTGACGCGGCTTACAACCGAGCGGCGTGAAGAGATAAGGGACCTTAAACCTGCACCATACCACCGTCGACAAAGAGCTCTATTCCGGCAACATAGCTCGCATCATCCGACGCCAGGAAGACGACTACTTTCGCAATCTCGTCGGGATGACCCATACGGCCGAGCGGAACCTGCGAAGCAAGCCCGACCTTCAGCTGTTTCGCCTGCTCTTGATCCTGGACGAGGCCGTCGACCCCAGGTGTGTCGATAGGACCGGGGCTTACAACATTGACGCGAATCTGGCGGTCCTTGAGTTCATTTGTCCACGTGCGGGCGAAGGAACGCACCGCGGCTTTCGTGGCGCTATAGACGCCGAACGCAGGCATGCCTTTGATGGAAACAATCGAGGCATTGAGCACAATGGTCCCGCCGTCGGGCATGAGCGGAAGGGCCTTTTGCACGGTGAAGAAGAGCCCCTTTACGTTGGTATCGAAGGTCTTGTCGAAGTGTTCTTCAGTGACCTTGTCGATGGGGGCAAACTCACCGCCCCCCGCATTGGCGAAGAGAGTATCGATGCGCCCGTACTGCTGCTTAATCTGGGCGTAAAGCTTATCGAGGTCGGCGAGCTTGCCGGCGTCAGCCTGGACACCGGTTGCGGCGGATCCTATTTCCCTGACGGCGGCGTCAAGCACCTCCTTGCGGCGGCCCGTGATGATAACTTTTGCGCCTTCCGCTACGAACCGTTTTGCGGTAGCAAGACCGATACCGCTGGTTCCACCGGTCACAAGTGCGATCTTTCCTTCGAGCTTCTTCGACATGAGACCTTCTCTTGGCCAAGCTCAGTAAGCGCCGGTCTGCTGCAATGGCAGGCCAACCTGGAAGCACGTCCTGCCCGGCATGCTTGCGACGCTGATAAAGCCGCGGTGCATGCGGACGATGCGCTGCGCGGTGTCGAGACCGAGACCGAGCCCCAGCCCCGGCGCTTTGGTTGTAAAAAACGGTTCGAAGATGCGTCCCTGCAGGTCCTTGGGTATGCCGGGGCCGTTGTCTTCGACTTCGACGAGGATCATCTCGGAGGCGGGCCGGACCCGGAGGATGATGCGGCCACGGTTCTTGATCGCATCCAGCGCATTTTCTAGCAGCAGGGTCCACACCTGATTCAACTCGCTGCCGTACGCAGAGATGATGGGAAGATTCGGCTCGTAGTTCCGTTCCACGACAACGTGCTGCAGGCGCGACTGCAACATCGCCAGTGTGTTTTCCAGACTTTGCGGCACATCCACGTCCTGGATCGGCGCCTGGTCCATATACGAGTAGTCCTTGATGGCGCGGATGAGATCGAAGATGCGGGCGGTCGAATCGAGCATGGCCTCGGCCATGCGCTCGGTGCGAAGTGTCGAGGCATGCTGTGACAACAGCAGGGCGGTGCTTTCCGGCGTCAGAAACTCCGGCAGCGCCGCGAGATGTTCCGGCGTAATGCCAGCCTCGGCAAATTCCGGAGCGATCTGTCCGGTATTCGGGATCTGGCGTTCCTGCAGCCAGCGGGCCAAAGCTTCCTCACGGATCGCAACCTGTGCAGGCGTCAACACGGGCTTGCCTTCCAGGCTGCGGCGCATGTGCTGGTCCCATTCCCGCAATGCCTCGACGTGTTCCCGTTCGAAACAAAGACTGCCGAGCCGGAAGCGCTCGCGGCCGAAGGTCTCCAGCTCCTGCAACATCCCCGAGGCGGCGCGTTGCGCGGCGGAGGCGGGATTGTTGAGCTCATGGGCGAGATTGCCAGCAAGTTTGCCCAGCGCATTGAGCTTCTCCGACTGCTGCTCCATGCGCGTAACCTCCCGCGAACGATCGAGCAGGATGCTGACAACGCGCTGCGTCATGGACGGGATCTCCGCCAGCATGCGAGGGAAAAGCGATCGGTCATATTCCACGGCCCATGTGGGCGCTGTGGTGAGGCCATGGCCGCCATAGGTCTGCATGCGTGAGAAGGGAAGCAGGCCCGTAATCTGCCCGGCGCGTCCGATGAACAGAACAGGAGCGGCTCCGATGCGATCGCGCTGCACCTGGACTTCGCCCTTGAGCAGAATCGACATGCGGGTAGCCGGCTCACCCTGTTTGAAGAGAGTGGTGTTGGCATCGGCAAAGCGCTCGGTGCCGTTGGTCGCCAGCCACAGATATTCTTCGTCGGTCATGCCGGCGAGAGGCGCTACTTTGCGCAGGGCCTCGGTGAGCGCAGCGATGCGGTCACTGGAGGTGACAACCGGATTGTCGATGAGGCTCTCGCTCACTGGGGACTCCTTTGAGGCTCCTATGGTAGCCGACCGGCAGCCCTGCGGTATCCACCGCAGGGCTGAATGCCCAGTTCCCGGTGCCGAACGGCGGATGAGAGCATTTCGCCGGGCCTGAGAGCGGCGGAGCGATCGCTTGTGACCTTCCTTCCGAAAGGCTAAAACAGGCGGTATTCGTCGTTCTACAACAAAATGCTCTAGACAGCCGTGGTTGCTTCCTCCTTCGCGGGAGACTGCGATGGCGCTGTCACCGGATCGAGGAAGGGCATCGCCGCCCGCAATTCGCTGCCGACTCTTTCGATGGGGTGGGAGCGTTCGGCGCTGCGATATTTCTCGAATTGATGGCGTCCGGTACGGTTTTCCTCCATGAATTTCCGAGCAAAGGAGCCGTCCTGGATCTCGGCCAGCAACTTTTTCATCTCCGCGCGGGTCTGATCGGTCACAATGCGCGGGCCGGCGGTGTAGTCGCCGAACTCGGCCGTGTCGGAGATGGAATAGCGCATGTAGCTGAGGCCGCCACGATACATCAGGTCGACGATCAGCTTGAGCTCATGCAGGCACTCGAAGTAGGCCATCTCCGGTGCATAGCCAGCCTCCACCAGCGTGTCGAAGCCGGCCTTGACCAGCGCGGAAGTCCCGCCGCAGAGCACAGCCTGCTCACCGAAGAGATCAGTTTCCGTTTCTTCCTTGAAGGAGGTTTCATAGACGCCGGCGCGCGTGCAGCCGATGGCGCGCGCATAGGAGAGCGAAAGTTTCTGGGCATTGCCGGTTGCGTCCTGCTGGACGGCAATGAGGCCGGGTACACCGCCGCCTTCGATGAAGATCTCGCGCACGCGATGGCCGGGCGCCTTGGGGGCAACGAGCGCGACGTCAACGTCGGCCGGCGGCTTGATGAAGCCGAAGTGGATGTTGAAGCCGTGCGCGAAGAGCAGCAGCTTGCCCTTGGTCAGGTGCTGCGCTATGTGCTCGGTATAGACCGCGGCCTGCGTCTGGTCAGGAACGAGAATCATGACGACGTCCGCCCATTTTGCCGCGTCGGCAACGCTGAGCACGGTAAGGCCGACCTTCTCCGCCTTCGCGCGCGAGCGACTAGTCGCGGGCAGGCCGACGCGCACGTCGACGCCGGAGTCCTTCAGGTTGAGTGAGTGGGCATGGCCCTGCGAACCGTAACCAATCACCGCGACCTTCTTTGCCTGGATAAGGGAGAGGTCGGCGTCCTGATCGTGAAAAACCTTGGGCATGATTGCTCCTTGGAAGCGAGTCAGCGGTCAGCAAATCAGCGAGTCAGCGGTACGTCATGCCGGTCGAGAGATGAGGCGCTGCGGTTAGGTGTTGCGATTGGAAGAAGAGATGTGGGGAGCTAGATCTCTTCCTCGTGCACGTTTTCGAACTGGTTGGGGAGGATCTCGTCAAGATCCAGCTTACTGCTGTAGTCGGCGCCGTTGCCATCTGTGCTGGGCTTGCTGCCCAGTGCGGATAGCACGCGGCTGGTGTGATGGCCGCGACGCATTGCCATACGGCCGGTGCGCGAGACCTCAAGGATGGTGTAGCCGGACTCGGTGATGACCTGCACCAGCCCCTCGATCTTCGAGGAACTGCCGGTCATCTCGAGCATGATCGATTCCGGCGCGAGATCGACGACACGGGCGCGAAAGACATTCGCCAGCTCGAAGATCTGCGAGCGTGAGTGCGGCCCGTTCGGCGTGTCGGGCCCGACGGCGATCTTTATCAGGCACAGTTCGCGAACCACGGCAGCGGAGCGATCGACTTCGTCGACGTGGACGGTGGTTTCGAGCTTATAGAGTGAAGCGCGGATGCGATGCGCCGCATGCTCATGCGCATCGCAGACGATTGTCATGCGCGAGGTGTCCGGCCGCTCCGATTCACCGACGGTGAGGGAGACAATATTGATGTTGAGCCGGCGAAAGAGCGACGCGACGCGGGTGAGGACGCCGGGCTTGTCTTCGACGAGGGCTACGAAGGTGTGCAGCATCTATTCATCCTCCGCAGTCTCAAGCAGCGGATCGCGCTCGGGCCGGTGGACCATCTCGTGCAGCGCGGCGCCCGGCGCGATCATCGGGTATACGCCGTCTTCCTTCTCCACTTGGAAGTTCATCAGGAACGGTTTGCCGGAGGTGCGGGCCTTGGTGACAGTCGGCGTCACGTCTTTACGTTTATTGATATGGGTGCCTTCGATGCCGTGCGCCTCGGCCAGTTTTACGAAGTCGGGCGACAGGATCGGCGATGCCGAATAGTTCTTCTCGTAGAACGTCTCCTGCCATTGGCGCACCATTCCGAGGAAGCCGTTGTTAATGATGGCGATGTTGATGGCAAGCTTTTCCTGCACGATGGTTGAGAGCTCTGCTGCGGTCATCTGGAATCCGCCGTCGCCGGCGATGACCCAGACGTCTTTTTGCGGGCAGGCGGTCTTCGCGCCGATCGCCGCAGGAAGCGCGAAGCCCATAGTACCGAGGCCGCCCGAAGTGACAAGCGAGCGCGGCACCTCATGCTTGAAATACTGCGCCTCCCACATCTGGTGCTGGCCCACGTCAGTCACGATGATGGTGTCCTGTTCGCGGCCTGCGGCCTGCGCCTCGCGCCAGATGTCGTGAATCACATGCGCCGCGTAGAGATGGCCATTGTCCGGCAGGTTGATGATGTCTCGTACCGCCGCCGTGCCTTTCGACGCGTTGATCTTTCGCAGCCAGCCGCTGTCAGTGCGCTTGGGCAACAAGGGCTGCAGCGTCTCAAGCACGCCTCGCAGATCGCCAATGAGCGCAACATCGACGCGGACATTCTTGTTGATCTCGGACGGATCGATCTCGACATGGATCTTCTTCGCGTTCTGCGCGTACTGGGTGAGGTTGCCGGTGACACGGTCATCGAAGCGCATGCCGAAGGCCAGAAGAAGATCGGCTTCCTGGATGGCATGGTTCACCCACGACTCGCCGTGCATGCCCATCATGCCTAGATGCAGTGGGTGTGCGGCAGGAAAGCTGCCGAGACCGAGCAGAGTAGAGGCGACGGGGATCTGCTGCGATTCGGCAAATGCGATTACCTGTTGCTCCGCGCCGGATTGCGTGATGCCATGGCCGGCCAAAATGACGGGACGCTTTGCCGACTGAATGAGGGCGACTGCCTCGCGAATGGAGCTCGACTCCGCGCGAAGCATTGGATGGGGCCTCGCTGCCGCAGGCGTAGCGGCTGCGAATTCGAAGGATGCGGTGGCCTGCTGTGCATCTTTTGTGATGTCGATGAGGACAGGGCCGGGACGGCCTGAAGTAGCGATCTGGAAGGCAAGCCGAATTGCCGGGGCGATGTCTTCCGCGCGTGTGACGAGGAAGTTGTGCTTGGTGATGGGCAGCGTGATGCCGGTGATGTCCACTTCCTGAAAGGCGTCGGAGCCCAGCACCTTCGACGAGACTTGTCCGGTGATGCAGACGATGGGCACCGAGTCGAGCATCGCGGTCGCGATGCCCGTGACGAGATTGGTCGCGCCCGGTCCGCTGGTGGCCATACAGACGCCGACGCGGCCAGAGGCGCGCGCATAGCCATCGGCCATGTGTGCCGCGCCCTGCTCGTGACGTACCAGAATGTGGCGGATGGGAAACTTGCGCAGCGCGTCGTAGATAGGCAGGATGGCGCCGCCGGGATAGCCGAAGACCTCGCGCACACCTTCGCCTTCAAGCGTTGCCCACACGATCTCCGCGCCGGTGAGCACCGTCGTTCCTGTGCCGGGTTCGCATTGCGGTCTGCTCATCTGATTCCTTTCCATTGCGCTACGCGCTGCGATTGTGTATCCACGCTTGTGGCTAAAATGTCACCGCGCCCAGCGACGCGGAGCTGACGCTGTCTGCATACTTGCGAAAGACGCCCGCCTTGAAGCGGAGCTCCGGCGCCTTCCACGACTTGAGCCGGTTCGCAATCTCAGCATCCGGAACTTCGAGCGTGAGCTTGCGATTCGGAATGTCGAAGACGATCGAGTCACCTTCGCGAACCGCCGCGATTGGTCCGCCGAGCTGAGCCTCGGGAGCAACATGGCCAGCCATCAGGCCACGTGTTGCACCGGAGAAGCGGCCGTCGGTAAGCAGCGCGACGGTTTCCGATAATTCGGGGATGCCCTTGATCGCCGCCGTTACTGCGAGCATCTCGCGCATTCCCGGACCGCCGCGCGGGCCCTCATAGCGAATCACCAGCACATCGTTTGGATTGATCTTGCCGGCCTCAACCGCAGCGAAGCAGTCATCCTCGCTCTCGAAGACACGCGCCGTGCCGCGATGGAAGATGCGCTCGTGCCCGGCGACTTTGACCACACATCCCTCTGGAGCAAGATTGCCTTTGAGAATGACGAGGCCGCCGGTCGGCTTCAGCGCATGATCCCATGCGCGTATCACTACCTGCTTCGGAGTCTCAACGGCTGCCTCTGCTTCCTGATGAAGTGTCTTGCCGGTGACGGTCATGGTGTCATGCAACTGGCCGCGATCCCGCAGGCGCTTTGCTAGCACGCGCGATCCGCCGGCGTCCTGATAATCCTTCGCAACATATTTGCCGCCCGGGGTCAGATCGCAGATGAACGGCGTCTTCTCGCTGATGCGATCGAAGTCATCCATGGTCAGCTTCAGCCCCATCTCGCGGGCGATAGCGATAAGGTGCAGCACCGCATTGGTCGAGCCGCCGGAGGCACAGACGGCAGCGATCGCGTTTTCGAGCGCCTCGCGCGTGATGATCTTCGAGGGACGCAGATCATTGCGAACCAGGTCCATGACCAGGCGTCCTGCCTCACGGCTCGCATCGGGCTTTTCCGCGGCCATGGCCGGCACACCGGTGAGACCGATCGGCGAGATGCCAAGAAATTCGCCGGCCATCGCCATGGTGTTCGCGGTGAACTGGCCGCCACAGGCCCCGGGCCCGGGACATGCCGCTGCTTCGACGGCTTCGAGCTGATCGTCGGAGATCTTGCCGGCGGCGTGCGAGCCGATGGCTTCAAAGACGTTCTGGATAGTGATGTCGACGAAAGAGCCGTCAACCTGCTTAAGCTTGCCGGGCGCGATGGAACCTCCATAGAGCATGAGGCCGGGAATATCCAGACGGCACATGGCCATGATGGTGCCGGGCATGTTTTTGTCACAGCCAGCGATACAGATGATGCCGTCGAAGAGGTTGCCGCGTGCAACCAGCTCGACCGAGTCGGCGATCACCTCGCGCGAAATCAGCGAAGCTTTCATGCCCTGCGTGCCCATAGTGATGCCGTCCGAGATGGTGACGGTGTTGAACTCCATGGGTGTGCCGCCGGCCTCGCGTACGCCCTGCTTCACCGCTGCCGCTACGTCGCGCAGGTGAAAGTTGCACGGACCAATCTCAGTCCAGGTATTCGCGATGCCGATGATCGGCTTGTGCAGGTCTTCGTTGCTGAAGCCGACGCCGCGCAGGAAGGATCGTGCGGCCGCCCGTGAGGGACCTTCGGTAAGCGCGATGGAGTTCTTTTTGCCGGCGCTCGAGCCATTGCTTTTTGCTTCGTGAGCCATGAACTAGTGGGTCTCCGGTGTTGCCGTTGCAAGCGCGGCCGGCTTTGGTGCGAGCCAGAACGCGGCGTCATGTTTCTGTTCGTAGCTGTCGAGCGCGTCGGCGTGTCGCAGCGTAAGGCCGATGTCGTCCAGTCCGTTCAGCAGGCAGTACTTGCGGAAGGGATCGATGTCGAAGTGCGCATCGAAACCCTGATCGTCTTTCACTGTCTGGTGTTCGAGGTCGATGGTCATGGCATGCTTTGGGTTTGCGGTCGAGCGTGTGAGAAGCGTCTCTACCTCAGCGTCAGTGAGGCGCACCAGGATGATGCCGTTTTTGCCCGCATTGGAGAAGAAGATGTCCGCAAACGATGGCGCGATAACGGCGCGGAAACCGAACTGTTGAATGGCCCAGGCGGCATGTTCGCGGGAGGAGCCGCATCCGAAGTTCTTCTCCGCGATCAGGATCTTCGCGCCCTGATGCTCCGGTTTGTTGAGCACGAAGTCAGGGTTGGGCTCACCGGCGTGAGGTCCATCCTGAATGCGGCGCCAGTCATAGAAGAGGAAGTCTTCATAACCGGTGCGCTCGATCCGTTTCAGAAACTGCTTGGGAATGATTTGGTCGGTGTCGATATTCGGCAGCGGCAGTGGCGCTGCGGTGCTGGTGAGTGTGCGGATGGCTTCCATTTAGCGAGAGCCTCCGTGGGCGAGTGCCGGTTCTGCAGTCGGCGCGGGAGTTCCCGCGGGCGGCCACTTGCGGATGTCGGTGAAGTGTCCCGTGACGGCGGCGGCAGCGGCCATGGCGGGGGAGAGCAGATGCGTGCGTCCGCCCCGTCCCTGGCGCCCTTCGAAGTTGCGGTTGCTGGTGGAAGCGCAACGTTCCCCCGGTTGGAGGATGTCCGGGTTCATGCCCAGACACATGGAGCAGCCAGGCTCGCGCCACTCGAATCCTGCGGCGCGGAAGATACGATCGAGGCCTTCTTCTTCGGCCTGCTTCTTTACCAGCTGTGATCCGGGCACCACCATGGCGCGCACGGTCGTCGCGACGTGATGGCCCTTGACGACTGCGGCCGCGGCGCGCAGGTCGCTGATGCGCGCGTTCGTGCACGAGCCGATGAAGACACGGTCGACCGCGATCTCCTCGATGCGGACACCGGGCTTCAGATCCATATATTCGAGGGCGCGCGCGTAGCTCTTGCGATCGGCTTCGCTGCGCGCATCCTCGACGGAGGGAACCATGGCATCAACACGTGTCACCATGCCGGGCGACGTACCCCAGGTCACACTGGGGGCAAGCTCTGCCGCATCGATCGTCATCTCGCGGTCGAAGCGTGCGCCTTCATCGGTATGCAGTGTGCTCCAGTGGGCGACGGCCTCGTCCCACGCCGCATCTTTCGGTGAGAACCGGCGCCCCTTCAGGTAGGCGAAGGTGGTTTCATCCGCAGCGATCATGCCGGCACGCGCGCCCGCTTCGATGCTCATATTGCAGATGGTCATCCGCTCTTCCATGGACAGCGCGCGGATCGCGGAGCCAGCGTATTCGACGACATGGCCTGTAGCGCCGTCCGTACCAATACGCCCGATGATGTCGAGGATGATGTCCTTTGCGGTCACTCCGTTGGGTAGCTTGCCTTCGACATTGATACGGAAAGTCTTCGGTGTGTCCTGCGGCAGCGTCTGCGTTGCCATCACATGCTCGACTTCGGAGGTGCCGATGCCGAAGGCCAGCGCGCCGAATGCGCCGTGCGTGGAGGTATGGGAGTCGCCGCAGACGATGGTCATGCCCGGTTTGGTGGCGCCCAGCTCGGGACCAATCATGTGCACGATGCCCTGGCTCGCATCCTGCACATCGAAGAACTCGATGCCAAACTCGGCGCAATTGCTGCGCAGCGCATTCACCTGCCGGGCGGAGATCTGGTCCGCAATCACTAGGCGATCCTGCGCGCTGGTCGTGGGGACATTGTGGTCCACCGTGGCGATGTGCCGGTCCGGACGCCGCAATTTGCGACCTGCGAGGCGCAAGCCGTCGAAGGCCTGTGGAGATGTGACCTCGTGGACGAGGTGGAGATCAATATAGAGAATCGTCGGCTCGCCGGCAGGTTCTGCGACGACGTGTTGCTGCCAGACCTTCTCGAAGAGTGTTTGTGGCTGGGACATCGATTCAGCTTCCTTTGCAACCTGCGCGGTTGTCCGGGCGGTCCGGTTAGACAGCGTGCAGAGACTGATGACGATCGAGCGTGTCGTTGAGTATGCCGTTGACGAGTGCCCCCATCTCTTGCGTGGAAGTAGCGGCTTCCCGCGCGTCCTCTGCGCGCAGCAGATCGGCGCTGCGATAGCCGCGCTCGAGCACAGTGCGCACGGCGGACTCTACGGCCTCTGCCTCGCCTTCGAGGTGCGCGGTGTGGCGCAGCAGCATGGCTGCGGTCAGAATGGCGCCGAGAGGATTGGCGATGCCCTTGCCGGCGATGTCCGGCGCAGAGCCGTGTACAGGCTCGTATAAATTGATGGCGCCGCCCACAGTCGCCGATGGCAGCATGCCGAGCGAACCGGTGATGACGCCCGACTCGTCCGAGAGGATGTCGCCGAAAAGATTCTCCGTCAGCACCACGTCGAAGTTTCGTGGCGTATTCATCAGGTGCATCGCGCACGCGTCGACATACTGGTGTTCGAGCGTGATATCCGGATACTGCGCAGCGATCTCTGTCACGGTGGCGCGCCACAACTGCGATACCTCGAGCACGTTTGCCTTGTCGACGGAAGTGACCTTTTTCCGGCGCTTGGAAGCCAGCTCAAATGCGACGCGGGCTACGCGTACCACTTCATCGCGCGTGTAGCGCATGGTGTTCCATGCAGAGTTCGATTCGCGCTGCCATGCGCGCGGCTGGCCAAAGTAGAGGCCGCCCAGGAGTTCGCGCACGAAGAGGATGTCTGCGCCGGCGATCACCTCCGGACGAAGCGGCGAATTGGCAGCCAGCGCGGGAAAGGCAAATGCGGGCCGCAGGTTGGCGAAACCGCCAAGCGCCTTGCGCAGTTGCAGCAGGCCGGCCTCGGGACGTCGATCAGGGGGCAGGGAATTGAACTCGTTGCCCCCCACTGCGCCAAGGAGAACTGCGTCGCTGGCGAGCGCTGCGTCGAGGGTCTTCTGCGGGAGCGGAGTGCCTTCCGCGCGGATAGCCACGCCGCCGATGAGTGCTTCGGTGAACTGGAAATCGTAACCCGCGACCTCGGCGACGCTGAGTAGAACGTTCACGGCTTCGCGTGTCACTTCGGGGCCAATACCATCGCCCGCAACAACCAGAATCTTCAGCTTCATTGCGAAGTCTCCTAGGCCTGCGCCAGAGCAGTAGCCGGCGCGTTCAATTGCGTTGCAAGTGCGATCAGATCCTGGTCATAGATGGCCTTCTTGCGATCGGCCAGCTCGACAAAGCGGTGGTAGAAGCGATCGAGCTCCGCCGCGTCGAGCTTATGGCCGAGTTCCTGCAGGCGATGCGCAAGAGCGTGCCGGCCGGAGTGCTTGCCCAGTACCATGCTGTTGGACGGCACCCCGACGGAGGCAGGGGTCATGATCTCGTAGGTCAACGGATTGGCCAGCATGCCGTGCTGATGAATGCCTGCTTCGTGTGCGAAGGCATTCGAACCGACGACGGCTTTGTTTGGTGCAGGACGGAAACTGATGCGCTCACCCAGCATCTGGCTCGTCGAAAAGAGGCGATCATTCTTCAATGAGTTTAGATAAGGATACTTGTCGCGCCGCACCATCAACGCGGCGGCAATCTCTTCCAGCGCTGCGTTGCCGGCGCGTTCGCCGATGCCGTTGATGGTGCACTCAATCTGCCGCACACCGCCCTCGATCGACGCGAGACTGTTGGCGACTGCCATGCCAAGATCGTCATGGCAATGTGCGGAGAGCGTGACACCGGCCACGGCCGGGACCCGGCTGCGGATTTCGCGGAACATCTGTGCGTAGTCATTGGGCGTCGAGTAGCCGACGGTATCGGGAAGATTGATGGTTGTCGCGCCGGCCTCGATCGTCGCGGCAACCAGTTGCGCGAGGAATTCGATGTCGCTGCGGGTAGCATCCTCGGCGGAAAACTCGACGTCATCCACGTAGCTGCGCGCCTGACGGACCGCGGCCGCCGCCTGGTCGAGTGCTTGTGCGCGGGACATCTTCAGCTTGACCTCGAGATGCAAGTCCGAGCTGGCGAGAAAGGTATGAATGCGGGGACGTTCGGCGAGGTCTAGCGAATGCGCCGCGCGCTCTACGTCCAGCTCGCGTGCGCGAGCGAGAGACGCGATGATGGGCCGGCGGACCGCCTGACTGACTGCGCGGATGGCCTGAAAATCGCCTTCGGAAGAGATGGCAAAGCCTGCCTCCAGAATGTCAACGCCCAGTTCATCGAGAGCGTGGGCCATCTCGATCTTTTCCGGGGTCGTCATGCTGCATCCAGGACTCTGTTCGCCGTCACGCAGCGTGGTGTCAAAGAAGACAATCCGCTCCTGCGGCGTTCCCGTCGTTTCCTTGTGCGTCATGTAAGTTCCCTCAACTGCATCATGCGGGAAGCGCTTCCATAATGCAAATTTATTGGCCTTGGAATTATGATTATTATTGCTTATAGTAAGGGTCTACACGTTGTTATGAGTGGTATTTGCTTATGGACTTGCAGCAATTGGAGACTTTCCTGGCGGTCGCAGAGGAGCGCAGCTTCTCACGAGCAGCGCAGCGCCTGTTGCGCACGCAGCCCGCAGTGAGCCAGGTCATCCGCAAGCTCGAAGACGAGCTGGGGGAGTCGCTGTTTGAGCGAACATCTCGCGATGGTTCGCTCACCGCGGCCGGCGAGGTGTTGCGCGCATACGCGGAACGCATGGTGGGGCTGCGAGCCGAGGCGGCAAGTGCGGTACGCGAGCTGAAGACGCTCGAGCGCGGCCAACTGACTCTGGCCGCGAACGAATACACGACGCTCTATCTGCTGCCCCTTCTGGATCGTTTTCGCCACATCTCGCCGCACATCTCCCTTGCCGTGCAGCGCTCCCTTGCCAGCCGTATCCCCGATGATCTGCTGGCGCGGCGTGCCGAGCTGGGTGTGCTCTCGTTCCGCCCGGACCCGGAGCAGTTCCGATCCATCGTGGTCTATTCCGATGCCGTTGCATTCGTGGTTCATGCGGGCCATCCGCTTGCGGGCCGCCGGCGCGCGCATCTTCGTGAGCTTGGCGCACAGAATTTTGTCGCGCACAACGTGGCATCGCCCCTGCGCCGGCAGATTGTCGCTACGTTTGCGGAGCACAAGACGCCGCTCAATATTGGTGTCGAGCTGCCCAGTCTCGAAGCGATGAAGCGATTCGTTGCGATGGGGAATGGTGTTGCGTTCGTGCCGGAGCTGGCCGCGGCTCGCGAGATTGAGCTGGGTGAACTGGTGAAGGTCCCCATCGCCGAAGTGAAGATGGAGCGCCAACTGCGTCTGGTGCACCGGCGCGCTGGTACGCTGTCGCACTCTGCCGTTGCATTTCTGCAGGCCGTACGTGCGTTCTCGATGGAACGGGGCAGACCTTATCTGTATGCGGTCGAAGCGGATTCGTCCGCTTAAGACGAAGGAAAGCTGTGCCGGGCGCGCCAGGGCGGGCGAGCGGCAGGTACAATTGGGCAGAACGCCAGGATCATCCTGTAGTGACTTCCGCCCGTCCGGGGGGCCGGTGCAAATGTGCGCCGCGTTCCACGCTTGAGGTTCAGGACCGAATGAAGAAGATTTCGTTGCTGTTTCTGTTGTTGCCGATGCTGGCAACGGCAAGCTTTGCGCAGGAGAGCCGCCAGGATGCAAGTGTCAGCGGCACCCTCGTTATTCCACCTTATACAAACGGGCAGGGCGTCTTTCAATCCGGGTGCCTGGCTCCAACCATTGCGACCACGGCGGCAAATTCCACGTCCACGGGCGGCGGTACCTGCTATGGCCCTGGCGTGCTGGCGAGCTACCGCTACATGGTGACCCCACGTAGTGCGCTCGAGGTGAACTACCAGTGGTCGCAGTACTACACCAATTACATCTATAGCAACCTCAATTTCAACATTCACACGAGGATGCAGGAGATCTCCGCTGCCTACGTCTTCAATTTCAACTTTCGCAACTGGAATCCCTTCCTGGAAGCAGGCCCGGGCGGATTTATCTTCTCCGCGCTGGACGACCGGGGAACTCAGACATTCAATCCCAAGCGGACCACGAATATCGGTGCTCTCTATGGCGGCGGCATCGCTTATGAGTTGAGCCCCAGCTTCGACATCCGCGCGGAGTATCGCGGGATCGTCGTGAAGGCGCCGAACTTCGGCATCACCAATGCCGATACCAAACGCTACTACAACGTCAGTGCTCCAGCGATCGGCATCGCCTACCACTTCTGATTTCAGGGCGAGCAAAGACGAAAGGCCCGGCGCGTGCCGGGCCTTTCTCGTGCCTTGAGATTGTTACAGATAATTAAGCTGAGTTTCTGTTAGAGGCTTCCGCGTCGAGCGGGACCCTGCGAGCCTGTGCCTTAGAAGATGCGATACGAAGCACCGACCGCGAACCCGTTGGGTGTCAGGCCGTTCGGCCGGTTGGCCAGAGGTATGGGATTGGGATCGGGAGGCCCAACGAATCCGGGCCAGATCTGATACTCGTATTCTCCGCGAACATAGATTCGTCGGGTCAGACGATAATCGACGCCTCCGCCGAGGGCCGCGGCGAAGTAGGTGCCGTGCGCCGCATTTTGCGGAAAATTGAAGTAGCCCAGGCCCAGGAGTCCTTTGCCGTACACGGTAAAGCGTTTGTGGTGCCAATTGTATTTCGGACCGATAAGGTAGTTGTCCTCGTGGATGTCGGCCAGCTGATTGAAGCGGTGAAACCGTACCTCTGCTTCTCCCCCCCAGCGGGGAGTGACATTGTAGTCGACATATGCGCCGATTCCATACAGCCGTTGGTAGCCGTAATCCGGATCGAAATCTGAAAAAGTGGCGCCTACAAGTAACTGTTCATTGCCGCCCTTACCGGCTGCTACGACCTGTGCTCGACCGATCGTCGGGAGAAGGAGGAGAGCGGCGAATAATAAAAAGTTTTTCGTCACAGGGTATCTCTCGAAACAGCCAGATTCCAGATGTACAACAAGGCGGGTCGAATGACCCGCCTTGCACAGCTCTGGTAAGCGATACGCGAGGACGAAGTTCGTTGCATCGCCCTCGTGCTCGAATTCATCAAGCTACTGCTGTGGTTGTGCGGCTGGCTGCGCGCTTGCCTGATCCGGCTGAGCGGGCTGCTGCTGCGTGGATGCATCGGCTCCTGCCGCGCCCTGTGCCTGATCGAACCGGACGAGTTTGTAATAGACCGGAGTCACTTCAAATGGCATCTTATCGCGGGCGTTGAGCAACACAGGCGCTGAGGTCTTCAGGGTATACACCTTGTCATCCCACGCATCCGTACGGAGACGGCTGCCCAGCGGGAGCGCCGCGATCTGATCCAGCTTGTCCTGATCCAGCTTCGGAGCGCGCTTTTGAACGGCTATCAGCCAGGGCTGGCCGGTGGAGTCAAGCATCGAGTCGCCCAGCCGCGGTGTGTTCAGAGCAGACAGCTCCTTCTCGCGCTGCTGCAACTGCGCAAAGTAGAGGCCGGCATTGCCCAGCTTGTCCTTGTAGATGGACTTGTCGAGCAGAACGACTGCCTTCTTGGCGGCTTCCACATCGTCGACATCAGTGTGATGCATCTGGATGCGCTCGAAGGTGGACTCGTCGGGGAAGAGCAGCCGGTCGTTAAACGCGTACTTGGTATCGATGTGGTGCCCCAACACGATATGTGCGAGTTGGAAGGAGAGCACAGCGGCCAGCGACTCCTCCGAGGGCAGCGTGTCTACCAGACCCTTGCTGAGGATGATGGTGTTACCCACCGCGATCGATTCAAGCGGCGTCGTCAACATCACGCGGCAGTGCACCGGCGAAGCGAGCTCGATGTTGTTGCCGATGATGATGTTGTTCGTTACCTGCTCGAGAACCTTGTCGAAATCACTGGGAGCGGCGAGCAGGCCGGCCTGGGTCAGACGATCGAGCACGTTCTCCTCAGCCTGGGAGATCCACTCGCGCTGCGCCTGCAGCGGGCTCACGTCATCCGAGTTCTGGCTCTGGTCGGTTACGTCGTCGATCTTGACCGACTCATTGTCGGACTGGTGTGTGGGGACCTTAAGGGAATATCCCCAGATCGAGGTGTGGGCCTTGAATGAGACCGGGTGCTCCTTGTCTTTTCTCGAGGTCTCTTCGACGTAGACGCCTACCGGCAGCCAGACTCCGGGCTGCAGGTTCTGTCGCCAGCTATCGAAGTGGAAATAGTCGTTGTCGTCGGCCTTGTCCGCCATGTCGCCACCGGTATAGGTGCCGTTGAAGCGCACAACGTTGCCGGAGTCGTCATCCACCCAGATGCGGCCGGTAAAGCGGCCATTGCCGAGACCCGCCTTCGGGTGCACGTCAAAGACATCGCAGCGAACCGTCCCGAGGAATGCCTTGCGGACGGGGATGAAGTCGTAATGCTGTTGGTCGAAGCCGCTGGGATCGATGAACATCATCTCCAGGAAGCCGTCCGGCATGTAGCGGACGTTGCCCGGCAGAAGGCTCTTCGAAAGCAGTCCCATGGCGGCGAGCGAGCCCTTGAACATGCCATGAGATGCTTCGCTGGCTTCGCCTGTCGAATAGGATTTGCCGTAGAAGCTCTTCCCAAAGTCCACGCGCTGCAGCATGTACTGGTCGGAGACCGGCACTGCATAGAGCTTGGTATCGCCCTTCATGTTCTGAATGTAGGTCTGAACAAGAGGCGATTTCTGCTGAATGCCCTTGATGGTCAATTTCTCAGCAGCAATGGCTTTCTTGATCAAGGCGTTCTGCTCTGGAGTCAGGGTGGCAGCTGGAGCATACTTCTCTTTCTTCGCCTGAGCACTCGTGACGCCAAGCGTCAAGAGCAGAGTTGTCATCCAAAAATTCCGCAGGTTCATTTCCCGGCTCCTAAGTCGAACTTCCAAACTCGTCGTGCTATTGGACACCCTGTTATGCCAACTGGAATGTCACGTGAATGAGGGTCGTGTGATCCACCGGCTGCCCATTGCGGATCGCCGGCTTGAATCGGATATTCTCGGCGACGTGCCGTGCTTCTTCATCGAGCCCGTGACCGAGGCCATTGACGACGCCGATCACTTCAATCTGACCGCTGGCGAGGAATCGCACCTTCAGAGTGACCTCACCCTGGATGCGCGCCTCCTGTGCCTCAGGCGTGTAGCGTGCTTTCGGCTCCGAGATGACAACCGGAGGCGTGAATGCAGGCTCCGCATTCGCCTGTGCCAGCTGAACGTGACCAGGACCGCCCACCGCAGGACCAAAACTTGCGGTGGCAACCGTGCCATGGCCGCCGGGCTTTCCTGTTCCGCCGACGACGCCGTTCGCAAATCCAGCCGAAGCGACCGCGCCGTGACTTGTGCCGCCGGGCACGCCATTCTTGACGCCAGCGCCGAAATCGACTCCTTGCACTGTGCCTTTACGCGCTGCACCCGCGCCGCTGTTTGCGCCAGGCGCTGCATTGAAGGAGCCGAGGGCAGCAATTGTGGCCGGACGGTTTGCATTCGGGTTCGGAGCTACTGCATGCGGGTCACCGAAGCCGCCGGTGGTGGCCTGCGGATGACTCTGATTGTTTGCAACCGGCGTCGGTTTATTGCTCGCGAACATGCCGATCTTCGGCGCCGGCGGCGGAGCAACCGCCTTCGGCGGCGCTGGAGGAATAACCGGAAGCGGCTTCGGCGTATCCAGCTTTACTGGCTTGGGCGGCTCGATCTCCGGCTTTGGCGGCTGAATCTTGGGGGGCTCGATCTTTGCAATTTCGAGCTTGGGCGGCGGTGCAACAACCTTGACCTTCGGCACCTCGACCTTGGGCGGCTTCGGAGGCTCCACGGGGAATAGCAACGCGTCAGCCTGCATCTTTTTCACCACCACCTGATGGTGAATTGCGCCGATGATCAGAAGCAGGATGAGGATGGTCACGTTGGTGACCATGCTTGTTGCGAGGGAGCCCCACCGGCTATTGCCGTCGTCCAATAGGCCAAAATTCGAGTTCACAGAAATGCGTTCAGTCGGCATATATTCCTACTCGGCTAACGATCGTGAAAATTGTCGTACGCTGGCTATCCAGCCTTCCATTGCAATCTCTGATACTGTTTACCGCTTCAGTTGAGCGGCGCGCTATCGTCTGACAGGTCAGAAATCTGGCAACGAATTCAATCTCACTCTGGTACGAAAGTACCTCCGAGTGCTTGAAAGATACCTTGGATTCCCAAGGTATTGCAGTACCCCGAAAGTGGTGCGCAGACGCAACGGAGGTGTATCGCGACCTCGGCCCACTTCCTTCTATATCCGCTTCGTACCAAGGCGTTCGCCAGGCATGGAATGCTGGCGGCAGTCCGCAAAAACACACGGGAGCTTATCCTCCATAATACCGGGGTGAGACGGGCCCTGCAGAGCCTGTGGTTGCCCTTTTACAAAGCGTAAACAGGCAGCCTCCTTTGGTAATGACGTGAACTTGGAACGGCGTATGTCAAAAGAGGAGAAATTTTTGAAGATTCTGGTGACGGGCGGTGCAGGTTATATCGGTGGAACAGTTGCTCTACGACTTCTATCTGCCGGCCATAATGTGTTGATATACGACAACTTCTGTCATGGCCATCGCGATCTGGTTCCGGCCGGCACCCGGCTGATTGAAGGCGACCTGGCGGATCGGGAGCTTTTGAGCAGGGTATTGCGCGACGAGAAAGTCGATGGAGTCATGCATTTTGCGGCGCTGATTGAGGC
>Ga0210396_10001106_pt1 | contig 30419 bp, 24 predicted proteins | sample IncBWH17OmetaG_FD_155466 | JGI IMG/M metagenome (GOLD analysis project Ga0210396, IMG submission 155466) | Forest soil microbial communities from Barre Woods Harvard Forest LTER site, Petersham, Massachusetts, United States - Inc-BW-H-17-O ...
CTGCGGTTCGTGCGGACTACGTTGGATTTACGATTCCAAACGAATTTGTTGTTGGCTACGGTCTTGACTATGCCGAGCGCTACAGGAACCTAACCTACGTCGGAGTTCTGTTGCTCGGTCCCAAGTTGAAGAAAAAGCCGGCGGAAGACTGACGGGGCGTTAAGTAATTCCCTCCAAAGGGTCGCATAGAATTCCCATTAGTGGCCGTGTGACTCCGAGATGTGCCCATGCTAAGAATTCGCCGCGTCCCTCTAGGATCACCCGGAACCCTCCTTCGGCGCCTGCTATAATAGTTAGCTTGCATGAATCCCACAGACGCACCTACGGAAGCAACAGCAACAAAAACCGCAGCGGAAATGCCCGCAGAGGTTCTGGCGACCCTTGCCGAAATCGGCGAAGAGGTGAATTCTTCGCTGGACCTGGACGAAGTCCTGGCGCGGTCGGCGGCGCTGATCAAGCGGCACATTGACTACGAGATTTTTGGCGTGCTGATGATCGAAGGGGACGGAAGCTATCTTCGGCACCGCTTCGCGATCGGGTACCCGCGCGAACTGGCGGAAAACCTGCGTATTCCCTTGGGGCAGGGAATTACGGGAACGGCGGCGGCCACGGGGCATTCTGTGCGCGTAAGCGACACATCGAAGGATCCGCGCTACATCAATGCCATAGACAGCGTGCGGTCGGAACTGGCCGTGCCATTGATGCTTCAAGGCAAATGCGTCGGCGTGCTCGATATTCAGAGCCGCCATTTGGATTACTTCACTCGCGACCAGCAAAATATATTGACGCTATTGGCCAGCCGCCTCGCGGTGGCGATTGAGAATGCCCGGCTCTTCCAGAAAGTGCGCACGCAGGCGGACACTCTTCTGCTTCTGAACGAGGTGGGGCGCGAAACCGGGTCGATCCTGGAGGTCGAGGAACTCCTGAGGCGGGCCGCTGAGCAGACGAAGCGGGTGATCGATTACCAAATCCTCAGCATTATGCTCTATGACGAGGAACAGAAGGTGTTCCGGCACCGGGTGGATGTGAAGCACGGCCATAGCGTCCAGGGCAAACTCAGGGCAGCAGTCAGCGAAGGCATTGTTGGCGCGGCCGCGACCCTGAAGGAGCCAGTGGTCGTTCCAGACGTGACCGTTGACCCGCGCTATGTGATGGTGAATCCGGAGACGAGGTCGGAACTTGCCATTCCAATGATGCACAAGGGCAAAGTCATCGGAGTGCTTGACCTGGAAAGTCCTCAACTGAACTATTTTACCGAAGACCACGTTCAGACGCTGTCCATTCTCGCGTCGAATCTGGCCGTTTCCTTGGAAAACGCGCGGTTGTACGAACAACTGGCCAAAGACGAGGCGCGATTGGAGCGCGATCTACAGGCTGCAAAGAGAATTCAGGGCGCACTTCTGCGACCGGTTCCGACGGAGGATTTTGGTTTGGACATGGCCGCCCGCTATCTTTCCGCTCGCGAGGTATGCGGTGATCTCTATGAGTTCCTGCGCTATGGACCTCAGCAATTGGGGATCGCATTGGGCGACGTAAGCGGCAAAGGTACCGCTGCAGCGTTATACGGCGCCGTGGCGATCGGTATCATGCGCAGCCTCGCGCCGCAGAAGTTGCAGCCGGCCGAATTGCTGCGGCAGGTGAATCAACTTGTGGGGGAGCGCCGGATCGAAGGGCGCTTCATGACCGCATGCTTCGCGACATGGCAGAAGGGGCGCCAGAAATTGCGCGTTGCGAACGCCGGACAGTCGCAGCCATTACTCTACAAGGACGGCCGCTGCGGCAAAATCGAACTCACTGGATTTCCACTGGGAATTTTCGAGGAGGTGAGTTACGACGAATGGAGCGTTACTCTGGAACGCGGAAATATTCTAGTTTTTCATTCCGATGGCATCGCCGAAACGATGAACAGTGAAGGACAATTCTTTGGCAGCGCGCGGATTCAGGCGTTGATCGAAAAGCATCACGATGCCTCGGCGAGCGAGATCGCTGATGTCATCCTGCGGGAGGTGGATTGGTTCAATCAAAGCGCCCCGCTCGCCGATGACCGGACGCTTGTCATCGCAAAAGTCCGATGAGTTCTTCGTCCACCGCTGCTTCCCGACAGCTTATGTACGTCGATCCGGCCGGTTTTACGCCACACTTTCGCTGGCAGAGGGTTGGAGGGCGAACTCTCCGCGGCGAAGAAGTTGCCTGCGAAAAGGTCTTGCTGTCGTCGGTGGCGGAAAAATTCGGAACGCCCAGCTACGTCTACAGTAGCGCCGCGATCAAAGATGCCTATAGCGAACTCGACCGCGGCTTGGGGACGCTGTCGCATACTATTTGCTTCGCCATAAAGTCCAACGGGAATCTGTCCATCTTGAAGCTTCTGGCAAACATGGGGAGCGGCTTCGACATCGTTTCCGGCGGAGAACTTGAGTACTTGGCGCACCTTGGCGTGCGCGGAGATCGCATCGTCTTTTCAGGAGTCGGCAAAAGCCGTTATGAGATTCGCGATGCATTGCGATATCGAGGAACAAAGCACGGCGGGTACCGTGGGATCCTGCTTTTCAATGTTGAATCCGAAGCGGAGCTCCAAGTTCTCGAAGAGGAGTCGGCGCGACAGGTCGAAAAAGGCGGTCGAGCACCATCGTTAGCGATCCGAGTGAATCCAGACGTGCAAGCGGGCGGCCACCCGCACATTGCAACCGGACGCCACGAACACAAATTCGGTCTGGACTGGTCTGAGGCCAAGAGACTTTACTTGCTTCATCGTGAGTCGAAATTCATTCGCTGGCAGGGAATCAGCGCACACATTGGCTCACAAATCACGTCGCTTGAGCCGTTTCGTCGCGCGTTTGGCCGGCTCTCCGGATTTGTTGGCGCGCTGCGACGTGCGGGAATTGCCATTCGCTATCTTGATGTCGGCGGTGGTTTGGGGGTGCGCTATTCGGAACAAACTCCGCCGTCACGCCGCAAGTACGCCCGCATGGTCGCTCAAATTGGCCGCACTCTCGGGGTACATCTTTTGCTGGAGCCAGGGCGTTCGATCATCGCCCCCGCCGGCGTGCTGCTCACGCGCGTGTTATACACGAAAACAAATCGCGGCAAGACCTTTGTTGTCGTGGACTCCGCAATGAATGACTTGATGCGCCCCGCGCTATACGGAGCGATCCATCCGATCACGAATATCACGCGGCGCCGAAGTGAAAGGAACAAGGTCATGCAGCAGGTGGACATTGTCGGGCCCGTTTGTGAGACGGGCGATTGCTTTCTGCATGATTGGCCCCTCGGCCAGGTGGAAGCGGGCGACTTGCTGGCCATCTGGGCTACGGGCGCATATGGGATGGCGCAGGGTTCAAATTACAACGCGCGATGTCGAGCCGCAGAAGTTCTGGTGGAAGGGAAGCGTTTCCGTCTTATTCGCCGACGTGAAACTCTGAAGGACCTGTTGAGAACGGACGTACTCGCCGGGTATTAGTCTTCTATAACACCAATTCTAGGCTTCGCCCCACTTCAATTTGTTTCGCAATATCTCGAAATAAGACTTCTTTGGCGGCTGGATGAGCTTAAGGAGTTCCTTCGCTCTGGAAATCCGAACACGATCCGTGGCTTGCAATGGGATGCCTTTTTGTCCATCGAGCGTCAGAAAAACGGATTCCGTGCTGCCAGAAAGACGGATCTCAATGCAAGACGAGTCACGAACTACGACCGGGCGATCACTGAGTGTGTGCGGACAGATCGGAGTGATGGTGAAAGACTCGACAGCGGGATGCACGATGGGCCCGCCGGCGGACAGCGAATAGGCCGTCGAGCCCGTTGGAGTTGCTACGATCAAGCCATCGGCACGGTAACGGCAGACGAATTCCGCGTCAATGGCGAGCTCTAGCCCAATCATGCGCGCCAAGGCCCCTTTGTTGATCACTGCTTCGTTCAGCACACGCTGATTGTCGACGATCTTGCCGGCGCGCTCCAGTTCTACATCGATCATGACGCGTTCACTGATGGAATAGCGCCCGCCCAGGGTGTCCTCGAGAGCGGGATAAAGCTCCTCGACGGTGAAACTTGTTAGAAAGCCTAGACTGCCCATGTTAATCGGCAAGATCGGAATCCCGCGCGGCGAGGCCAAACGCGCGGCGGCAAGCATTGTGCCATCGCCACCAAGAACGAGGAGAAGCTGCGAGGAGTCCGCAACGAGCGGACGAGTCAACCCCTTTGAAACATCTGGCAAACAACTGGCCGTTTCTTCGTCATAGAAGGTTTGTATGCCCCGCGTCTCGAGCCATTTCAGCAAAGGAGGCACTACAACAGCGAGATTGGAACGCCGCGGACGCGAGAGAACACCTATGGTTTGGAAGGATTTTCCGGGGTGCATGTGTGCCTGCGATTCTACTCCATGGACTTTTTGCGTGCGTGGAGAAAATACTCCTGATTGCCCTCGGCTCCTAACAGGCGGCTTGGCCGAACGCCGAGACATTCGAGACCAAGGGCTTCAACCTTTTTGCTTACTCCCAAAATTGCTTTCTCGTGAAGTTGTTTATCCTCCACGATACCGCCCGAGGCGATTTCTTCGCGTCGCAATTCGAATTGCGGCTTGATCAGGATCAGAAAGCGAGCCCCGGCTTCTGCTACGACCACCGTTGGCGCGATCACCTTACCGACCGAAATGAAAGAAACGTCAACGACGACGATGCTCACGATTTCAGGGATGTCTTCCGCCCGGAGTTCGCGCGCGTTCCGCTCGATTCGAATGACACGAGAGTCCTGCTGCAGCTTCCAATCAAGTTGCGCTACGTTTACATCCACGGCATAGACCCGCGCGGCCCCATGCTGCAGCAGGCAGTCTGTGAATCCACCGTTGGAAGAACCGATGTCGAGGCACATCCGCCCCGTCGGGTCCACATCAAAATCTTGCAAGGCTCCTTCCAGCTTCACGCCCCCGCGGCTGACAAATTTCTGAGTGCGGCTTGCGACTTCAATGCGCGCATCCTCAACCACCGCCATTCCCGCTTTGCCGCTGCGTTCCCCGTTTACGTGCACCTCGCCGGCAAGGATCATAGCCAGGGCCTTTTGCGGAGACTCAGCGAGACCTCTCTCGACGAGGACAAGATCGAGCCGCTTGCTGCCTGTCTTGCGTTTCATGAGGAGTTCGAACCGTCACGTACGACGCAGCACCAAATATTCCGCGATCTCCCGGAGCCGGGAAGCGCGCTCCGCATACGGCGCGAGTTCGGCAATCGCTTTGGTCGCAAGCTCTTTGGCGATTTGGTGGGAGCGCTCCAGCCCGAAAACAGAAGGGTAGGTCGCCTTTTGCTGCGCCACGTCTTTTCCAGCGGTCTTCCCAAGAGCGGCCGAGGATTCCTCGACGTCCAAGATATCGTCGGTGACTTGAAACGCCCAGCCTATCGTTTCGCCGAAACGGCGAAGTCGCGCGACATCCTCGGGCACCGCTCCCGCGCACAAGCCACCTGCGGTAACGGCGGCGCGAATCAACGCAGCAGTCTTGGAACGGTGAATGTATTCGAGCATCGGGGGCTCAACGCGCTTGCCTTCCGCTTCGATGTCCGCGACCTGGCCACCGACCATGCCATTTACGGTGCCCGCCGCCGTCGCAACTTCTGTCAGGATAGCCACGCGGCGTTCAGAAGGAACGGGCGTCGCTCCGATGGATTCGAAAGCGAGCGTAAGAAGCGCATCCCCCGCGAGAATCGCAATTGCTTCGCCAAATTTCTTATGGCACGTAGGTTTACCGCGGCGAAGATCGTCATTGTCCAGCGCTGGCAGGTCGTCGTGAATCAAGGAGTAGGTATGAATGAACTCGAGAGCGCAGGCCGGATAGAGCGCCGGCGCAACCTCGGCTTCGAAAATGCGTGCTGCTTCAAGGCAAAGAATCGGCCGCATGCGCTTGCCGCCGGCGAAGACGCTGTATCTCATGGCCGCATGGATAGAAGTAGGTGGCGTGCTCTCAGCGGGTAATAGCCGTTCAAGCGCAGCATCCACAGTCAGCCGATCTTCTTCGAAAAAGGCGGAAAGTTTCATCGCGGCGAGGAACCGGGCAGCAAAAGAGATCGGGAAAGGCTCACGTCTCGCTCTCCCGTTCGGGATCAAACGGTTCTGCGGTCAGCTTTCCGTCGGCTTTTTTCAGGAGGATTTCGACGCGGCCTTCCGCCTCTTCCAATTGCTTCTGGCATTCGCGCGACAGCGCGACGCCCTCCTCGAATAGTTTCATTGCGTCGTCCAACGAAAGTTGTGGACTCTCCAGCCGGCGGACGACTTCTTCGAGACGCGCAAGGGAACGCTCGAAATCTGGCTTCTTCAGCGGGTCGGGTTTCTTGGGAGCAGGTGAATTCACGCGATAGACCTGTATCCTTTGGAGTCGCTTATTTCTGGCAGCCCCCGCAATAGTAAGTTGACCGGCCGCCTTGCGCGATACGCCGGATAGGCCGGCCGCAACGGCGGCAGGATTCTCCTTGGCGACCGTACGCACGAAGAAGTGTTTCCAGGCCTTGAAACCACCACCGCGGATCGCGAAAGTCGGGCGCCGGGTGCAAACAGCATTCTAAGGCACGCTTGAGAACGGACACAATTGCTTTGTGCAGCCGGAGCGCTTCTTGCGAATTCAGGGAGTTGGCGCGCCGGCGGGGGTCGAGCCGCGCACGCCATAGCGATTCGCAGGAGTAGATGTTGCCTAGCCCCGCGACGCGCTTCTGGTCCAACAAGAACTCTTTTAGCGGGCGCCTCGAGGCAGAAAGCATTTGCTTAAATCGCCGCAGAGTGAATTCGCTTGAGAGTGCGTCGATTCCCAATACGCCAAGCGCGCTGCATTCTTGGGCGGAGGCCCACGCGTGAACGCGCCCGAAATGACGCCCGTCGGCAAAGCCAAGTACGCCACGGTCCAACTCGAACGCGACATCCACGTGAACGCCTCCTTCGCGCTGATTGGCGCGCTCAAACAATTCCTTCACGTTTGAAAACCAGAGCAGTTGGCCGTCCAGCCGAAAGTGCAATGTCAACAGGCCGCGGTCGAGGCGCAGGAGCACGTATTTCCCCTTGCGGTCTACCGTTTGAATCCGCTGTCCCTGGGCAAGGCGAGAAATCTGTGCCGCGCCTTGCGGTTTTGAAGCGATGGGATGAAAAACGTGGGCACATCGGATACGCCTTCCTTGAACGAGTGGACGTAGCGTTCGAACAACGGCTTCTACCTCGGGCAGTTCAGGCATGAGTATGGCGAAGGCTCAGGACCCTGGCTTGAGCGTCAGGCTATGCTTTCGCGCGCTGGCTGTGGTTGCGTCGCTGAACGGCGCGAAGATGGGTCTGCCTTCATACCAATAGGAAAACTGGTCTGTATAGTGGCTGCTTCCTGGTTGGCCGGATTCTCCCGTGGAATTCACGAGAATGGTTTCGTCCCAATTGCCAGGATTTGCGACGAAGCGCATGGCGGGCCCGTGCGTCTTGGTTGAGGCGCGCACGCTGTACGCGGTTCCCGATTGTGGTTTGTCCGTAATGCTGAGAAGCTTTTTCAACAAGCCTTCTCGCCCAAGGTAGTGAAGCATGTCCAGGGAGTCGAATCGCTTCCACGGCCAATCTGGGATCTGGTCGCTCCCGCTCCGCACAGCCAGATTTGCCACTCCGCGGTCGGCCGCGGCGGCGAGCAATTCGTCATAGTTCTTGAAAGCCGCGGGCAGCCACTTTGGGGGCCTGTCTGTGAGTACCTTTTGCAGGAAGGCGGTGCTCCGCCACTGATAGAGATTTGTGTCTTTTCCGAGGAACGGCTCAAGAAGGAGTTCTATCGCGGCCTGCCGCACCGCTTCTAGAAAAGTCACTTCCGGGGAGTTGGCATCGGCAATTCCATTCCAATCTTTTAGGCCGTCGATCAGCTTTTGCGCTCGCGAGTCCTTGGGTTTCACCGTTTTCGCGCTGGCTGCCAGCTGATCCGCCAGGAAGACGTGCGGATAGCTGTACGTGTCCGTCTGCACTTTCAGCATGTCCTCGGGGCGCAAATCATGCCGGTCGTGCAGCAAATCGTAAATGCGCGCAGTGCGATAGGGTTCTTCCCACCGGTCAGTAAGATACGGTTTGTAATTTGGGCCCACCACGCGCGCATTGGCCGTAACGATCAATCCACTATCCGGATTGATAGCTTGAGGAAGCTGATCGAAGGGAATGTAGCCATTCCACTCGTAGTCCTCGTTATCGCCGGGAACAGGGACCTCCCCGTGCCCCTTCTTTCGAATCGGCACGCGGGCAGCCATGACATAGCCGATGTTGCCTTCGACATCTGCGTAGACCCCATTCTGCGCGGGGCCCCAATAGCGCTTCAAGGTATCCCGAAATTCTTTCCAATTTCGCGCCTTGCCGAGCCAGCCGTACGCTGTGGCCCCGCCGAGTCCGCCGGGTTCTGTGGCCGTCCAACGCAGAGCGTAGCCCTTGTCGCCATTGCGATGCACGATGGGCCCATGACGAGTCACGGTGACCTTGAAATGCTCGTCAGGCTGTCCCTTGACGCGAATCGTTTCGTCAATGATTTGCGCCTTCGTCCAGGCGCCCCTGACGCGGTATTCCTCCGGCAAAGCTGGATTAAACGTTTCGATATACAGGTCCTGAACGTCCGCGCCATTGTTGGTAAACCCCCAAGCTATGCGGTCGTTATGACCGATGATGACAAACGGCGCACCGGGAAACGTAAACCCTTTGACGTTCCAGCCTGGCGCCGTAAGGTGAATTTCGTACCAGATCGAAGGAATGTTGAGTTCGAGGTGTGTGTCGTTTGCCAGCAGAGGTTTTCCGGTCACGGTATGCGCGCCGCTCACGACCCAGTTATTGCTGCCGAGCCCCCGGCGAATCTCGCTGCGCGATTTTTCCAGGAATCCCTGAACCGCTGGCAGGAGTGCTGAGGTTAGATCCGGAGCGTGATCGGGCGCGGAAATGTCGAGTGAGCCAGGGAGACTTGCCTTGAGCACAGTGTCCGGCTCCATGTCATCGTCATCGTCCTCGTCGTCATCGGCGGCCGACCGCTGAGACCCGTCATTGACCACGCTTGGGTCGCCTACCACGAAATGGTCCATCGCAGCTTCTTCGGAAAACAGGTCCTTCGCACGGTCCGCGCCGGCGCGTTCGGTGACGACGGCGCGATTCAGTTCCCGCTCCCAGGTGTCCGTCAGAGTCCGATACATATAGGCCGAAATGAGCAAGCTATCGGATGGCGTCCAGTTTTGCGGCTTGTAACTCAAGAGCGAGAATTCCAGGGGGAGATTATTCCGGTGCTGCTCAATAAACTTGTTCACGCCGCGCGCATAGGCCTCTGAAACTTTGCGTGATTCCGGGTCCAGAAGAGCGACGTCGCGTTCCGCAGCGCGGCTGAAGCCAAAAGTGCGAAATTCCTTGTCAATTGACAGCGTCCTGGGGCCCAGGATTTCGGAAAGCTGGCCGCTCGCGGCGCGCCGAATGATGTCCATCTGCCAGAGACGGTCCTGGGCTACGACGTAGCCTTGTGCTTCGGCGAGATCCTCCAGCGACGCGGCGCGAATGTGCGGAACGCCCCAGCCGTCGCGCTCAACCGTGACTTGCTGCTGGAGGCCGGGAAGAGTGGCGATCCCGTCAATTTGCGGGAGCGGCCTGTAAATGAACCACCATGCCGAGGCGCCTGTCACAACTACGATGATGGTTAAAATCCAATAAAAGATCCGAAGAAGGGATCGCAAGTGTACTCCAAGACGATTTCGACAAACTCCGAGTGTAGAGGACGCTCGGTATACGCGCAACAAGACGAAGAATGAATAAATGAATAGCAGACAGGACGGAATTGCCTACGCGGAAGCGAGATGGATCTTGGGCGAAGCGTCCTTTACTTCTTGGCGGGCGTAGCTGGTTTGAGGTCCGCAGCCGATTTCTGGAGTTCCGAGACCGCTGACGCAGCCACTTCGTAAAGTGCAGGCTCGCCTTCGCGTTTCGCAATGAAGTGATCTTCATTCTTGGAGATCAGAACTCTCTCGGTTCGCTTCCCGTTGTCGGAGGTAACCGCGAGGTCCAAGAAAGTTGTCGTGAATCCGCTATTGGTAAATCTGGTTGCAGTGAGATCACGAATCTGGGCCATCAGCGTCGTCACCCCGGCGTTATCCAACTTTGTCCCGTTCGACCACCAATCGGAATTGCTGCGGCTCAAAAAGTAACCCTTGGAGCCGTCGTGGATTGCGAGCTTATCCGGATCGGCAAATCCGAAGTCGAACAACTTCCTGTTCCGGAACTCATCCAGGCTTTTGTCGAGCCCGGTGCCGATATTGCTGGCAATTTTGAATACACCCTCGGCGGCGCTCGATTTCGCGTAGTAATCGTCCTTGCTCTTTCGCACCTCGAGTTCCTGAGTGCCGGAAGAATCCGAGACTCTTGCGATGGCAAAAGGCGCAGTGGACCGGAACTCAGCGGCAACCTTATTTTCGTCGTCGGTGCCGCTCAAATCCATTTTTGCGTCACGCAGCGTGCGGAGTAGCTCTTCCACTGCCGATGGATCGGCGCGGAGAGGTGAGGGCTTTACGATCACCCAATGGTCTTTGTTTCTGTCGAACTCGATGCTTTGCTTTTTAGATTGTAATTCGACGCGGTTAAGTTTGTCTGTGTCGAACAGGAGCATCCGCTTGTCGCGCAAATCGTTGGCGGACTTATCGAAACTATTCTTCTTGTAGCTCGACATGGCAAAGACGCGGGGGTCGCCTGCGATGGCCGCATAAACCGCCGCGCCGGCAGGCGTATCGTCGCCGATGAGGATCTTTACGGTCTTATTATTTTTATCGCCGACGCTCAGCTCAATTGTCGGTCGGGTCAGGCCGTATTGGTCGAGGCTGGTGGCTTTTTCTTCGACGGTACGATCGGAGCTGAGCGAGGACAGACTCGTGAGCATGTTTGAGATTGCGTCCGGATCGGCACGGAGAGGTTTGGGCCCGGCAATCTGCCACTTGGAATCGTTGCGCTGCAAATGGATGGTTTCGCCGGCGCGCTTCTTGATCTCAATTTCCTGGAATTGGGCTTCCGGGATGCTGAGCAGCTTGGTGGTGGCGCTCTCGACCGGTGCCTTGTTTTCTGTAGCTGCTTTCTTGTTGGACCACCAGATAATCCCGCTGAGCACGAGAAGAAGAAAGCTGGCGGTCAGAAGACCCTTGGACTTCATAAGCTATCTCCGCCGCCACCAGGTAATCAAGCCAAACCCGACCACGGCGAGCGGGAAAACGACCACGCTGAGCCAGAACGTCGCGCTCAATTTGCGGCCGGTCATGTTGAGCGGGCGATCTTCAGGAGGCTTAGGACGAATGGAAATCAGCTCTTCGTCGGAGGACAGCCAGTTCACGATGTTCACCATCAGGTCACGGTTGCCAAGCGGACGCGCGCCCACCATGCCGTTCTGCGCGGCGCGCGACGTGCCGACGACCACGAAGCGGCTCTGGGGCGTGCCGTTTATAGTACCGGCGACAGCCAGCGTGAGCGGTCCCTTCTTCCCCTTTGATGGATCGACGGCGCCACGGGGCCCGATGGAGGTGGTGGCGATACTATCTTCGCTCGTCGCGACGAGTTTCGAGACCGAGGCCTTGCCGGTGGCCAAGGTGTCTAATGAGCGCGAAAGGGGATAGGCTGTTGGCACATTTGTGAGCGGCTGGGTGATGGCATGTGATTCGTAACGCACGATGAAAGCGATTTCCGGACCGAGATTAAATATCCGCCCCACGCCGCTGAGATCGAGGACCAAATCTTTGTTTGCGGCAACGCCCCAATCGGCGAGAAGTTTACCCAGTTCCTCATTTTCCGTCGGTGGTTCGGAGCCGCCCAGGCGGAGTGGCGTATCGAGTAGGAAAAAAGCTCGCCCGCCGCTTTCCACGTAGGATTTGAAGGCGTTGACAATCGGAGCTGGGTAGTCGTTTTTCGGGCCAGCGACTATCAGGACTGTACACTCCTTGGGCACCGCGACAGAAACCGCGGAGGGCTCCTGACCGATCGCTAGAGGCTTGCTCGCGTCTGCAGCTGCAGGTCGAAGTGTTTCGGTGCGAACCTTATAATTGTCGCGTTCGAGCAGCTGCTTAAAGATGGAATAGCCCGATCCTTCCGTATCATCGATCGAGGGTTCGCCGGCGGCAGAGAGCACGCATACGATGCGTTCACCGGATTTAAGCGAACGTATTAGAGCCCCGGTAATTTCTTCTTCGCTCAAGCTCTTCGCGTTTTCCCGCCGCGTACCGCTCTCGACGATGACCGGCGAATCAGCTCGATAGCCGGCGGCCCTTGCGACCTGAGGCTTTCGTTCTGGATCGACATAGGTGATGTGCAATTTCGGAGACAAACTGGAATAGCGGTCCAGCGTATCCCGAGCGGTGCGGAATTCGCTTTGCGGGCCAAAATAAGTAAGTTGGACGTCGCTCTTTAAGCCCCTGACCACTTTGATGGTTTGGTCCGAGAGGCTGAACTGTTTGTTCGCCGTAGAGTCGTACGACTTGTCATAGCGATTGGCCAGATAATTCACGGCGACAAGAACCGCGAGCACTACGAGGATGTAAGCACTCGCGTAGAGGGTGTATTGAGTCTGCCTCGCCTTGATCCAGTGGAAAGCCATCCTAGGATCTCCACCGAAGTGATTCCATCTGTCGCACCGTCAGGAACAAGGCTAGAAAAATAAATGTCACGTAGAAGACCGCGTCCTTCAAATCGAGGATCCCTTTGCTGAAGTTTTCCATGTGAGGAACGATGGAAATATAGTTGAGCACCTTAGAAGTGGTGGTGCTGTCGTACTCGGTGAACCAGCTCAACATGTATAACAGCAGACTGACGAAAAACGCGACGCCGCCCGCTACAATCTGATTGCTGGTCATGGCAGAGATGAGCGTGCCAACGGCCAGCAGGCACCCGCCCTGCAAAAGGAGGCCAAGATAGGCTGCCAGGACGGGCTTCCAATCGGGCTTGCCCCAAATAAATAGCAGCGCGATGCTAGGCACGGACATGCCCAGGACGAAGAGATAGAGCAGCATTGCTCCGAGCCATTTTCCCAGGATGATGCTGAGGTCTTGAACCGGCGAGGTCAGCAGCAGCTCGATCGTACCGTTACGCTTTTCCTCGGCGAGGAGCCGCATGCTGATCATGGGAATGAGAAACAGAGAAACCGTTCCAGCAAATCCCAGAAGCGGCCGAATGATGAACTCGTTGACGCTCATCGGTTGTGCGCCGCCCATCATCTGAGAACGAAATGAGAAGTTGACGAAGTCCCGCGTGGCCGAAAAGAATACAAAGCCGAAGATCAGGGCGAACAAGGCCATCACTGCATAAGCGATCGGTGAAACAAAATAGCTGCCCAACTCCTTGCGGCAAATTACCCAGACGTTTCTCATTGCGCGTTTCCCGTTGTCGGTGCAGCTTCCGCCGGCGGAGGAGCCGGGTCGCCCGTGAGTTGCAGAAAGATTTCTTCCAGGCTTAATGTCGTCGGCCGCATCTCGTTCAGGTCCCAGCCGGCTTCCACAATAGCGCGCGCCAGGTCGCCTCGCGCGAAGTCCCGCTTAAGGCTTTCCACCTCAAATGCGCAGCCGCTCTCTCGCTTCTCCTTGAAGGCCACTTGGCTCACTCCCGCCACCTGCTGTAATTTCTTCTGCACAGCCGCTTGGTCGACTTCGCCTCTGCGCGCCGCCACTTCCACAAGTACTGTTTCCGCGCCGCTCGCACGATTCCGCAGGTTGGCAACTGAGTCCGTCGCCACAAGCTTGCCCTTGTTGATGATGATGACTCTCTGACAGGTCTGCTCAACTTCAGGAAGGATGTGCGTACTCAGAATGATGGTATGGTCGCCAGCGAGACTCTTGATCAGGTCGCGCGTCTCGTTGATCTGTTTCGGGTCGAGTCCAGCGGTCGGCTCGTCCAGGATCAGGACGTCCGGATTGTGGAGAATCGCCTGAGCCAGACCGACGCGCTGCCGGTAGCCCTTCGATAGTTTTCCCAGCAACTTGTTTTTCACATCCGCGACCGCGCAGCGCTCGCAAACCGTATCAACGCGCTGCCGAAGGTCAGCGCCCGTGAGCCCCTTTAACCTGCCGACGAACGTCAGGTACTCTCCCGTGCGCATTTCAAGATAAAGCGGAGGCGCTTCGGGAAGATAGCCAATGCGCTTCTTGACCTCCATCGGCGCTTCCAGAACGTCAAACCCCGCAACGGTCGCGGAGCCAGCGGTAGGAGGCAAAAAACACGTCAGCATGCGCATCGTGGTTGTCTTGCCTGCTCCGTTCGGTCCGAGAAAACCGACAATCTGGCCTTTCTCGACTTCGAAAGTGATATGGTCCACTGCCGTGTTGCGGGCATACCTCTTGGAAAGATCCTTTACGCTGATCATAGTTTTTTAACTTTTATGATTAAGGTTCCTGCTTCGAAGTTGCCTCAGTTTGCCTGAACTCTTTTCAGGTCATTCGAATGTGAAGGGATATCCTAAGAACCCGGCCAGTCTCCTGTCAACCTCCACGAACTGAATCCTGCCAGGGCGTCGGGGAGGTCAACACGCTCGATGTGTGAGCGTCCGTGCAGAGTTGGAGCCGTCCCCGTTCGTCGGCGGCCTGTGGCGCGCTGCAGTGCTGCTACAATGCGACCAGGAGAAAGATCCCTCTATGTTCGCGGTCCGCCTGCTCGGTGTCCTGGCGCTGGTCGCTCTGAACGGTTTTTTCGCAGCGACGGAGTTTTCACTCGTGGCCGTCCGGCTGTCGCGCGTGCGCCAGCTCGTAGCCAAGGGTAACCCTCGGGCGCGGGTTGTGGAAGTTCTGCTTGGCGATTTGCACCGCGTCGTCTCCGGCGTCCAACTTGGAATCACTTTGACGAGCCTGGCCATCGGTGCTCTTGGGGAAGCGACGTTCGCCAAAGCATTCCAAGCGATCTGGCCGGGAACTCCGGGAACGCATACCGCGCTCATTGCTCACGCTGTCGCGCTCGCCTGCGCTTTTGTACTCTTGAGCGCCCTCCACGTGGTAATGGGCGAACTGGTTCCCAAGACGATTAGTCTCGCTCGGGCCGAGCGCGTTGCCCTGCTGGTGGCACGCCCGTTCCGTTGGTTTCTGAATACGTTTCATTGGGCGATCGATCTGCTCGACGGTGTATCCGGCGCCATCGTGAAGGCCTTGGGAGTTTTATCCCCCCAGGCACACGGAGTGGCGCATTCGACGGAAGAGCTCCAAATCCAAATTCAGCAAGCGCGCGAACGCGGCCTGATCGCCCCGGGTGAAGAAAAGTTTATCCTCAGCGCCATTGAGCTGGCCCAGATTCAGGTCCGGGAAATCATGGTGCCGCGGCCGGACATGCACACTCTTCCGGTGGAATCCAATCTGGACGAAGTGATGCGCGCCTTTGCTACCACGCAGCGTTCGCGCATTCCCGCGTATCGCGGCACCCTGGACCATATTTTGGGTTACGTTCATATCAAAGACATGATATGGATTCTTCTGGATCGCGAACGGCGAATAGAAGAAAACCTTTCGCCCCCTCCGTTCGATCTGCGCCGGGTATTGCGTGAGATCCTCATCGTCCCTGAGACCAAACCCGCCAGCGAACTCCTAGACGAGTTTCGGACCCGGCATCTGGGCCTGGCCGTGGTGGTCGACGAATTTGGCAGCATCCTTGGCCTGGTCACCATCGAAGACATCCTCGAACAAATGGTCGGAGAGATTCATGACGAATTTGATGTGGTAGAGCGGCCGCTCACACTGGCCGATGGCGCGGTGATCTTCGACGCCGCGCTGAACGTGCGTGACCTCGACGCTCAATACAACATCTCTCTCCCCGAAGATCCGGCGTACGCCACCGTGGGAGGCTTCGTTCTCGACCGGCTCGGCTTCATTCCCAAAGGGGGAGAGAGCTTCGAATACGACAACTTTCGTTTTTCCGTCATGGAAATGGACGGCAAACGCGTGGCGCGCGTAAAAATCCAGCGCGTGCGCTCTCCCGAGACGGAGGGAACCCCCTTGAACACCGATGTTATGCTCCAATCGGCCAAAGACACCGAAACTTCGTCCGGAGATTCGCACTAGCTTGAGATAGCCTAAGTCCGAGACTGTGTATTTTGCCTGCCGCAGACAGGCGGTCGCGGAAGCCAAGTAACACTTCGGAGGTTGTTCAGATGTCGGAGGTTGAGTTTCGCGAGACGACTCTTAGACAACTTGCAACGCCATTCCATAACAGTTTGTCTCAAAACCTGAGAAAATGAAGGCGTGAGTCCGCACAAGCACCGGCTCGCCGATTACCTGCGGCCCAAAACGCTTTCGATGTTGTTGCTCGGGTTTTCTTCAGGCCTTCCCTTTTATCTGGTCGGCAATACGTTGGGCTTCTGGCTGCGCGATGAACACACCTCCCTGACGGCCATCGGGTTTCTTTCCTGGGTGGGCATTGCGTATTCGCTGAAGTTTCTGTGGGCGCCCTTGATGGATCGCGTCGACTTGCCGTTGTTTAAACGACTTGGACATCGGCGCGGATGGATGATGTTCTCGCAGATCGTCGTCGGGCTGGCGCTGGCTGCCATGGGCGGAACTGGCACGAATGCCGGGCTCGGCCGGCTTGGCGCTTTTGCGCTCGTCGTCGCGTTTGCCTCATCAACACAAGACATTGTGGTTGATGCCTGGCGAATTGAATCGGCAGACGACGGAGAAGAACAAGGCCTCCTCGCGTCTGCCTATCAGTTCAGCTACCGCCTAGCGCTCCTGACTACGGACTCCCTTATCCTCATCGTGGCAGCGACGGTGGGCTGGCGCATGTCCTACGGTATCTACGGTGCATGTATGGCCGTTGGAATAATCGCGACCTGGTTTGCGAAGGAACCGGAGCGCGCGGATGCCGTGATGGATGAAAAAAAGCGCGAAGCGGCGCTTTGGACGCAACGCGGTTTCTTCGACGCTGTTGTCGGACCGTTCATCGCTTTCTTCCGCGCGCATGGCTGGCTCGCGCTTGTGATGTTAGCGGCAATCAGCCTCTACCGGTTGCCGGACTTCATCATGGGTCCGATGGCGAATCCCTACTACCATGACATCGGTCTTTCGAAGCAAACGGTCGGAGCGGTGCGCGGCTCCATCGGACTCCTCGCTACGTTTGCAGGCATCGCCGCGGGCGGATTCTGCTCGCTGAAGCTTGGCTACATGCGCGCCCTCATCATCGGGGGCATTGTACAGGCAGCCGCGACGGCCGCGTTTGCGACTCTCGCGTTCACGGGCGCGAGCATTCCTCTCTTCGCGCTCGTCATGGCGGGTGACAACTTCGGCCTCAGCTTTGCCGGCGTTGCGCTTGTCGCCTACATGTCGAGTCTCACCAATCTTGGATACACCGCCACGCAGTATGCGCTCTTAAGTTCAACCTATGCCTGGCTGGGAAAGATCTTGAAGGGATTTTCCGGTGCAGCGGTCGAAAGCCTGAGCACCACGCACGGCCTCACTCACGCCTACGGCATTTTCTTTATCGCTTGCGGACTGACCGGCGTGCCTGCGGTCCTTCTGTTCGCGGCATTGGATTACTGGCACAGGCGGAAGCAACCAGCGCCAGCCGCTTCCTAGGAAAGTCTTCACTCGTAACGCAAAGCCATTGCCCGGTCGACGCGCGAGGCACGCTCAGCTTCCTCGGCCTCGGCGTGCTCGCGCCGATACCGAGTTGGGAAGCGATTCTGAATGATGCGCGTGGCCACCTCTTCGATGCGCCGCACATGGTGGTCTTTGCGGCATTGGCCGTAATGACCGTAGTTCCTTCGTTCAACTTGCTGCGAGATGCCTGGCGCGATTGGCTCGACCCACGGACGCGCTCGCAAATGGCCGCCCAGGAATTTTCGCGCTGAGATATAGTTCTGCTTTGAACGAAAACTCGCAATTGCCGGATAGAGGTCACTACTCGGTGAGGATCACCGGTGTACCACGGCCCAAGCTCAGCGTACGCGCCGCGTTCGCTTTGTTGACGCCAATCTCCAAGTATCCGCTCGATCCCAAATAGGCTATCGGCTCGCCGTTGTTGCCGCGCGCAAACGTATCCACCAATTTCGACACCTGATGTGTCCCTACTTGGAGCTTGATGGTGCCGCCTTTCAGCGCGGATTCGGGCAAATCCTCCGAACGGAAATTAGTCACCAAATTGCCGAACGCGTCCGTCCGCAGGACTGCACCTTTCACCGTTCCATCGGCCTTCTTGGGGCGGGGAATCGCGAACTGCTTATAGTCGCTTATCTCATCCCCCATGCTCGGGGTCTGCCAGCCCTTGGAAAGCCAGGAAGCCACGGGGGCGAAAATATCTCGTCCATGAAAGGTTTTGCTCACCGGCTGCAAGTAGTAATGTTCGACATTTGCGTGACGCACGACGAGGCTTTCCTTCTCGCGTTCGTAAATGACGGAAAGTACTCCGTTGTCCGGCGCAATAAAATACTGGTTCTGGGCACTCACCAGCAGTGGCCTGCGCTCCGTTCCTACGCCAGGATCCACCACTACGACGTGGATCGTCTTCGGCGGGAAAAAGGAATAGGCGGAGCCGATTGCCAGTGCCCCGTCGAGCAAATCAAACGCCGTGATGTTGTGCGTGATATCCACGATCGTCACCTCAGGATTAATCTTGAGGATGACGCCTTTAAGTGTGCCCACCAGATGATCGTTGTTTCCGTAGTCGGTAGTAAGCGTGATGATCGCGTTGGCCAATGGATTCTCTCACCCAGGATGATTTGCGCAGGAAGCGCTGGCGGAGTAGGGAGGCACGCCGCCTTCTTTGACGCTAACGGAGGCGCAAGCCTCCGTCAAGAATTCGCGGAGCGAATGCTGTGCAAGCGCCAACGGTCCTGCACCAGCGCAAGTCGCTTCGAATCAGCTCTCGCCCTGTTCGGGAGCGCACGCATGCCAGTCTGGGTCGGGGAAATGCGCCCGACAGAACCATTGCCGACAATATTTGCAATACTGCTGGCCACTTTGATTGCAGGGCTCATCTACATGCGAAACTGCCTGGCAGCGCTGTTCCTGGGGCTTCACAGCTGTTGCGTTCATTGCATCCTCCCTGTTGCAGGAGGCGGTGCTTCCGGGAAGTGGGGCTCAGCGGACGGGTTCCACCACGCCCACTTTGTCCACACCGCTGTAGGCAATATACACCCGTCTGTCGGCCGATGCCGCCATATTGCGCACGATTCCGCCCCCCAAAGGATGGGCGCGCTCGCAAAGCGTTTCGTTTTCGGATCGAAACACCGTGGGAGGAAAGAAGCCGTCTAGCGGGTCAGCCACAGCGCATAGCGGATCGCTTGGAACACTGTCCACTGATGCTGGGTTCGCAGGATGCGATACCAATCCAGAAGGGAATGCCGTTTCATTATAACGTTCCTCTTGCGACATTCGATAACGCCGGTTCTATGGGTCACTTGCTCATGTCTTGTAGCAGTATGGGGTGTCGTTAGGAGCAGCACATCACGAGATGGAATGGTTTTTCACTACCATGGAAGTTTCTCCGGCACCTACCTCCATCGTGGTAGTCCAGAGCTTCAATCCTTCCTTAAGACGTTTTGACGCACTAGGAATGTTGGCAAATGCTTCGCGGCGATTGTAGGATGGAATGGATTGCAAAAAATGGACCGGTTCCACGATTGTTAGCGGACCGAAGATACCGCACTGCCGAGGCTACCGTTGACCCGCTTAGAGCCCAGCCGCAACCGAGTTTGTCGTCGCCGTTTCAGCCGGTGGAGGTTCGCGGCAGCCGCACTGGTGCCATTAAGCAATTTTGGCAGAGAAAAGGGTCTCCTGCTCTTCTTGTGTATTCTCTCAAGCGGTTGCCGTTTCGGACAAAGCGATCTCAAACCCACCATCGAATTTACCAAGGTGCCTTCCGCCGATGTTGGCGGTCCAGGAAAACTCGACACCATCGGAGGCCTTGCCAAAGGCGTTCAGCCGGGCCAGCAAATCGTTTTGTATGCCAAAAGCGAAGAAGTGTGGTGGGTGCAACCGTTCTCGAACCGTCCATTTACAAAAATTCAGGGTGATTCCAGGTGGAAGAGTGAAACCCATCTGGGCACGGAATATGCAGCCTTGCTTGTGGATCAGGGATTCTATCCGCCCCAAACCGCCGAAACACTGCCAACCGTTGGGAACGGCGTGTTGGCGGTGGCAGTAATTAAGGGTCTGGGTCCTGCACCTCCCTCGATACCACCCAAGACCATCCACTTCAGTGGTTACGAGTGGACAGTGCGCAGCGCAGCAAGCAATCGAGGCGGCTCCCACAATTCATTCGATCTAGCGAACGCTTGGACAGATGAGAGCGGAGCACTGCACCTTCGCATAGCCAGGAGTCAAGGAGAATGGACTTGCGCAGAGGTCAGGCTCACGCGCAGTCTGGGATATGGAACCTACGTTTTCGTGGTGCGCGATATTTCTCATTTGGAGCCCTCCGCAGTTCTTACGTTATTCACCTGGGACGGCATTGGTAGCGAGCAGAATCGCCGCGAACTCGACATTGAGATCAGCCGGTGGGGTTATCGTGAGAACGACAATGCACATTATGTGGTCCAGCCTTATTTCATTGCAGCCAACCAGATTCGATTTACGGCTCCCGCAGGCGTCCTCACGCACTCGTTTCGCTGGAAACCAGGAGAGGTGATGTTCTCAACGGTCACGGGATCTCCTGGTTTAGCGGGGGCTCGTGTGATTAACCAGCATGCATTTACTTCAGGAATCCCCGTTGCGGGTGGGGACTCGGTCCGCATGAACTTGTATAACTTCCGTAAGGGCGAGATTCCCCTGACGAACGAAACTGAAATTGCGATTGAGAAATTCGAGTATTTCCCTTGATGTCCACACGCGACCCGCGCCGTTGGCTATTGGCTGCACTGGCAGCGATATGCTTTCTTGACCATGCAGATGCGCTAGATCCAAATCGCATGACATCACAGTATCTCCGGGGGCAGTGGAATACGGAGAACGGACTTCCGGGCGGGCCGATACATGCGATCGCACAAACGCCCGACGGCTATCTATGGATCGGTACTGACAGCGGGTTGGTTCGCTTCGACGGATTCACCTTCCGCCCTGTTCCGGTATCTTCTACAGCCTTGGTCTCGAATGGACCGGTTCTCGGATTGATTACGGACGCGGACGGAATCCTGTGGGTCCTGATGCAAGGTGCAGGTGTGCTGCGCCAGCGTAATGGGAAACTTGAGAGAGTCACATCTGAACTTGGCCGGACCGTGTCCCAGGTCACTGCCATATTGAGAGAGACAAACGGCGGCGTGCTGGTCTCGGATGTGTCGGTGGGTTTGCTCCGCTTCCGAGGAGAAGAATCTGAAGTGCTGGCCTCCCCCACTTTATTGCCGGGCTCGTCCCCAGTAATTTCTATGGCGGAAACGCTCGATGGCAAAATCTGGATGGGTACTTTAGGAGCGGGTCTCTTTTATCTTGTGCAGGGACGAGCTACCAACGTTGGTTCGGGGTTGCTGGACAGGAAAATCAATTGTCTTTTGCCCGTCGGGAATGGCGAAATGTGGGTGGGTACAGACACCGGCTTGTTTCGTTGGAACGGGGTCGCCTTGAGTAAGGCTGGATTGCCTCCATCGTTCGGCAAGGCCCAAGTCCTCACCATGCTGCAAGACCGTGATTCCAATGTTTGGGTGGGGACAACCAGAGGCCTCCTGCGCATCAACGCCGGAGGCTCTTCGTTATCGGAGGAGAGGGAGCTCCGCGGTATCAACGCCTTGTTTGAGGACCGCGAACGAAGTATTTGGGTTGGAGGTGCGCAAGGCCTGGAGCGCATTCGGGACACGGTATTTGTGACCTACCTCCCGACCTCTGGTCTGCCTCCGGAAAACAATGGACCAGTTTACCTTGACGCTGAGAATCGGGCCTGGTTCGCACCTGCCGAGGGCGGACTATTCTCGCTCAAGGATGGCCGGGTTCTGCCGATCAAATCGGCAGGGCTGGACAGGGATGTGATCTATTCCATTACAGGAAGCAAAGGGGAGACGTGGATCGGCCGGCAGCACGGGGGTCTGACTCGTCTGCTCTACAGCCGTGGAACCACAACCGCACGGAGCTACGCTGAGGCAGACGGGCTCGCTCAAAACAGTGTTTACGCTGTTTATCAGAGCGGTGATGGAGCAGTATGGGCCGGGACCCTAAGTGGCGGCGTCTCAAGATTCAAAGACGGACGATTCAACACCTACACGACCGCGAGCGGTCTCGCTTCCGACACTGTTACTTCGATCCTGGAGACGCGTGACGCTACGACCTGGTTCGGCACTCCGAACGGACTGAGCTCGTTGTCAAACGGTCAATGGAAGACCTATTCGGCACGGGACGGTTTGCCCTCCGAAAATGTGAACTGCCTTTTTGAAGATTTGTCCGGCATTCTCTGGACCGGAACCTCTGGTGGCGTGGCCTTTCTCAGCTCCAGCCATGTTCAAGTTCCGCGCAACCTCCCCGAACTGTTGCGTGGTGAAATATTCGGTATTGCAGAAGACAAGAATGGATGGTTCTGGATAGCAACTTCGAATCATGTCTTGCGGGTGCAACGTGACAAGCTGGCGTCCGGCATGCTCGGGCCGGCCGATGTCCGCGAGTATGGACTGGAAGATGGTCTGCGTAGCATCGAAGGGGTGAAGAGAGACAGGTCAGTGGTTTCGGATGCTTCGGGGAGGATCTGGTTTTCCCTGAGTCGTGGACTGTCGGTGGTCGACCCATCGCAGGTCGCTGATAATTCCGCGCCGGCGATAGCCCGCGTTGAATCGATTTCGGCTGACGGCAGCCCGATCAACACCGGAGACTTGATTCATGTTCCTGCCTCTCCTAAGAGAATCACGTTTACATACACGGGGCTGAGTCTCGCGGTGCCGGAGCGAGTTCGCTTTCGATATTTTCTCGAAGGCTTCGATCGCGCCTGGAGCGAGCCGGTTGCAAGCCGGGAAGCCGTTTACACGAACCTGGGCGCAGGCGCGTATCGTTTTCGCGTGATCGCCAGCAATAGCTATGGAGTGTGGAATAGCTCGGAATCGGCACTCCAATTCGAAATTGATCCGGTATTCTGGCAAACGTGGTGGTTTCGGCTCTCAAGCATATTGCTGATCGGGCTCGCGATACTGATGTTCTTTCGGCTCCGCGTGCGCAGACTGGCCAAGCACATGAATATGCGCTTTGAAGAACGACTCGCGGAACGCACGCGCATTGCGCAGGAATTGCACGACACTTTATTACAGGGTTTTTTAAGCGCCTCCATGCAGTTACACGTGGCAAATGATCATCTCTCCGGCGATTCGCCTGCGAAACCTCTTGTAGGACGGGTTCTCGAATTGATGGGCCATGTCATCGAAGAGGGCCGTGATGCAGTTCGGGGGCTCCGCTCGGCAAGGCTGAGGTCTTCCGATCTTGAGCAGGCGTTTTCACAGGTCCGCCACGAATTCCCGATGCAGTCTCAAACTGAGTTTCGCGTTATCGTTGAGGGTTCGCCTCGGCCATTGCGCTCCGTCATCCACGATGAAGTCTATCTCATCGGCCACGAAGCTCTTTCCAATGCATTCCGACATGCTCACGCAAGTGACATCGAGGTGGAGCTTGAGTATGCGGCGAATTACTTGCGCGTGCTGATACGCGATAACGGTGGCGGAATCGACACTCAGGTTCTGCGCTCTGGTCGTGACGGCCATTGGGGTTTGTCCGGGATGAAGGAACGGAGCGAAAGAATTGGCGGAAAGCTGCGAGTCTTAAGCCGGGCAGTCACTGGAACGGAGGTCGAACTGTCTGTGCCTGGGAGAATCGCTTTCAAATTCCCGTCGTCGGATCCCAAGTGGCGATGGCTCTCGAAGCTGAAGCTTCGAATGGCGCGGGAAGCGGAGCCGAGACCTGAAAGCGAGAGACAGAAATGAGGGGAGAGGCAGGAATTCGATCTCTTTTCGGGAATGGCCATCCTCCATCTCGCGGGGGGGGTGTCTCCCAGCGAGCGCACGGCAACAGGGTCGATCGGATGTTCGACTCCAGGCAATGCTGTTTGAGGAAGGCCTTCTTGCTTGGCCTGTGCCTCCTGCTTTCTGGCTGTGCCGCGCGAAACACCTATGTCGGGCCAGCCATAGCATTCACCAAGGTTCCTCTGGCAGGCGAGGGTGGACCGGACAAACTGGATACAATCGAAGGGCGAGTCCTCGGTGCTCGCCCCGGACAGCAGATTGTTCTTTTTGCCCGGTGGGGGCCCTGGTGGGTGCAGCCACTCTCCGACAAACCTTTTACCGAAATTCAACCCGATGCGACGTGGAGAAGTTCAACACATTTTGGAACGGAGTACGCCGCCTTGCTGGTTGATCCTGGATATCGACCTCCTGCAACGATGGACGTTCTCCCGAACCAAGGTGCTGGAGTGGCAGTCGTGGCAGTCACAAAGGGCAGGCCAGTCTTCTGGCAGTCCTGGTGGTTTCTGCTCGACGCCACCGTCGCTTTCGCACTGGCAGTAGTGGCGTTATTTCGCGTCCGGATGCACCAAGTGACTCGCCAGCTTACCCTCCGCCTTGAAGAAAGGCTTGCCGAACGCACGCGCATCGCCCAGCAACTGCATGACACGCTGTTGCAGGATTTCCTCAGCGTCTCCATGCAACTGCACGTGGCAAACGATCAACTGGCCGTCGATTCTCCCGCCAAGCCGCTTGTGACTCGCGTTCTCGAGATGATGGGCCGCGTTGTTCAAGAAGGCCGGAACACGGTGCAAGGCTTGCGCTCATCCAAGTGGGGTTCACAGGAACTGGAGAACGCATTTTCGTGCATTCAGCAAGAGCTCGCAGTCACGAAGCCGGCGCGTTTTCGCGTGATTGTTGGAGGAATAGCACGGCCATTGCGGCCATTGATTGGGGATGACGTCTTTCTCATCGGCCGTGAAGCGCTGGCCAACGCATTTCATCACTCCGACGCAACTGAGATTGAAGTCGAGCTCGAATACTCGCCCGATCAACTGAAGCTTCTGGTCCGTGACAACGGGTGCGGGATCACCCGCGACGTATTGCAGTCTCCTCGCGATGGGCAACCCGGCTTGTCTCGGATGCGCGAACGAACCGCTCGAATTGGAGCCAAACTGAGAGTTTTGAGCCGTGCGCAAGCAGGAACGGAGATTGAACTATCCGTTCCCGGTCATATAGCGTATCTTCCCCGTGACACGGACCGTCCCCTGAGATGGCTCGCGAGACTACATTCACGAAAGGTCAAGGGAACGGATTCCTCTGTTGAGACCGAGCGAGTCGTATGAGCGAAACCGATCGAATTCGCGTTTTCAGTGTAGATGACCATCCGCTACTTCGAGAGGGCCTCGCCGCGATCATCAACAATCAGCCGGACATGGTGCTGGTGGCGCAGGCCGCCAACGCGCAAGAAGCCGTTGAGAAATTTCGGAAACACCTGCCCGATGTAACTCTCATGGACCTCCGGCTTCCCGACAAGAGTGGTATCGACGCCATGAAGGTAATCCGCACGGAATTCCCCGAGGCGCGCGTCATTATGCTGACGACCTTCGAAGGTGACGTGGAAATCCAGCGCGCCCTGGAAGCTGGAGCCCGCGGCTATTTGCTCAAGAACATGCCGCCCAAGGAGCTCGTTGAAGTGATTCGCCAAGTCTACGCGGGGAAGAAGCGCATCCCCCCGCAGTTGGCCGCACAACTCGCAGAACATCTGACCGACGAAGAGCTGACTGCGCGAGAGATTGAAGTACTCAGCCAGATTGCCGGAGGAAACCGCAACAGAGACATCGCTGAAAAACTCTTCATCACGGAAGAGACCGTAAAGGTTCACATCAAGCACATCATGGAAAAGCTCGGGGCAAGTGACCGAACTCAGGCCGTCGCGATCGGCCTCCGCCGCGGAATCATCGAACTCTAGGAAGCGCAACCCGCGCGCAAACGTCATACCCCGAAAGTGGTACAGAAAGATTCCGCAATCGGGGGTTCCAATGAGCCTACGTACCCCCGTATCTTTGCTAGACGTGCATTTCTGAGGGCGCGCCAGGGAGATACGCCCTGCAAAGGTTATACTCTACATTTCCGGGTGGCCGGCCTGGCATAGGCTTGCTTCTGTTGCGTGCAGCGGTTGGTCTTACGGCCACCGCTGAAGGGATTTTCTATCTCTCAGGTTCCGCCAATCCGTCTTCGGCCAAATGGTTGCTCGGTTTGGTCTTGATATCGAGCGGCGCGGCCCTGGCGGCCGGGTTTTTCACGCCGTTTGCGGGGCTTCTGGTGGGACTGTGTTTCCTGGGGATCGCCCTTTCATGGTTTCCCGCATCTTCTTGGAGCATGCACGACGCCAGGCTCGTGGCTTTTGGAATGATAATTACGGCCGTGGCTCTTGCGTTGCTAGGACCGGGGGCTTTTTCCCTTGATGGTCGCTTGTTTGGACGCCGAGAAATTGTGATTCCGCCCTCATCTCGCCCACCAGAATCGTGACGTTCCACGGATTGCACGCTGTTTGTTGGAGTCGGCCCGGCACTTATCTGTCTAATTGACGCGACCCCTGCCCGAAAGTGGTAGACCGAGTCACCTCCTGAGTGGTACCCAAAAACCATTCCATTTCGTGATGTGCTGCTGAACGGAATCCCGCATAGTGCGACGCGAAAACAAGCCGCAGTAGAGGGGGGCCGCATGGTCTTTGAACACGTAGCCATTTCAAACGGAAACAGAACAGCTTGCCATTTGGTGTCCAAGCCTCAGGAGCCTTCTGAGAAGAACTTGGTGGAAGCCGCCAAGGCCGGGCAGTCCATAGCCTTCGCCGCGCTTTGCGAGCGACACATGCAGCAGCTCCTCCGTGCTGCGTATCGCATTACTAGAAATCACGAAGACTCGGAAGATGCTGTCCAAGATTCATTACTGAGAGCATTTGTTCATCTCAGAGATTTTGACGGCAGGTCAAGCTTCGCTACCTGGCTCACGCGCATCGCAATCAATTCGGCGCTCATGATTCTCCGCAAGAAACGAAGCTCGCTTGAGAGCGCCATGGTGTGCACCGATGACTTTGGTGCGGAAAGCCCTGCGTTCGAAATAGCGGATCGAGCACCGAATCCGGAAAAGCATTACGCGCAATGCGAAGAAGATAGAATTTTGAGGAGAGCCATCCATAGCCTGCGACCGCCTCTCCGCGAGGTGGTCGAGGTTCAGCATTTACAGGAACGCTCGATACGTGAAGCCGCGGAGGCGATGTGCATCTCTGTAGCGGCGACGAAAGGACGGCTCTTTCACGCCAAAGCCGCTCTCCGCGGGTCATCGATTCTGAAACTCATGCACAAATCTCGATCCGCCGGCGAGCTGGGTATTTTGTCGGCCGCGTGATGACAAAGGGCAAATGGGGCGTACCTGGTTCTCGTCAGAAATTGTAAGCGGGCTGTAAAAGGTGATCCAAAGGCCTATTTTGCTCAGGCGGAACAGTCCAAGCTGAATCTAAGGCCGCAGTTGAGAATCCAGACGTCGGACGTATATGGCACAGCGGGACGTAAGTAACGGTCGGTGCTACTAGAAAACAATTTATCTACAGTCTGTGAGGAGCAGCTAAAGAGGAGGAAAGATGGCAACGATCACGACCAAAGATGGAACAAAGATTTATTACAAAGACTGGGGAAAGGGTCAGCCGATAGTCTTCAGCCATGGCTGGCCATTGTCCGCTGACGACTGGGACGGCCAAATGCTCTTCTTCGGGCAGCGCGGCTATCGCGTCATCGCGCACGACCGTCGAGGTCATGGGCGCTCCGGACAGACGTGGGACGGCAATGAGATGAATACCTATGCGGACGATCTGGCGCAGTTGTTCGATGCGCTCGATCTCAAGGACGCCATCATGGTTGGGCACTCGACAGGCGGTGGAGAGGTCGCCCGCTATCTCGGTCGCCATGGCAGCAAGCGTGTCGCCAAGGCAGCGCTCATCAGTGCCGTGCCGCCGCTCATGCTGAAAACGGAGAAGAATCCTACCGGCCAACCGGTAGAGGCTTTCGACGTCCTTCGGGCAGCGCTCGCGGACAACCGAGCACAGTTCTACAAGGACATCACGCTGCCGTTTTACGGCTACAACCGCCCCGGCGCAAAGATTTCAGAAGGCATTCGCGAGCACTGGTGGTTGCAAGGCATGATGGGAGGCATGAAGGCCCATTACGACTGTATTAAGGCGTTCTCGGAGACAGACTTCACGGAAGACCTGAAGAAGATCGACATCCCCGTGCTAGTCATGCATGGTGACGACGATCAGATTGTGCCAATCGTCGCCTCAGGTCCGCTGTCCGCGAAGCTACTCAAGAAGGCAACCTTGAAAGTCTATCCGGGTTTTCCGCACGGCATGCCCACCACCAACGCAGACCACATCAACGCCGACCTGCTGACGTTCTTCAAAGGTGCAGCTTCCGCTTCGGCATAAGGTGGAGTACTAATGCGGAGCCACTAACGGGCAGTGGCAAGGACGTCGGTGGCAAAGCTATCGACGTCGGCCTTGCTGCCAAATCGCAAGTCTTTGCGCACGAGGTCCTAAATCAAAGTTGAGGGGGTGTGTCGTGAGCACAGGTTTAGCGGCATTTACCATTTTTCACGTTGTCATAAGCTTGGTCGGAATTCTAGCGGGTTTTGTCGTCGTGTTTGCGCTGATCTCCGCGAAAAAATCGAGTGGTAGGACCGCTACATTTCTCGTAACCACCGCGGCGACGAGCGTGACGGGATTTTTGTTTCCGTTCCACAAATTCTTGCCCTCCCACGGCGTGGGAATCGTCTCCTTGCTCGTTTTGGCGGTAACCACTCCAGCCCTATACGTCTATCATCTGGCCGGTCCGTGGCGCCGCACGTATTTCATCGGTGCCGTCATCGCCCTTTATCTTAATGTTTTCGTTCTGATTGCGCAGTCCTTCATGAAGGTCCCCGCGCTTAAGGCTCTGGCGCCCACACAATCAGAACCGCCGTTTCTCGCGACGCAAGTTGGGGTGATGTTGATTTTCATAGTCCTTGGAGTCCTGGCGGCGAAGCGCTTCCCCGCGGAAGCCGTCCATGCAACCTGAACTCGTTCGCTTGCTGCAAAGGATTGACTGTATCCTCCACGGGGCGTATAGCATCAACTTATCCAACCCCGCGCGATGCGGAGACAAGAGCGCTCGATTCCGGGGTAGGGTGTCACTAGTGGAGGGGCCATGAGCACGCTTTTGAAATACAAATTCTGGATCGGCGGAGGGCTTGTTTTATTCGTCGTTGGGCTGGGCATTGGGGCCATACGCCCTAAGCACGTCTCGGGAGCGCAGGCTGGCGCATCGCCGATCGTTGAGTTCGTGCAGGTTGAACAGAAGGATGTTCCGATTTATGGCGAGTGGATCGGCACGCTCGACGGATTCACAAATGCCGACGTCAGGGCGCAGGTCACCGGCTACATAATGCGGCAAGGGTATCAGGAAGGCGCATTCGTCAAGAAGGGTCAGCTACTCTTCGAGATTGACCCGCGGCCCTTTCAAGCGGCACTCGACCAGGCCGAAGGGCAGTTGGCGCAAGCCAAAGCCTTGCTTGCCAATGCCCAAGCGGTGCAAGGCAGAACTCAGCTTGATGTAGAGCGTTACACTCCACTGGCAAAAGAGCAGGCAGCGAGCCAACAGGATCTCGACAATGCCGTTCAGAACAACTTGGCCGCTAAGGCCACCGTGGCGACAGCCGAGGCGCAGATCAAAACCGACTTGGCAGCCGTCGAAACCGCCAAGATCAACCTTGATTTTACCCGCCTCGTTGCGCCCATCGATGGCATTGCTGGACAGGCTCAGCTTCAGGTAGGGGCCCTCGTTAATCTAAGCAGTGGGCCCGTGACCTCTGTCTCCACTGTTGATCCCATCAAGGTTTATTTCACCGTGGGCGAACCACAGTACCTCGCATGGAGAAAAAGGTTCCCGACGGAAAGCAGCCGCCTGGAGGCAGACAAGAATCTGCGCCTGCAACTGATCCTGGCGGATGGCTCAACCTATGCGCAGGAAGGATCATTCTACTTCGCCGACCGCCAGGTCAATGTGGGCACAGGAGCAATTCGAATCGCCGGACTATTTCCCAATCCGGGAAATATTCTCCGGCCCGGCGGTTATGGCAAAGTTCGCGCTGTCATCCGGCTCCAACAGGGCGCGCTGCTTGTTCCTCAGCGCTCGGTGTCAGAGCTACAGGGCGGCTATCAGGTCGCCGTTGTGGGTGGCGACGATAAAGTAAGCATTCGAACGGTGGCGGTTGGCGACCGCGTTGGTACCCAGTGGATTATTGCGGAAGGGCTGAACCCAGGCGAAAGAGTTATCGCCGAAGGTGTTCAGAAAGTGCGGCAAGGCGCGCACGTGAGCCCCAAGCCCTTTGCAGCAGCTGAGAGCAGGTAATCCCATGTCAAAATTCTTCATCAATCGTCCCATTGTTGCCATGGTGATTTCCATCGTCCTGGTGCTCGTTGGCACCTTGACGGTCCTTAGTCTTCCGATTGCACAGTTCCCCAACATTGCGCCGCCGGAAATTCAAATTCTCG
>Ga0210396_10001109_pt1 | contig 30365 bp, 28 predicted proteins | sample IncBWH17OmetaG_FD_155466 | JGI IMG/M metagenome (GOLD analysis project Ga0210396, IMG submission 155466) | Forest soil microbial communities from Barre Woods Harvard Forest LTER site, Petersham, Massachusetts, United States - Inc-BW-H-17-O ...
GATCTCGTTGGCCGGGGCGGATTGGTAGACAACGCTGCGGATCGCGTCGTCCAGGAACGCTGCATGATTATAGGTGGTGATGACCACCGAGACGGTGCTCGCCCGGTCTAGAGTTGCACGGGGCACGGTGGTATTCATCTGGCCTGTCGCATCAACTTGTGGCCTTTGCCTCACTCAGCCGGTAACGCATGAAAACACAACTCCTGCCCTGAATGCTTTAACCGTGAGAATAACCCATCCGCTGCCAAGAGCTGAGTTACCGTCCCGCTCTCGACTACCTTTCCGGAATCGAGCACGATTATCTTGTCGGCATGCTCAATAGTACTGACCCGGTGGGCAATGACCAATACGGTTCGATTTCGGCCGAACTGCTCGAGTGCGTCCTGGACCACTTCTTCCGAGATCAGATCAAGCGAGTTTGTAGCCTCGTCCAAAATCAGGATCTGTGGGTCTCGGATAAACGCGCGAGCCAGAGCCAGCCTCTGACGCTGACCACCCGAGAGCCGAAAGCCTCGGTCCCCAAGAACCGTTTCGAAGCCCTCCGGCAGCTCTTCTATGAACTCCAAGGCATGTGCTTTGCGAGCGGCCTCGACGAGTTCTTCGCGGGTAGCATCGAGCTTGCCATAAGTGATGTTCTCGGTGACGCTTGCGTTGAAAAGATAGACCTCCTGGCTTACTACTGCGATCTGGTTCCGCCACCATGCCAGATCAAGCTCGGGTAGCGCGACCCCATCGATGAGTAAACGCCCTGCTGAAGGATCGTAAAAGCGGCAGATCAAATTGATTAGGCTGGACTTGCCGGCGCCCGAAGGACCTACAATAGCTGTGGTTTCCCCGATGTTGATCGAGCAAGTCACCTGCTTGAGTGCTGCACCTTTCGAGGAATCGTAACTAAGGGAGACACTGTCGAAGATGATCTCTTTCTCGATCGAAGCAGGCATCCTGGTGCCGCTGCGCATGTAAGGCTTATCAGTCTCGTCGAGAAGGCTTCTGACTTCCTCGACGGATCCCGAAAAGGAGTCGAGCGCTACCCTATCGACATCGATCTGTTTGATGCGAGGTTGGAGGCGATACAGCAGGAGAAGAAAAGCCACCGAGACCGCCGTTTGCCCCGGAGCCAGCATTGCCGTGGTTAGAAGAATGCCGAGCAGTAGCGCTACAGTCAGGATTTCCGATAACGGGTGAACGAGTCCCGAGATCCGATCCAGCTTGAGAAAAGCCTGACTCACCGCGCGCGAAGCCAGGTCAAACCGATGCTGTTCGTAACTTTCACGTCCATAGGCACGAATGAGTTTCATGCCATCGAGCGTCTCGATCATTCGCTGGGTAAGCTCCCCGTTTGCTGCCGTTACTCGCATGCTAATTCGCTTTCCTTGCTGGGTAAGTTGTCGAACGATCAGCGAGATGACCAGAACCAAGCAGCCGGTGATCAGTGTCAGCTTCCAGGAAATCATGACAAGCAGGATGCTAAAGATCACCGTCATACAGACGCTGATAATCACGCTGGCCAGGACGGTGCACGCTGAGCTGACGCGCCAGGTCTCGGTAGCCAGGACGTTGAGCAATTTCCCGGAGTCGTGGTTGTCTAAGTAGCTTTGGCGTACGCTAAGCAACTGACGAAGAATACCGCAGCGGAGGCGGTGGCCAATTAACGAGTTGACTGATTGAAAGAGCAGTGAATAACCATAACTCAGAACGTTCTTGAGCACCATGCACAGGAATATGCCGAAACCTATCCACAAAAGCCGGTGCTCGGAGGGAATTGCTTGGAAGATTGCCGTCAGCCGCCCAGTGCCAGGCGTTTGGGTCCCCATTTGATTCTGCACGAGCGGAATAAAGAGGGTTATGGAGAGACCTTCTGAAAGCGCGGCGAGCACGCCCAGAACGAGCATACCCGAAAGCATCCAAGCCCGCAGACGCAGTACGGGAAAAAGTGCTCTCAAAGTGCGTAGGAGAACAGCCATTAACAACCTTCCTCGGCTAGCGCAGCACACCACCGCCTGCGTTCGATGTTTTCGAAAATCCGATTGGATATGAATGGGCGCTTTCCATTTTTTTTGGAATCCATGCCAGGTCCCTTCCAATTCTTCTCATGAAGCACTGACGGAATCTCCCTGGCGGAATATTTCCCACGCGAGCCCATAGTCGCGTATAGCAGGCTCCAGATAGATCTCCGGTAAATGCCGGTTGTCAGCAACAATGCCGGATCGGCACGGACCGCCTCCTTCAAGTAACGAAGGCATCGGTCATAATAGCCCCAGTGATAGGAATTTTGTACGAGGTTCGAGTAGAAATTCCCGGCTGACCAGCGAAAGATCGAGTTTGGTAAATCGCAGTTTCTCTCTTTCGCTCGATTCAGCATCACGGCAAAGGAAGCCGCCATAGTCTCGACGTTGGCGCTCATACACGAGCTGGCCTGCCGACACGCTAACAGATATTCGGGTAAGGCACGAATCACAAAATTTTCAGCAATCCGAAGGTAGAGATCCCAATCTTCACACCCCTGCGCTCCTGCTTGTTCGGTTCGCGTAAGGTAAAGTCCGACCCTTTCAAGGGCGGATACACGGAATAACGGCACACTGCCGTTGCCAAGGACGTTGCGTAAAATAAGGGCTCGGCGCAATCGACCTTCAACCGTGTGAGAGCAGCTAGTCACCAACCCACCTTGATCGTCAATAAATGTGGACCAGCAATAGACAAGACCTGTTTCGTAGCCGGATTGCTCCATGCAGGCGACCTGCTTCTCAAGCTTCTCCGGGGACCAGAAGTCATCGGCATCCAGTGGGGCGATGTATTTTCCGCGGGCTTTCCGTATCGCAGTGTTCCTGGCGGCGCCCACCCCCGCATTGCACTGCCGAATGAGGTGAAATCTGGTATCCCTTGCCACGTAATCCTCGACAATGGCACCGGTTGCATCTGAGGAACCGTCATCGACTACGATCACTTCGATGTCTTGATATGTCTGTGCGAGGACAGAATTCAGCGTCTGCCGAATGCTTGTCGCGGCATCAAATGCTGGAACAATGACTGACACTAGGGCTTTATCCAAGTTGCTCTACGACGTTCCGTCGTTCCTCCCGTTGAGGGTTCGGGCAAGTCCCAGCGGTTCCAGCCTGTTTGCAGAGATGAACTCGGCTGCGCGATCCGCCCCTCGCATCCTGGCCCACTGACATCTCATTGAGAACGGACCGTTCTTCACCCCATGGAGAATTGAACGCCCGTACCGGACCAGATTGGTTCGCACCGGTTGAATTCCGTCAAGCAGGTAGTCCAAAACGCCGTTTGATAAAGCGTGATCGTGAATGAGCCGAATGAGATAGTGCTGATTCAATCTACCTGCCGAGATCAAATGAGTAACCGAAAGTTCGGGAAACACCCCAAAGCGCAAGCCCAATCCAGCGGCAACTCGTGAAAACAAGTCGTCGCCGCCGCAAAACAATCGCTTGCCTTGCCGGTCGAGCACAGGGGTGATGGCTAGACCGCTTACCAATTGTCGATAGAAGTTTGCAACGCGATTAGTTACGCATAGTCCGGCTCCCCACGGCCTACAATGGATGTCTGTGCCGTTATGGCTCCAAAGCGGCGACGGCTCGCACCTGAGCGCCAGCTTACTCAGGTGAGGAAGAAGTTCTACCGGCGGCTGAACCTCGAACTCTGGGTTCAAAATCCCCGCCCCGAAAACTCCGAAATCAGGGCAGCGCGCAGACGTTGCTGTGGCCTGAACAAGATAATTTGGACTTAGAAGGTTGTCGTCGTCGACAAAGACCAAAAGCTCACCCCTAGCCTCCTGGATGCCACGCATTCGCGCGACGGTTAGTCCAAGCTCGTTCTCTCGGATGTTTCTTCCGCGTGCGTGCCAAGAAATATCCACAGTTTGCGCCAGCGGTTGCTCGGAAGCGTTGTCAATGAGCAGTAGTTCCCACTGTTTCGTTGGCAAGGTCTGCCCACGCAGGGCTGTAAGCACTCGACCTAAGTAATCAGGCCTTGGATTATGCGTACAGAGCAGGACTGAGATAGACACAAAACGCCGAGAATCCGCCATTATACGTACGAGGGCGGGGTTTGACAATCAATGTTACACTGTTGCGTCAAATACTTGGGAGCGCAGCTCAACGGCGGCAGGTAAATGCATCCGGGGGAGCTGTTACTATCTTACCATCTATGCGAAAGGCTATTTTAGCGCTCCGCAGTAGACGCTGACCACTCTGGCAATTGGTTGTCTGAAGTTCAGGCACACAGGGCTATTCTGACCGCACCAACGTCGCTAAGATCGGCCGACACATCGGAGGCCCAGCCGTCCGTAAGTAAACTCGACGATTGATCCGTCTCGGTGCCGCCACCTGAAATAGGAATTCATAAAGCCTCAGTCGGAGCCAATCGGCCGCGAATGTCTGAGAACAACTAGAAGTCACCACAATTCCCTGAAAATACGTACCCCTTTAATCGCGGGATCTGCAATTACACGTTGGTGTAACTCGACTAGTCCCCTCAGATAAGGATTGCCCGCCTCTTTTGACGAGCCCTCAGGGACCTCTATGCGAGGCGAACTTCGTCTACTTTGTTGGGCGCGGGCCGGTTTGGCGGAAACGTATGCATAATTAACGCCTGTTCTAGCTTCATCCGACTCCACTCACCCATATGCGCGTTGTTCTAATCAACCCGGAATTTGGTGACCTTAAAGGAAAAGAACCGGCTCCAAGTCGAAGACGAGGGGAAGGCGGAATTCATTTCCTGCCTCATTTGCCAATCGAAGAGAGGGCGAAAACCGCTGGTAGAGGAGGGGAGCTTGATGCGACCGCCTGCGCAAAATCAGCCTTCTAAAGTAACCTTTTAGCCCAGAACATGGTCCTGAAACCGCCGTTAGCCCCTGCTAGCTCCCGGGTGGCAAAGAGCTTCCCGTCGGCGAAGAATGGGTCTACGAGGCAAAATGGGATGGCTTCCGCTGTGTTCTCTTTCGTGACGGTGATCAAGTCTATCTACAATCTCGAGCTCAAAAGGATCTGACACCCGGCTTTCCGGAGATTGTAAAGGCGGCGCGCGCGTTGAAACCTCGATGCTTTGTTTTGGATGGAGAGCTGGCTATTCCAACCGAGGATGGATTCTCGTTGGATCTCTTAGTTAACCGCCTCCGCTTGCGCGTCACGGGCGAGCGATTCCAACGCGAGCTAAAAGGCCACGCCTGCCATTTGGTGAAAGACGATCCAACTTCGTCCCGCCGGCGGGGGACTATATCGGACTGGGAGGTGATTAGTGAGGGGGTAGTCCGTAGGGGCTACGTTTATTCCGGATTTGAGCCTGAATTCGCCGGTGCGGAGCACTACTGGGTCTGCAACCATCAGGGGGTTGGTTCCTGGTCCATTCAGCGACTCGGCGCGTTAGCAGCCTGAGGATCTTCTCCACACCAATATAACTTTACTTTGAGGGTTACGAAACTTGGTAGTCTATGGTTTCGCACGATGAGCGAAAGTTTTAGAGATGACCCCCATTGCGGGCTCTATACGTCAACCCGGGCTTGCTACGGTGCTAGCCAAGAGAAAAGAACGGCGTCGATTTTATCACAGCAGCTTTTTAAGCGTTGATACCAGCGAAACTGGAGAAGGGTTGGCTCCAGCCAGCGGCGTATGTAGAACGTTAAGACCAGGTAAAACGCGGCCCAAAAAGCGGCTAAGATAAGCTCGTTCACTTTCCCTCTGAATGTTTTCTATCTTCGACTGGTATAGAACCGTCGCGATTCCTTATAGAGGGACAGTAATGGGGCTCCAACCATAAGTCGTTTGCTCGTACGTATGGTAACGCGTTAAGCCGTAAGTATGACGGCGAGTTAAGCCCTAAGTATGACGACAGGGTAGCGCGCGGGCCCGTTGGCACACTGGCATTATTATGAACGAGGCAAGCCAACGGCTTCTCACCCTGTCCGATATCATCAGATTCAAGGGAGTCGACTATCGGCGGCTCCGCAAGAGGTCTAGAAACATTCATCCGGTCGCCCGGGCCGGTTCAAACAATTCGGGTAGTGGTAGGTCGTAGACCGATTCACTTAGGTATTTTAACACCGGGATAGCTGCTGCGTTCGCTTGTGATGAGGCAGCCTTTAAATTCCATGGTCCTTTTGCACGCTTAAATTTCGCCGAGACAGAGCCGAATTGATGTAGCATAGGCCGCAGACCCAGCGACCTTTCTTCTTCAGGCAGTTCTTCTTTTTGCCGCGCACTTCGCAGTGGTGTTTCATTCTTTCCTCTAATTGCTCCAACAAATTGCGTTCATCGCGAGGAAGAAGACTGGAGCGTAAACAGATGGTAGAGGTGAGTGTACAGTTCTACTGAGCTTTGAGTGATGTTAGATGCGGCCCAGATCATAAAGGTGATTCCCTTGTAGGGTCTTTCTTTCTACGGATCAGAAGGTTAGGTGTTCGACCTGACCAAACCCCATGAGGTGGATTAAAATTGCTAACGACGACGAACTATCTCGAGAGAAAAACGGTGCAGTACCGGGTCTCGCAGCGCAAAACCATCTAGCTGATCCATCGGCTTCACAATAGTCTTTTTTCTGACCTCATGTCCTTTTCGCTGGAGGATTTATTTGGCCTTTAACGTGGTAATGGCTCGGTGCAGATTGATGACTGGAGGGTACGAGGGGTTTCCGACTCTTCTTCCAGGGCATCGCCCCGAAGTGTTACCTATGTTTTGAAGCTAGGGTGTTACCGATGTTCTGAACCTGTACCGCCGAAAGGTGAAAAGTGACTGGTGGCAGCCGGTCATTCCTGTCCCTGTTCCACCAATCACTAATCACCAATCACTTCTTACGCTTCGCGCGGCCCTGCGGCTTTGGCGATGAAATCGTAAGGATAGGGGGGCTGAATGGTGCTCGCGTCGTCAAGATGCCTTACGTGCTCTTCCGAGAGAGTCCATCCACTCGAGCCAAGATTGGCTTCTAGTTGAGGCATTGATCTGGCGCCGATGATTGGAGCAGTTACACCGGGCTTCCGGAGCAGCCAATTGAGTGCTACTTGGGCCGCGGTTTTCCCTGCCTTACTAGCGACAGCATGCAGGGCGTCTACGACGGTCCAGGTATGTTCGTTATTGTAGGCGCTCCACTTTTCGCCCCAGTCCTTTTCTTCAGCCAGTTTGACCCGGGAATCGTCCGGCGGCGCAGACATACCGCGACGGAACTTGCCGGAGAGCCAACCACCACGTAGCGGGCTCCAAGGGATCACTCCCAGCCCTTCCCGAATCGAGATTGGGATCAGTTCCCATTCCGTACTGCGACAGAGCAAATTGTATTGTGGCTGTAGACAGACAAACCCTTCCCAACCCTTTTCCCGGCTCAGATCAAGCGCGCGTTGCAACTGCCAGCCGTTAAAATTGCTCACTCCCAGATAGCGTACGGCACCGTGCCGCAGGAGATCATTCAGGGTCGAAAGTGTTTCCTCCAAAGGGGTTGCCGGATCCCAGCAATGCACTTGATAGAGGTCGATATAGTCTGTCTGTAACCGTTTCAAACTCGCTTCAATCGAACTCAGAATATGTTTCCGGCTCAAACCAAGGTCATTAGGGCCGGTTCCCATCGGAAAACGGACCTTGGTCGCAATAACGAGATCATCACGCCGTTGGCGGCGTAACCACTTCCCAACGATCTCCTCAGAAATGCCGGTCGAATAGACGTTGGCGGTATCGATAAAATTACCGCCGGCGGCCACAAACCGATCCAGCATTGCATGACTCTGTTCTTCCGTGGCCTCGTTCGGACGCCCGAAAGTCATTGCGCCCAGGCAGAGCTCGCTGACGCGCAATCCAGTATGACCTAAGAAACGATAATCCATTGCCGAAAGATGCCGAAAGCAAGGCTTATGGCAATGGGCGGTGATGATTGGAGGGGAGCCAGACTAAGCGGGTTCGATTTTTGGGTGGGGGCGAGGCTCCCGAATAACCCAGAGATTTGACGAAGCCGCTCGCTGGCTCAGGCCCCACCAAAATTAGCCCCGCCCTAGCCTGGCTCCCCTCCAGTGGGTGTTTTCGCCCGTCCTCGGAGTTCGGGTCGCAACCGTTCGTCTAAAAAAAAGCCGCGCGCCATTTGCTGGCGCGCGGTCTGCGTTTTCCCAACCAACGAAAGAATCGTTCTTAGCTACCGGGTTGAGCCTGGCTCATCCGGGTAATGTGCTCCTGAATCTTAGCATCTCGCTTCTGTTGAAGCGTGGTCAGCGTTTGCTTTTGCTCCGACGTTAAAATCGATTGCAAAAACGCCGCGAATTTTGCGCGCTGAGCAGACAATTCTGTCTGTGCGCTCGCGACGTTGGCGGAAAGCGAACGAATGGTCGACTCATCGCTCGGATTCTTCTCAATTGCCGAATCAACCGCCTGCTTCGCCTTCAACATATTTAACATGTTGGTCTTGAAGGTTTGCTTGTTGTCCGAGAAGTATTGTTTCACCTGCTGCTTCTGAGCATCAGTGAGATTCAATTCCTTCATGAAGAACCCAAATTCATGGTGTCGCCATCCATGATGATGTTGTTCGCCGGTCTCCGCCGACGCTGACCCTGACGCCGAAGGGCTGGAGGTTTGCGCATTAAGCGTGCTAAACCCCGTAAGCGCTGCGGCGCAAACTAGTAAAGGTACCCATTTCATACATAGAGAATGACGTAAATAATACGCGTTTAGTTGGGTCCTGTGATAAGCGGTCACCGGTCGGGACAATCGGTGAGGGCCGGTTTGTGAGAGGTGAGCGGGGGAGGGAGGCAGTAATCGGTAGTCAGTTTAGGAGCCAGGAGCTAGAATCTAGGAGCTAGGAGGGACGCGCGTCCGGCTTGGAGGAAGCGGTACGGCGCGGATAGGTCTGTGCGATTTAGAAGTCTTTAATTCTGACCCATAAGTCACATAGGTCCCATGGGTCCTATTCGGTCGCCGCACCCACGATTATTGTAAGCCCTGACGCTCATACACCGGACGCGGATCCCTCCTAGCTCCTGGATTCTAGCTCCTGGCTCCTAAACTGATTACTGCTCACTGCTCACCGTTTACTGCTTTCCCCGGCCCCTCTTGCTTAATTTCGCGCTTGAACGAGTTTTTCACCTTTATTTTTCTGTATGCAAACGATGAAAGCGCTCGTTAAGAAGGAGCGCGCACCCGGTCTATGGCTGGACGAAGTTCCAGTCCCACAGGTTGGCGAATTCGATGTTCTGATCCGAGTTCTCCGCGCATCCATCTGCGGCACCGATGTCCACATTTTTGATTGGGATAACTGGGCCCAAAGGACAATTCCGACCCCGATGGCGATCGGACACGAGTTTGTCGGCGTAATCCAGAGCGTGGGCAGTCATGTTCATGATTTCCACCCGGGAATGATCGTGACGGGTGAAGGGCACGTCGTTTGCGGTCGCTGCCGAAATTGCTTAGCTGGCCGGCGACACCTGTGCAATAACACCAGTGGCATCGGTGTTAACCGGCCGGGTGCGTTTGCCGAACTCGTAGTGGTACCGGAGACTAACGTTTGGGCGGCAGATCCGAATATCCCGCTTGAGGTGCTCTCCTGTTTTGACCCGTTAGGGAACGCCGTCCACACCGCTTTGTCGTTTGACGTCTTAGGCGAGGATGTCTTGATCACTGGAGCCGGACCAATTGGTTTGATGGCGATTGCGATCGCTAAACACGCGGGCGCACGGCATGTTGTGATCACGGATATCAACGCTTATCGGCTCAAGCTGGCTGAACAATTGGGGGCTACTGTGGCGTGCGATCCCCGTACCACGACTCTCCAACAAGTCATGAAGGATCTCGGGATGAAGGAGGGATTCGATGTCGGTTTAGAGATGTCCGGTAATGGAGCCGCTCTAAATGACATGCTCGGGGTAATGTGTCACGGAGGTAAGCTGGCTCTTTTGGGGATACAATCTAAAGAGACCGCTATTGATTGGGATCTGGTGGTTTTCAATGGGCTGACCATCAAGGGTATCTACGGACGCGAAATGTATGAGACCTGGTACAAAATGACGTCCATGCTTCAGTCGGGTCTTGATATAGCGCCCGTTATTACTCACCGGTTTCCTTTTCTGGAATTCGAAGAGGCGTTCGCCTTAATGAAATCCGGACAATCCGGGAAGGTTGTGTTGAATTGGTCGGATCTGTAGGACAGGGGGAAACCTAGACCTAGTCAGGAAGCCAACCCAAAAAGTAATCAGTGATCAGTAATTCAGTAATCAGTTTGAAGCGACGCCGCTTATTTACTGATTACTTTATCTTCGGGACCAGCCCCCTGTACTCCGCGCGCTCCTTGCATTACACTCTGCCGATGCGGCTTTTAGCTCTGGATCCGGCGCTGAGAAGCTCCGGATTCGCAATCCTCGAAAAGCGGGAGCAAAAGATTCGCTCTTTGGCGTATGGCGTTATCCAAATCCGAGCGGATGTGCCGATGGCTCAATGCTTGGTTGAAATTCATCGCCAGGTATCTGACTTGATTGATTTCCATCAACCGGAGGTCTGCGCCGTCGAGAGCGTGATCTTCGTGCAAAATTCCAGAACTGCCGTCACCCTCGGCGCCGCTCGAGGTTCCGCATTATTGGCCGCAGCCCAGCGCGGCCTGAACATTTTCGAATATCCTCCAAAGCGGGTTAAACAGGCGGTCGTAGGAACGGGGAGCGCACAAAAAAGCCAGGTCGGATTTATGGTGCGAGCGTTACTCGGGTTGACCGAGAACCCTCAATCGGATGCAGCCGACGCCTTGGCTATCGGTTTAACCCATCTACAAATGCTGGATTCGCCCCTGCGTTCGTTTCAGGCGGCGCGGAGACTATGAAGGTAATTTGGTTAGGTCAAATCGAGTTTTCCAAGGGGCTGGAAATACAGGCCGAGGCTTTGGAGCAGTGCGATCGGACCGGTGAAGAAGCGCTCTTTTTGCTCGAACACGAGCCGGTCTACACGATTGGCCGGCGGCTCGACAAATCGAGCCTAGGCAATCCCTCATATCTGCCTCACCCGGTTTTCGAGATCAATCGTGGTGGGCAGGCTACCTACCATGGACCCGGTCAACTTGTTGGCTACCCGATTCTCGATCTTAAGAAGCGCGGGAAAGATCTCCACGTCTACCTGCGATCCCTCGAGACTGCCGTGATCCGGTTAGTGGGAAGCTTTGGTGTCGAAGCCGAGTTCTGCGATGGCAAAACCGGAGTTTGGGTCCAGAACCGCAAGATCGCTTCTATCGGGATCGGTGTTCGCCGCTGGATCACCATGCATGGATTTGCTTTGAACGTATCGTCTGATCTAACCGGGTTTTTATCGATTACTCCATGCGGCTTAGCCGGGGTTCGGATGACATCGCTCAGCTTGGAGCTCGACCGGGAGGTGTCGTTGGAGGAGGTCCGGGATAGGGCGGCCGTGGTTCTCGAGGCGGAGTTTGACCAAGCCGTGATTAGTCAGAGGTGATTGCTGGGGTTACCGCCGAACTTGGTGGGGCGAGGCTCCCGAAAGACCGCTGGTTTTGCCAGGGGATCGGCTCAATCAATTCACTTGATGAGTTAGGCCTATAGACGCGCCGAGCCGCGGCCCAGCGTCAGGCCACGGCTCGGCGCACTTGCAGTGAAGCAACCTTCCTTCCCCAGGCAAATCACTAATTACTTCGCTAACAGCTTGAGGTTCTTCGGGAGCCTCACCCCACCAAAATAGGGACCGCGCCCTACCAATCACTAATCACCACTCACCGATCACGCTTGCCGTAACTGCCGGATATTTCCCAACCAGGTCGTGCCGACCGAAAGCAGGATCACTGCACAAAAGGCAGTGGCGGCGAGGGTATCCTGAACGTCGAAATCGGATTCGAGACAGAACAACCCTAAAAGGCCAAGCAAATAGACCAGGCTACCGCAGATCATGAATAGGATGCGCCCGAATCGAGAAGGATTGGTGAAAACAAGAGACATCGGAAAGGCGCTTCCCAGCAATGTGACTCCCAAGAGGAGAGCGACATCATGATGGCACAATCCGACAGCGAACATTGGTAGCCCCACGAGGACACCACCCCCGACCACGCACGCTTCCCATTTTTCGGACGGAAGAAGGGCTCGCCGAGCGAAGTTATCGAACAGGAGAAACAGATTGCCAACGCTCCTGGCAACCCATATCCAGAGGCCGAACAACACGTAGAGCAAGATCAGGCCCCAGCCGACCGGCGCGTAAACCCCCATGAACAACCCGGCAACCAGTCTCGAAAGTAACAGCAACCCGAGAATAAACGGCCAGCGCCAATAGTGCCGGAGCCGTTCCAGGTTCAAGGTATAATAAAGATAGATCCGATATAGCGGGGAACGCGCGCGAAACGCGGTTAGCAGGCCTTCTCGCGCGTAGTCAGCATTCGGCTTTAGTCTGAGCGCCTCGAAAAAGTGCCGTTCCGCATCGCGAGCTTTACCGCGTTGGAGGGCAGACCATCCGGCGGCAACATGAGTGCGTTCGTTCTCAGGGTTCCGAGCTAAAAGAGCTTTTATTTGTTGCTCGTTTTCAATGAGTTTCCCTTGTAAACGCAGCGCATGGGAGAGCTGATTACCGGCGGGCTCATATTCAGGGTCGATGGCCAAAGCCTGACGAGCGGCCGCTTCCGCTTCGGCGGTTCTCCCTAGCGCCAGCAGCGCGGCGCCCTCCGCAGCATACGGTTGAGGAATTCCCGGGTCGATCCGGCGCGCTTCTCTAGCCTCGTTCAGCGCCTCTTTCGACCGATGCAGTAAGATCAGTATCGAGGAACGTTGGCAATGAATTAGAGGATCGTTCGGCCGCAAACGCATGGCTTCGTCTATGGCGCGCTCCGCTTCCCGATAGGTCTCGGGCCGTTTGGTCAGGCAACAGGCCAATAGGAAAAATGCCCGAGCATTCTGCGGGTCATGTTCGATCGCGTCTCTTAGAAATGGCTCCGCCTCGGATATCCGTCCTTGCTCAATCAACACCATTGCGCGTTGGAGGGCCGTATTCATCTTACCGGGTTTAAGGAAAAGACGTTAGACGCTTCTAATTGGATTCAGCTATTTTCGCAGATTTAGAAACGATAATACATCGTCGTAAAATCCGCTCTGGTTAGCGTAGAGTGCATAGTTCTTTGCACTCTCAAACCACGCTTTTGCAGAGGGTCGCAGATCTCGTGCAGTTTGCAAAAGATCTTCTGTGGTTAACGGGACCACGCGCCCCTCTCGCATGGCGCGAGCCAATGCTTGCTCGGTCGTGATATCGAACATGGCCTTAAGGTCGGCGCCAGAAAACCCCTTGGTCTTACGGGCCAACATGGCCACGTCGAGGCGCTCGACCGGCTTTTCCTTCGCCATTAACTCGATGATCGCGATCCGCGCATCTTCATCGGGCGGCGGAATAAAGATAATGCGATCAAACCGGCCGGGACGTCGGAACGCTGCGTCGAGATGCCAGGGAGCGTTGGTGGCGCCGAGGATCAGAATTCCCTCGTTGTTAGCCACGTTGCCATCCATTTCTGCCAGAAATTGGTTGATGAGAGTTCGCATGCCGCTTTCCCTCAAATCTTTTCGGTCCGCCGCCAGAGCATCGACCTCATCGAAGAACAGGATTGCCGGAGCATGATCACGCGCGAGCTGGAAAAGCTGGTGCAGATTCTTCTCACTATTGCCTATGTAGAGATCAAGAATCTGATGGAGGGCAACCGAGATAAAATTCGACCGGATCTCGCCAGCCGTGGCCTGACTGATCAGGGTCTTGCCGCAGCCGGGAGGCCCATAAAGCAGCACACCGCCTCCTATTTTCTTTCCGTAGGCGCGGAACAAGTCCCGGTTCTGGAGCGGATAAATGATCTTCATCCGGATCTCCTCTTTGACTTCTTCCATTCCGCCCACGTCAGCAAAGGAGATCGCGGGCCGGCTTACTTCGTCCATGAGCCGCTCCGCAGAGAGCTCGTCATCGTAGTCATCTTCGTCATCCTGCCAGCGGTCCTTCTCGGTGCTGCTGGCGGACGCTGTAGCAGCGCTTCGGCCCGAAAGCCCGACCAGTTTCTCCAAAGCGTTATCTTTAAGAGCCGGCCGCAGTTGGAGCGCTTTTTGGTAATGTTCGGCTGCGGATCGGTGGTCGCCGTCTGCGAGCTCAAGCCGGCTGAGTAACAACCAGCCCTCGGCTAACTTCGGATCCGCCTGAACCAGGCCCTCGGTTCGGACGATCGCCTCCGATATGTGGCCCGTCAGTTGTAAGAGCTGCGCGATCCCCAGTTTCGCTTCCACGCGCTCTGGCTCCTGGGCAAGCACGTGCTCGTACGCTCTGCGAGCCTCATCGAAGCTAAGCTCGTCGATGCAGGCCTGGGCGTACAGCATCAGCAACGGAACGTTGGCTGGCGACACCGCCAACGCTTCTCGTAGTGATTGGAGCTTCGACATAACGTTTAACTTCTCAATACCAAAAAAACGGAAATCAATCAGCTTTCTTTTCGTCTAAATGTATACGGAATATTCCCCACGGTTGCGAAAATATTTACTATTCCTTGGACAAAAGTACTGCCCAAACGATCAATTTCAGGACGACCGGACTTAAAAGTGCCTCCAGCGGCCTCGCCGCGGGCGTGAGAAGTGAGACGTGAGAGGAAGCCAACTTGATGGGGCGAGGCTCTCGAGAGATCCGGACCTTTTACCTCGGAAAATCGATAGGCACCATATACTTGATAGTTTACGCCAAAAGACGCGCCGAGCCGTGGTCTTGCGCTGGGTCACGGCTCGGCGCGCGTTTCGGCCCAACCCGCCACGTTAATTGTGTCCGCCGATTTACCCTAATGAAAGTCTTAGCCTCTCGGGAGCCTCGCCCTACCAACCGGAAGACTATTACGTCTTCAAAAAGTTCAATAGGAGCTGTTTGCCCATGCCGGTCATAATCGACTCCGGGTGAAATTGAACCCCTTGAATGGGATAACGGCGGTGACGCAGGCCCATGATCTCTCCCTGGGCGGTTTCGGCGGTGATCTCTAACTCTGGCGGCAGGCTTTCCCTTCTCACGATTAGAGAATGATAACGAGTCGCTTCGAATGGATTTGGGAGGGTTCGGAAAACGCCGTCTCCCTCGTGGACGATCGGCGACGTTTTCCCGTGCATAATCCGGTCCGCCCGGACTACTTCACCCCCGAAAACATGTCCAATGCACTGGTGCCCAAGACAGACCCCGAGGATCGGGGTGCTAGGTCCAAACTTCAGAATCAGATCGTTGCTGACACCGGCATCGAGCGGAGTTCCCGGTCCTGGGGAGATACAAATCCGGTCGGGATGCATCTCCGCTACCTCATCCAGAGTCACCTGATCGTTTCGTTTGACGACCAGATCCGCGCCAAGCTCACCAAAATATTGGACCAGGTTGTAGGTAAACGAATCGTAGTTGTCGATGATGAGCATCATATAATGGCTTGTGCCCTTTCTATCGCTCGAAACAGGGCCATCGCTTTGTTGACGCATTCCTGGTACTCCGATTCCGGAACCGAATCCGCGACCACGCCGCAGCCAGCCTGGGCAAAGGCGACCCCATCCTTCAAAACGATGGTTCGAAGCACGATGCAGGAATCCAAGTTCCCATCGAACCCGAAGTAGGCGACCGCTCCCGAATAAACCCCTCTTTTCCCTTTCTCGAATTCATTTATCAGTTGCATCGCCCTCACCTTAGGAGCTCCGGATACCGTCCCAGCCGGGAATGTAGCCCGCATAACATCGTCCGCGTCGCGACCCTGCTTTAGTTGGCCTTCGATATTGGAAACGATATGCATGACGTGGCTGTACCGCTCGATGGTCATAAAATCACTGACTTTGATCGAGCCAAAGTCGGAAATCCGCCCGACATCATTGCGCGCTAGATCGACCAGCATAAGGTGCTCGGCGCGTTCCTTTGGATCCTTTAATAGATCGGCAGCCAACTCCTGGTCTTCCTCAGGTGTAGCCCCTCTTCGGCGCGTCCCCGCTAAGGGCCGGATCTCGACTTTCCGATCGCGAACCCGCACATGCACCTCTGGTGAACTTCCGATTAACGAAAAGTTTTCCTCAAGCCGCAGATAAAACATATACGGCGAGGGGTTCACGAAGCGCAGAGCGCGGTAGAGCGAGATCGGGCTCCCGTCGTAGTTCGCCTGAACCGCTGTGAAAGGAACGATCTGAAACACGTCTCCGGCGCGAATATGTTCCTGACAACGCCGGACAATGTCACAGAATTCGTCGCGACTGGTGTTCGATTGAGGCGATAGATGTGGCGCTACTTGGGCCGCGTTCATCAGCCGCGGTTGGGTCGGCGATTCCAGGCGCTCCACAATCTTGGCGATCTTGGCGCCGGCCTCTTCATACGCCACGTCCGGCCCTCTCTCGTCGATGAACGCAGGCGCGAAGATTTTCAACCGCCGAAACCGATGATCGAACACGAGGAACGTGTCGGTAATAATAAAGACCGAATCCGGAACGTTTAATTGGTCGGGCGGCGAGGGGGTCACCGTCGGCTCGAAAAAGCGGACGACGTCGTATCCAATATAGCCTACCGCCCCTCCAACAAATGGCGGTAATCCCGGGTATTCGACAAACGAATACCGGTCCATCAGCTTTCGAAGTTCAGCTAGCGGATCGCTATCCGTCTCGAATTCGCGAACGGTCCCGTTTTCTTCGATCCGAATCTTGGAGCCACGGCTTTCGAAATAGACCCGCGGCGAGCTCCCCAAAAAAGAATATCTGCCGACATGATCACTGGTCTCCGCCGACTCGAACAGAAACGTTCGCCGGCCGTCATCGATTTTTTCGAGAACTCCAACCGGAGTTTCGTAATCGGCTACGAACTCGGTATAGACGGGGACCAACTTCCCGCGCTCAGCAAGTTTGAGGAACGCTTCCTTGGGAGGATTAAGAGGCGCCGTCGTCATTCTTAGTAGACCTCCGCCGGGTCGAAAACCTTCTCTTCTTCGGTTTCCTTGGGTTGCCCCTGAAAATCGAGCTCCTGAAAGAAGCAAGACCGGTAGCCGGTGTGACACGCCCCGGCCACTTGTTCGACCTCGAAAAGGAGGGTGTCGCGATCGCAATCGGTAAACCAGCGGACGACCCTTTGTTTATGGCCGCTGGTTTCTCCTTTCAGCCAAAGCTTTTGGCGGGACCGGCTCCAAAAGTGCATAAACCCGGTTTCCAAAGTGCGATCCAGAGCATCTCGGTTCATCCAGCCGAGCATCAGCACCCGACCCGGGGTGTCTGACTCACGAACAATGGCTGGAATGAGACCATCTTTAGAGTATCGAAAATCGAGGTTCATTTTATTTGACCGGCAGCGCCGGAAGGTCCAACGCCGCCAAATTTAAGAGAAATTGTCCATTACCTCAGTGCAACGGTTCGCGCAAGAACCAGACCGTAGGGGAACGATGGGGATGAGCTCCGGCTCATCCGCGGACGTTTGGACTACCTCCCATTCTCGCAGAAACTAGATGAGTGGAAGTTCGTCCCTGGCGTTTTTCGGATGAGCAGGAGCTCATCCCAACCGTTCTTGCCGCGCAAAAGACGCTAAGCTTGCGGTAAATGTCTTGCTGATCGATCAGAGTTCGAACAAGCTGTTTGGGGTCACAGGTTTGCGTGTGTTCTTTGAAGCTACGCTATAACTGAATCCGTACGGTTCACCAATGCCGGACGCGGCGGCTGCTGTCCTGGGGATATCGTATTTGGTCGTTACCGGAATCACTATGCCGTCGGTCGAGTTCTCAACCCGGACTCGCTGATGGCCGGCAGCAAGACTGGCCGCGATGCGAACAAAACTGATGCGACGATGCGGTTTTGTTTTGATCGGTGAGACCGGAATTCTTAGTCAGGTTCGGCAGCTGTCCGATTGAGCTGATCTAAAATCCCTCCCTTTGAGTGATGGCCTACAACAAAATCAAATCTACCATTAACTTCCTAGACACGCCGCCGGCGAAAATGCTCGCTAAAAATCTGTTCATTATTAGAAAAACTAATGGACGGATCGAACAGACCATGAAAATAGAAAATGCGCGCGTTAATACCAAGGTGTTGGTTGCTACGCGAGCGAAGCGTGGGTAAGAGTTGCAGGACAAGTATCGTGCTCAACCATCTATACACCAGGTACTCGCTTGCGACACGTGGCTCGGGACGAGGCTGGCTGCTCGTAGGGTTCACGGTCGCGGCATTTGTTGGGTTCCTTTCATCGGCACCCGTTGCTCGGGCTCAAGATTCAACGATCCGAGCGGTCCAAAACATTTTTGATCCGCTATCGGCGCCGGCCGAGACGCTCTACCAAGTTTCACTCTTGGTGATGGTGGTTTGTGCCGTGATTTTCCTGATCGTGGGCGGACTACTAACCTACGCGATCATCCGTTATCGACGCCGAGGTCCGGAAGATGACCAGGAAGAACCGCCCCAGGTTTACGGAAGTGCCGCGATTGAGCTGGCCTGGACGGTGCCACCGATCTTGATCGTGGTGATGTTAGTTTTGGTCACAGCCCGGACGATCGGCGAAATCGAACATCATCAGATGCCGGCGGCGGCGGAAGAAATCCGCGTCATCGGACACCGTTTCTGGTGGGAGATCCGCTACCCTAAACATGATGTGGTGACGGCTAACGAGATTCATGTGCCGCTCAGTAGCCGGACAAATCGAGTGCCCACTGAAATGGTGCTCGAGTCTGCTGACGTGATCCATGGATTTTGGGTGCCCCAGTTAAATGGGAAAACCATGTTGGTTCCAAACTACAGAAATACGATGTGGGTCGAACCCTACGCGACGGGCATCTATTTGGGAAACTGCACGGTTCTCTGCGGGCAGCAGCACGCCAACATGCTAATTCGCGTCATTGTGGACAAGCCGGACGTTTACCAAAAATGGCTTGAGTCACAGAAACAAGCCCCGGCGTCTGACCCTCAAACTCAAGAGGGGCAAAAGCAGTTTATTACGAATTCGTGTGGGACCTGCCACACCATTCAGGGTACGCGAGCCAACGGCACTTTCGCGCCGGACTTAACCCATTTTGCCAGTCGGGCAACCCTGGGCTCGGGAGTTGCCCCAAACGACGAACAGAATCTACGAAGCTGGCTGAAGGATCCGCAGATCCTAAAACCGGGTTGTCTGATGCCGGACATGCAACTCTCAGACAACCAAATCAACGCGATTTTGGCTTATCTCCGAACCCTCAAGTGACCTGTTATGGCAGACCCCGCAACACTCAAGGAAATAGGAACAGAACTTCGACCGGCCCCCCCCGGGCATGAGCACGGTAGTTTAACCGCCTGGATTCAGGACCTGATTTTCACGGTCGATCATAAAAAACTAGGGTTCCTGTACCTTGGGGCGGGTTGGATGTTTTTCGTGGCCGGCGGAATCCTGGCCTTGGGGATTCGTACGCAAATCGCGGTACCGAATAATCACTTCATGGACGCCGAATCATTTAATCAGGCGTTCACGATGCATGGCACCACGATGATCTTTTTCTTCGCCATGCTGATGGTTTTCGGGTTAGCCAACTACATTGTGCCGCTGCAGATCGGCGCTAGAGACATGGCGTTTCCCCGCCTGAACGCGTTTTCATTTTGGGCGACGTTTTTTGGAGGCATCTTTCTTTTCCTCAGTTACATCTTCGGTCCCGGATTATACGGAATGGGCGCCGCGCCTGATGCATCCTGGTTTGCGTTGGCTCCTCTCACTTCTCGGGCTTTTTCGCCTGGGAATAACATTGATTTTTGGTCGCTGGGCCTGCTGGTCAGCGGGGTTGGCAGTATAACGGGCGGCGTCAATGTCATGGTCACGATCTTTTGCTATCGCACTAGGGGCATGACTCTCTACCGGATGCCGCTGTTCACCTGGTTGATCCTGGTGACGATGTTTCTCGTAGTCATGTTTATGCCGCCGCTGTCGGCTGCCCAGATCATGTTGGTCCTGGAACGATTCTTCGGCGCAAAATTCTTTGAAGCGCAAGCCGGTGGGTCGCCGGTTTTATGGCAACACTTTTTCTGGATCTTCGGTCATCCCGAGGTCTACATCCTAGTGCTGCCTGCGTTTGGCGTTATTTCGGAAGTGGTGCCGGTGTTTTCGCGAAAACCGATTTTTGGTTATCCCATGATGGTAGCGGCGACCGTAATGATTGGTTTCATCAGCGCGGGAGTATGGGCCCACCATATGTTCACGATCGGGATGGACTCTTTCAGTGTCACGTTCTTCGCTTTTGCCACTTTCGTTATCGCGATCCCGACCGGTATCAAGATCTTCAATTGGCTGGGGACCATGTTCGGCGGCAAGATACGCTTCGAAATTCCGATGCTTTTTGCCATCGCCTTTTTGTTCCAGTTTTTAATCGCCGGATTAACCGGCATCATGTTGGGATGTGCGCCTTTTGATTGGCAGCTCAACGATTCGTACTTTGTTATCGCTCACTTTCACTATGTGATTGTCGGCGGGATCGTTTTCGGGGTGTTTGCCGGCTTCTATTATTGGTATCCTAAAGCGACAGGCCGAATGCTAAACAAGCGGTTAGGCCTTTGGAATTTCTGGATCTTTACGATCGGGTTCCACCTCACATTCGATCCGCAACACTTTTTAGGCATCCTGGGTATGCCTCGCCGGATCTACACCTACCAGGAGGGGCGGGGTTGGGATTTCCTCAATATGATCTCCACCATTGGCGCATTCGTCCAAGCCGTCGGCGCGATCCTCTTCATCGTGAACATGATCTATTCAGCTCGAAAGGGAAAGGTTGCCGGAGACGACCCCTGGGATGCTTGGACGCTGGAGTGGATGACCTCGTCGCCCCCGCCCGACTACAATTTCGAACAGCTGCCGGAAGTGCGCAGCCGGCGTCCGTTGTGGGATTTAAAACACCCTGAAGATCCGGATTGGAAGTTTGAGTAACCATCACTTACCGAATTTGTGAGCACTGAGCTATTGGCAACGGCTGAAACGGAGTGGCGATTACCGTCTCCACGAAAGGTTGGGTTAACCCTGGTGATCCTGACCGAGTCTTCCCTTTTCACTATCTTCGTGGTGGCATACCTGTTTTATCTTGGGAAGAGTTTAAATGGGCCCTATCCCTGGGAGGTCTTGGAGTTTCCCTGGCTGGGATCGTTCTTTCTGTTTTCCAGCAGCGGAACGGTGGTGGTGGCGGAGCACCGGCTAAAAAAAGGGGACAAGGCCGGATTTGAGCTTTGGTGGCTGATCACGGCGCTATTAGGTCTGGGATTTTTGATCTACACCGGCGCCGAGTGGCAGCACTTGATTTATCACGATGGTCTGACACTGAGCACCAACCTGTTTGGCTCCACTTTTTATTCGCTGGTTGGCCTGCACGCGAGCCACGTGGTTGTCGGCTTACTATTACTCACCCTGATTCTAGTCGCGAGTGTCACGGGCAATATCCAGCCTCGTCACCACGAGCATATCGAGATGATCTCTTGGTACTGGCATTTCGTGGACGGGATCTGGGCCGTCGTTGTGACCGTAGTTTACATCATCGGCATGCAACACTAATTCGCCAATGGAAACCGAACATCATGAGCACGCCGATGGCGTGGAACTACCGACCCCTACCGCTTGGCCGATGATCGCTGCCTTAGGGATCATGTTAATAGCGCTCGGATTCATCACCAGCATTGTGGTTTCGATGGTTGGATTTCTTCTGGGACTAATCGGGGGGATTGGTTGGTTTCGTGCCTTGTTCCCAGTACAGAGTCACGAATTTGTGCCATTTGCGGAGCCGGCTAAACGACCGGCAGCAATCAAGGTTTCTCCACGCCGTATCAGTCACTTGGCCTTAGGGGCGGGGGGGCACCGGGCGTACTATCCGGTCCGGGTCCACCGATATTCGTCGGGAATTAACGGAGGATTAGCCGGCGGAGCCGCGATGGCGGTATTAGCCATGCTCTACGGCCTGATATTTCAGCACAGCATCTGGTACCCGATTAACCTGTTAGCGGCGGCTGGTCTCCCGACGATGGAGACAGCGAATGCGGCGGCTTTGAACGAGTTTCATTTGTCTGCTTTTATCATCGCGGTATTGAGCCATGGGGTGCTGTCGATCCTTGTAGGGATGCTCTACACCGTGCTTCTCCCGATGTTACCCGCGCGTTACGAATGGTTCTGGGGAGGAATTATTATTCCCCTGATTTGGACGGCGATGCTGTTTCCAATGTTCGATATCGTTAATCCGGCATTAGCTGCACACGTGAATTGGTTCTGGTTTATTGTCTGCCAGATTTCATTTGGTCTTGTTGGTGGTTACGTAGTGTTCAAGTCACAAAAGGTCGAGACGATGCAAACCTGGTCGTTAGCAGCGCGCATGGGAGTGCATGCAATGGAAGCTGAAGAGGACCAATGAACTTTTCCTGGCCAAGCATTTTGTTATACACCTGTTGCGCGGGCGGCCTTTTAGCCGTTTCCGGATGCGATCAGCTCCCTGGTAAACCTAAGGAGAGCGATCGCTGGATAGCGCCGGACGCGATCAAAGATTTTAAACAGCTATTCGGCACCAATTGCAGCGCCTGTCACGGTGATGACGCCGCGATTGGGCCAGCGCTTTCGGTGCAGAATCCGTTCTATTTAGCTATTGTACCAAAAGACGTTCTGAAGAAACTCATCGCGGAGGGTATCAAGGGAACTGCCATGCCGGGGTTCGCGAAAGCTAACGGAGGCAGCCTAACCGACGAGCAGATCGATATTCTGGTTAATAACCTGACCGGAAAGGCTGCTACCCAACAAACTGCTGAGTCCAACAAAGCATCCTCAGGAAGTAACCTTCCGCCTTATTCAGCCCCACCGGGCGATGCCGATCGTGGCTCTGAGGCGTACAACCAGTATTGCGCGGGCTGCCACGGTCAAGCCGGGGAGGGTGGGAAAAAGGCAGGCTCGATTGTCAATCCGGACTACTTGCACCTGGTCACCGACCAGTACCTTCGAAGTATCATTATCGCCGGGCGGCCGGAGCTCGGCATGCCGAACTATCAAGAGTTCGTGAAAGATCATCCGATGTCGCCTGAAGACATCGCCAATGTCGTTGCTTGGTTGGCTTCACATCGCCACAGCGCAAGCGAAGCCAACGCGGCAGTCTCACCAACCGCAACCGTTTCTTCTCAATAACCATGGCTTCTGACGATCCACACGAAGATAGTGCGCACGAAATGCCGAAGTATGATTACTCGGCGACTCGGCGTGATTTCATGCTGAAGCTGGGGATAGGGATTAACGCGATTGCCGGAGCGCTCGTGGGTATACCGATCATCGGTTTTTTTGTTTCCAGCATTGTGAAGGCGAATCAGCCTACCTGGGTATCGCTGGGATCGATTGATCAGTTTCCGGAAAATACCACCCGGATGGCTGTGTTCCTCAATCCGTATCGAACTCAAGCCGACGGCGCCACCGCAAATGTTCCTTGTTGGGTTAAGCGGGAAAACGGTGAGACTTTTACGGTTTTCGCTATTAATTGTGCCCATCTCGGCTGTCCGGTCCGCTGGTTTGAACAATCGAAGTTATTTCTCTGCCCTTGTCACGGCGGCGCGTATTACGAGGATGGCAGCCGTGCGGCCGGACCGCCGCCGCGGGGTCTTTTCGTCTATGAACATAAGATAGAGAAAGGTGAGCTGAACATCAAAGCCGGCCTATTGCCAACCTTGGCCAACCCTGCTTAGCCTATGATGTCCACACTAAGAAATGTCGCGCTTTGGCTTGAGCGACGCCTGCATCTGACCAAGCTCTGGGGCCAGACTGCCGGACATCCCGTTCCTTCGAGCACAGGGAGCTGGTTCTACACGTTCGGCAGCATGACGCTCACCTGTTTCTGCATCCAGATTTTGACCGGCATTTTTCTGGCGATGTCGTATGTGCCATCGGCAGCCGAATCCTATCATAGCCTGGAACTGCTGAACTACTCCATCCCGCTAGGCTGGGTCTTGCGTGGCATCCATTTCTGGGGTTCGACGCTCATGGTTATCGTCATGATGCTCCATATGACCCAGGTCTTTTTGTGGGGCGCCTATAAATACCCTCGTGAACTGACTTGGATGTCCGGCTGTGTCTTGTTGTTTGTGACGCTGGGTTTGGCTTTTAGCGGCCAAGTTATGCGGTTCGATTCTGACGCTTACTGGGGCGTTGGGATTGGAGCTTCAGTCGCCGGGCGCATTCCGATAATTGGCGAGGCCTTAGTCCATATATTACTTGGCGGACCGATTATCGCGACGGATGCTTTATCCCGATTCTTTTCTTTGCACGTTTTCATTCTGCCGGGGGCTCTCTTGGCTTTCGTCAGCCTGCATTTACGGCTCGTCCTCGGGAAAGGTATCAACGAGCAACCGAAACCTGGCGTCCTGGTAAAGCGAGCGACGTACGACAAACATTACAGTGAGATTATCAAGCGGGAAGGGGTCCCGTTTGTGCCGGCCGCGATTAATAAAGACATCGTTGCCAACGGCGTTCTCATCCTGGTCATTGTCGGCCTCGCGCTGTTTGTGGGTCCAAACGGTCCTGGTACACCGGCGAATCCGACTATCGAAATCGCAGATGCAAAACCGGACACGCCCTTCCTATGGCTATTCGCATTGGCAGCGCTTTTACCTAATGGGTCGGAGCCTATTCTTTTCTTTGTGTTTCCGACGGTTGCCTCGCTGCTTTTGTTTTTGCTCCCTTTCATCACCAATGAAGGCGAGAAACATTGGCGACGCCGGCCGGTTGCGGTCGCCATCGTGGTTCTGAGCTACCTGGGCATCGGTATGTTGACCTATGAGGCCATCACCGGACCCTGGTCGCCACACATGGATGCCTGGAGCGGATTGCCGATCAAGGCGGAATACGTTAAAGAGCGCACGCCGGTAGAACTTCAGGGGGCTGTTGTGTTTCAAGAGATGCAATGCCGGAACTGCCATGCTATTGCTGGCGAAGGAGGGCACCGCGGCCCAGATCTGACTCGGGTAGCGACGCGTATGACCAATCCGCAATTGGTCCGTCAGGTAATCCAAGGCGGTGGCAACATGCCGGCTTACGGCAGGAATTTATCTCCCGAACAAGTGCGGGCTTTGGTCGCCTACCTCTGCTCGTTGCATCCAGCAAACGTTCCACCGGCACGGGAGGCGGTTGGTGTGTTGAAGCCGATCGGTGAGAGTCAGCCGACGCCAAGTCCGACTCCGGGGAAGGAAGTCACTAGTAATCAGTAAACAGTACGCCAGTGTTGAGTGCTCAATGTTTTCGCGCCGTGTCCAAGACCGGTAGGGCGAAAAACTCGGCGCGCCACAGGTCTAGCAACCGACTTTGGCTGATCGCGCCGGTTTTGAGCCGCGGCGTGGGGTATGTATCGATGAATGGTTGCAAGCCTGACACGTGTACTTTGTATATTCTACGCCACACCAAGGCAACGGCTCAAAACCGGCGCGATACGCGACAGAGCCAATCAAAGCCTGCAGCGCGCCGAGCTTTTCGCCCTACCGTTGTCTCACTGAATACTGCTTACTAGCTCTATGGAGGATGCTGCCGATGCCATTATTGAATCTTGGTCGATTCAATTGTGGCCGACGGTTGGGCTCGTACTCCTGGCGATCATTTACTTTCGTGGCTGGCTGAAGCTGCGGAGGCAGGTTCCTCACCGGTTCGATGGGTGGCGTCTGGCGTCATTTCTCGGAGGCGTAGCCACTGTCTTCCTGGCGCTCGACTCGCCTCTCGACACGTTCTCGAATCTTCTGCTCCAGGCGCACATGGTCCAGCACCTCTTGCTGATGATGATCGCGCCGCCGCTTTTGTTATTGGGCAATCCGTTCTTACCGCTATTGACCGGCCTCCCACGTCCGTTTGTCCGCGAGGTGATTCGGCCGTTCCTGCTGTGGAACGCATGCAAACGATTCGGGCGCTGGTTAACCAACCCGAAGGTGACCTGGATTCTGTTTGTAGTACTGACTTTAGGCTGGCACGCGCCTCCGCTGTACGAGTTGACTTTACGCTCACCGACATGGCACATCGTTGAGCATGCCTGTTTTCTTGGGTCGGGCACACTTTTTTGGTGGCCAGTCGTTCAACCTTGGCCCAGCCGGCCGCAGTGGCCGGAATGGGCCATCATTCCGTATCTTCTTCTAGCCGACGTTCAGAATACGGTTCTGTCCGCGTTTCTGACTTTTTCGGATCGGGTTGTTTATCCGACTTACGGTCTCGTGCCACAATTTCCCGGTATGAACCCTTTGAGCGATCAGCATGCCGCTGGCGCGATCATGTGGGTGCCAGGCTCGATTTTTTATTTAATACCCGCCGGCATCTTGGCGATGCGGTTTCTTTCTCCCAGGCGCCACACGGCCGCCAGGGATGAGCACCTGCTCAGCCGCTCGCGCGTGTCCGGTAGGGATGAGCTCCCGTTCATCCGCTCTTGGTTTAACACTGCCCGCTCCAAAAGGAGATCGGACGAGCGGGAGCTCGTCCCTACCGGGCGCGTCGATCTGCTGGCGTTAGGTTGGGTCGGGCGAGTGATTCGGTCACTGGCGTTTCGACGTGTGCTCCAGGGCCTTCTTTTCGGATTAGCGATATTGATTGTATGCGACGGGTTGTTCGGGCCGCAGATCGGGCCAATGAACTTGGCGGGGACGTTACCTTGGACGCATTGGCGAGGCCTTAGCGTACTAGCGCTGCTCGTGTTCGGGAACTTCTTTTGCTTTGCTTGTCCGTTTACTTTTGCGCGCGATCTTGGGCGCCGCATCCTGCCGGGAAACCGGCAATGGCCAAGATGGCTGCGCACGAAATGGGTCTCGGCCGGCTTGCTGGCGATTTACCTCTGGTCTTATGAAGCCTTTAGTTTGTGGAATAGTCCCTGGCTGACCGCTTGGGTTATCATCGGATATTTTGTGGCAGCCATTGTTGTAGATGGCTTTTTCCGCGGCGCCAGTTTTTGCAAGTATGTCTGCCCGATCGGCCAATTTAATTTTGTGCAGTCGCTGGTTTCACCGTTCGAGGTCAAAACCCGCAATTTAGACGTTTGTCATAGCTGTAAGTCTTTTGACTGCATTAAGGGAAATCAGCAACAACGCGGCTGCGAATTACGACTTTTTCAACCAAAGAAAGAAAGCAATTTAGACTGCACGTTCTGTCTGGATTGTGTGCGAGCCTGTCCTCACGACAATATCGGAATCATTGCCGTAACACCCGGCGGTACCTTAGCCCGGGACCATTTCCGATCCTCAATTGGCCGGTTTGCCGAAAGAACCGATTTGGCGGCTCTGGTACTGGTCCTCGTTTTTGGGGCGTTCGTTAACGCGGCGTCCATGACTTTGCCGGTCGAAAATGCGTTGAGTTTTTCGAGGCTGACACTCGATCTGATTTCGCGGCCGGTTGTCCTGCTCATTTTTTTCTCCCTTCTGCTCGGGCTATTGCCGCTGATCGCCATTACCGGCTGCGCGCTCGCTAGCCGCTGGCTCGGCTCTATTGCTGGTACGGTGCGGTCGATTGCCTGCCGGTTTGCCATGACCATGGCGCCGCTCGGCGCCGCCATGTGGTTGTCGCATTTTGGATTTCATCTTTTCACGGCATTACTGACGCCGATTCCGGTTGTGCAACGGCTCTTTCTCGATCTTCATATTGCCACAACCGGCTCACCTCGGTGGAGTCTCCACACTCCTGCTATCCCGCAGTTACTGGATTTTCAATGCCTGGCCTTAGATTTCGGCCTGCTAGCCAGTTTGTATTTCGCCTGGAAAGTTTCTGTTAGCCTGACAGCGAAACGGAAAGCTGTGGCTGCATTTTTACCCTGGGGCGTCCTGCTCAGTTTGCTTTATGTCGCGGGGATTTGGATTGTTTTTCAGCCGATGGAAATGCGGGGGATGCTGCACTGACAGTTAAAAGTTATAAGTTTCGGGTTGTGGGTTTTAAACCTGGAACCGCGGGTCCGACGAAGCCGCAACCTAAGACATAAAACCTACAACCTATAACCTAAAACCCAGAATGAGGACGTGGCATCTACCATTGTTTTTTGTGTGTCTGGTCGGGAACGCATTCGGAGACGGAGGTTCGGTTCAGCTTCATGCGGTGAGCGGGCCATTCGATATCACGCTTTTTGCGGAACCGCCTTTGCCCCGGGCGGGACAGATCGATTTTAGTGTTCTGATTCAGGACGCGAAGAGTGGCGAACCCGTCATGGATGCCGCAGTCACGTTGGCGCTGATGCCGGTAAAGGTTCATCAAAATGCACAACCGGCCTGGTATCCACCGAGTTGCGCGGTCAGCGCACCGGCGAATTTGGCAGCAGTGCCTCTTCTTCATTCCGGAGCATCGAATCGCCTGCTATATGGTGCGCTGGTGGAAGTACCGGCTGCAGGCGTTTGGCATGTGCGCACCAAGGTCGAACGCGGCGGCGAACATGCTTCCGTTGAGGGGAGCGTGGACATCGCAGATCCATTCCCACCGGTCGCTAGTTATTGGCCCTTGTTTCTTTTTCCCGTACTCGCCGTTGGGCTTTACGTTTTGCGTCAGCATGTACAACGAGCGTGAGCCTAATTTGGTGGGCGAGGCTCCCGAGCGTCCTCGACATAGTGACGAAGCGATTGGGTATTCGCCTGACTAAGGACATTGCTACATTTTGGACGCGCCGAGCCGTGGTCTAGCGCTGGGACACGGCTCGGCGCGTTTTATAAGCCTAACTCATTGCGTGTATTGGTTATGACCGATTCCCTTGCTTAAACGTTGAGGCCTTTTAGGAGCCTCGCACCACCAAATTAGTGTTCCCGGCCCGCCAGACGTAGCCTCCCGGAGTTTCAGACGACGGGGCGAAGTCTGGCGTTCCCGGCGTTGACGGCGCTGGCGGCGTTCCATACTGTGCCGCGTGATTGTGACCTGACCTGCTGAGTTAACACGTCTTAAAGCTTGTGAAAGTATTTCGTTTTCTTTTTATCGCACTCGGAGCCGTCATCGTGATTTTGGTGGTGGCCTGGTTTGGGGGATCGTTCTTTCTCGGCAGCGAGACCTGCCGGCGCTTGATCAGCCGGAGCGTTAACCGGTCACTCCAGACCGAAGGGATACTTGGGCCCATCAGCACCAGTGGGGGCGCTCTCTATTCCACTGATTATACGGGCAAAGGGAGACCGAAAACTCATCTTGCTTCTATCCAAGCAAAAGAACTTTCCGCCCGACCAAATTGGTCCAGGCTTTTTTCCGGTGTCTGCGATTTTAACGATATCCTGATCAAAAATCTGGATCTGGTAATTGGAACACCGGCCCCGGATGCACCGAATAGCCAACAGCCAGAGCATCACTCGCTGGGTATTAAGTTGCCCAGTTTTATTCACCCCAGAGTCGACGTAAACCGAGTCTCGGTGAAGGAAGTCAACGTGCATTGGTCCGCGGGCGAAAAGCCGGCAGAGATCACCGGGCTACAGGTGGCGGCGGTTCATCGCGGAGATAAACAGTGGGATTTATCAGCTAACGGAGGAACCCTCAATGCCAGTGGTTGGCCTGCCTTGCAAATCGACGAGGCGGCCGGTTCGTATCAGTCGCCGGCAATCACTATCAATCAGGCAAAGCTAATGGTTCCGGCCGGCGGCTCAATCGCGGTCAACGGATCTGTCAAGTTGGAAGGTAACCACCCTTACAAATTCCATGGCGATCTGGCGGGACTTTCGCTCAGTGAATTTCCTCCGACGAAGTGGCACCTCCAAGGACTCGCTTCGGGAAGCCTCGATTTCACCGGAGACTTAGCCGAGCCCAACACCGGTCAAATTGTTGGGGCCGTGCATTTAGACAAAGCTAAGTTGGATTGGTCATTGCTGTTCGGAAAAGTTCGCAGCTTGGTGAAGCAACTCGGCCTGAATGATTGGCAACTCGACAGCGTCGATGTCCAGATTAACCGCCAGGGGCAACACTTTGAATTTTCTAATTTGTCCATCAAATACCAAGATCTCTTAAGGGTGGATGGAAATGGAACGATCGACGGAGACCAGATCAAAGCCAACCTAGCGATTGGACTATCGTCTACCCTTCTGGGCTGGCTACCTGGGGTTCAACAGAAAGTCTTCACTGAACAGCGAGACGGCCTCTCTTGGGCGCAAATGCAGGTCAGCGGCCCACTGAATGATCCAAAAGAAGATCTTTCCAAGCGGATCTCTGACGCGCTCAATCAAGGAATGTCCAATCAGTTTAAGAATCAGGCCAAAAGCCTACTGGATCTGCTAGGGCGCTAAAACCGTGGGTACAAATACACCGATCTACCGGCCGAACGTCGCTGCGATCATCCGGCGTTCCGACCATAAGATCTTAGTCGGTGAGCGTTCGGATCGGCCCGGATCCTGGCAATTCCCGCAAGGAGGTATCAAACCTCGGGAAACCCCGGAGCAAGCGCTTGAACGTGAATTGCTCGAGGAAGTCGGCCTTCCCGGCGGATCATATCGAATCATCGAGCGCAAGGAGACTTACCGCTATCTCTTTGACGGTTGCCGGACCAAA
>Ga0210396_10001110_pt1 | contig 30349 bp, 28 predicted proteins | sample IncBWH17OmetaG_FD_155466 | JGI IMG/M metagenome (GOLD analysis project Ga0210396, IMG submission 155466) | Forest soil microbial communities from Barre Woods Harvard Forest LTER site, Petersham, Massachusetts, United States - Inc-BW-H-17-O ...
GAAGGCGCAGGTTCAAACCGTCCATGTGGACGTGAAGAAGACCTCCAGCACACTTCGCGTTCCCGGAATCGTCAACCCAGACGAATATCGCGAGGTGCATGTCACTTCGCTTGTTGGCGGTGTCATCAAGCAGGTTCCTGTGGTGCTTGGCGACCACGTTAAGCGCGGGCAGCCGTTGGCCGTCGTCTTCAGCGGCGAACTCGCGGAGGCGGAAACACAGTATCTTTCTCACTTGGCCGAATTGGAGGCCGACCACAAAAAACTTGTGCGCACGCAAAACCTGGTCAAGCTCGGAGCCGCCAGTCAGCAAGAGGAGGAAGAGGTGGAGGCGATGCATGCCGGTCATGAATCGTATGTACGTGCGGCCTTCGAAAAGCTCAAGTTGTTGGGTGCCAGCGACCAACAAATCGCCTCGCTCAAGCAGGCCGAACAGATTGATCCGAACTTTGTCGTGCCCGCGCCGATCAACGGAGTAGTGCTTACCCGCGCCGCAAATCTTGGATTGGTTGTGAATACGGCGCAGGAACTCTTTACCGTGGCCGACCTGTCCACGGTCTGGATCATGGCCAGCATCAACGAAAAGGACTTCGCATCCGTGCGCGTCGGCACCGCGGCATCCGTCACGGCTCAAGCGTATCCGGGGCGTCTATGGAAAGGGCGCGTCATCTACATCCAACCTCAAGTAGACCCGACTACGCGGACCGCCCAGGCCCGGATCGAGGTCGCCAATCCCCGTGAGGATTTACGCATCGACATGTACACCGATGTCGACTTCACCTCTGATGGCGCTCCGGGTCCGGTCGTGCCGGAAGCAGCAGTGCAATCCATCGGCGAACGGCGCTTCGTGTTTCTTCCGGTCAAGGGCAATGACGGCAGTTTCGCGTTGCGCGAGGTCCGGCTTAGTTCTGCCGCAGGCGGGTATTACTCAGTGTTGGAAGGATTGAAGGTGAACGACGAGGTTGTGACGGATGGAAGCTTCATCCTCAAAGCCGAGACCCTCCGCCAGCATCCCGAGTTGCACTGAACCCGAATTGCAGCTGGCAAACTCGTATGAACGTGATCTACGTGGCTTGGAACATCGGTGGAGTATGAACGAGCGGACTTGGAAACAGCCAGACGATAAATCGAACGCATCGGCGGCGGCGTCTTCGAAGCCCGGAGTCAATCAGGCGAGAGGCGTATCCACAGGAACGACCCTTAGGATCCAGTACAAGCATTCATTGGCGATCCGCTGGATGCATTGGATCAATTTCCCATTGCTTGTCGTGATGATCTACTCGGGTCTCCTCATTTATTGGGCCGATTCGCAGTACGAGGGGCTGAATGCACACCGGGTCTATCGCGTCGGGTTCGGTAGCTGGACACTCTTCCGGCTCTTTCCTACATGGTTCTACAACACTCTCCACCTCAAATTCCAGCTTGCGAAAGGTCTGGGCTACCACTTTTTCTTCATGTGGTTCTTCGCACTGAACGGAGTCGCCTATGTCCTGTACACCTTTTTCTCTGGTGAGTGGCAGGAACTCGTTCCAACGCGGCGTTCGTTTAGGGAAGCAATCGAGGTGACGTTGCACGATCTGCGGTTAAGCAAGCACCATCCACCGCATCGGAAATTCAATGGAGCACAACAGGTGGCCTACACAGGTGTCATTCTCATGGGGGCGGGTTCGTTGCTCACTGGGCTTGCTATCTACAAACCAACTCAGCTGCATGTGCTTACGACTTTGCTCGGCGGCTACGAAATGGCACGATGGTTCCATTTTTGGCTGACGATGGCCTATGTCGGCTTTTTCTTAGTACACGTTGCGCAGGTTATCCGCGCTGGCTGGAACAACTTCCGCGCCATGATCATCGGGTATCAGATTTTACCTGGCGAGCTGGGGAAGGACGACAAGGTTCCCAATGAACAAAACATCTCAGCGAGTTGAGCGCGAAACGCTTGCGGGACTCCAGCGCCTCTCGCGCCGTGGCTTCCTAGCCGCCGCTGTTGCCGCCGTTGCCGGCGGCGGCATGTGGAAATGGCTGAATGATCGGCCCGCAGTTGACGGACTCGCTTCGCCCTTCCGCAAGGCGATGGAACTCAACGCCGGAATTGCTCGCCGAATCTTTCGTGACCGAGCGCTGGCGCCCGAATTCGAAAGATCGAAAGCGGTGAGTTCCTTCCGTCGTAACGGTGATATCGGACTCTCCGAGATTCGGCCCGAGGACTGGCGCCTGCAACTCATAGGCGCCTTCAACCCTGCATCCTACGCACAGTACAGCGGAGACGTGTTTTCTTGGACCTACGGAATGAACGTCTCAGACACAGAGGGTCCTAGCCGAGATGTCAGTTCGCCTCCGAAGAAGCCTACCATGCACGAGGACGACTCCAAAGGTGGTGCTGTAAGGATGAAGCCGATGGACATGCCCGAACGGGCGCATGCGGCCGTTCCCGGGTTGCTGCTCACCATGTCGGATGTGAAGAAGCTGCCGCATGTGGAGATGGTAACGGAATTTAAGTGCATTGAGGGTTGGCGGGAAATAGTTTACTGGGGTGGCGCGCGCCTACGCGACTTCCTCGCCCGGTTCCCGCCACTCAACGGGGGCCGCAGTCAGTCTGATTCCAAGAAGCTGGCGAGTGGCATTCCGAAGTACGTGGGCTTCGAGACGCCTGACGGCCAGTATTACGTCGGCATCGAGCGAGAAGTCGCACTACACCCGCAAACCCTGCTCGCCTACGAGCTGAACGGCCAGCCTCTGACACCGGACCATGGCGCCCCTCTGCGTCTGGTCACCCCACTCAAGTACGGTATCAAGCAGCTCAAACAGATTGGCCGAATCGTCTACACCGACGCGCGCCCGCATGACTATTGGCACGAGCAGGGATACGACTACTACGCCGGTTTATGAGATGGAGCAATGGAATTGAGTACCAAACACCAACAAAAGCGAAGACCATCGGACTCCAACACGGACTACATGACACATAAAGATAACGGAAAAGAGTCCCACCCACAAGCTGGTCACAAAATGTCAGAGATCCAAGCGACCCACGTCCGTCACGCCGGACACTCCGTGGCGATGTTTCGCGACAAATTTTGGCTGAGTTTCGCTCTCACGATTCCCGTCGTATTTTGGTCAACCGACGTTCAACACTGGCTAGGGTACACAGCACCCACCTTCCCCGGCTCAAAATTCATTCCGCCCATCCTCGGAACCGTTGTTTTTGTTTATGGAGGCCTTGTTTTCATCCGCGGGGCATGGGGCGAGCTTGCCGATCGCAAGCCAGGCATGATGACGCTTATCAGCTTAGGAATCATAGCCGCATTTGGCACTTCTCTCGCTGCGACATTCGGGTTTCTCAACATTGACGTTTGGTGGGAACTCACATCACTGATTACGATCATGCTCCTCGGTCACTGGCTCGAAATGCGAGCCATTTCCCAGGCGCTTGAGTCACGTGGATTGGCACCTGGAACCGTCAACCTAAGACTTGCTGCTATTCGTCGGCTGGCATATGAAGCCGCTGACTGCGGATTGCTAAGCCCAGAGCAAGCGGCTGGGATCAGGCGCGTAAAAGGTGCGAAGAAACTCGGCGTCCGTGTCGGGAATTGGCTTCTGGCGAACGAGGCCCGCGCGTTGTGCGAATTGCCGGATGCCAAAACATTAAAGGGGAAAAGGGACCGGGCGATCCTTTCACTTCTCTTGGCTTGTGGACTGCGCCGTGGCGAGGTCGCCGCATTGGAGTTGGACGACATTCAGCGTCGTGAAGATCACTGGGCGATAGTTGACCTGACAGGAAAAGGTGGGCATGTTCGGACAGTGCCTGTTCCTGATTGGGTCTCACAGACGATTGCCGAGTGGGTCACCGCGGCCGGCATAAGCAGCGGCAAACTATTTCGGTGTGTTTGTCGGGCTGGAAAGACCTGGGGCGATCTCATGACTGACAGAGTGGTCTGGCACGTTGTGAAAGACCACGCAGCAAGGCTCGGCTTGTCTCAGTTAGCGCCACATGATCTCCGCCGCTCTTGTGCGCGCCTGTGCCACGTTGCTGGCGGCGAACTGGAGCAGATCCAATTTCTGCTTGGACATGTTTCGGTCCAGACGACTGAGAAATATCTCGGTTGCAAGCAGCGAATTCGTAACGCAGTCAACGATCGCATCGGTATCGAGCCTACATCTTAAAATAGAGCAATTCCAGAACAAGGACGAAAAGCCGACTTTTCGTCCAGGTGGCAGCGAACGATGATTTCTGAGCGGCCGACCATCCAGGAGCTGTCTCACGGTGTCATGACGCGAAGTGCTGAGGCGCATAATCTCGAAGGACATCTTTAATGGCTTCGCCCTCTTTCTCACCGGGAACACGGCCGAACATACCTCCTTCGATCCGAGCTCTGTTAGGTTGGGACACCGCACAGTTTACTCGGCTCGTCGTGAGGCCGACTTCGTTATGCCATCAGTTATCTGGAAATACGGGAGCTTCGATTACGACTGCGAGCTCAACCGTCGATACGACACCCTCTAATCAGGTAGTACGACAATACCTTGCCTATCCGTCTCAGCGACGTTCGAAGAACCTTGACCATATCGCACCGCCCGAGACGTCAAGGCGACGCGACGGCGTCTAATTGACTCGTTCGCCGGCGATGGCAGAGGAACGCCGCGATCATCTCTTTGTCTGTTAAAGACTTCGCGACGTTTTAAAGACCACGTCGACCTTGGCCTCGCACGTGCAGTGGTCGGGGTCTGGGCAACCGTGACAGTGTCCTGCGATTTCTTGATGTTTCCGATGTTGCATTTTTTCGGGCATCAGTTCAACGGCACGCTTTGTCCTGATGATTCAGCCCATCCGAAGGAGGTCGCTTACAAATGTCTAGTGCAGCACGACCTGGTGCAAGTCAACTTTGGCATTTCTCCGCTGGCGAAGTCGCTGGCCTCGTAAGGTCGGGCAAGGTATCCGCCCGTGAGGTAGCCGACGCAGCGCTGCAGCGGCTCGACTCGATCAACCCGCGGATCAACGCAATCGTCGACTGCCGGCCCGATCTGGTGCGACAGCAGGCAGACCAGGTGGACAGCCTGCTGGCCCGAGGCAACGACCCGGGCCCCCTCGCCGGCGTGCCGATCACTCTCAAGATCAACATCGATCAGGTAGGGTTCGCCACAAGCGATGGCAGCAGGCTGCGAAAGGACTGGGTCGCCAAATTCAACAGCCCTGTCGTAGACAACATGGTGCGCAACGGTGCAGTGCTGCTAGGGCGCAGCAACTCGCCAACGTTTGCACTGCGTTGGTTTACCAGCAACGTACTCTATGGCAGCACACGCAACCCACGTGACCCGCTGCTCACTCCTGGCGGATCCAGTGGTGGTGCAGCTGCCGCCGTCGCAACGGGTATTGGACACATTGCCGTAGGAACGGACGTTGGTGGCTCAGTGCGCTATCCCGCGTATGCTTGCGGCGTTCACGGGATTCGTCCCAGTCTCGGGCGAGTCCCTGCATACAACGCTTCCTCACCGGAGGACACCATCGGGCTCCAAATAATGCACGTGAAGGGCCCGATTGCACGCACCGTCCAGGATCTTCGCCTCAGTCTAGCCGCCATGTCGGGTGCCGATCCACGAGATCCCTGGTCGGTACCGGCGCCTCTGGAAGGCCCACCCATGCCGCTGCGTGCCGCACTGTGCGTGCGACCGGGAGGGATGCGGGTTGCCCAAGAAGTCGAAGCAGAAGTTCAGGATGCCGGACGTCGCCTTGCCGACGCAGGATGGACTGTGGAGGAAATTGCGGATACGCCGCCGTTGAATGAGGCGGCTGAAGTTAACGAATGGCTGTGGCTCGGTGACGGTTTCCCGGAGCTTGCGGATGCCGTAGAGCGCGACGGCGATTCAGGCGCTATGGCGCTAATTGCGAACCTCAAACCTCGTGCCAAAACGTTTCCCGCGGACGTGGTAGCGCGTGCACTCGTCCAGCGCGCCACGGTGACGCGTCAGTGGCAGGGGTTCCTGGCCAAGTATGCGGTGCTGTTGGTTCCGGTTTCAGGCGAGCTGCCCTTTCCGGACAAACTCGACCTGCAAGGTGAGGCGGGGTTTCAACGCGTGTGGGACGCACAGTTACTGATGCGAGCGCTCCCAACGCTGGGCCTGCCGGGTCTGACAGTTTCCACTGGGCTAGTGGGCAAGAGTCCGGTCGGCGTGCAGATCATTGCGGGCCGCTATCGCGAGGATCTGTGTCTGCGCGCCGGTGAGGCGATCGAGGCTCGAGGAACGCCGCCCGCTCCCATAGATCCACTCAACTGACACCGGGATCTGACGAATTCAGGAAGTTTCTCGCGGGTTGTGATCGCCGCATGCGGTAAGACTAGGCACCCGAACCACAAGATTTGCAAAGGCTTGACCTGATGAGGCATGGTCGAGGTTCCATGATCAATGACCGCTCCAGCTTTTCCACCGTGGCAAGAACAGTGAACCGCCCAAGCTCAGTGCCGATTCTTGGGGTCCATTGGGTAGCGGAAGCGTGCCGCCACGGTCGAGAGACAGCGTGAAGCGTCTGATAGCCCGTTGATACGGTGAATCGGCGCCATAGCGGATAATGTGAGTTGCACTTCCGTGATGGCGGCAGGAGCCAATGAGTCCTCGATTAGAGGGCCTCGCGCTGCAATTTCAGTCTGCGGAGTAACTGAGCGTTGACGGCTACGATGATGGTGGACGAATTCATCGCAACTGCTCCGACACTCATCGGGATTTCAAAACCCCACCGGACGAGCAGACCTGCTGCGACCGGGATAGCGACTATGTTATAAGCGGTTGCCCAAACGAGATTTTGAATCATTTTTCTGTAAGTAGCGCGAGATAATTTGATTGCTCCGACGACGTCGCGAGGGTCGCTTCGCACGAGCACGATCCCCGCAGACTCGATTGCCACATCGGTTCCCGCACCTATTGCGATTCCTACATCTGCAGTCGCCATCGCTGGTGCGTCGTTCACCCCATCGCCAACCATCGCGACCTTTTTGCCGCCAGCCTGAAAGCGTTTCACAGCCGAAGCCTTGTCAGCGGGTAGAACCTCCGCCGTAACCTCATCAACACCGATGCGCCGGCCAACGGAGTTGGCAACCATCTGGGAATCTCCGGTGATTATAGCGACTCGGATACCAAGACGGTGAAGTTCGGTGACGGCTTCCCTGGATTCGGGCCGAATCTCATCTTCGACGGCGAAAGCACCGAGTAGTCGGCCTTCAGCAACCGCATAGAGAACCGTCTTCCCATCTGATGCCCATGCGGTTGTCAGTTTTTCAATCTCTGGCCTTATGGTCACCTCGCCTTCAGTCAACAAGCGGGGTCCGCCGATTGCGACACTCTTGCCTTCCACCAACGCCTTGGCTCCTCGTCCAGGCAGTGCCTCAAAATTCGTGGCCGATAATCGGGTCACGTTTCGGCGCTTGGCCCCGGCGACGATTGCTTTAGCGACGGGGTGTTCAGAGTTAAATTCAACAGCGGCAGCATGCGCAATCAAATCATCCTCGCTAACGCCAGGTGCTGCCACCATGTTTGAAACGGCTGGAGAACCGCGCGTCAGAGTTCCGGTTTTATCGAAGATGACTATGTCTAGATTGCGCGCACGTTCGAGTGCGAGTCTGTCCTTAACAAGGAGCCCGTTTTGAGCGCCTAGCGATGTCGAAATTGCCATTACGAGCGGAATCGCCAGTCCAAGGGCATGGGGACAAGCAATAATGAGGACCGTTGCCGTTCTGATCATGGCGTGTTCTTTCTCGCCTGAGATCGACCAGTAAATAAAAGTGATAGCTCCTGCGGCGACCGCCACATAAAAGAGTATCGCGGCTGCACGGTCGGCAAGAGCTTGCGTGCGAGAGCCGGAAGCCTCGGCGGCGGCGACGAGCCGCATGATTCCGGAAAGAGCGGTCTGGTCCCCGACTGCGGTAATCCTGACGCGAAGGCTTCCGCGACTGCCAACTGCTCCAGCAATTACCTTGGAACCCGCTCCCTTCGTTACCGTTTTGGACTCGCCGGTAATCAGGGACTCGTCAACATCGGCTGTGCCCTCAACGACGGTCCCATCTGCCGGAATGCGGTCACCTGGCCGCACAAGAACAATGTCGTCAACACCCAACTCAGAGAGTGGAATAGACTCGGTCTCGTCGCCCTTGACGCGTTCAGCTGTATCCGGAAGAAGGGCCGCCAGTGCATCCAGCGCGCCGCGAGCCTGGGAAATGGCCCGCATTTCAAGCCAGTGGCCGAGGAGCATGACCGTAATCAGTGATGTGAGTTCCCACCAAACGTCAAGCTCGAACAGGCCGAATGTCGCAGCGAGGGAAGTTCCAAACGCAGCTATGATTCCCAAGCTGATGAGAGTCATCATGCCGGGTTTGTGTTCGGTAAGTTCGCTCCATGCTCCGCGTATGAAAACGAGGCCGCCGTAAATGAAAACGATTGTTCCAAGGACGGGCGGAAGAAACTTTGAGCCGGCGAAGGCAGGTGCAGTGTAGCCGAGCCAGTGTTGAACGTCGGGTGACCAAAACACGACGGGAATCGTGAGAGCAAGACTCAGCCAAAATTTGTCGCGAAACATTGCGACTGAGTGTCCGGCGTGACGGTCGTGGCTGGCGTGAATATCGGACACACTGTGGCCCATGTCTGGTTCGTTGATCTGCTGGTGGTTGTGCTGCGTCATGTGATTCATTTTGAGTCCAAGTGCCCCACACAGCAGCTCTACAGCCAGAATGGCCGCCCGGCGCCAACCTCATAGGTACCCGCGGCGACATTGCCTTCGGATTCTGTATGACCGGGAGCGATGGAGTTGACGCATATCTTGCACAGCGCCAGTTCGAGCGCCAATCCCCTGTTCAGCGTTTCGATGGCGAAGCAAAGCGGTTCGCCGCACGTTCTCAGGCTGTGGCCGTTAATCCCGCTGCTTCCTTTATATATTCCGGCTTGTAAACGTGCTTGCGGATGAACGCAATCATGTCAGTGGGACGCGAGACCGTCGCCAAGCCGGACTCGAACACGAGTTTAGCAACTCGCGCGGCTGTCTGGATCTCGGACTCGAGAATATTCGACTGCAATGGATACAAGAGGCCCTGTTTGAGCAATTCGGACGGCACCTGATCGGCAACCGCCTGCCCAGCCTCGATGAACATCTCGTCTGTGACGCGCTTTGCCTGCGTCGCGAAGATCGCCATACCGATTGCCGGGAAGATGTAGAAGTTGTTTGCCTGTCCCGGCAGGAATGTTTGGCCGTTGTAGTGGACCGGAGGGAACTGGACGCCGGCTGCGTAGATCGCTTTGCCCTTGGACCAAGTGTAGGCTTGCTCGGGCGTGCATTCGGCGTGCTCGGTCGGGTTCGACAGTGCGAGGATTATAGGACGTTCGTTAATCCTGGCCATCGCCTCAATAACTTTCCGATTGAAGGCTCCTCCGATGGTGCTGACGCCGATGATTGTCGTCGGCTTGATGCTTTCGATCGCAGTGACGAAGTCCCGCGTCGGTGCGTGCTGGTGCGCGTATGGCAACTGGAAATCGAAGAGATCCTTGCGAGTGGATTCGAGCAAGCCGTTGATATCGAACATGTAGACGCGGGACTGCGCTTCCTTGAGGGTCACGCCTTGTGCGACTAGCACGGAGCAGAGCAAGTCGGCAAGGCCAATGCCCGCAGAGCCGGCACCGAGGAACAGGTACTTTTCATCTTTCAGTTTTGTGCCCTTGATCTTAGTTGCGTTGATCATTCCAGCTAGAGTGATTCCCGCCGTACCTTGTACATCGTCGTTGTAGACGCAGTACTTGTCGCGATACCGCTTGAGCAGGTGCACGGCATCCTTGCCTGTCCAATCTTCGAAGTGAATGCAACACTTCGGGAACACTTCTTGGACCGCTTCGACGAACTCGTCGACAAACGAAAACAATTCTTCAGTGGATGGCCGAGTCTTCCGCATTCCCAGATACAAAGGATCGTGCAGGTACTGCTCGTTGGTGGTGCCGGCGTCGAGGTACATGGGAAGCAGGAACTGGGGGGGCACTCCGGCGCAGGCAGTGTAGAGCTGCAGCTTGCCGATTGGAATGCCCGCACCGTTTGCGCCGAGGTCACCAAGTCCGAGGATCCGGCCCCCATCCGTGACGCAAATGAACCGAACGTCCTTTTGCGGCCAATTTTTCAGAATCTCTTTCACTCTGCCGCGCCGCGTGATCGAGAGATACATGCCACGCGCCTGCCGGTAGATGTGGCCGAACTTCAGGCATGCCTCGCCGATTGTAGGGTCGTAGACAATCGGGAGAAAGCGAGCCGGGTCTGACATGACGGTGCGATAAAAGAGCGTTTCGTTGTGGTCGAGCAGATTACTGAGATAGATGTAGCGTTCCAGATCGGTGGGCTTTTCTGCGAGCTGCAAATTCACGCGTTGCAATTGGAGATCCTCGGACTCCATTACGTCGGGTAATAGGCCAACAAGACCGAGTGCGTGCTTTTCGGCCTCGGTGAAGGCTGTCGATTTGTTGAGCGATGGATCGCGGAGCAATTCGATTCCGTGCTTGGCAGCGCTACTCATGTTGCTTACCTCCCTTTCGTTTTTACATTTAGGCATGCCAGCGTCTTCCTTTGTGGCGTTTCATCACTGCAGGCCGGCTAGTACATCGAGGGCATTCCCTTGTTCCTCATCTAGCAGCAGCAGCAGCACCGGTTGTCACATAGGGTGTGACCATTTTTTTCGGGTCAACGATGCGATCGAACTCGGTCTCGGTCACAAAGCCAAGCTTCAGTGTGGCTTGCTTCAGCGTGAGGTCGTTGTCCATCGCGTAGTGCGCAATTCTTGAAGCCTTGTCGTAGCCAATGACCGGTGAGAGCGCTGTCACAAGCATCAGCGAACGCTCGACGTATTCCTTGATCTTCTTCAAATTGGGCTTTGTCCCCTCGACCAGGAAGATGCGGAAGTTGGTGCAGCTGTCGGTCATCAGCGCGATTGAGTGTGTAACGTTATGGATGATCAGAGGCTTGTAGACATTCATCTCGAGGTAACCGCCGGCGCCACCAAAACCCACTGCCGCGTCATTGGCCATCACTTGCACAGCGACCATCGTGAGCGCTTCGGCCTGCGTGGGGTTCACCTTGCCCGGCATGATCGAGGACCCCGGCTCGTTCTCTGGAATCATCAGTTCTCCGAATCCAGCTCGCGGGCCGCAGGACATCAGGCGCACGTCGTTGGCGATCTTGTAGAGTGATACGGCCAAGGTGCGCAAGGTGCCGGAAAGTTGTACCTGCGCATCGTGGGCGCCTTGCACCGTGAATTTATTTGGCGCGGTCACGAAGGGTAACCCCGTGAGTTTGGCGATCTCAGCCGCAGCTGCCTCGGCGAAGCCGGGCGCAGAATTTATCCCGGTACCGACCGCCGTGCCGCCGAGTGCAAGACGGTAGACGCCCTTCAGTGCATCTTCTAGCCGATCAAGATCATCCGCGAGCACGCCTTCATAGCCTGACCACTCCTGTCCGAGAGTGAGAGGCGTCGCATCTTGCATGTGCGTGCGGCCGATCTTGATGACATCCTTCCACTCGTTCACTTTCACAGCGATCGCGTCGTGCAGCGCCTTCACGGCTGGGATCAGCCGCTGCTTCACATTGGTTGCCGCCGCGATGTTCATTGCGGACGGAAACGAGTCGTTGGATGACTGAGCCATGTTGACGTGATCGTTGGGGTGAACCGGCGTCTTGCTCCCGAGAGGCGTGCCAGCAAGCTGGCAGCAGCGATTGGAAATCACCTCATTCACATTCATGTTGAACTGCGTGCCGCTGCCCGTCATCCATACGTGCAACGGGAACATATCGTGGTGCTGACCGGCGACAATCTCGTCACAGACTTGAACGATCAAATCATGACGCTTCTGATCAAGGCGACTCACGGCGTAATTGGCATTGGCGGCAGCCTTCTTCAGGATGGCGTAGGCTGTGATCATTTCACGAGGAATCAAATCTTTGCCAATGCTGAAGTGCTCGAGCGAGCGCTGGGTCTGTGCGCCCCAGAGTTTGTCAGTTGGAACATCTACTTCGCCGAGGCCATCGCTTTCCTTGCGAATGTCCGTCATGGCCTATCTCCTTAGTTTCGTCGCTTTGATGTTGGAGATTTCTCAATATTCTCCCGTGGTCCACTTTCGTATGTATGGCGCCAGCTTCGCAGTATCTAAGAAAACTGACAGCGTCCTAATCCTTCACGGGACAATCAGAACCCATTCCACCGAAGCAATTCGTCCAGGCCGAACTGGAAACTAGTTGCTTTTAGGGGCAGCTAGACGAAATGTGTTTCATCGCGGTTACCTTCAAGTAGTGAGGGGCGTTCGGCACGTCTTTGTTTTCCTTCAAAGCTTCTTTTTCGGGAACTGCTGTGCCAGTGAGTTCGACCTTATGACCGACGTGTGGGGCTAGGTTTACAGTCGACGAGACAATTCCCACCGTGTTCGGTCCGCTAGCTAGATCGGTGAGCATGTAAGAATCGGGTGCGGGTCCTGCCCTCAGGCAGCCCGTCATGCTGTGAACTTTGGGAGCTTCTTGGGCCTGAACGCCCTGAGCAAACAAGAACACGCTACAGAGCATGACGCTCGCTACGAATGAAAATGTCATATAACCTCCTTAGCCGGAATTTCCGTAGATCTCTGTCCAACGTCATGACAGCATACGGTCAAGATAGTCGCGCGACGTTGTCGTGTCGCCTTCACCTCACTTCGGTTCATTGCACGCAGTAGGCCAACATAGAACCCGACTTTTCGGCGCGTCAGATCAACTTCTTCTCGCCAAGGTGGGTGAGCACGCGTCAAAACGGATGTCGAGGAAATGTCTTCGTGTCGTCATAGCGACACCACAAGGGCAGCTTAAGACTTATTCTGATTCGTGCCACGACACAAAGCGTGCAGGACAAGACCCTTTTCAATCGCAAGCATTTGCTCCGTCTCTTGGCCCGTGTCGTGCTTCGCTCATACGGGTACTAAAGCTGATCTTCGACGAACGGGGAAAGGTCGCCGATTCTCTCGATCGGCAACTTTGATTTGCCCGGCATAGATACGATGCTTGATGCGTAAGGAGAGTCCGGATGGGTACCATCTCGCGAGGCTTTACCGGCCGGCGCAGTTCGGCAGATGCAGAGCTTCCGCCAGGGCAATACCTCACGACTGACTTTCCCGTCTTGTCCGCGGGACCGACGCCACACATACCGCTCGACCGTTGGGAATTTGTGATCGACGACGGTGCGAATGTTCTGCGGAAATGGGACTGGAAGTCGTTTCGCGACTTGCCTACCGAGACCATCACGGTTGATATACATTGCGTAACGCGATGGTCGAAACTCGGAACATCCTGGGAAGGCGTTTCCCTCGACACGATGTTTGCGGACGTGAAGACGGATGCTTCTCACGTAATGGCACGGTCATACGGTAATTACACTACTAACCTGCCTCTGAAGGATCTCAGGAACAAGCAAGCGTGGATCGCGTTCCGATTTGATGGCAAAGATCTTGCACCTGAGCACGGCGGACCTGCACGACTTCTTGTTCCCCACCTTTATTTCTGGAAGAGTGCCAAATGGGTGCGCGGAGTTACGCTGATGCACCAAGACAAGCCTGGCTTTTGGGAAAGCCTTGGCTACCACATTTATGGAGACCCATGGCGGGAGCAGCGTTACTCGGGCGACGAGTGATGTGGCGTGTTGGAACAGTCGTTGCTCTTCACGACGAAACGGCTACAGCACGGACGATCACGTTCCAAGTTCCAGATTGGCCGGGTCACGTCGCAGGCCAGCACGTTGACGTACGTTTGACGGCCCCGGATGGATACTCCACGGTTAGGTCGTACTCGATCGCCTCTGCTCCGAACTCCGACGGGTATGTTGAACTGACCGTCGAACGACTGCCTAACGGCGAAGTCTCACCCTATCTCACACAAGAACTCGCGGTCGGCGATCGCTTGGAGTTGCGAGGTCCGATCGGCGGGTGGTTCGTGTGGCGCACTGAACAAACTGAGCCTATCCAGTTAATAGCTGGTGGTTCCGGCATCGTTCCGCTCATGGCCATGATTCGCTCGCGTGTTTCCGCGGCCAGCACCGCGCCGTTTCGATTGTTGTATTCGGTACGCGAACCGGCAGCGATTTTTTATCGCAATGAGCTGCAGACGCTCTCAGATCGCAATCATTCTGTGAGCATTGCCTACGCGTACACACGGGCCGCTCCAAAGGATTGGCCGCGACCGCCAAGCCGCATCGACGCCGCTCTGATTGCGAACAAGACATGGCCTTCAAACCTGGCGCCGACTTGTTACCTTTGCGGCCCGACATCGTTCGTTGAAAGTGCTACTGACCTCCTTATCGCCTTCGATAACGGCCGCGATAAGATCAGGACGGAGCGTTTTGGCCCCACAGGAGAACGAAAATGAGCACAGATGCTGCTGATTACCTTGACGGGAATGCCGCTGCGGGTGACTTGAGCAAGATCTTCGCTGTGGATGTTACAGCCGCACAAGGACAGTGCGCAAACTGTGGTGCAATAAGGCGGTTCGCCGAGGCGCATCTGTACATGCAAGCTCCCGGTGTCGTGGCGCGGTGCGCCGTTTGCGAGCACGTAATCCTTCGTTTTGCAAATGTTGGCCAGCGGGTGTTCCTTGACGTGCGCGGCATGTCATACTTACGCCTAGAGATATAGGGCTGACTCCCGTGATGCGAGACGGATCCGTCGCCAGACTACCACCCAGCCGGACCGCCGGGATCGGTGCTACACCAACGAAATCAATCGTGCCATTGAACGGCCACGGTGGGCGACCGGCTAAGCAACCTGCTTTGTTAATCCACCTTTCTCGATGACAAAGCTTGCGATTTGAGTGACACCTTCGCCGCTCTTCAAATTCGTAAAAACGAAAGGCCGCTTGACGCGCATTCTCACCGTATCCGCCTTCATTACCTCGAGGTTTGCGCCTACAAAAGGAGCCAAATCGATCTTGTTTATAACGAGAAGATCGGAGCGCGTAATCCCAGGCCCACCTTTGCGAGGTATTTTTTCACCTTCTGCGACGTCGATGACGTAGATCGTCAAGTCTGCCAGTTCGGGGCTGAAGGTTGCGGCAAGGTTATCGCCGCCCGACTCGATGAAGCATAGTTCCGCCTGCGGGAATTTGCCGTTCATCTCTTCAATAGCGGCGAGGTTCATAGAGGCATCTTCCCGAATCGCAGTGTGAGGACAGCCCCCTGTCTCGACGCCCATAATACGGTCCGCAGGCAACGCTTCTGCGCGCGTGAGAATAAGCTGGTCTTCCTTTGTGTAAATGTCATTGGTGATCACGTAAATGTCGTAGTTGTCTCGGAGCCGCTTACAGAGTGCTTCGACAAGCGCCGTTTTACCTGAGCCCACCGGGCCGCCGATGCCGACGCGCAGAGGGTAGTTTGGGATTTTCGTGCTGGCGATATTAGTCATGAGCGAAATAACCTCGTATATTGAGTTTCATGTGCCATGGAGCCGAGATCCACCATGAAGGCGGCGGAGCCAAGATCGTCAATCGTAGCGTCTCTGGCTTGTACACTGGCAGCGAGCACGGCTTGTTCAAGCGCGGCGATCGCAAGTTGGCCGTCCGTTTGACCGAGCGGGACAAGGCGCACTCCGGCGATGACCAAATTAGCGATATAACTCTGCAGAAACGCCGGCAAGGCGAGGCTTATCGGGATGCCTTCTCTCGCCGAGCGGACTCCGAGCACGACGGCTAAGGCGGGCGGAACATGGCGCTCGGAGAGCAATTGCGAAAGTGAGTCGATGAGCCGGTCGGGCCAGATATAGCGCAGCGTCGCGCGGCACGCTGACGCCTGCTGCGATGACTCAAGTACGAATTCCGCTGTCCCACGAAAGGCCGCCGCTAGTTCCGCTATTTCAAATAACTTTACACAGTCGTTGTCTCTGGCAATGCGCCAGGTTTCGCTGAAGAAAATCGCCTCATTTCGTCCTGAGCCGTAGCGAAGGTCCGCTTCCAGCCAATCGACGAGACTTTCGCGATCATCTATCCATCCCGCTTCGACAGCCCACTCGAGGCCATGGGAATAGCTGTAAGAACCGGTAGGGAATGCCGGCGAGAGCCAGCTTTGAAGTCTCAACAAGGCCAGCGGTGGGCAACGGTACTGTTCGTTACTCATGATGGTGCCCAGAGTCGCCGTGTTCGTGATCGTGGTGATGGTCGTGGTCATGGCCGCCATACGCGCCGCCTTCGGGTTGAAACGGAGCCTGCACTTTCATGAGCTCCGCTCCGAAGCCATGAAGCATATCTTCGATCACGTGGTCGGGCCGAACACGAAGAGTGTGGTTTCGAATTTCAGTCGGCAGGTGCCGGTTTCCAAGATGCCACGCGAGCCGCACGAGTTGATGGGGATCTTTGTGTCTGATTTCTACAATCAGCTCCGCAGCCGCCTGAACCTTCAGCCACCTTCCATCTTCCAGCTGCAAGCCATCGCCATCGGCCATCGCAACGGCCTTCGGAAGATCCAGGAGGATATCTTCGCCGTGATCCGCAGTCAGACGAATACGGCGGCGGTGACGCGCGTCGAAATCGAGAGTCAAGGTGCCTGCCGCACTTTCCTTCGGCCAATGGCCTGCAGGGCGATGAATGGAAGCATTGCGCATTGTCATCCTCAGTACAGGAAATAACGCTGGGCCATGGGCAGCACTTTCGCTGGTTCGCAAGTGAGCAGCCGCCCGTCAGCGCGCACTTCATAGGTTTCCGGGTTGACTTCCATACGGGGAGTGGCGTCATTCAGCATCATGGAACGCTTTCCGATTTTGCGCGTGTTCTTGACAGGAAGAAGCTTCTTTGCAAGTCCCAGCTTCTCACTCTTTTCCAGCCCGGCTTGGCTGACGAATGTAACCGAGCTTTTCGTCATGGCGCGACCAAAAGCGCCGAACATTGGGCGATAATACTCCGGCTGCGGGTTGGGAATTGACGCGTTGGGGTCTCCCATGATTGCGGCAGCGATCATGCCGCTTTTCAGAACCAGGGCAGGCTTCACGCCGAAAAAGGCCGGATCCCAGATACAGAGATCGGCAAGTTTTCCGGCTTCAATGGAACCGACATAAGCGGAAATGCCTTGAGCGATCGCGGGATTGATCGTGTACTTCGAGATATAGCGCTGCGCCCTGAAATTGTCGTTGTCGCCTTTTTCCTCGGCCAGCCGGCCGAATTGTTTCTTCATTTTATCGGCGGTCTGCCATGTACGGATTATAACTTCTCCCACGCGGCCCATGGCCTGGCTGTCTGACGACATGATCGAGATCGCGCCAAGATCCTGCAAAATGTCCTCGGCCGCTATTGTTTCCTTGCGGATGCGGCTCTCAGCGAAGGCTGCGTCCTCAGGAATGCGCGCGTCGAGATGATGGGTGACCAAGACCATATCGAAGGCCTCTTCAAGTGTATTCACGGTGTAGGGCCGCGTAGGACTTGTCGAAGCCGGGATAACATTTGCCTCACCACACACCTTGATGATGTCCGGCGCATGCCCTCCACCCGCCCCTTCGGTGTGAAAAGTGTGAATGGTTCTGCCCTTGAAGGCCGCGATGGTATTTTCGACAAAGCCGCTTTCGTTCAGCGTGTCGGTGTGGATCAGCACCTGCACGTCCATGTCGTCCGCGACAGAGAGGCAGCGATCGATCGCGGCCGGGGTCGTACCCCAGTCTTCGTGAAGCTTCAGGCCGCATGCACCGGCCTCAATCTGCTCAATGAGACCCGCCGCCAAGCTTGCATTGCCTTTGCCGAAAATGCCGAGATTCATCGGAAAGGCATCGGCTGCCTGGAGCATCTGTTGAATGTGCCAGGGGCCCGGCGTACAGGTCGTAGCGGTTGTCCCGGACGCAGGCCCTGTTCCACCGCCCATCATTGTGGTGAGGCCCGAATAAAGCGCCTCCTCGATTTGCTGCGGGCAGATGAAATGGACGTGCGTATCGATGCCACCGGCAGTCACGATCTTGCCTTCGCCGGCGATCACCTCGGTTCCCGGTCCGATAATTATGTCGACGCGCGGTTGCACGTCGGGATTGCCGGCTTTGCCGATGACCGCGATACGCCCGTCCTTGATGCCGATATCGGCCTTCACAATTCCCCAGTGATCGAGAATGAGTGCGTTGGTGATGACCGTATCAACCGCACCCTCGCTGCGGGAACGCTGCGACTGACCCATGCCGTCGCGGATCACTTTTCCGCCTCCGAACTTCACTTCCTCGCCGTAGGTCGTGAAGTCCTTCTCCACCTCGATGATTAGGTCGGTGTCCGCGAGGCGCACTTTGTCGCCGACCGTTGGGCCGAACATCTGCGCATAGGCGCCGCGGCTCATTTTGTGGGACATTCTCGATTACCTCAATGACTGATGGTCATGACGCTGGCACTTTCGACAGTGCTCCCATGACGGCCTGATTGAAGCCATAAACCAAGCGCGCGCCCCCGTAAGGGATCAGCGAAACTTCACGGGACAGGCCGGGCTCAAAGCGCACAGCTGTTCCCGCGGGAATGTCGAGCCGATACCCAAGAGCAGCTTTTCGATCAAAGGCGAGAGCCGCATTGGTCTCAGCGAAATGATAATGGCTACCGACCTGAATCGGTCTGTCCCCTGTGTTTGCGACCTTAAGGGAGATGGCTGCCCGATCCTTGTTCAGGGCAATCTCACCTGAGGCTGGAAAAATCTCGCCGGGTATCATGTTTTGGCTCCTCAGCGAATCGGATCGTGAACGCTCACAAGCTTGGTGCCGTCTGGGAACGTTGCTTCCACTTGCATCTCGTGGACCATTTCGGGGATACCTTCCATGACCTGATCCCGCGTCAGCATCTTGCCGCTTCCGGACATAAGCTCTGTAACGGATTTGCCGTCTCGTGCGCCCTCAAGGACGAAATCGGTGATAAGCGCGACACTCTCGGGGTAGTTGAGCTTGACGCCCCTTGCGAGCCGCGCCCGAGCAACCTGCGCCGCAAGTGCGACCATTAGCTTGTCTTTTTCACGCGGCGTCAGATTCATAAACTTCTCCCTTCAATAGCGGCTTCAGCACAACCACATTTTTGGCACCCGAAAAGGGCCGGGGCCGAATTCTTGGCTGAATTGTTGAAGAAAATTGCGCAAGGCGAGTCTCAAGTCGAAGGAAACCTCCGCGGCAAACCGCGCGACAATAAGACCGCCCACCGACGTTGCGGCACAGGGGCACTCGAGGGAAGGAGCAATGTCCCGCAAAAACGCCAGCCGCTTGTCGAGATGAGGTCCGAAATAGATTAACGTTGCAACGGTCTTGTAATTCGAAAGCAGCGCCTTCCTGTGAAGGTGTGCGAACATCTCGTCCGTGACGCGGAACCTGTCCGCCCAGATCAGCCGGCCGTCTTTCTTGACGCGCCAGCCGTCGTTGATGTGCCCGCCGAATATCTCCTCGCCGTGAGCGGCACGGCCCAGCACAAGCCACTCGAGAGCCAGCAGCTCCGCTCCCGAAGAAAGTTCAATTTCTGTTTCCCGGCTCAGGCGTCCCCCATTAAATATGATTGTTTCCTGGGGGAGCCAAGCGAGTTTCGCGCCCTCGCGCGCTGTCAGTTTTGTCGCAATGCGTGCGGGCTCGTTTAGCGCCCGGTATACCTTTTCAGCCGCCTGCGAGGTCACGGCGATGGAAGCATCGGCTAGAGCCGTCACACCGGACTCGAATCGGTCTCCGCCGGCGACACCTCCTGCCGTGTTTATAAAAACAGCTTCTTCTGACGCATCACCGCCGATTCTCGGGAACAGGATGCGAACTGGGGATCGTTGGAAAACCTCCATGATTCGCCTACCTCTTTCAGAACCGCTCACTACGATCCGGCCGGAGCCTTCCGACCGCTGCAAATCCTGGTCTGACAGACTACCTGCACGCCGGGAACAGCTGCTCATCGCGCCCGCTTGGACGGAATCAGAATCCCGCCAAGCCCTCCGGACTGTTGTAGGGGATCGTGACGCTTGTAACCTCCTCAAGCGAGCCGTCCGGCTTAGTAGCATAGCCCACCAGTTTCGAAGCATTTCCGTAGATCTGGTAGAGATAGGCGCCATCTGGCGAAAGCCAGCTATCGCTCGGGCCACTGCTAACCACTCCATCGATTGCTCGGAAAGTGCCATCTCCAGGCACCTTCGAGCTCGCGGGATCCTTCGCGATGGAGAGCACGTTGCCGTCGATGCGGTAGCTGCTGATGTCGCTGTAACCGAAGTTCGTCGTGAACACCAAACGGTCATCCGGCGAGACGGCCAGCCAGCACAGTTCAGAGGGCAGGCCTGCACTCGTGTCGAGCGTTACGGGCGCGCTGACGGTGATTTTGCCGTTAGCGTCGACCTTGCCTATGGATACTCCGTTGCTAACTGCATATCCGACGACGAAGGTATCCGGCTGGTTGTGCAGGAAGGCGATGTAGAAAGGAGAAGCGCCTTTCGCGTCATACAATGAGGGTTCGCCGAGTGCGCCATCTTCACGCACGGGGAATACGACGATGCCGTCAGGGTCGGGTGCATTCGAAGCGATCACGTGCAGTGCGCCGTCTTTGTGCGGGATCCAGAGAATCAGTGAGCCGTCCGGATTTTTTCTACTGGGGAACTCGTCGAACGTAGTGCCGACAAAGAGGAATTTCCCGTCGGGCGAGAGCACGGCCATCGTTGGCACACGATTTGGCCAGTCCTTCGTGTTCACCGAGTATCGCTCTGGACGCGGCGTAAGCTTGCCTTCGCCGTCGACCGACATCAGCCGGATCTGGTCGGGACCGACCGTGTGCACCACGAAAAGCGTGCGGCTCGACCGGGCATAGGCCACCGATTTCGCGCCACCGTTTTGTGTGTTCCCCGTCCGCTTCACGTCCAGCAACGTGAGACGCCCTTCCTTATCTACCGCGAAGCTGGAGACGGAATTGTCGCCGGCGTTGGCAGCGAACAGAAAGCGACGATCCGGCGTGAGAATGATACTGGCCGCACCCTCGAAGTCGTTCGGCCGCTTAACGTGGTAGATGGGGCTCAGTTCCCCAGAACCGGCGCCGCCGGTCGCGACACGTTCCTCCTCGGCAAGCGCGCCGTTCGCGGACCAATGGTAGTGGATGAGGGTGTTCTTCACCTCGTTGGTTTGCATGTAGAGATTCCCGCCAGCACCTTTCTTCGTTGGCGTGATGGGCGCTTTCGCCGATCCAACTGCCGTGAAAATGGCAGTGGCTGCGACGATCAAAGCAGCGACGGCAATCAGTGAGAACAGTCGTATTTTCCGCATAACAGCACTCCTAGTATGTTTTGAACAAGCGACTTAAGGGACGAGGAAGGCTTGCGCCTTCAGCCGTTTATTTAACCTTCAATTCGTAACGCAACGCGGCGTGGTCCCGGTGCCCCGTTGGGCGGAATTAGAATCCCGCCAACCCCTCCGGGCTGTTGTAGGGAATCGCCACGCTGGTGACCTCCTCGAGCGAACCGTCTGGCTTGGTGGCGTACCCCACCAACTTCGACGCGTTCCCGTAGATCTGGTAGAGATAGGCGCCATCTGGCGAGATCCAGTTATCGCTCGGGCCGCTGCTCACGTCTCCACAAAGTCCCCGGAACGTGCCATCGCCCTCGATTTTCGGGCACGCAGGATCTTTCGCGACTCTGATCTCGGGGCCGTCGATGTGGAAGGTGGTGACGTCGCTGTACCCGAAAACCGTAGCGTACACGACTCGGTCATCGGGGGAGACGGATAGCCAGCAAAGTTCAGCGATCGCGCCTCGCCTTGTGTCGATCGGTACGACCTTGTCGACGCCAATTCTGCCGTCTTCGTCAATGCGGCCCAAGCTCACTCCGTCACCGACGGCGTATCCGATGATGAAGGTGTCCGGCCGATTGTGCAGGAAGGCGATGTAGAAAGGAGATCCGCCTCCTCCGTCCTGGAACGAGGGGTCGCCGAGCGTGCCGTTCGCATTCACGCGAAATACAACGATGCCGTCGGGATCTGGCGCATTCGAAGCGACGGACACCGGTTTGCCGTTTGGGCCAGGCACCCAGAGAATGGGTGAACCGTCCGGATAGGTACCTGAGATTGCGATGGGTAGATCGAACGTGGTGCCGACGAGAAGAAATTTCTCATCGGGCGAGAGCACACCCATAGTTGGAACACGGTGTGGTTTCTCCGGTGTATTCGCCGTGTATCGCTCCATGCGCGGCGTAAGCTTGCCATCACTGGAGACCGACATGAGCCGGATATGATCGGGGCCGAAGGAGTGGACCGCGTAAAGCATGCCCTTGGACGAAGAATACGCCAGCGATTTGGCAGTACCGCTCTTTCCTTCCACAGCGTTCCCAGTCGGCTTGGTGTCGAGTAATGTGAGCCCGCCCTGGTCGTCCACAGCGAAGCTGGAAACCGAATTGTTCCCGCCGTTGGTAGCAAACAGAAACCGGTGATCTGGTGACAGGATGACGCTGGCGGCGCCCTCAAAGGAATTGGGTGCGCTGGCTTGCCCGCTGATCGGCTTGAAAGTCCCGGAACCGGCACCCCCGGTGGCTACTCGCTCGACCTCGGTAAGCGTCCCGTTCGCAGACCGACGGTAGTGGATGATGGCGTTCTTTACTTCGTTGGTTTGCATGTAGAGATGGCCACCACGACCATTCATGCCCATCTCTTTCGACATACCCATCTCTTTCATACCCATCTCTTTTGGCATGTTCATCTCCTTTTTTTCCGTTGAAATTAAATTTGTATTTCCGTGACCGCCCTTACAGAAAATTCCGGAACCTAATACCCCTGTTTGTCACGAAGTTGCGGGTAGAACTGAATCCAGGTCATGTCAGTGTTTGCGACGTTCGCGATATGGCATCCCGCGCATAGGGCTACAGGCTGTTCCGCGGAGGTCGGATTGTACGGCAACGGATGATGGCCGAAGGTGAAGAAGCCCCAGCCGTTGGTCGCAGCAAACCGTTTACTGTCTTTCACCGACATGTCGATGCCGTTGTACGCGCCGTTGAAATAACCGCGTCCGGATGGTTCCGTGCGAGAGCTGTCTGGAAAAGCGGGATCTAGAACTCGAGTCAGTTCTTTGACAATCACCGTTCCCTCGGGGAAGGAGCCCGTCTTCAGATACGCATCAACGTTTTTCTTTTCTATGTACACGTGATGATATTCGGGGAAGTTCGACCTAGTACAGCCTCCGGGCTCGTTGCAGTTGTACTTTCCATTATTGAGGCCCTCGGGAGTTAAGGGCGCACCCACAAAAATCCATGAGCGATAGCCGGTTGGCACCTTCACTCTGCCGGCGGAGTCATACACGGGGTACTGCTGGGTTTGAGCGACGACGGGTCCCGTGTTGAATAGGAACGAACTCGCAGCAAGCACACCAACTCCACCGACGATTCCCAACAGATACTTTTGCATTGCAATTCTCCTTGTGAAGCACTTTCAGAAACGGTTTCTGTAGAGATTTCTGATTACTTCGATTTGAGGACCGGGTAACCTTGCACGTAAACCCAGTCTGTCGCTTTTGCCGGGACGTGGCATCCCAAGCAGTCTTTTTTGAAGTCAGTTGCGACCTGCTTATCCGGCGCATCGGATTTGTAAAGGGCCCAACCCCATCCATCGCCCCACAGCGGATTCCCGGGAAAGCGTCCCTTCTCGTCTTTGATCATGATGAACCAGACTTTCGTTCCCGTAGCCCAATGTGCGTCCCCGGTCGTCAATTGCGCGTGATCAGTTGCAAAGACTTCTTTCACCAATACGGTTCCGTCTGCAAACTTCCCAGTCTTGCGGTAGTACTCAGCTGTGCCCGGCGACGCGTAGGTGTAGTGCATCTCGGTGTTGTTGTTGAAATCGACCGGTGTATATACTCCAAGGATCTGGTAAAGATCTCGAAAATCAGCCGGCTTGCGAATGATTCCCGCCTTGTCGACCAGATCCCATCCGCTGTTGCTGCTGTTGCTTTGTGATTTGACTTGCTGATAGCCCGTCAAAATGAGGAGCGTGAGAACAAGCAAGGCGATGCGGAAACTCATAGAGATTCTCCGTCCCAGCCGATTTGCGTGGCTGCTGAGGTAAAAGTTATTGCCAGGTTGTCGATGCAAGGCCTGTGTGTCTGACCGATCCGCAGGCCCCGGGTGACATTGTCGAGCCAGATGCTCTGGTTCAAATCGTGAAGTTGTGCTATTTCTCTCATCTCATTTCGGTCCATTGCACGAATGAGACCAAGATCGAAACCCAACAGTTTCCGAGTCAGACCGCGGTAAATAAGCAGGATGCGATGAGCACGTGTCAAAACGGGTGGCAAGCAGAAGTCTCTGTGACGCTATAACGACACCACGAAAGCGGAGCACGACCATTACCGAGTTTGCGCGGCGGGGGACAGGCCGCGGGCGGCATGAAGCGAAGAAAAAGCGTTATACTTGGGCCGATAAATGGCGCAAAGTGCCGAAGTGAAGCGGCCATGGCCCGGTCAAAATTCCGATTCCGGATTTCCCAGTCCCCCGTCCTACGCTGCGGTCTTGCAGTGCTTTCCGTCTCCGCGGCGCTCGGCGGGGCGCTCCTCATCGAGCGCTTACAGCTCCGCAACATAACGCTCTTCCTGTTTGGCATCGCTGTCGCCGCCTGGTATGGGGGGACTGGGGCTGCCGTCCTGGCGCTTCTACTCTCATGCATAATCTTCGCTTATTTCTTCGTAGAACCTTCTCACGCGCTTTACATCTCACGTGCCGATATCCCTTACTTTATTCTTTTCTCCTTATTCACATGGCTAGTCAGCTGGTTTAGCTCTGTTCGACGCCGCGCCGAGGCAGATCTTCTTCAAGCTCACGACAAGCTCAAAATCGAAGTGTCGGAACGAAGCAGCCTGCTGAATCTGACACACGACACGATCTTCGTGCGAGATATGGACGACGTCATCACTTATTGGAATCGAGGCGCGGAGGAATTGTATGGGTGGCTGCCGGAGGAGGCGATTGGAAAGAGCTCTCATGAACTCTTGCGGACCGTTTTTTCATCGCCGCTCGATGAAATCAGCGCAGAGTTTCTGCGGACCGGCCGTTGGGAAGGCGAGCTCAAGCACACGAAAGCCGACGGAACTGAAGTGGTCGTATCGAGCCGATGGTCCTTGCGCCACGATGAGCAGGAGCGGCCCGTTGCCGTCCTGGAAACGAACAATGACATCACCGTGCGCAAACGCTGGGAGCAAGAAATTGAAAGCCTCAACCAGGAGCTGGTAAAACGCTCGACGGAGCTCGAAGCCATCAACAAGGAACTAGAGGCGTTTGCGTATTCCGTCTCGCATGACCTTCGCGCACCCCTTCGCCATATTGCCGCTTTTACAGAGCTGCTTCATAAGAAGGCTTCCACCGTTGTCGATGAAAAAAGCAACCACTACATCGCATTGATCCTGGACTCGGCCAAGCGCATGGGCAATCTGATTGACGATCTGCTGGCTTTCTCGAGGGTTGGGCGAGCCGAAACGCAAAAGACGCAGGTTAGCCTGGCGCAGCTCGTGCGAGAAGTGCTCACAGAAGTTCGGCAAGATACGGAGGGACGCAATATTGCGTGGAAAATCGGCGCACTGCCCGATTTCTATGGGGACCGTTCGATGCTAAGACTTGTGTTGCTGAACCTGATTTCCAACGCGATCAAATTCACGCGAACACGCGCGCAGGCTGAAATAGAGATTGGATGCACCGACGGGGACAACGACAGCTTGACAATATTCGTTAGGGACAATGGGGTGGGCTTTGATATGAAGTACGTGAGCAAGCTGTTTGGTGTGTTTCAGCGCCTGCACGAGTCCGCCGCGTTTGAAGGCACTGGCATTGGACTGGCTACGGTTCAGCGAATAGTACATCGTCATGGTGGAAAGGTTTGGGCCGAAAGCGCCATTGATAGCGGTGCGACTTTCTATATCTCAGCGCCGAAACTGCGAGGACAAATATGGAGACCATGAACAAGCTAGGACGTATTTTGATGGTGGAAGACGATCCCAAGGACGTCGAACTGACGCTGACGGCTCTTGAGGACTACAACCTCGCCAATGAGGTCGTGCTCGCTCGAGACGGCGAACGGGCCCTCGATTACCTCTATTGCCGCGGCGAATATAAGACGCGCTCCAGCGACAATCCCGCCGTCATGCTGCTGGATTTAAAGTTGCCGAAGGTGGATGGGCTGGAGGTGTTGAAGCAGATTAAGTCCGACGAGAAGCTGAGAGCGATTCCCGTCGTGGTGCTGACCTCATCGAAAGAGGAAAAGGACATGGTAGCGAGCTACAAACTCGGAGTAAACGCGTATGTAGTAAAGCCAGTTGACTTTCATGAGTTTGTGAATGCCATCAAGGAACTGGGCGTTTTCTGGGCAGTCATCAATGAACCACCGCCGGGAAGCATAAGGAAGTGAGTATGGTCAGGAATGAACATGCGGCATCCATTGCGGATTCTGTCGATCGAAGATGATCACAACGACGTTGAACTGATTCAGAACCTGCTCGAGATGGATGGCATAGTCTGCGAAATTACGCAGGTCGATTCCCAGACTGCGCTGGTAGCCTCCCTCGAGCAAGGCGGATTTGATTTGATTCTGGCAGATTACACCCTTCCCTCGTTCGACGGCATTTCCGCATTGAAGCTCGCACTAAAAGCCTGCCCAAGCGTCCCTTTCATCTTTGTTTCTGGAACACTCGGCGAAGAAGTAGCGGTTGAAGCGCTCAAAATTGGCGCAACAGATTACGTTTTGAAGACGCGAATATCGAGGTTCGTACCCTCAGTGGTTCGCGCGCTGCGGGAAGCCAGAGAAAGAGCAGAACACAAGCAAGCAGATGAGAAGCTGCGCCGCAGCGAAGCCTACTTGACCGAAGCGCAACGGCTGAGTAACACCGGCAGCTTCGGTTGCACACCTTCCACAGGCGAGATGTTCTGGTCTGAAGAAACCTTCCGAATCTATGGATACGACCAATCCACCAAGCCCACTGTGGAACATGTTCTTCAACGCGTTCACCCGGACGATAGACCTGTACTTCGAGAGCACATGGATCGAGCGTTAGGGGAAGGTAGGGCTTGTGATATCGAATGTCGGCTGTTATTGCCTGACGATTCGGTCACACACGTCCATATTGTGGCTCATCCCTCAAAAAATGAATCGGGAATCATTCAGTTTACGGGGGCGGTGATGGATGTCACCGCTACAAAGCAGGCGGAAGAAAAGCTGCGACGCAGTGAAGCTTACTTGGCCGAAGCGCAGAAATTGAGCCACACCGGAAGTTTCGGCTGGAGTGTTCTCAGCGGGGAAATTTACTGGTCGGAGGAAACCTACAACATCTTTGAACAAGATCCAGCAGTTAAGCCAACGATAGAGTTGATATTTCAGCGAATTCATCCTGACGACAGAGATCGCGTGCAGCAGACTCTCGACCACGCGATCAACGAAAAGACAGATTTTGATATTGAGCATCGTTTGCTCATGCCAGACGGTTCGGTCAAGCACCTCCATGCTATAGCGCGCGCGTCGAAGACATCGTCGGGCAATCTCGAATATGTGGGTGCAGTGACGGACGTCACCACAACAAAGCGGACCGAGGAGACGCTTCGGGAGCGCGAGGCATACTTAGCCGAATCGCAGAGACTGTCCCACACGGGCAGTTGGGCCCTTGATGGCACAACCCACGAGGCCCGGTACTGGTCCGAGGAAATGTTCCGAATTTTCGGATTTGATCCGCGACAGGGCTTTCCGAGGCGGGAAGAATGGCTGCAGCGAATGCACCCAGAGGATCGTGAGAACGTCAAGCAACAGGCCAGCGATAGGATGTTCATCCAGAAGGTAGATTCCGACATCGAGTACAGAATCGTGCTGCCCGATGGAACAGTCAAACACATTCATGGCCTGGCCCATCCAGCATTGAGTCCCAATAATGAGCTTGCTGAAGTGGTTGGCACAGTTGTGGATATCACTGAACGCAAAACTACCGAGGAGGCACTACGCCGCAGCGAGAGCTACCTCGCGCAGGCCCAGAAACTTGCCCACATCGGGAGCTGGGTGTGGAAAGTGGCTGGAAGGAGCGCTTTGTATCTATCAGACGAGTGGTATCGAATATATGGCTACGATCCGAGGGATGGTATGCCCACATGGGAAGAACGGCTAGAGCAGGTTCATACCGAGGACCGGGCACGCTGGCAATCGGCGATCGACCAAGCAATAGCAAACAAATCGGATTACGACGTCGAGTTCCGAATTTTGCCTCCGCACTCAACGGTCAAGTACATTCGATCCGTCGGTCACCCTATTTTGAGTCCGTCGGGAGAATTGCTGCAATTCGTCGGTGTTGCGATGGACGTAACGGAACGCAAGCGCGCCGAGGAAGAGCACGAGAGATTGAGTCAGGCGTTGGCGGAACTTGCGCACATAAACCGCGTGAGCATGATGGGCGAAATGACCGCATCGCTGGCGCACGAAATCAAGCAGCCAATGTTCGCGGCCTCAGCCGACGCTGAAACCTGCGTTCGGTGGCTTGCGCGTGACCGGCCCGACTTGGCAGAGGCGCAAGAAGCAGCTTTACGACTCATGAAGGACGTAGGCCGTGCGTCTGACATCATTAATCGCATCGTTTCGCTCTTCAAGAAGGAGGCTCCACATCGGGAGTTGGTTGACGTAAATGGCGTCGTTCGAGAGATGATCACCTTGCTGCGCAGCGAGGCGAGCCGGTATTCAATTTCGATCCATGACGAGCTTACGGAAGGCCTACCCAAGATCATGGCGGACCGGGTGGGAATCCAACAGGTCTTGATGAACTTGACGCTCAATGCCGTTGAAGCGATAAACGAAAAGGGTATTCCGGGCAGGCTGACGATCGCGACGCGACAGGACGAGAATCGTCAAATCATCGTCTCGGTAACCGATACCGGCGTTGGCCTTCCGCCAGAACATGAAGAGCAAATCTTCAACACGTTCTTCACTTCCAAACCCCAAGGCATCGGTATGGGATTGCCGATCAGCCGGTCGATCATCGAATCGCACGGTGGTCGTCTATGGGCCGCCTCCAACTCTGGACCGGGCGCAACATTTCACTTCGCCTTACCTCTCGAAGCCGCTGCACGCCAGCGTGCATAATCGGTCGCCACATATACGGCGGCCAGCGGACTGATCTCATTCACGCACCGCTTGCCGCTGCTAGCTCTCCTGCCTCTTCGTTGAGCCGATCCATGTCGCCTTTGCGCACCGGTCGTGAGATCCCGAGCTTTTTCATCTTGGCAATCAACGTGGTACGCTTCAGTCCAAGCCGCGTAGCGGCGCCGCCGGGTCCTCCGATAACCCAATCCGTCTCTCGCAACGCGTGCAAGATCAGCGTTCGCGTGGAATCCGTGAACGTATCCTGCGAAGGAGTTTGCGGAGTTAGCGTCACAGGATGCTTATCCGATAAGGGATTGGAAAGCACTCCGTCGTTCGACCGGATCACCGCTCGTTCGATCAGGTTCTGAAGTTCTCTCACATTCCCCGGCCAAGAATAGGAAACGAACGCATCGAGTATGTCCTGCGGTATACGATCAATTCGCTTGCCCATGCGACGTGCAAACTTCTCAACGAAATGCGTGGCTAATTGTGGAATATCTTCGCGGCGCTCCCGCAGCGGTGGCAGCACGACAGGAAATACGTTTAGACGGTAGTACAGATCACTGCGGAACTCTTTCTTCGCGACCATCTCCCCTAGGTCTCGATGGGTCGCCGCGACCAGGCGCACGTTGATGCGGTGTGTCTGACCACTTCCCAGTCGCTCGAACTCCTGCTCTTGCAAAACCCGCAGCAGCTTCGGCTGCAACGCTAGGGGCAGATCACCTATTTCATCCAGGAAGAGGGTCCCCGTATCGGCCATTTCGAAGCGGCCAATTTTCTGCGCCACAGCCCCAGTGAAAGCGCCCTTCTCGTGCCCGAAGAGTTCGCTTTCTAACAGGTCAAAGGGAATGGCTGAGCAATTCAGCTTCACGAACGGGCGGCCGCAGCGTGCACTGATGTTGTGAATGGCTCTGGCGATCAACTCCTTCCCAGTCCCCGTTTCTCCCAGGACCAAAACGGTGGAATCGGTCATCGCCACTCGTTCCACCTCAGCAAGAACGAATTCCAGAGCGGGGCTGCTCCCTATGATTTCGTCAAATCCATTCTCGCGGCGGCCATCACCAGACGACCGAACTGTATTGACACTTTCCACGGACGACCTTCCTACCAAAATCGAGGAGCTCAGGTGTCCAGCGCTGTACGTACGCTGTCAAGTAATACTCCCCTGTCTAGCGGTTTGGTCAGAAACTTTACTGCTCCTGCCCTTAAAGCTTGCATGCGCATTTTCTCGTCACCCTGCGCCGTGATAAAAATAATGGGAATTCTGTGGTGATCTTTCTTCAGCTCTAATTGGAGTTCCAAACCCGACATTCCC
>Ga0210396_10001111_pt1 | contig 30333 bp, 27 predicted proteins | sample IncBWH17OmetaG_FD_155466 | JGI IMG/M metagenome (GOLD analysis project Ga0210396, IMG submission 155466) | Forest soil microbial communities from Barre Woods Harvard Forest LTER site, Petersham, Massachusetts, United States - Inc-BW-H-17-O ...
ATGTGCTCGTTTGACGGGGGCATGAATCCAGATGTTACCGAACCCAATCGCAAATTCCAACGTCTGCAAATTTCAGCCACAACCCCCGCGTTTCACGCAGACAGTTAGTCCAAATAAATTGGGCAACCTTGATTAACCATCCGTGACCTATCCGATTTTACGACCGGTAACGCCAGAGGATCATCCCCGCCCCCAGATTGCCCTGCATACCAAAAACAGGGCCATCGCAACCGCAACAACCGCGACAAGGATCAGCCAATTCAGCGGCTTGCGAACATGCCGGCGACCGTGCCGGCCCACGGCGCCGAACGCCCGCGCGATCATCAGCGCATCAACCCGGCGGCCAACCGGCTCCTGCGCCGGCATCAGCTCCCGCCAGAAATCCCGGTATTCCTGCCGGGCCCAGAATCGCGTGTAGTTGAGACCCAGATGCATCCGCAACTCGCCGATCATCGTCAGCAGCCGGTGATCGCGGTCATAAATCCGCCGTCGCTTCGGATCGAGCAACACGAATTCCGCCGCTTCGCGCGACGGCGGGTCGGCATCCGCCAGCGCCGCGCGCACTGTCGCTTCCTCGGCATACGGCGCAATCTTCAGGCGTTGATAAAAATCCTTCATCGGGTCTTTACCTGGCCGCCACCTGGGCCGTGAGAAGTTCGTAAGCCTCATGCAGGCGGCGAAAGGCCTCGGACGCCGTCGCCACCGCCGCGGGGCCCAGCGGGGCGAAGCGGTCGGGATGCCGCGTCTTGGCCAGCCGTCGATAGGCTTTGTGAATGACGTCTTTGGACGCGCCTTCGTCCAATCCGAGGACCCGCAACGCCACGATGCGGGTCATCTGCTCGTCGGCGGGCGGATCCTCTTCCGCCCCGCCGCTGATGAACTCCCGGGGCACGGCCGGCTGGCCCGACTCGCGCTGCTTCCACCATTCGATCGAGCTCGGATCCCCCGGCAGCGGAAACGGCCGATGCGCGATCTGCTCGAACACTCTGGCGAATTGCCGCGGCGACAGCCCCAGCAGGTCCGCCAGAAACTGGAGTACGAAGTTCTCGCTGACCGTCAAAACCCCGTCTTGAACGGCCATCGTCACCGCCAACTGCGCCAAGAGCTTCTTTCCTCCGCGATCCAGATTGCTTTTGAGATAGCGGCAGGCCAACTCCAGGTCGCGGGCGGATGGCTCGCGCATCGCCGCCTCGACCGCGGCCAGTTCCGCCGCGTCGTCCACCGCTTCGGAAACTTTGTCGAGCAGCGCCTGCTCCTGCGGCCCGATCCGCCCGTCGCATCCCGCGATCCACGTCAGCACGGCAAGGATCGAAACCGCCTGCTTATTCCGCGTCGCATGAAACACGTCGGCGAAGGTCGAGACGGCCGAGTCTGCTGGCATGGCAGAGATTCTGATGGCAGAGCTGCCCGGCGCGAAGAAGAAATCTGTTGAATCAACGAGCCCGGCGATGTCCTTGAGTGCCGGACTCCCGACTGCTTACAATAAGGTTGATTTGGGTCGTCTCTCCGAGGAGTTGTCATGACCGCGATTCAGGAGCCGAAGATGGGTCGCTTCTCCGTCGACATCGAACTGGCAAACAATGACGATCTCGTTCGCGCGAAGGTTGGGGTGATCTCCACCGACCAGATACGCCGAACGCGAATTCGTGGCGTCATCGACACGGGGGCGACTCGGCTTGTGATCCCCGAATCGGTGGCGAAACAGCTCGGTCTGGAAAGCTCGGCGAACGCGACGGTCCGTTACGCGGATGGCCGCACTGCGGAACGGGCGGTTGCCAAGGGCATCCATCTTGCATACGGCGGCCGCGATAGCGTATTTAATGCGATCGTGGAACCCGCCCGCGAATCCGTTCTCATTGGTGCAATCGTCCTGGAAGACTTGGATTTCGTCGTCGATTGCGCCAACCAAAAGCTCGTACCACGCGATCCGAACCGGATCGTTTCCGAGATTGAGTGAAATTCGCGCGGGTAAGCTTGTCGCGGCACCCATTCTGCTCATGGCTTGAGCCGGCAAATCGTTACAGAATCACCGTTCGCGGAGTAGGTGCCGAGCAGAACGTGGTATTTCCCTCTCGGTAACGGGATTCGGTACACGCCGTACGCCGTGCTGCCGGGTGTATCGCCGGCGAACAGCAGGAAAGCGTCCGGTTCGGAAATCTGGATAACGCTGCCGAGATCCTTCAACGATGCGGTGGACATCGCCGCGGAGGCCTTGGAAATGAACGCGTCGAGATTGATGCTGGTCCACGAATTCAGGCCGTACACTTCGATGAGCCCATCCGACGATTTCCCCCACGAGGTCATCGGCGGGTTCGCAAAGACCAGCGCCGAAGATGCACCAACAGGAATGACGGCGATTGGCGACGTCCCCGTCGCCGCACAGGCACGACCATAATCAGAGCTTGGATTCAGGACGTCCGCAGTCGAGGACGCGCCTTTCCAACTCCCGGCGGCGCATACCGGCAGCAGCATGTGCGGACCCCCGTCTGCCGCGAGATACTGGTATTTGGTCATGCCCGCGGCAGCACCCGACTTTGCCGTTTCCTGCGATTGTTCCAATTGAGCTTTTCGCTGCTCAAGTAGATCGCTCAACGGAGAAGCGACACTCCCCGACGGCAAGCCGTCCTTTAACTCGACCTGCACGCACACCTTCTCCGACTCGATCAGCTTCCGCCCCAAAAGATGCTCACAACTGGCGATCGTCGCCTGCCGCGCCGCTTCCAGCCGCTGCGCTTCCTCGGGCGTTGGCTTGTGTGATTCCGATTTACTACAGCCGGACGCCGCGAAGGAGCAGACGATTATGGTCGCCACAACGTATCGCATCGAAGTGGAGTTATAGGTAATAGACCTGCGACGACAACAGGAGTCACCGGATTGAGCTGCGACCGAGGAGCCCGCGCCATGACGCTCAAGACTACTGCAATCCCATTTTTTCTATGTTTGGCCATTTGTGGGGCCTCCAGCGCCCAACAACCCCGCGGCCCCATCCGCCGCATCCCCCCGACTGGGATTGCCGTGCCCGAGGCGGTTCGCGCCGAGCTTCAGGCTGGCGTCGATGAGCTGGGAAAGCAGATCGCGTCGCTGCGGGAATCATTGGCGAAGAAGCCGGCGATGCTCGAACTGCTGCCCGACGTGCAGATCTTCCACAACGCCGTGCGGTATGCCCTCACTTATGACGAGTTCTTCAAAGCCGACGAAATCGCCAAAGCGCGGGCGATGCTCAAGCAGGGGATGGCGCGTGCCGCGGAGCTGCGCGAAGGAAAAGCCTCATGGACCAAGGCCGCCGGCCTGGTCGTTCGCGGCTACGTCTCCAAAATCGACGGCTCGGTCCAACCCTACGGCCTCGTCGTTCCGCCGTCATTCTCGGAAGACCCCGCGCGTCCCCGGCGGCTGGACATCTGGTATCACGGCCGCGGCGAAACCCTCAGTGAGATCAACTTCCTAAGCGACCGCGAGCGATCGCCCGGCGAGTTCACGCCGGCCGATACGATCGTGCTGCATCCGTACGGCCGGTACTGCAACGCCAATCGCTTCGCCGGCGAAGTGGACACGTTCGAGGCGCTCGACAGCGTGCGCAAGCGTTATGCGATCGACGAGAATCGGATCCTGGTCCGCGGTTTCTCGATGGGCGGGGCGGCGTGCTGGATGTTTGCCACCCACCACGCCGGCCTCTGGGCCGCGGCCAATCCGGGCGCGGGTTTCACCGAAACCGCCGAGTTCCTCCGCATCCGCGACCTGTCCACCATTCCCTGGTATGAGCAGAAGCTGTGGCACCTTTACGACAGCGTCGATTACGCGGTGAACCTGTTCAACTGCCCCACCGTCGCCTACAGCGGCGGCGCCGACGCCCAGAAGCAGGCCGCCGACAAGATGGCCGAGGCCCTCTCTCAGGTCGGCATCGTCCTCACTCACATCATCGGCCCCAACACCGGCCACCGCTATCATCCCCAGGCCAAGCTCGAAGTCGCCCGCAGGATCGATTCGATCGCACAGCATGGCCGCAACCCCGCGCCGTGGCACATCAAGTTCACGACCTGGACGCTCAAGTACAATCAGATGCTCTGGGTCCAGGTCGATGGACTGGAGCATCACTGGGAACGCGCGGAGGTCGAAGCCAAGATCGTGCATCCGCTGGAAGTGGACGTGACGACCAGGAACGTCACCGCCCTCACCCTCAGCTTCGCCCCCGGCTACTGCCCGCTCGATAACAACCACGACCCGCGCGTCACCATCGATCACCAGCAGCTCACCGCGCCCAAGCCGCAATCCGACCGCTCGTGGGAAGCCCACTTCCGAAAGATCGATGGCAATTGGGCCGTCGTCGATTCCGACATCGAGCCCGGCCTGCACAAGCGCCACAACCTTCAAGGCCCCATTGATGATGCCTTCATGGATTCATTCATCATGGTCCGCCCCACCGGCAAGCCGCTGAACGAGACAACCGGCCACTGGGTGCAAACCGAAATGGCCCACGCCATCGAGCACTGGCGCCGCCAATTCCGCGGCGAAGCCCGCCTCAAGGACGACACCGCCATCGACGACGCCGACATCGCATCGAGCAATCTGATCCTCTGGGGCGATCCATCCAGCAACGCCGTGCTGAAAAAGATCGTGGACAGGCTGCCAATTCGCTGGAGCGAGAAATTACTTACGATCGGCACGCGGAGCTTTTCCGATCCGAACGACATTCCGCTGCTGATCTACCCCAATCCATTGAATCTCAAGCGTTACATCGTGCTCAACAGCGGCTTCACCTTCCGCGAAGCCCATTACCTGAGCAATGCCTGGCAAACCCCCATGCTCCCAGACTGGGCGGCATTGGATGCCTCCACTCCCCCAACCCCCACCACGCCCGGCAAGATCCTCGACGCCGGCTTCTTCGACGAAGCATGGCAATTCACGCAACCCGGCCAGCCGTGATTCGGCGCCAGGCGCCAACTAAAGTGGCACGGGTTTGCAACCCGTGCGCCGATGAGGTCGTTCAACCGGCGCCGGTCTTGGTGTGGGAAAACCAAGCCCGCTTGCCGCATCCTTTCCGCCCCGCAAATACGGGTTGTTCGCGCGCCCAGACGTGGCTTTCCCACACCAAAGCCTTTGTGTGTCTTGCGTCCCCCTCGTCCACGGCTTGAAAAGCCGTGCCACGAAAAGAGGTGAATCGGGCATGGTCATTTGGTATCCAACGCAGATCGCGGCAGCCGCGTGCCAGAGCCGCGGTGACGCTGCGCCTTCGGCTCCGCTCTACACGCGGCGTGGGGTCCGGTCGGCGCCGAAACGCTCTCGAATGCGAGCGCTTGCTCCACGAAATTGCAACGGGCGTCTGCTAACCGCGACACACGTTCTTGCGGGATAACACCCCACGCCGCGTGCAGAGCGCAGCGCCACCGCGGCTCTCGTCGCGCGGCAATTCCGGTAGAATGATCCGTGATGCGTCGTCGATTGTTTGCCGTGGCAGTCGCGATTTCGCTGCTGCTGTTTTTGGCAACGGCGGTGATCTGGGTACGAAGCTATTGGTCGGAGGACTTCCTCGAGCGATCGCGATTTGAGCCAAGCCGTCAGACTCGGCGTGATGATCTAATCATGAGCTGGAAGGGGGGCCTCGGGTTATTTGTGACACATGAGACGATCTCACCGACTGAATTCATCTACCCCTTAGACGGCGATTATCTGGTGGCAAAAGGTGATATCACCCTCCCTTGGGCCTACCACCGCCGAAAGTTGAACTCAGGCATGATCCTCGACACGGCACGACACGCGGAATGGTGGCAGGCGATCATCATCTCGTCGGACCGAGATAGCGTTACCCAGAAGACGCCTTCCAAACCGACCATCTCAATTGCCCATCGGTATTCTACCGTGCAACTGAAATTCTGGGCGATTGCGGCGGTCTTCTTGATCCTTCCCGTCCAAAGGGGCGCCAGAGTTCTCACGCGGTCGCCGCGACGCGTCATAAGGACCGCACACAATCGCTGCCCGAGGTGCTCGTACAGCATCACCGGCAACACCAGCGGCGTCTGCCCCGAATGCGGGATGCCGGCTCAGGGCAAGACGGAGGCGCGAGCATGACCCGTCAGCGACGCCGATTTCGCATCGGTTACGCCGTCTGGATGGCATGGACCTGCCTGAACGTGACGGCGATCTGGCTTATCGCCGCACGCGATCAAGGTCCATCGTCCGTCGTGCTTCGCTACGGCCTGGCCGGCTCCATGGTAGGGTGCGCTGCTCTCGGGTTGTTTGGCATCGTCGCCTTCCTCAGAGCGGAATTCGCGGCGGATCAGCGCCTCCATCGATTCTCCCAAGGCAAGTGTCCGCAATGCGCCTACAGCCTGACCGGCAACACCAGCGGCGTCTGCCCCGAGTGCGGCCAACCGATCCTGCGCGCCCTCGATGGAGTTGATACTGTCAGCCGCGCGCCAGAGCCGCGGTGACGCTGCGCCTTCGGCTCCGCGGTTCGACGGAGCTCACCGAAGTCTCTACTCGCGGCGTGGGATCCGGTCGGCGCCGAGACGCTCTCGAGATACGAGCGTCTTCTCCACGAAATATGCAGGGGGCGCCTGCTGACTGCGGCACGCGTTCTTCCGCGATAGCTCCCCACGCCGTGTGCCTGCGGTGAGCTCTTTCGAACCGTAGAGCGAAGCGTCACCGCGGCTCTGGTCGCGCGGGGATTTGGTATTGTCGCGGTCTGCAATTGCGTCAAGACTCCTCCCGTGCTTCGCGGCTTCGCGCTCGCAAGATCATTCGTCCGTGTTCAATCGCGACCACCAGTCAGGATGGTCAGCCAAAATCCGCTCAGCGGCAGCGCGGCCGACGGGCGTGAGGCAGCATCCTGTAAAGAGCGCCCCTGCTGGCAACGCGAGGTTGCCGTGTCCTTCCAGCAAACGCTTCGCAGGCTCGTCTCTCGTCAGCTCAATGAGGGCCGAATACCACTGGGCGAACGACAGGGAAATCGTCGTGGCATCCGTGGAAGGCATCGCTGAATCGCTCGTCCCAGAGGCCCGCCGCAAGCAAGGCATGTCGAAGCACAAGAGACGGTTCAGTGCTGATCGTGGGCCGGGCGGGTGGGCGCCAGGGAGCGGTGGTGGCGTTTGACGGCCAGGTCGATCGCCAGCTCGATGGCGGCGCGCATTGAGCCGGGGTTGGCGCGGTTGCGGCCGACGATGTCGAAGGCGGTCCCGTGATCGGGGCTGGTGCGGACGATCGGCAGGCCGATCGTCAGGTTTACCGCCTGGTCGAAGGCCAGCAGCTTCACGGGAATCAGGCCCTGGTCGTGGTACATGGCGACGACGGCGTCGTACTTGCCGTCGCGGGCGGCCAGGAAAATCGTGTCGGGCGGGTATGGCCCGGTCACGTCGATCCCCTGCTCGCGGGCCATCATGATGGCGGGAGAAATAATCCGCTCTTCCTCGTCGCCGAACTGGCCGTTCTCGCTGGCATGAGGATTCAGTCCGCAGACGGCGATGCGGGGTTTGGGGTTGTCGAACCAATCGACCATCGCCTGCTGGAGCAGTTCGATGGGCTGGAAGACCGCGCCGATGTTGAGCCGGCCCCACAGGCCCATCAGCGGAACGTGAACCGTCGCCAGGACGACTTTCAGCGGGCCGCCGGCGAACATCATGGCATATCGGCGGGAGTTGGTGCGGTGGGCGAACAGCTCGGTGTGGCCGGGATAGTGATACCGGGCGAGTTTCCAGCTTTCCTTGGAAATCGGGGCCGTCACGACGGCATCCACCAGCTTTTTGTTGGCGGCGTCGATGGCGTCGAGGCAGAACCGCATCGACGCTTCGCCGCCCATTTTGCTGGGGGCGCGAATGGCGTTGCCGAGCATCGTGTAGTTGTCGTAGTCGACGACGACGACATCGTGCGGGTAGCTGCGGAGCCGGCCGTTGTACTGGTCACGCCACCAGAAAACGTCGAATTCGGCAAGGTCGGCGGCGTAGTGCAGCATCTCGTTCATGCCGTAGATGATGTACCGCGCCCGGTGCCGCAAAATCGGATCGGCCAGGGCTTTGACGATAACCTCCGCGCCGATGCCGGCGGGGTCGCCCATGGTGATCGCGATCGTTGGCCGATAGTCGTTCACTGCGCCCGTTAGCCTAGTTCAGGTCCGACCCGAAGTAAAAGCGAAAATGCCGCGTTGCAAATCACTGCCAAACGGCAATCGCCTCATGCAAATGGCATCGGATCATGGCGGAGGGCTGGATGAGAAAAAAGCCGCTTGGGAACCGCTTTGAAGTACGCGCCAAACCCTAATTTGGCTTTTTCTTTTTGGTCGCCTTGCCCTTCGTGCCGGCGGGTTTGCGGCGGACCTTGGGCGCAACTTGCTCGAGCCATTCGATCGCCCCGGGCGTTTCCACCCAACCTTCGCGAATGTCGATCGTCACCTGCGTCGCCTCTTGCTCGCTGCCGTGGCTGAAGGCGAGCGGCTCCCGGGCCGCCGCGCGCTTGCGGCCGGTCAGGAGCGGAATGATGTGCGGGTTTTCCTGTTGCGCATCGGCGAGCTTCTGACGGGCCTCGGGCGAATCGCCCGAACGGCGATACGCCAACAATGCCCGGGTAAACAGCCATTCGGGCGAGCGATCGTCGGAAAACCGCGACTGATTGAGCAGATCGTCCAGCTCGTCGAGCATACCCCCGGCAAGAAGCGTCTGGGCGAGCAGATAGCGGACGCTCTGGTTGTCCTTGGGATTGAGACGGAGCAAGTCGCGCAGATGCGACGCCGCCGGCTCGTATTCGCCCAGATTCAGCAGCGTCACCGCCCACATTTGCCGGGCGCGCATGTAGGGGCGGGTCTCGTCGATCAGCCAGAAGTGTCCGACAGCGTTCTGAAACATCTCAGGGCCGAGCTTGCGTTCGGCGGCTTCGGTGGCACGCTGGTACAGTGGCGCCGTTCGCTGGTCATCGCCGGCAAGAAGCGCCAGCAGCATCAGCGCCGGGACCGAATCGGGATCGAGTTCCAGCGCCCGCCGGGCAAGCTGCACCTGCCGCCGGCCGCGTGCATCGCGAGCGGCCTCCGTCAGCGCCTCGGCCTGCTCGATCCGGCCCAATGAAGGGTCGATCCGCACTTCCCGCTCCAACTGTTCCAGCAGGACCGGCATCGACAGCTTGTAAGTGACCGGGCCGTTGAGCGTTTCGACGTGCTTTTCCCATCTGCCGCGGTCGATCTCGTCCTCCGTGGTGGCGGCAAGCGCCCGCAGCAGCCCCTCGGCCCAGACGAGCTGGGAAGGCTCGGGATAATCGGATTTGCCGGCGCGAGTGCGACGCAAAAACAACGCATATCCCTCTTCGTCTGCCACCGGCAGGTCGTGCTGCTCCCAGGCCTCGCCGTCTTCAAATGGGATTTCGTCGATGGTTCCGTACAGAATGTTCCACAGCCCGCCGCGGGGAATCGCGGCCGATTCGATCATCGCCTTGTGGGCCTCGATCGAGGGGACAAACCCAAGTCCGAAAACGTGCCCGCCGTTGCCCAGCACCTGGGCAAACCGCGCGCCCGGCGGACCCTCGGGCTCAACCGCGATCAACTCCTCATCCTGAAGATGGTTCCACAGACGCGCCTGGTAGAACAGCTTCGAGGCATCGGCAAAGGCGATCAGGTGGTCGAGCGTCATCCCCTTGACGTCGAGAAGACCCGGCTGGCGCTTTCCGCCGCCAATGGCGCTGAAGTCCATCATGCCGCTGACGGCGTTGTCGAAGTTGGGCAGCGATTCGCGGACGACGATCTCGATCCCGGAAGGCTCGAGCACTTCCTTGAGTCCCCCCGCGAGCTTGACGTCGCGCAACTGAATTTGCCGCGGCACGCCGCCCATCTGCTCGGCCAGGTTACTCAATGAATCCAGCACGAACGCCACGTAGTCGGTAAGGGGCTGAGTGATCTCAAAATGCAGGACCATTCCCGAGCGTTGCTCCACCCACATGCAGGTTCGCGGCAAATAGCCGCCCCCCGCCTCCGCGACTCCGACGCGCATCCGCACGATGCCCAGCTCGACGACCACGTCCAGAATGGGAATTTCTCTGGCTTCGCTCATGAGCGCGGATCATAACCCAAGCGACTTGACCCGCGAGGGAGAAATTAGCTCTGACGACGTTGCGCCCGACCGGGAGGGCGAGGCTCCTGCCGAGCCGAAACCAACCTCGCCACGAAGCACCGGCTCGGCAGGAGCCTCGCCCTCCCTCTCAGCGCCCGTCCGATCGATCGTGCGGGTGGGCGAACGCGAAACGTACTCACGATCGGGTGAGATAAGTCGTGTAAACCTCGTCGCGAACTTTATAGAACGGCATCAGCGAGGCCTTGTGCGTGAGCTGTGAGCTGCCAGAAATCCCTACTTCCGGATCCATTGCCGCGACCATCACGACCGGGCCGCGCATCACCGCCACGAGATCGGTGTGCTGGTGATCGATCGGCTCCTCCCGCCGATCGAGCGGCAGGTTGATCTCCAGTAAGTCCTGATCCTTCCAGATGCGCCGGATTTGCACGAAACCCCGCGCGTCGGCCTGGGCCGGCTGTTCGTGCCCGTTGACCCGGACGCTCATTGATCTGGCCCATCGCGGCTGGCGCAGGCGAATCGCAAATTCGCCGCCGCCGAACACGGTCAGGCGGCTCGTGCCTTCGTCGGGATACGTCGTCTCCTGCACGAGCCGGATTGATTTCCATCGCACCTCCGACGGAACGTAAAGGTTCACGTAGACGCCGTCGTCATCGTGCAAATAAGCGCTGATCAAATAATCGACGACGACCTGCGGATAGGTTCCGGCGCAGCACGGCCAGGGTTCAGCCCGATATCCCTTGCGGGCCAGCGGACCGTAATCCGAATAGTAAAACGTGTGTCCGTCCGGCCCCATCGGCCTGGCGGCGAGGATGCCGTTATAGAGGATCAGCTCCAGCCCGTCGCCATAGCGGGCCTCGGTGGTAAATCGCATCAGATATCGGGCCAGCTTGAACTGGGCATAGGAGCCGCACGGCGTCTCGAAGTGGTTGCGCGTCGTGAAGAGACTCTTCCCCAGCAGGCCTTTGCCGGGCGGGACGAACTCTTCGTTGGGACCCCATCCGCTGGTGGCGAACCACTGGGTCGATTCGAGCATGTCCCAGGCGTTGGTGATCGTCTGCAAATACTTTTCGTCACTGAGCACTTCATAGGCGCGGGCGGCGGAGGAGAGGGCATTGACGTGGCTGTAGGCGTGCAGGCCGGGCAGCACGTTTTCGCCGCGGGCCAGCGGATCGAAGTAGGGCTTGTCGTGCAGGTACTTTTTGGCCAGCTCCAGATAGCGATCATCCTGCATCGCGGCGTGGGCGAGGAACAGGTTCTCCGGCAGCGTGTAACATTCATCCCAGGTGTAGCGGGGATCCTTGTGCGGGTGGGCCGCCTGTTCCTGACGGGTTTCGGCCTTGGGCGGGAGGAATCTGACGGCCTGATCCGTGGCTCGGGCGAGGACGGACTTGGCGCGGTCGATCCCGGCGAGCCTGTATGCCTCGACCAGACCGAGGACGTGCTTGTCGTAGCAGTAGCCGCGGAACGGGTGATCGTCGTAGAACGACGGCGAGCCGGCGAGGGTCCGATCGAACCCATCGACCAGTTTCGCGACTTTCTCGCGCATCTTCTCGTCGCCGGTCGCGGCAAAAAATCGTGAGAATGCGGAGACCCACTGGCCGAAGCAATGGCCGGGCGCGAAGCCGGTCGGATCGTACCAGCCGCCCATATCGGCCCCGGGGGCAGGCAGGCCGGTGCGCTGACGGTACACCTTCAGGACGCGATCCTCGTCCAGGGCCATGTAATAATTGAGCGTGTGATCGAATTGCGCTTTGAGGGGGCCGCCGGTGAGCTTGACGTCGCCGTAGGGGAATTGGCTCAGCCTCTTCCGGGCGGCGGCCAAAGGTGCTGCACTCGCGAGTTGAGCCGCCGCACCGGCCACTGCCGCCGCCGCAACACAACCCAGGAACTCTCGCCTGCTCGGTTGGGACATGGATCCTCCGCCGTCAAAGCTTCTGCGATGGGCATGTTATCTCAATCGCCCACGATTCTCACGTTCGCAATTTCTCCTGTTGGCGACCTCCCGAATACTTTGCATCGACGCCAAGTTCGCTAAATTGGTCGGATCGAATCACGGACCGATCGAGCCCAGCAAGGAGGCGACCGTCTTGACAACCACGCATGCCATTCAGAAGGCGTGGGAAACGCGATGGGAAACCGGCGACCGGTTTCCCATCTGGCCGGCCTCGGACGAGGTGGGTGAGATCCGAGTGTCATTGCCGCCGGAACTCTGGGACGAATCCTCGGCCCCGCAGATCATCTCAGACGAAACCGGCCAGCCCCTTGAAGCCGAGCCGCTCGATGACGGGCGCACTCTGCTTCTGTCGGGCCGCTCGAGTCCCGAACCGGTCAATCGTGAGGGCCGTCCGGCGTGGCTGGAATACATCGGTCCCCACAAATATCGATTGATCACCCCGCCCTTCGCTCCACAGCCTCAGGCCGCGGGTGAAGGGGATTCGATCGAGTTCGACCCCTCCGATCTCGACCTGCTGCGCCGCCCGAGCTTCCGGACGAGGTGGCCCGATTTCGACCTGGGCCTGCGGGCGGCCCGGCTGGCGACTCATCCCGGTTTCGACCGCCTCATCTCGCTTCCCATGGTCCGCGAGATGGACCTGCTGGAGCACCAGACCCGCACCGCGATGACGGTGCTGCGCCGCCTGCGCGGGCGGGCGATGCTCTGCGACGAGGTCGGACTGGGAAAGACCGTCGAAGCCGGGTTGGTGCTGTCGGAACTATTGATGCGCGGGCTGGTTCGGTCGGTGCTGGTGTTGACGCCGCCCTCGCTGATCGCGCAATGGCAGGGGGAAATGCGCCGGAAGTTCGCCGTCGAGCTGGTGAGCCACGACGATCCGGCCTTCCGCGACGCCGGACCCACTGCCTGGCAGACGCACGAGCGCCTCATCGCCTCGATCCACACCGCCAAACGCGAGCCACACCGCTCGGCCATCCTCCAGCGGTCGTGGGACCTGGTGATCGTCGACGAAGCGCATCACCTTCGCAACCGCTCGACCCTGGCCTGGAAATTCGCCAGCGAGCTGCGCAAGCAGTTCATTCTTCTGCTGACGGCAACACCGGTGCAGAACAATCTCGAGGAGCTGTTCAATCTGGTGACCCTGCTGGAGCCGGGATTGCTGAGTACGCAGCGAAATTTCTCCAGGCGCTTCATCGCCAAAGGAGACAAGCTCACGCCCAGGAACGTCGATGAGCTGCACGGGCTTTTGGCCGAGGTCATGGTGCGCAATCGCCGCAGCACGGTCGGCCTTCAGTTCACCCGGCGATTCGCCCGCACCGAACGGGTGACGCTCTCGGGCGGGGAAAGGGAACTGTACGACGCCGCCGCGGAAATGATCCGCCAGCAACTGCACAGCGAGAAAAAGGCATCCGGCCTCAATCGCATGACGCTGATCCTGCTTCAGATGGCGCTGGGCAGCTCTTCGGCCGCGGCGTCGGGAATGCTCGATAACCTGCTGCAAAAACCGATTCTCCCCGAGACGCAGCGCGACCAGCTCCGGCAGCTTGCCGACCGCGCCGTCGCCCAGGCCCATAGCGCCAAGACCGACCGGCTGCTGGCGCTGCTGGGCGAATTCCCTGACAAGCTGGTCATTTTTACCCAATTCCGCGCCACGCAGGAGATGCTTCGGAGGCGCCTTGCCGACGCGGGCCACGAAACCGCCGTCTTTCACGGCGGACTGTCGCGGCTCGAAAAGGAAGCCGCCATCGATCAGTTCCGCACCTCCGCCGGGCTCCTTCTATGTACCGAGTCCGGCAGCGAGGGCCGAAATCTCCAGTTTGCCCACGGCCTGTGCAATTTCGATCTGCCCTGGAACCCGATGAAGATCGAACAGCGGATCGGACGCCTCAGCCGCATCGGACAGAAACACGACGTGCATGTATTCAACCTCGTCGCTGGCAGCACCGTCGAAGCCGCGGTGCTCCATCTGCTCGAAGCGAAGCTCAACATGTTCGAGCTGGTGATCGGCGAGGTCGACATGATCCTGGGCAACCTCGACGACGAGAAAGAATTCGAGGACATGATCGCCGACGAATGGGCCGGCAGCGCCGGCGCCGACGAATTCGCCGCCCGAATGGAGGTGCTGGGCAACCGGCTGCTCGCCGCCAAGGCGGCTTACTTCCGCCAGCGCGCCCAGGACGAAAAACTGTTCGGCAACCGCTTCGCCCCGGAGGGGTAGCAATGTAGCTCATGTCCCACGGTCGCCCTCGACTATGTTCTTTTGTGGCACAGTCGCCCTCGACTGTGTTCGACCGAAGGTCGAAGATCGATCGGCAAAATGCTTTCCGCCTTCGGCGGAACACGACTCGACTGAGCTCGTCGAAGTCAGCCGAGGGCGACTGTGCCACAAGAACCGGGAAAGACATGAACCGTTTCGATTCTAATCTCGCCATCTCCCCTCTCGAGCAGTTCGTCCGCGACTACGTCGATGCCCGCGAGGGCGCCTGGGACGAGATCGAGCCGCAGGTCTACGACGTGCTGCTGGATTCGCAGATGCTCCAGGTCGCATTCGATCCCGAGGCGCTGCCCGAGCACCCACGGGCGCAGCTTGCGAGCCTGGGCGCGCCGATGATCGACCGGTTCCTGGGCGACGCCCAATCGCGCTGGAACGCCGCCCGGCTCTATCGCACGCGATTGAATCTCCACCCTCACGACCTGGAATCCCGGCTGCGCCGCGCCCTGATGCTGCCGCAAGACCTGACGGTGCAGATCGAAAGCTCGCGTCCCTTGAATTTCCCGCAGGCGGTCTTCTGGTTCAAAACAAGTTTCGTCGGCGATCAGAAAGAGGAGGAAATCCTGCCGCTCGGGATCGACCTGCATCACCTGCGGCCGGTGCGGCATCTGGAGGAACTGCTTCAGAGCGATCGCCTGAGCGACGTGCCGGAATCGCTTTTGCCCGAGGCGCACAATGGCGGGCTTGTTGCCGGCTACCGGGTCGCCTGCCGGCACGTGGCGCCGACGGCGGGGGCGCTGGCCAACGCCCGCCGCCGCGACTGGACCACCCGCGTGGAAAAGCAGATCGCCCGCATGACCGACTACTACGCGCAGCTCCGCCAGGAGGCCCGCGAGCAGGCCGCCCGCGACGACAACGCCTCCGCCCGCGCCGTCTCCCGCATCGAATCGATCGACCGCGAGGAAGCGCTGCGCACCAGCGAGTTGCGCCAGAAATCCGCCGTCCGAACCCAAGTGAGGCTGCTGAGCCTGTTGCTGATCGAGCAGCCCAAGCTCCTGATCGAAGCCCATCTGGTCGACAAGAACGGATCGCGCGGTCACTTCCAGATGGTCTGGGACTCGCTTTCCGAATCGATGGAGCCGATCGATTGTCCGCGCTGCGGCCAGCCGACCTTCGCCCTCGATATGGAGAACCCACGCGGGCCGCGCATACAGACACCTCCAGTTCTCTGCGGAAAGTGCGCCAATTCTTCACGCGGCAGGGGCCCCAAGCGATCCTAGAATCGCCGTGTAATGTGAGATCCCCAATCGCGGCGCCGGTCGCTTCCGACTGGATCGCTCGCCTGCCCATCTCTGTTTTCGTATCATGAAAATCAGGATAGAATCCCGATGAATGATTCGGACGTTCCGCTGCCGCGACACGGAGAGATTGGCCGGCGATCAGAACGTCGGACGTTTTCGAAGATTCGAGCGTGTCGCACGACGAAAACTGGAGTTGCTGGCCAGCGCGTCGCGGCTTGAGGACCTTCGTGCCATTCCGGGCAACCGCTTGGAGGCGTTGAAGGGGAATCGGATCGGCCAGTACAGCGTCCGCGTTAATGATCAATGGCGAATTTGCTTTCGTTGGGCAGATGGCGATGCGTTCGACGTGGAGATCGTCGATTACCACTGAGCAATTGACGACGTGAACTGTCAGGAGCACGAAAATGAGCAAGCAATTGGACCCCATCCCGCCGGGTGAAATCCTCCTCGAGGAATTCCTGAAGCCCACCGGCTTGAGCCAGAACGAGCTGGCCCGCGCGATCGACGTGCCGCCAGGGCGCATCAACGACATCGTCCGCGGCAAGCGCGGCATCACGCGAGACACGGCGGCCCGTCTGGCCGTCTACTTTCGCACGTCGGCCGATCTGTGGATCAACCTGCAAGCACGATACGACGCCAAGGTCGCAACGCGGGAGATCATCCCGGTCATCCGAAAACGCATCCGCCCCGCCGCCGACGCCGCGGCGTAACGTGGACGGGTTCGGAGTCGATCAGGAAATCGCCGATTGCCGTGAAACAGGATTCCGGACGCATGGTAAAATGTGATGCGAGATCATGTCCGAATTCATGTACCGCCAACGTTTCTCTCCCCGTCGATTCGTCGTCACAGGCGCCAGCGCACTGATCGCGTTGATCTTGGGGATCGCAACCGTTTTGGCGGGCGACTCCCCTTCTTTGCCGGCCACCGGCCAGGCAGTCCATCCGAATGCGTGGTCGTTTGCGCCGATTGGCGACCCCGTTCCGCCCACGCCGAAACAAGGCAGTTGGATCTCCGATCCGATCGACTCGTTCATGCTTGCGACACTCGAGAAGCACGGCCTGTCGCCGGCGCCGCAAGCTTCGCGGTTGACGTTGCTGCGGCGGGCGTATTTCGACCTGATCGGGCTTCCGCCGCCGCCGGAGGAAATCCAACCGTTCACGAAGGACGATGGCGCTGACGCTTACGAACGCCTGATCGACAGGCTCCTGGACTCCCCGCAATACGGCGAGCGGTGGGCCAAGCACTGGCTCGACGCCGTGCGTTATGCCGACACGAGTGGCTTCGAGAAGGATCATCTCTATCCGAATGCGTGGAAGTATCGGGATTACGTCATCCGTTCGTTGAATGCGGACAAGCCGTACGACCGGTTCGTGCAGGAGCAGATTGCCGGTGATGAATTGTGGCCGGACGACAAGGATGCGGTGACAGCAACCGCACTGTATTGCGTCGGCCCCGCGGTCGATGAAGCGGCGATGAAGTCCACCGAGCTCGAACACGAATGGCGCGTCGACTGCGTCGACACGACCGGCGCGGCCCTGCTGGGCCTCACCCTCGGCTGCGCCCGCTGCCACGATCACAAGTATGATCCGCTCACGCAAAAAGACTATTACTCACTTCACGCAATCTTCGGTGATACCGATCGCCCCTACCCCGGCCCGATCCGGCTGCTGCGCATCAAGGCGCTCAACGGCTGGCTCTCGGACGCCCCGGTCCCCAAGCAATACCTGAACGATCCGCGCTGCACCATCGAGACGGAGGACAAGACCGGATTCCATTTGTTCCATCGCGAGCAGCCGTTTGAAATGCACGTGCTGCACCGCGGGCAGTTCAGCACGCCGGGCAACGTCGTTGGCCCGGCCGTGCCGGCGATCTTCGAGACGCCCCAGATCAAGAAGGACTTCGATGAGGCCCCGCTGGACGGCCGCCGGGCGGCGCTGGCGAAGTGGATCACGTCGCCGGACAACCCGCTGGCCGCCCGAGTCATCGTCAACCGCGTCTGGGCCTGGCACTTCGGCGAAGGGATCGTCCGTACCCCAAACGATTTCGGCAACCAGGGCGAGCCGCCGACTCATCCCGAGCTGCTCGACTGGCTCGCCCGTGACTTCATGAAACACGGCTGGAGCCTCAAGCACCTGCACAAGCGGATCATGCTCTCCAGCACCTACCGGATGCAGAGCATCCCCAACCCGCGAGCCGCCAGGCTCGATCCCGAGAACCGGCTGCTCTCGCACTTCCCCCGCCAGCGTCTGGACGGGGAATCGATCCGCGACGCGATCCTCTCCGCCGCCGGCACATTGAACCCCAGGCAATTCGGCCCGGCGGTGGCGCCGCCGCTGGGAAGCCAGGAATTGGCCGGGCTGTTCGACGCCAAACAGAAGTGGCCGATCACCAAAGATTCCTCCCAGCACACGCGCCGGAGCGTCTACCTGCTGGTCCGCCGGACTTTCATCCTTCCCATGTTCGCCACGTTCGACGCGCCGGACGTCATGGTCAGTTGCCCGAGGCGCTTCCAGACGACCGTCCCCACCCAGGCGCTGACGCTGTTCAACAGCCCCTTCGTCCGCGAGCAGTCGCAGGCAATGGCCAAGCGCCTCATGACCAACTGCGGTGATGACGACGGGAAAATCATCGAGCAAGCGTGGCTGCTGTGCTTTGGTCGGCAGGTGACTCAGGAAGAGTCGGAGAAATCCGATCGATTCGTCAGGGATGAGACGGCAACGCTGAACGATCGCGAGGCGGCGATTTCCGAATTATGCCTGGCGCTCTTCAATGCCAATGAGTTTGTCTATATGGATTGAGCCGCACGTGGCACGGGCTTCCAGCCCGTGCAAAAAAGGCGCCAACACGGGCTGGAAGCCCGTGCCACGAGAAGCGCACCTGGAGACGGATTGATGTCCCGCTGCAAATTCCATCCCGATCAACCGGCGCGATTCCTTTCGCGGCGCGAGATGCTCCTGAAGGCCGGGTTCGGCTTCGGCGCCTGGGCGCTGCTGGACCTGCTGACCCGCGACGGCCTGGCCGAGAAGGCATTGCCCTCCGCTCCAGCGGGAGCTGCGTCCAATCCCCTCGCCGCCAAGCCCTCGCATTCCCCGCCGCGGGCAAAGCACGTGATTTTCCTGTTCATGCAGGGCGGCCCGTCACAGGTGGACACCTTCGACCCCAAGCCGATGCTGAACAAGCTGCACGGCCAGCCGCTGCCGGCAAGCCTCATCAAGGGGTTGACGCTTCAGTTCACGCACATGGACGCGCGGGTGCTGCGGTCGCCTCAAACATTCAGCCGGTGCGGACAGTCGGGCATGGAGATCGCGGATACTTACCCGAATCTCCAGCAGTGCGCCGACGATCTGGCGATCCTCCGCTCCTGCTACCACGAATCGTTCAACCACGCTCCGGCGCAGTATCTTACGAATACCGGCTCCGCGCGAATGGGCCGGCCATCGCTCGGATCGTGGGTGACGTATGGGCTCGGAAGCGAATCGGAAAACCTGCCGGCGTTCGTCGTCATGCAGACGACCGGCGACGTCAAAGGCGGCCCGCCGGTCTACGGCCGCGGATTTTTGCCGGGGACGTATCAGCCGACCATCCTGCGAAACACGGGTTCACCCGTCCTCTATCTCGACCCGCCTGATCGTCAGGACCTGGCCGACCAGCGCCGCATCCTCGACATGTCGCAGTGGCTCAACCAGCAGCACATGCTCGCCCGCGGCGAAGACGTCGACGACCTTTCGTCGCGAATCTCCTCTTACGAACTGGCATTTCGCATGCAAAGTGCGGTTCCCGATGCCGTCGACCTGAGTCAGGAATCGGCAGCGACGCGCGAGATGTATGGCCTGAACGACACGATGTCCGCCAAGTTCGGCGCCGACTGCCTGATCGCCCGTCGTCTGGTCGAACGCGGCGTGCGCTTCGTCCAGATCTTCACCGGAAGCGGCGGCATGGGCGACGACTGGGACGGCGCCCACGCCGAGAACGACAAGGTGCATCGCGCCATGGCCCATCGCACCGACAAGCCGATCGCCGGGCTGCTTCAGGACCTCAAGCATCGCGGCTTGCTGGACGAGACGCTGGTGATCTGGGGCGGCGAGTTCGGGCGCACGCCTCTGGCCGACGGCCGGTATCCCGACAAGCCCGCCGGCCGCGATCACAACCCCTACGGCTTCACCACCTGGCTCGCCGGGGGCGGAGTCAAGGGCGGCCAGATCTACGGCGCCACCGACGAAGTCGGCTTCCGCGCCGTCGAAAACCCGGTCCATATCAACGACCTCCACGCCACCATCCTGCGCCTCCTGGGCCTCGATCACCGCAAGCTCACCTTCCTCTTCGAGGGCCGCCAGATGCGCCTCACCGACGTAGGCGGGGATCACGACATCGCCGCCAGACTCGTCGGGTGAAGTCCCGAATGTCCCGCGTCTCGAAGGTGCCACGGCCCAATTTCGTGAAATCGCGCGTCGCAACCCACGATTTACGAGCACGTTGCGCCAGATGCCGCACATGCCCCAAAAATGTCTCACTTGTCACACCCCAAAAAGTGCGACATTCTGCGACATTCGCGACATTTGGAGCACCCCTTTTTTGGGCAATTATATATTTGACTAATCCGGCCCCGATCCGGTCTAATGCGGGGCATGGCCAACAAACTGCGGAATCTGAGATTCACTTCTGCGGCGCGGATTGAGAAATCCTATCGTGACCTTCCCGCCCTCCTCAAGGTGGGTGACGTTCGTGAAATCGCGTCTGCCTTCGTCGGGAACATGGATCGAATCTTGGCGATGGTCGAATTTGCGCCACTCGCGTTGGGACTGGCACTTGAGCATACCCATGATGTTCAAGTCGAAGACGCCCGGCGCGATTCGCCCCAACGCGCCTTCCTCGCACCTGCCTTTTTCGGTCCACCGGGGATCGGTGGACATTTTCATCGCGAGCCAAAGCTATCAGCGCGATGGAGTCAAAGCCCGCTGCCCGATGACCTTCGCAATGAGGCCATCGAACGTGGGCATCGTAGCCTTGCGGATTGGATGAAGTTTCACCCGAAGGACGTTGCCGCTGGCATAGAGGCAGTTCTGTCGGCGCAGATCATCGGGGCATGGAGCGCATTTGAAACGCTGGCCGGTGATCTTTGGGAAACAATCATCCTCAATGAACCGAAGACTTTTGCCGCGCTGAAGCAGAAATCGCACGGCATCGCGAAGGCCAAGACTCCGCTGTCGAAATCTGACGAGGTGGACATCCTTCGCGATGAGGTGAGTTTCAATAGCCCGTGGGGAACTCGCGCCGCATACAAAAAGCTTGGCAACGCAGGTGCGATCCTTCGCGGGTTGTCGTCTAAACGAATCGACGCTCTCAATATCATTCGGAACGTGATCGCGCACCATGCGGGCAAAATCGACAAGCGGTATTTTGATCGTGCCGCGTCCGTTCGTTTCGCGCCAAAACTGAAGCGCGGGCGAAAGTTTCCTTTGACCGGGGAAGTCTGCTCAACGCGAATCAATGCCGTCATCGCGCGTGCGCTGTCTCTGGTGCATCAAGTTGACAAGCGACTGGGCCGGTGAACAATTGCTGCGCGACATGGCTCAGAAACGCCTCTTGCCGCCCTTGGAAACTCCCTGTGCAGACTGTAACGGAAAAGGATGGTACTGGCCGGAGGATCGCGACAAAGCTCGTCGCTGCGAAGCTTGCGCGGGTGCGGGATATGTTCCCACCGGCGATGGCAAACGGATTCTTGATTTGATGCGTCATTCCATCCGTGCGATGGTTGCCGAAATTCCGCCCGCCGACTAGCGCTTCTTGCCCTTTTTCTTCGCCGCACGCTCGCTCGCGATGGCGTCGTCCACTTCCTTCTTTGAAACGTGCGCGAGTCCGCGAATTGCCTTGGCAAATTCCGGCATGCCGGAAAAGTCCGGCGGTTGGAGGGCAGAAGATTTCATCGTGGGCGTTTTGCTTCGCATGGAAGCGATTATAACGCGCGTTTGCAATACTCTAGCCTTGTCGCGATAGTATTCGGAAGGGCGGAAGGATTTCCACAATGAAACTGGCGATCGGCCTCGCGATCCTGGGCGGCGCGATTGTGATTCTCTGCGCGCGATCCAACGCGCAAATCTCGACCGAAGAAGCCCAGCGCCGACTTGCCGAACGGCAAGCGGAACGCGCCGCCCACCCGCCCGCGACCCGTCCCGCTCCAATCGCTGCGACGCAGCATATGGTCGCAACGCGGCCAGCAGTTGCATTGCCAGCAGTCGCGCATTCGGTGGACGGTTTACCCTTCCCGCCAGTGACGTGCGATCGGGCAAAGGCTGTCGGCCCCGCCTCTCATGGAAAGCTCAGCGACATCGCCGAATTACTTCTGGTCCCGCCCGCGCTCAGTGGCGTCAAGCTCTACGGCGTCGATGCCAGCGCCGACCTTCTGCGCCGACGGCATGGCGAGTTGTCATTCCCGCAAAAGTGCCAGTGGTTCGCGATCGACTTGGGCAAGGCCGACTTGGCGGGTATCGCAGTCGATCAAGGCGTCATCACGGGAATCGTCCTGATGTACCGCGACCAACACACGGCACAGCAGACCGTGTTCCTGAGCTACGGCCAGCGCCCGACTTCAAGCTCATCGCACGTCGGCCCCTGGAGCGTCAGCCTGATCCTGCCGGGGCAGCATTTCCCCGGCCGTTGGCCCGCATATGTTGCCGTCGATGTTTCGGCCCAAATCGACCCGAAGCAGGCCGCGATTGCAAACCATGAGTTGTCGATCGGCATGACGCTGGACGAGGCCAAAGAGGTGTTGCGCGACCGCTGGACGGGACGGCCCTATGTCGCCGCGAAAGACGGGGACGAAATCACCTGGCGCTGGCCGCATGAGGGGGGCAGCTTCATCGATGCAACTTTTGTGGATGGGAAACTCGTCCGCTTCCGGCGGTATTGACGTGGGATCAATCAGCATCACGGAATACTTTCATCGCGGCGAGCCAAGAAAGTTCACTCTCGTTGCGGAGATTCTGCGCGGCCGATTCGATTCTCTTGAGCCTCTCCGATCCAATCTCAAGAACCACCGGATTAGGTTCGCCATCCGTATCTTTCAGGAGTTCGGCGGCCGCAACGACCGCCCTTGCGGCGTGTCGCCTCAGGACGTCAAGTTCTGTATACGAGTTTGTCCCGTTCATTCGAGGCACCATTTTGGTCGCCCAGCGAAGCGAGTGTAGCACCAAGCCGCGTTCAGACCAATTTCACTTCTGAGCACCCGCATCAATAGCGCCAGCTCCTGAGAATCGACGCTGGCCGCATCGCTGCCCGATATGCCTTTGTGACCGTGCGCCCGGAGTTGGATCAGAAGTTCGTCGCCTTCAACGAGTTCGTCCGTGAACCTGCTGGAATCCCAATCAATGACCGTGATGTTCTTTCCGTCGAAAAAGACGTTCCAAGGACGAAGATCGCCGTGAACCAGCGCGTTTCTTTGGCAGGCGGATACGAATTCACTTAGCTGCCTCTCGACACTATCGAGGTCGGGCACAATCTCGAAATCCCAGAGCAACTTTCCGATGGCCTTCTCAAACACCGCAACGTCTTCGACAAGATCGACAATGCGGGCCATGTGAGGAATCGAATCCTGGACTTCGTAGAGCCTGCGATACCGTCCCTTGTGCTTGAATGCGAAGTATTCAGAATTCCCACGCCGCGCGAGGCAAAGAAGTCCCTTCGGACCGCCGCGATATTTTTCCCGTTCCTCGTAAACCGCCGTGTACCCGTGGGATTCTAAGATACTCTTGCGGTGGCCCATGAACGCTCTCCAGCAATGGCTTGTTACATTAGTTTGGCAGACCGCCGTTTTCGACTTCGCCGCTTGATGGGAGATTCTCCGGGGTCGTCTGGCCGATCAGTTGCTTGTATGTGATGCGCTTGCCAATGGCACCCGGCAGGACCGTCGTGAACCGCTGGCCATCGTTCAAATCACGTTCGTTGAACCGGAAGGCTTCTTCATCGACGTACCGGCCCAGGTGCGGCTCATCGACGCTGACGTAGGTGCCGTTGATCGCCCGCTTGAGAAGCGACCAGAAGTTTTCCATGCCGTTCGTGTGAACGCGATCCCGAACGTAGCACTCCGCGTGGTCAATGACTTCGTGCAGATAATCCGGGCTCAGGCCGTCATAGGACTTGAGGGCGTCCGTATAGACGTGTGACCCCGCCTCAACGGTTTCACGGATGATCGGTGCGAGCGTCTTTCGCTTCACGTTGCCGACGACCTTCGCCGTGACCTTGCTGGTTGAATCATCCGTGCCGCGCTCAAGAATTCCATGGACAACGGCCTTGCCAGCGCCGCCGGTCCCGTGAATCTTTTCCTGTCTGCGGCTCTTGTGCATGTTGCGGGATTTTCCGCCCACGAACGTTTCGTCACTCTCGCACTCGCCAGTGAACTTCACGAAGCTTCCGACGTGCATCGCGTGGCGGACCCGGTGAAGCATGAACCATGCCGACTTTTGTGTGACGCCCAGCGCCCGCGCCAGTTCGCAAGAGCTAATGCCGTTCTTGGCATTGGTGATGCACCAGACCGCGACGAACCATTTGTCCAGACCGAGCGGACTTTCCTCGAAGATCGTGCCGACTTTGGCGCTGAACTGGCGGCGCGGATGCTTTTCGTAGCACTGCCAGCGCCGTTGATTCTTGAGATAGCCAACGTTCATCGACCCGCAGTGCGGGCAGCAGACCCCGTTCGGCCAACGCATTTTCGCGAAGTAATCGGTGGCAAAGTCGGCGTCTGAAAAGTACCGGACCGCTTCAATCAACGTCATCGGATATGTGTTTCCCGCGTTCATGTCAGAATCTTAGCGGGGAGCGTCCGATTAGTCAAGTATATAATTACCCTTTTTTGGCCCCACCGACTCGGCTCACCTTGTCTCCCTGTCTCCCTCTCCCCGTCACCGCAAGCTCACTTTCCTCTTCGAAGGCCGCGAGATGCGTCTGACCGACGTAGGCGGCGATCACGACATCGCCGCCAAGCTCGTCGGCTAAGGCCCCCCACCCCATTCGCGAGCCCGTGCCCCGGACACAAATCCACGAGAAGCCGCCTATTGCGCCTCGAAGCGCCTCGCCGCGTCGGTCCGCAGTGCTTTCGCCGGGGAACATTTGGGGACATTTGCCATGATGCCGAGATTTCATCCGTCCGCCGGCCACGCCTGCCCCTGGCGATACAGGTTTGGATCTTCGGTGTGTTGTTTCCAGATTCTCTGTAGCGTGTCGTGCAAGGGTCGCAACTCTGCCGCCACTTTCCGGCTCGTATCGGCGTCGATCAGCCGGCGGGACTCCAGGAAGCGGAGCCAGGCGGGAATCGCCTGAAACAGGGCCGCCGCGGGGTGGTGCCGCTGACTCAGCATGCCCAACATACCACTGAGGTAAACATCGAGCGTGATCCGCTCTGGGCAAAGAGGATGGGCCGGCCGAGGGGGTTTGGGCAGTTTCCGCTTGGAGCCTATTGCCTGCGCGAGCATGCTCAGGCGCGGATCGAGCTCACCCTCGTTTCGTCGCAGGAAATAACGATACAGCTCCTGACTTACCAGTTTCCCCCGTGGGAATGGCGCGCCTTGCTCGCGGCGCAGGTAGCCGACGAATTCGCAGATCAGCCGATGAAGATTCATCGCCCCCGCGCCCTGGGCTTGGCTTTGGTCATGCTCGGCATCCCCATCTTTACGGCGCTGTTTCCGCGGCGGCTTCAATGCGAAGTCGTCAGCTTGCCACCGGCGCCCGGACTTTCCCGTCAGGTCGTCGATGAATTCGCGAAGATATCCCTCGCGCAGCTCCTCGACATAAAAACCGACGCGGTCGAGCAGGACCGCATCAGCCGGATCGGGAGAGGCGGTGTTTTCGAGGTAAGAAAAGACCTCGTGATCGGCTCCCCTCTCGGCAAATTCCGACACGCCCCAGGGAACGACGTTGTCCGAAGATTTCACCAGCGGCCAGGCGACTCGCAGGGCTTCGACGAGGACGTCCAACTGGCCGTGATATCCCAGGGCGTCCGCGGCGCGGTTGAAGGTATCGATGTCGCGTCCGGCGTTCCGGGCCAGTTCCCGCGCCAGGGAGGGAACAACCTCCTGTCGATTTTCCGCCAGGGCGTCCAGCAAGCACCAGGACAGATAGAAGTGAGCCCCTTGCGCGAAGACCTCGGGCCGGCGCTCGCGGAGCGCGCCGACGCAGTCCCCGAATCGTGTGCGGCTGCCGCTCTTCTCGGCGTCGGCGTGAAGAAGGCCGAGCATCTCAAAGGCCATGTCGTCGTCCATCACCTCGGCGTCTTCCAACGTCTCGAGGAACACCGCGATCCGGCCATCGCCCTCCTGGGCCTTAAACTCCTGCCAGCGGCCCTCTGCTCTCTGTGCAATTGGATCCGGCGGCACAGGAGCGGCTGGAGCTTCGTCTACGGGCACGGATGGGCCCGGCGGAATCACCGCCTGCCTCGACGATTCCTCCTGATCCTTGGCCAGACAACACTTCTTGTACTTCTTTCCGCTGCCGCAGTGACAGGGATCATTGCGTCCCGTTTTCATGTCGGTTAAGTCCTGAGTCCTGAAGCCTCGTGTCAGGCCGGATAATACGCGGGAGCGGGGCCTTGATGAAACCGCGGGTCGCCGAAAGCGTGTGCGGGCGGAGCACGTCGTCCATCAGATCGCCCGTTCATCACTTGGCCAGATCCCCCGTTCATCACTTGGCCTCGCCCGCGCGATGCGATAACCTGCGATGCGATAATCTCCTGCCGCCCGATCAGGCAACAGACGATACTCAGGTGTGATGATGTAACCTAGTCGCGCGACGCGCGCATCCGCTTGTGGGGTTGAGCCATGCCCGTCAAAAAGCTCAGACGGTCCGGTCCATCGCCGGCAGCGCAAGCGCTGCTCAATCGCCTCGTCGATGAATGGCAACACCCTGATCCGAACGCGACGCAGCCGATCATCGTTGAGGAAAACGGCGGACAAGGCCAACCGACCCATATATACGTGATATGGGACGATTGGGCGCCCCTGGGGTCTATCGAGCGATCCGAAGTGATTATGAGCGCGTACGAGGAAGTGCGCGGGCGGGCCGGCGCGATCAACGTAACGGTTGCGATGGGCCTGACGCCCGCCGAGGCCGACCGCCTTGGAATCCGCTACCCGTAACCGAGTCACGCCGTCAAATCGAGCGGTTTCCTTCGCACCTACACCGTTTGCTTGTTTCCCGCGAGTTGGAACTTGGTGGTTGCCGGCACACGGCCGAACAGCTACGATACGCGCGCGATCATAAGGAATCGCCGTTTACCGGCGTTCTTTGAGGGGTTTTCTAAATGCTTCCTGACACTTCACCAGATTCGTGGCAACTCCGCGGCAGCGGCGTCTGGACTGGGATGGCGTCGAGCGTCAGCTATCAGTTTTCGATTGTTGACACCTCGGAGATGGTTCCGCTGCATCAACGCATTGGAACCACGCCAACCGGGATCTTCGTGGTCATTAAGGCTGCAATCGGCGCGGAATACGGATGCGAGGCGCTCAATTGGATCGAATACACCGGCGCCTACTTGAATGGTGCCCCTTACACGCCGCCGGGAGGTTGGCCGTGGGTCGGAATCAACGTGGGTGGCAGGGATGATGGTTGCCCGTATTCTGAGACTGAGGAATCGCAAAAGCGGACCATCGAGGGGCGTGGCATGGGCTGGCGCGGGGCGGTCAGGAACCTCTATGATCCGCAGGGCTTCGACGGCGTTTTTCTGAATTGGCCGGCCAGCGGGTCGCCGAATTGGAAACATGAATCCATCGTGGTTCTGGTCGGTCGTTGGGACGGGGTTGACCATGTGGCCGGTGCCCTCAGATACATGTTCTCGACCGATGAAGCGGGGAATCTGGACGAATATGGCGCGAAACCGGCGAGCCAGGCCGATTTGGAAGTCTGGAGGCAGGCGCTCGTGGCGGGCTATCCGCAATACGCCAGAAATAATCTGTAACGGAAATCAGGGGACCAGCGCCCGCAGCAGCGTGCCGCTCAGCGATCCCTTCATTATTTCATCACACTAAGCAACGTGTACCGTTTCCTCTTTCTCCCGCCTTCGCTTTCCCGGTCGCCATGTTCGGGTGCAGCGGACTGGACGGTTGTTCTCAGCGAATCTATCTTGACTGGATCGTGGCCATTTCGCCGCCTTTGCTCGCCGAAGCGGAACTGCTCCGAACAGAGTTCGGCGAAGCCCTGCCCGAAAGGGCCGCGAACATATTTCAGCGAATCATACGGGACCCGCGGGCTGGGAGCGCAAATGCGCGCGAGCGTGAATGTACGGAGATGCTCGCATCTGTCCTAATCAACGCGCCAATCATTCGAGAGCGGGTCTTTCGTTGGATGGCGATAGCCAGCAACACCGACCCGAAACTGATCGCAACCCTTGATCTTGAATTGAGAACGGAGCAACCAATCGGCTCCAAACGCGACGACCTGCGGATTGAGGGCTGGCAGATTTTGGAGGAAAAAAGCCGGCGTCGATTGCTCTGGACTGTTGAGGTCAAGGTCGGCGCGTCGTTTCACTATAGTTCCGATGACCGGGTCGACGACGCAAGCGATCCTGAAGAGAAGGTTGACGAGGAACTGGTCAACCAGCTGGTGAACTACGACGCGTGGCTTCGTGATCAGACAGCAGACAATCGCCGTGGTTTTGTGCTGTCGGTTCGTTACCTCCACGACCAGCTACCGAAATTGTTGGAACCGTGGACCTGCCTGACCTGGACTGGTCTCGGAACGCAGCTTGAGTCAACCATAAATGATGATTGCCTGCCACCCGATCAACTCCTACTTGCGAAGCATTTACTCGGTTTCATCAAAGCTAATCTCTGGCGGAGTTCCGAAATGTTGGATAGCAAGCTGGATTTCAACGATATCGCTTTGATCAGAGCCTTCTCCGTGCTGGGACGTGAGTGCGAACTGAAAATCAATCGACTTGTCGGAACGCTCGAGCCGGTGATTGCAAAATCCGGTATCGGCTACGGCGACGTCAAGCTTCGCCCCAATCTCTACGGTCAGGGCTCCTGCTGCTGGATCGAACGCCGGCTTTTATCAACAGAAGAGGATGCGCCGTACTTTGGGTCCAGCATTGGATGCGACCAGGAATTTGGCGATTACGCCTCTGTCGACATCTGGTTCAGTCCAAAGCATCCGCGTCGGCAAGAGCTCATGGACGCGATTTCAGAAAAACTTCCTCTGCTCACAAAGCGCGATCCTCGCTGGACTCTTGGCTCGCCGGTTGCGGCTGATTGGACGGCGCTTTATCTGTGGCGCCCTTTGACTGATTTTCTGTCGGAACCCGAGCAAGAAAAAGCGCTGGCTTCCTTCGTGTCGTCGGCGACGGAGGACCTAAAAGCGATCGACGTCCAAAAGCTCGTCTCCGACGTCGTAGGCGTCAAGAGAAAGCCCATTTCGTCGGCCTAATGTCGTGTCACTTTTGCAGCGTCTGGGAGCGGGTAGATCGCGGAATGAGCAAGCGAAAAAAGAATCCTAGCGGCGAACCGAGGGACCGCGGGGAAGAGCAGGAGATTGATGAGCTTGCACAACGCGTATTCGCCGCGTGCTTGCCGCCAGCGTGGTACCGGCGTCCGCAAACTCCCGATTTACGTGTGGACTACCTCGTCGAGCCGGTTCACGCTGGTCGCGCCACTGGGCTTCAGATTGGCGTGCAGCTCAAGGGAGCAAAGAACCCGAAAATTAAGGCACAAATCTCGAAGCGGATGGAGACGGCGCACCTGGCTTATTACCTCAAGCGAGATGATCCCATTTTTCTCATCCTTGCAGACGTAACCCGGTCACGAGCCTATTACCTGTTCCTTCAAAAATACACGCTCGAAGACTTGGCTCGTACCGGGTGGCAGAAGCAGCGCACAATCACCGTTCACGTTCCCATCACCAACGACCTAAGCAAGATCGAGGAGTTTGAGAAAGCAGCGATCGAGGCGCGGAAGTATATGAATGGCGCCCGCCCTGGAGGGATATCGCCTGCGATCGCAGCAGAAAAGCAACGGTTAGAGAACATCGACCCGAGAATCGAAGTCGCAATCGAAGCAACCACCGACGGCATTGGATACCGTCTCAATGCGAGAGAGCCGTTCGAATTCAATATGGTTCTGAATTCCGACCCCGAGAAGGCGAATGAGCAAATGCGCGACCTTCTTGAGAGAGGGCTTCCGATCGCGTTGGAGCCAACGGAAATCGAATTTGAAGGCGCACCGCTCCTCAAGCACGTCGTCGAAGAGGCGGCACGCGGAAAAACCGGGCCGATCAAATTGCACGCAAGCCGTTCGTTTGATGCCAAGCTGAATCTCCGAGCAATAGCCTCCGACGATTCGCTTAGGGCGCAGATTGATATGGATGCCAGGGGTGAGGGCGGCAGCGCCGAGATCCGAGTCCATGCCGGATTGCCAAATATGCCGATGGAGATCGACTTCACGTGGCACATCGTGGATGGCGTCCTCAGATCAGCATCGACATTTCAGTACCGTTTTCTATTGACACGATGGCGCGGCAAACCGATTCGGCGGCTGCCTTATTTTGATCAGATTCTTTCGCTGCTTGAAGCCATCAGCGACGGTTGCGATCTTGCGATCCAATGCTTCATCGAGGGTAACAAGCTCTTCGGTGGCCGCGTGGCAAATCACGGGCTTAAGAGCAAGTGCGATCAGGTTCTCTTCTACCTGCGGCTGTATGCGAAGGCGCGCGACATCGCCGCATTCATCGGTGCCGACCCGACGATGCCAGCCGACCTGACTGTCGACGACCTTCGCGTAATCGAAGATTTGCATTGGCGGCTGTTGGTGAAACACGTCGTGAACCCTGCATCAATGACAGTGAGCATCGCG
>Ga0210396_10001113_pt1 | contig 30294 bp, 30 predicted proteins | sample IncBWH17OmetaG_FD_155466 | JGI IMG/M metagenome (GOLD analysis project Ga0210396, IMG submission 155466) | Forest soil microbial communities from Barre Woods Harvard Forest LTER site, Petersham, Massachusetts, United States - Inc-BW-H-17-O ...
CTTGAAATAGAGTCATTGAGTTTTGCGTAAGGATAATTTGCCGGTGCTCTTAACATCATGCTTGGGTATAACCATGAACATCCTGTTAAGGCCATCACGCAAAATAGAAATAATAATTTCCGCATAAAAATTGATTGTTTTAGACTAAGCTGCAAAAGTACTAAAAATCACAATGCTTTGCTATGATTATCTTGCAGAAGCTTAAGGTATAAGTGCCTCATATTCATCACTAAAGCTGTGTAATGAAAGCGATCAATTACGAAATCCTTACCAGTTGCTGATAAATTTTGCCTTAATAAAGGATTGTTGGCCAGTTTTAAGAGATTCTCGGCAAATGCAATGTGGTCACTAACAGGCGATAACAGGGCACTTGAATCGGGCATAACCACATTTTCAATACCCCCTACCCGGGTAGAAACAATGGGCCTGCTTGCAGCCTGGGCTTCAATAAGGCTAACTGGGGTCCCTTCGTTAAGTGATGAAAGTGCAATTATGTCAACCCCGGCTGTGGCTACATCAGCTTCTTGTATCCATGAAGTAAAAACTACATCCGAATTGGGGTGAAGGTCGACTCTTGAGGTGAACGATAATCCCAATTCTTTACAATAATTCATTAGTTGTGCCTTCAATTCTCCGTCACCAATAATAAATGCTTTTATTTTAACGGCCGATTTGCTTTTTGCCATTTGAAAAGCTTTCAGGAACATATGGTGGTTTTTAACCGGAACCAACCTGCCAATTATTCCTATTGCGATCTCATCCTCGGCGATACAATATTTTTTACGGAACGATCTTCTTTTTTCCTCCTGGTTGGTCCAAAACCTTTCAAGGTCGAAACCCAGTGGTACAATATGAAATTTTTCGGGTGGTGCTATTTTGTGTATTACAGAAAGTTCGTGTTTTTGTTTCTCGCTTAAGGTAACAAGTGCTGTTGTACGCTTGGCCAGGTAATGTTCAATATTTTTATAGACTGAAGTTTGAATATTACCAAAATAAGAATGAAACACATGCCCATGAAACGTATGTAAAGTAATGGGAACATTGCACGAAAAGGCTGCCATTCGCCCTAATGCACCTGCTTTTGCAGCGTGGGTATGTACTATATCGGGTTTAAAATCTTTTATCAATTTTTTAATTTCGCGGTAAGCAGCAATGTCATTCATAGGATTGATAGAGCGCCGCATTTCTTTTATGATAATGGGTTTCACTCCGTTCTGCTCTAGTATAAAGTCTGAACTGGCTTCCGATTCTTCTTTCATGCCGCCTACCAGCAATGTTTCAAATTCGGGTGCAAGATACCTGGTAAGGTAGGTTACATTATAGGTTGGCCCACCCAGGTTAAAACGATTTATAAGCCTTAGTACCCTGTAAGCCATTTATAGATTTTGTAAATGTTTTTTATGCCAGTGCTGAAACACAATAAGCCCCCAAACACGCGCCACTGAATCTTGCGGATTGTTTGAAAAAAGTTTTTGTTTCAGTGCTTTTATCGCAGCAGGCTCAAAAATCCCCTGCTCGGCAATATGCTTATCATTCAGCCAAATGTTCTCAATAGAATCACGCAGGCCTGTTTTGAACCACTTTAGCAGAGGCACTTCAAAACCATGTTTTTTGCGGGTAAGTATTTCTTCAGGTAATAAATGCGCAACCGATTCACGCAATATTCTCTTCTGACTGTCGGCAGTAATTTTGTATTCAGTCGGTAAAGCAAAAAGGAAATTCACGAGCCTGTAATCGAGCAAAGGAACCCGTACCTCCAGGCTATTGGCCATACTCATTGAATCAGTTTTTACCAGCATATCGTTTTGTAAAACCAATTGCATATCGGTATATAAAAGCGAATTAAAATCGTCGTTAATGTTTTTCAGTAGTTCGTGTTTACGCGTGTTGTTAAAGGTTTCAAGCTTATCTTTCTTTACAAGAAGTTCTAACGCTTCTCTTGCTTTTGCAATACTTGCCCAGCGCCAGTAACGTTCCTGTGTGCTCATTTTAGCGCCTTCAGCAAAGCGGATTCCCTGGCGGGCAATGTTACCCAGTTTGCTGTTGCGCGATTGGGGCATCATTCGTAAAAATGGTAGTGCAGTAGTAGTAAGTGTTTTGTAATAACCGGCATGTTGCAGTTTGTATTCTGCACGGTGTTTATTATAACCTGCCATAAGTTCATCACCTCCATCACCAGATAGGGCTACAGTTACATGCTCCCTTGTTTTGCGCGATAGTATGTGCATGGGTATAGCAGATGAGTCTCCGAAAGGCTCATCAATGGAATCGAGTACACTAAAGAGTTCGTTGTATAGATCATCGCTACCCAACATAAAAGCATGATGATTTGTTTTTAGTTTTTTGCTCACCATTTCAGCATACTGGCTCTCATCGAACATGGGCTCATCTTTGTAGCCAATAGAGAATGTCATCAGGTCGGGCTTATGCAACGATGCAATGGCTGTTACTGCTGAAGAATCTAGCCCGCCGCTGAGGAATGTACCTAAAGGAACATCTGAAATCAATCGCTTTTGCACTGCATCGTCAAGCAGTTTATAGTATTCTGTTTTTGCTCCTTCAAATGAACTTATGGTAGTTTGTTCTGTACTTGGGTAAGCCTCATTACAATATCTTTTAAATGAAACCAGTTCACCGGCTTTTACTTTACAGTAGTGCCCAACTGGGAATTTTTTTACACTTTCTAATATGGTATCGGGTGCAGGTATGTAGTTCAGTTGCAGGTATTGCAATAGTGATGAATCATCTATTGTTTTACTTATCGGGTATTGCAACATGGCCTTCATCTCTGATGCAAAAATGAATTTGGCCGCATCGGCATAGTAGAAGAGAGGTTTTATACCAAACCTGTCGCGGGCAATGAACAATGTTTTTTCCAGTGTATCAAATATTGAAATAGTGAAAAAGCCATTTACATGCTCTAAAAATGTTTCTCCTTGGGTAATGTAAAGTTGAAGCAAAACCTCCGTATCTCCATTTGTGCGGAATGAAATACCCTGTTTTTGTAATGCTTCTTTATGTTCCTTGTAATTAAAGAACTCACCATTATAAACCATAACGTACCGTTTGTCGGCACTGTAAAATGGTTGTGCCGATGCGGCGCTGGTATCAATAATACTTAAACGGGTGTGACCCAGTGCAGCAAATTGGTGTGAAAAAATACCATTAGTGTCTGGTCCGCGATGGTGCAATGCAGAAACGGCCTTGCTTATTGCCTCTTTGTAGTTTTCAGCATTCTCAGTATGGGTAAAAATACCCGTTATGCCACACACCTTATTAGTATATATATAGTTCTTCTTTCAAAGGTACAGATAATCTGCCACTCAGCAGCATCAAACCCCTAAAGGGGTTTTGAATATCACGTTCAGTTCTAAACCCCCTTTAGGGGCTTGGGGTTAGATTCCTCATTACGCTTTGCTCCCTTTGTCATTCCGAACGAAGTGAGGAATCTTAATGCTTTTTGTTTTTTATCAGACAACATTGATATTTTTGCCTTAAATATTTGAGTGTTATGATAAAAGCCAATGACCCTAGTTTGCAATCCTGGATTGACGTTCCTGCGGGAAGTGATTTTCCAATACAGAATTTGCCTTTTGGAATTACTATACATAATGGCAGAAGTGTTGCTGTTTCTATAATAGGTAACATGATCATTAATCTTGCTGCTCTGCAGGAATTGGGTTATTTTTCTGCTTTAGAATTGCCTAAAGAAATATTTGAGAAGCAATACCTCAACGATTTTATTGCATTAGGTAAACCGGTTTGCAGGAAGCTCAGGGACAGGCTTTCGGAGATATTTAAAAAAGAAAATGGAGAACTGAAAGATAATGCTGATGCAAAAAAGAAATGCCTGTTCAGCGTTGCCAATGTGCAAATGCAACTACCAGTCAGGATTGGTGATTATACTGATTTTTATTCAAGCAAAGAACATGCTACTAATGTTGGCACCATGTTCCGTGACCCGAAGAATGCGCTTTTACCAAACTGGTTGCATTTGCCGGTAGCTTACCATGGCAGGGCTTCATCGGTTATTGTATCAGGGCAAAACTTTCATCGCCCAAAGGGACAAATGACGCCTCCCGGTTCTGAAATACCTGTATTTGGCCCAAGCAAAGCATTAGATATTGAACTGGAAACTGCCTTTATTATTGGCAAATCAACTGAACTGGGTTCATCGGTAAGTACTAAAGATGCTGAGGACTATATTTTTGGTATGGTATTGTTCAACGATTGGTCGGCGCGTGATATACAGCGTTGGGAATATGTTCCGCTGGGCCCGTTCTTGGCCAAGAATTTTGCTTCAACCATTTCACCATGGATCGTTACACTTGATGCATTGGAACCTTTCCGGGTACCTGCACCTAAGCAAGACCCTGCAGTATTGCCCTACCTTGAACATGCACCGGGTAATACTGCAGTAGATATTAATTTGGAAGTTTACCTGCAACCTGATAAGACAGAACCTTTGAAAATTTGCAAGTCGAACTATAAGTATATGTACTGGACCATGGACCAGCAACTGGCCCACCATACCGTTAATGGGTGCAATATAAATGTGGGCGATATGATGGCATCGGGTACTATTAGTGGTCCAACACCCGATTCATTCGGTTCATTATTAGAGATTACCTGGGGAGGGGCCAATCCTATAAAGTTCCCCAATGGCACTGAACGCAAGTATTTACAGGATGGCGATACTGTTATTATTAAAGGCTATGCCCAAAACGATAAAGTGCACATAGGTTTTGGCGAGGCTAAAGCCATGATACTGCCCGCGTTATAATACCATAATCATTCGGTTTAATTATTTATTACCACTTTAAATCAGGTAGTTATATGATCCATGATATATATCATGTTAGCCGCATGATGAAAATCAGTCGTCTTGGTATGTATACAAAATACATTTGTGCTACCATAAACCATAAGCAATGAACAAAAAAATTAAGATCGCAATTGTAGATGATGATGACTATGTTCACGATTTTCTGAACACAATCTACAGCAACTCTGAAATAGTTGAAATGAAGTATAGTTTCACCGATCCGGGTGAATTTATTAAAGCGGCCTCTGACATTGATTTTGGCCTGTGTATGCTTGATGTACGCATGCCCGGTATTGATGGATTAGAAGTGGCAAAACTTATAGGCAAAAAACCAATAATTTTTGTTACAGGAAGCGATGATAAGTTACCTGAGGCTTTAGCGTTCAGCCCCATTGATATTGTTACCAAGCCCTTTACACGCGAAAGGATAGACAGGGCGCTGCAAAAAGCAAGTAAGCTTATAACAGAGGAAGGCATAAACTATGGGCTTTTCAATGTAGCAGAGAGCCGTAAAAAGGTATGCGTTCATTTGAAAGATATTTTATTTGTAAAGACCGATGATGTAGATGCAAGAAATAAACAGGTTGTTTTAAAGTGTGGTGTACAATACACCTTTATGAATTATTCACTTACTGAAATACAAAAACTTGCCGGGCACCTTGTGCAGGTTAACAGGCAAGAGCTTATTTCGGTTGAAAATATTTCGGAAGTGAATATTGACCATGTAACCCTTAAAAGCTCTAATGGTACCTGTGTGCCAACAAAGATTGCCCTTTCTGAAGGACATAAAGAACAAGTATCGAAACGAATGTTTTATAATAAATAACACCATATTCCATGTTAAGCACTATTACAACCGATAATGTACAGGACAATACAAACCTACAGCTACTGTTGGATAAAATACAGGAGAATTTTTTTATTGCTGACTGGGTGAACAAAAAAGTAACGTACATATCACCGGCTTGTTTGAATATTTATGGTTACCCGCCTGAGAATTTTTTTGCCGACCACAATTTTTGGTTCAATGTAATACACCCCGATGATAAAGAAAGGGTGGCAAAAACACATGAGCAGTTTAAATTTGGCAAGAAAGTAGAAAGAGAATACCGTATTATACATGCCAATGGAAGTATAAGATGGGTGTTTAATACTATTGTGCCAACAGTTGATAAAAATGGAACCGTTCTAAGGGTTGATGGGTATACAAAAGATATTACAGAGAGAAAAGAAGCTGAAATGAGAATAAATGAACTCAATGCCCTTATCTATAAAGCGAACCACGATCTGCGTGGCCCTCTTACTGCAGCAAAGATTTATATTACCCTGGCTACAGAAAATGTAAAAGATGAAAAAGCACTTACTTACCTTGAAAAAGTAAATTACGCTTACAATAACATTGAAGAAAAATTACTTGCCATATTGCGTATGCAGGATAAGACTGCGAGTGAAAAATTACCAGCCACTGTAAGAAGAAACAAAAAGCAACAGAGGTTTAAAAACTTACTTTAGTTTAGTATGGATCTAAAGCTTTATGCCAATTACCATTACGTCGTCAATTTGCTCCAGGTTGCCTTTCCATTCTTCAAATACCTTAGTCAAAAGGTTTTTTTGAGTCGTTATTTCAACCTGTGCAACCGTGGTTAATATTTGCTTTAATTGTTTATGCATAAGCTTTTTGCCTTTCTCGCCACCAAACTGATCGGCATAGCCATCGGTGAACATATATATAGTATCTTCTTTACATAATTGCACCGTGTGGGTAATAAACGGAACATATTTTTCATGTTTGCCAATCGGTTGCCTGTCTCCAAGCAATTCATGCATTTCATTCTCATGGAAATAAAGTAGCGGATTATGCGCGCCACTCCATTCTATTTTTAATGTTTTAATATTTATGGCACATAACGAAATATCCATGCCGTCTTTTATGTCTGTCCCCGAACCATTAAAACTATCAATAACCAGTTCTCTTACCTTATCCAATATTTTGCCCGGTGTAGTTATTCCTAATTCTTTTACAGTTTTTGTTAAAATGGTAGAGCAAACTATGGTCATAAGTGCTCCCGGCACACCATGGCCTGTGCAATCGGCTGCAGCAACAAACACTATGTCACCAACTTGTTCGAGCCAGCAAAAATCGCCCGATACTATTTCTTTTGGCGAATGATACACAAATGAATGAGGGAATATTTTAGGTAATTTGTCTTTTCCGGGTATTAAAGCATTTTGTAAAAAACTGGCGTACCCAAGGCTTTCGTTTTTCTGGTTTACAACCTCTTCAACTTCGGCTATATAATTATTTTGCAATAGCCCGCGCTCCTTTTGCCAACTTGTATCTCGGGCTATGTTGTATACCCTTCTTGTCCTGGTGCTGGTGTTATTTTCGGTTTGCGTTTTCATTATTCTGTATTGCATAATATTTATTTACAACACAAAACTATATACACTATAGGGGGATAAATTTGCCCATGTAACAAAACTGTTGCGGTTTTGTAATGAAATGAGAAAAGTGTGTCATGAAATTGTTGCTAACTAAACCCAAACTATAGTGCAGATCAAACAAGGGCAGTATTAAAGCCAATATAATAGAATAGTGTAGGCATTAAAGAAAAAATGCGGGGCATGACACCATATTAGATACAATGCTTTACCCCACCACTCAAGGGCTGCCCCGCAAGACAAAAGTATATGAAACATTTGGCAGAAAACTTGATGTATATCAACTTATTACAGATTAGTAAGAATTGTACCTGTTAAAAAATAATTAACTTTATTTTTACTATATTAATCAAATTGTTTAATTTTGAATTTGAAATTCTAACCACATATACCCTTATAAATGAAATATTTTGTAAATAAGGACTCCTTTTGTTCTGTTGAGCCTAAATATCACCTGCGTAAGGACAGGTCTGAAGTGCAGGGAGCGATTAAAAAAAATTATATAGAAATACGTCAAAATGCGTCACTTTTCGCCATCTTAATGTGTAATATATTGATAATCAACATAATGTATTCTTTGGGATCGTGTCATAATAATGCATTTATTTGTATTTTACGACAAATGATATTATGTTACATAGTATTGGTTACGAGATATTTAAGTGAAATTGGCATGTTACCAAATAATAATGACAGGTATTATGCTTTTTTGGCATAGATTCGCCTTCCCAAATGCAAAAATGGCACCTATTGGCACTTGGCACAGAAATTGAAACATGCAAAGCAGAGAACTCAATAAAAATTAATATAACAATTCTAAATCAAAAAAATCATGGCAAAAAAAGTAAACTTTGTTCCTCAGGGCGACCGAGTACTGGTTGAAGCTGCTGAGGCAGAAAGCAAAACAACAGGTGGCATTATTATACCTGACACTGCAAAAGAAAAACCCCAAAAGGGAGTTGTTGTGGCCGTGGGCCCGGGCAAAAAGAAAGATGAGCCTGTAACACTTAAAGTAGGTGATAAAGTTCTCTACGGAAAGTATTCGGGTACTGAAATTGGCATTGATGGTAAGGAATACCTTATTATGCGCCAGGATGATGTTTTAGGATATTTCGAATAAATTGAAAATGGAGAGTTGGCAACGGCGAAACCCTCACGAATTCAAAACTGACAAACGTTTTATGAGTAATTGACAATGCTTTATGAACTTTTAACTTTATAAACTTTAAAAACAAAAACAAAATGGCTAAAGACATAATTTTCGACCTGAATGCCCGCGACGCAATAAAGAAAGGCGTTGACGCACTGGCAAACGCAGTAAAAGTAACACTGGGCCCAAAAGGACGCAATGTTATTATTGACAAAAAATTCGGTGCACCACAAATAACCAAAGATGGTGTTACCGTAGCTAAAGAAATAGAATTGGCCGACCCTGTTCAGAACATGGGCGCTCAAATGCTTAAGGAAGTGGCTTCTAAAACCGCCGATATGGCCGGTGATGGAACTACCACTGCAACCGTTTTGGCACAATCAATTATTACAATTGGTTTAAAGAACGTAACTGCAGGCGCTAACCCAATGGATTTGAAAAGGGGTATTGACAAAGCTGTTGAAGCTATTGTGGCTGACCTTAAGAAACAATCGAAACCGGTTGGAGAAGGCAACAAGATGATAGAGCAGGTTGCTACTATATCTGCCAATAACGATTCTACCATTGGTAAGCTTATTGCTGAAGCAATGGCAAAGGTTAAGAAAGAAGGTGTTATAACCGTTGAAGAAGCACGTGGTACCGATACAACTGTAGAAGTAGTAGAAGGTATGCAGTTCGACAGGGGTTACCTTTCAGCTTACTTTGTAACCAATACCGAAAAGATGGAAGTGGTTTTAGAAAATCCTTACATCCTTATTTACGAAAAGAAACTTTCTTCCATGAAAGAACTTCTTCCTATACTTGAAAAGACTGTTCAAACAGGTCATCCACTGCTTATTATTGCTGAAGACATCGACGGCGAAGCGCTTGCTACCCTTGTAGTGAACAAAATGAGGGGTTCATTGAAAGTAGCTGCTGTTAAGGCTCCTGGCTTTGGCGACAGAAGGAAGGCAATGCTTGAAGATATTGCAGTGTTGACCAATGGCGTATTCATATCAGAAGATGGTGGATACAAATTAGAGAACGCTGACCTTTCTTATTTAGGCCGTGCTGAAAAGATCACCATTGATAAGGATAACACAACTATTGTAAATGGTTCAGGCAAAAAAGCTGACATCAATGCACGTGTTAACCAGATCAAGGCTCAAATTGAGAATACAACATCTGACTACGATAAAGAAAAACTACAAGAACGCCTTGCTAAATTGGCAGGTGGTGTTGCAGTATTGTATGTGGGTGCTGCTACTGAAGTAGAAATGAAAGAAAAGAAAGACCGTGTTGACGATGCGTTACACGCTACCCGTGCTGCTGTTGCCGAAGGCATTGTAGCCGGTGGTGGTGTTGCTTACGTTCGTGCAGTTGAATCTATCGAAAAACTGAAAGGCGATAACGATGATGAAAACACAGGTATAGCAATTATACGCCGCGCTTTAGAAGAACCTCTTCGCCAGATTGTAGCTAACTCAGGTACAATTGATGGTTCAGTGGTTATTCAAAAAGTAAAAGAAGGCAAAGGCGATTTCGGTTTCAATGCAAGGACCGAGAAATACGAAAACCTTTTTGCAGCAGGTGTTATTGATCCTACCAAGGTTAGCCGCGTAGCTTTAGAGAACGCAGCTTCAATTGCAGGTATGGTGCTAACCACCGAATGTGTATTGGCTGAACAAAAGGAAGAATCTAAGGGCGGTTCCGGCATGCCACCAATGGGCGGCGGAATGGGCGACATGATGTAATAGCCTAGAAGTAAATGAGTTAGAAAGTCCCGCGGAAATGCGGGACTTTCTTGCATAATGGACTTGTCTTTACTTTTTTGCTCGTCAGAAAATAGTAACTTTGCAAAGATTTTATTTACCCTTTCTACAGTGCCAGAGATTTATAAAAGATATACAAAAACCGTTTTAGCTCTTGTATTTACGGTGGCCGGTTTTATTTCATATGGCCAGTATAAGCCTTCCTTCTTCGATCAGGATATAATTAGTGCTGGTGTGGGGTATGGCGGCGGGCTGGGTGCTGCACCCATTGCATATAACTTGCTGCCAAATTATAAAGGAACAATTCCACCCGGATTTGTGGCTCAATATGAGCACCGGTTTGCTGAATATTTCGGGATGGGCGTTGGCATAACTTACACGGGCGCTAATCTTGAAGCCAGTAATGTGCCTTACAGTATTGCAAACCCTTCAGGAACACCACTTTCTTCGGGAACGGTTGATGATAAAGTATCGGGAAAATATTTCGGACTTGGAGCAAGGCCGGCGTTTCATTTTAGATTGAAGACTAAGGCAATTGATCCTTATGTGGGAGCCTTTTTTGGAATTACTATTACCTCATCGATGTCAACTATAACATCAAATACATTGGGTGCTTTTAATGTTAATGATATATATGCCGGTATTTTAGTGGGCGCTGTTGCTGGAGTAAGGGTATATTTTTCTAATCAATTTGGTATTTGGCTTGAAGCCGGTTATTCGGGTATTCCTAATTATTTGGGTAATGGTGGTTTGTTTTTTCAGATCGACAACCTTCGCTGATACAATACTTTAAAGTTACTATTGTTATTATTGTTGTACCTTATACTTGAAATTTGAAAGTCCTTATTATTCAAACTGCTTTTATTGGCGATGTAATACTGGCAACTCCGGTAGTAGAAAAGGTGCATCAATACTTTCCCCATGATAAGATTGATGTTTTACTTCGCAAAGGCGCAGAGTCATTATTCGACGGACATCCATATATCAATAAGGTCATTGTATTAGATAAGAAGGCGCCAAGAGTGCCGACACAGGCACGCATAATTGCAAAAATTAAAAAGGCGAAATATGATAAGGTGATAAATCTTCACCGTTTTGGAAGTTCCGGACTTATTACTTTGTTTTCGGGTGCAAAAGAAAAAATAGGTTTTGATAAGAACCCGTTTTCATTTTGCTACACTAAGAGGGTGAAACATATTATTGGCAACGGAAAGCATGAGGTGGAAAGGAACCTGGAACTTGTTGCAGCATTTACTGATAGTAAAGTTATTCCACCTAAACTATACCCACAACCTGGTGATTATGATATTATAAAGCATTATAAAACCGGCCCGTATATATGCATAGCACCATCATCCGTGTGGTTCACCAAACAGTTTCCCACCAACAAGTGGATAGAATTATTGGACGGACTAAGTAATAAGTACAAGGTTTATTTATTAGGTGCGGCCAGCGATGCTGACTTGTGTAATCAAATTATTCAGTCGACTAAAAATAAAGAGGTGGTGAACCTTTCGGGTAAATTATCTTTTCTGCAATCGGCAGCATTAATGAAAGATGCGGGGATGAACTATGTAAATGATTCGGCTCCTATGCACCTGGCATCGGCAGTAAATGCTCCGGTAACAGCAATATATTGTTCCACTATACCGGCCTTTGGCTTTGGGCCGCTTTCAGGAAAGTCAGTTATTATTGAAACGGAGGAAAAACTCGGTTGCCGCCCCTGCGGATTGCATGGATACAAAGCCTGCCCACAAGGCCATTTCTTATGTGCTAATACTATAAGGGTTGAGAGATTATTGAAAGTACTTGAATAGAAAGAAAATTATTTCCCAATAAGGAACACTGCTGGATGGTCATTAAAGCTGCGCTTTTCAGAACGCCATTCCTTTATAGTTGCAGTATGGATGTATTCGGTAGGTAAGGTAATATCAGAGGCAATGCAGAGTAGAGTATCAGGTTTGCAAGCGTTTAATATATCTTGCAGCATAGCATCATTACGATAAGGCGTTTCAATGAATATCTGGGTTTGGTTCTCCTTATAGGTAAGTGATTCGAGTTGCTTTATCTTAGTACCACGCTCAGGCTGGCGTTTTGGTAAGTAGCCATGGAAAGAGAAATTCTGGCCATTTAACCCTGACGAGATAAGAGCAAGTAATATAGATGACGGGCCAATTAAGGGAATGACCTTAATGTTATTCCGGTGTGCCAGTTTCACCACTTCAGCTCCGGGATCTGCAATACCTGGACAACCGGCATCTGATAACAGGCCAACGTTCTTTCCTTTCTGTAATCCATCCAGACAAAGGCTTATCTTATCGGGTGTTGTATGTTCATTCAGTAAATGGAAGGTGAGCGAATCAATAGGCTTGCTGCCCATCTTTATCAGGAACCTTCGGGCACTTCGCAGGTCCTCGACTATAAACTCATCAAGTGACTGGATGATCTCTTTGTTGAATATGGGTATAGACCTTTCAATAGCTGAATCGCCCAACAAGCTTGGAATGAGATATAATATGCCTTTTGCAGAAGTGCTCATCTAACTATGGTAAATCGCCTTTCTTTATTTTGTCAGCAATACTAATACAGGCTTTATCAATTATGTGGAATACCTTCTCAAATCCCTTTTCACCTCCATACCATGGGTCAGGTACTGAATCGTTGGAACCGGGATGTGCGGCGTCAAGGAAGAGACATACTTTATCTTTCTCTTCTTGGGTCTCGGCCAATAACATCACGTCGGAATAGTTGGCGCTATCCATCACATATATGCGATCGAACTTTGTAAAATCTGTACTTCTGAATTGTTTGGCCCTGTTTGAAGAAACATCTACATGGTGGGTCAGTGCATTCGCAATAGTACGTGCGTCGGGTGCTTCTCCCGCATGTGCACCTGATGTGCCTGCTGAGTCAACTTCAAAGCCGGTAACTTTCTTTTCAGCAAGGTGTTTTATCATAAGGAACTTAGCCAGCGGGGAGCGGCAGATGTTACCGTGGCAAACCATTAATATTTTCTTGTTCATGTTTTTTCTGTTATTGCAAAAATAAGGTTAATTCCTAATTGCATCGTGCACAGTTCTTTGTCCGCCAGCTGGCGGATGTCAGTTTCCTATTCATCAGCTTTTCACCTCACGTGCCGTTGCATTTCCTACTAGAGATATACCAATGGTGATGGTTTCTAATTGTCTTCGTACGACATTTTCCGTCACTTTGTATTTTATGTTGATTTTAAGCATATTAATGATCATTTTCTCATATTCATTGTCATTTTTTCGACACTCGTTAATTAATTGATTTTCAGTATTTAATGCTCATTTTGGTGTCGAAAAATGGCGTAAATTGTCGTATCTCTATATGCTTTTTTTCTTTTTCCTGCTGCAATGGATTGTAATACAAGTATTTAAGGTTACAGGTTTAGTAGTTTTTACCATAGGCACGCATTCGCGCATTTTGTGGTTGAGTGTTTTTGATGCTGTTATTTACTTCACAAAAGTACTCACTTTATTTAATATATGTAACAAAATACATAATAGGTTTTCAACAGCCTTGAAATCCTGAAATGAGTGAATAATGTAATATTTCGAATTACTTGTATAACACTACTATGGGTCAATAGGTTCAGTTTTGCAGGGTGAATATTATTTCACACAACTTAAAAACCAAATAATGAAAGCAATAACTTATATATCCTTAGCAATTTTGATATTCGAAGGGTGCAATACAAAACAAGATCAGCAAATAAAATCACTAAGTATGCAAGACTCTGTGTTAATGAGATCAACTGTAATGAAAGACTCTACAATTACAGCATACGTAAAAACAATAAATGATGTACAGGATAACCTGGATAGCATTAAAGCAGCTGAAAAAATATTATCTGTAAACTCATTTGGCTCTGAAAATAAAAGAAGTATAGTCGGTGATATTAGGATCATAAATATTCAATTACTTAAATATCACAGGGAGATTTATTCGCTGGAAAAGAAGCTTAAGCTAATGGATAGCAAGAATAAAGAAATTCAGAAACTGGAAATACACCTTGCCAATGAATTAGCTGAGAAAGATTCAGCAATAGCTGCTCTCCAGGGAAAGCTTGCCAAAATGAATGATTCGCTTGTAACGGTCATTGAGCAGTTTAATGATAGTATGAAGGTTATAAATAGCCAGAATGGGCTGATTGCTGACTTAACAACTCAAATTAATACGGTCTATTACGCAGTAGGTACAACCAAAGAATTCAAAAAAAACAACGTGATCACTAAAGATGGTGGTTTTATAGGTATCGGAAGGACCAGTGAAATGAAAAAGAACTTCAATACTGAATATTTTGCAAAGGAAGATATGACTAAGCTTACTATAATACCATTAATGGGCAAGTTTGATAAAATATTGACGAATCACCCAGGCAATTCATATACTGTAACAAACAATCATAAGTCTGATTCGCTTGTTATCAAGTCACCTGCACTATTCTGGAGTATCTCTAAGTACCTGGTTGTAGTTATTAAGTAATTAATACAAATAAGAAGACTAGGTTATGGTACTGGCTTACGAACTAAATATTGCAGGACTGCTTTTTGATATTGTAGGTGCAATTGGCATCTTTAAAACAAAGATTATTGGCCTGCAGAAGACTTCGGACACTAAAATTCCGAGGCGCAACCCAAGCAGTAACCTTAACCTGGAGAAGAAGATTGATGAACTGGAAAGTGAGATCAATGATATAATAGAAGTAACTAACCAGAAGAACAAAGGCAATGACAAAAAAGCCATAATATTTTTCTTTATGGTTTTCTCAGGGTTTATTCTACAGGTTATCGCTTCATTTATAAATATCCTGGGTACATAAATAAGTATACTTATCAGATAAAGGCCTCATAACCTGTGTGCTATGTATATTCTTAAGTTTTTTTGTGAAGTATATTTTCGGAAGAAAGCCCGAATACGTGATTTGTGTAACTATTAGGAGTACTTATGTAATATGTATGGGCTGAAAGGAATGCATCTTTGTTTGAGCCTTTTCCAATTAAATAAAAGAAATTGAAATTATATATAAAATATATGGTAAGTAACCGCTGCAAAATGGCGGTTTCAGAAGAGTTAAAAAAGCTCGGATTGCATTTTGTGGTGGTTGACCTGGGTGAAGTAGATGTAATGGAAGACCCTACGGTGGCGCAACTCGAACAACTAAGAATTGGCCTTCATAGCTCAGGGCTGGAATTAATGGATGATAAGCGGGGTGTGTTAATTGAAAAGATAAAGAATGCAATTATTGAAATGATACACCACTCTGATGAGGTTATCAAAACTAATTTCTCTGACTATTTGAGTGAAAAACTGAAATATGACTATACCTATCTCTCAAACTTATTTACCGAAGTGCAGGGAACTACAATAGCCCAATTTATTACTGCACATAAAATAGAACGGATAAAAGAGCTGATGATGTATGACGAATTGAACATTACTGAAATTGCCTGGAAGATGAATTACAGCAGTGTAGCTCACCTGTCTAATCAATTTAAAAAAATAACCGGTCTTTCCCCATCTCAGTTCAAACAGTTAAAGGATAAAAAACGGATGAATATTGAAGAAATTGGTGATTTAAATGGTACAATAATTTAAAATATATTATGGAACCAACAATAACACCTGAATCGCGCTACGCCAGAAGCTTAATAGAAGCTAGTCTCGACCCATTATTTACTATTAGCCCGGAAGGGAAAATTACCGACATGAACAATGCATCGGTAAACATTACAGGGATTGCCAGGGAGAAGATGATAGGTACCGATTTTTTTGACTACTTCACTGAACCTGACAAGGCCAGGGAAGGGTACAAGCAGGTTTTTGCAGAAGGGTTCGTGGCTGATTATCCGCTTACAATAAGGGACCATAAGTTAACAGATGTTTTATTTAACGGCTCTGTTTATAAAGATGCAAAAGGAAATGTTCTTGGAGTGGTTGTAGTTGCCAGAGATATTACCCAACAAAAAATATATGAAAAGGAATTAACAGAGGCAAAGGTAGTTGCAGAACTGGCTACTGTATTAGCTGAAGAAGCTAAAAGTAAGGCTGAAAGCGCTACAAAAATTGCGGAAGATGCTGTAAAGGCTAAACAGCAGTTCCTGTCGAATATGAGCCATGAGATAAGGACCCCAATGAATGCCATTATTGGATTTACTAAGGTTGTATTAAAAACAGATCTCTCAACAAAGCAAAAAGAATACCTGACTGCTATAAAGATAAGTGGTGATGCCTTAATTGTACTTATAAATGATATACTTGACCTTGCCAAAGTTGATGCGGGTAAAATGACCTTTGAACAAGCACCGTTTAAAATGGCCTCATCTATATCGGCAATGCTTCACTTATTTGAAACAAAAATTCAGGAAAGGAATTTAGAATTGGTTAAAGAATATGATAGCAATATACCCGAAGTATTAGTAGGTGACCCGGTGCGTTTGCACCAGATTATTTTGAACCTTGTGAGCAATGCCGTAAAATTTACAACTACAGGTAAAATAACAGTTAAAGTAAATTTAGTGAGTGAAAACGAAGAGACTGCAACCATTGAGTTTGCAGTTACCGATACCGGGATTGGAATACCGGAAAACAAAATAAAAAAGATATTTGAGAACTTTCAGCAGGCATCGAGTGGCACCTCACGCTTATATGGAGGTACTGGTTTGGGGCTTGCCATTGTTAAGCAATTGGTCGAGTCGCAGGGCGGAACAATTAGTGTTACAAGCGAAATTGGTAAAGGGTCAACTTTCAGTTTTGTATTGAGTTTCCAAAAAGCAAAAGGTAAAGCCGAACTTGAACCGGAGCTATTAGAGTTGGATAAGGAAATAAAAAATATAAAAATATTGGTTGTTGAGGATATTGCACTCAACCAATTGCTTATGAAAACTTTATTGGATGATTTTGGCTTTGAGCGCGATATAGCTGCTAATGGTAAAATTGCTATTGAAAAGTTAAAAAACAAAGAATACGATATCATCTTAATGGATCTGCAAATGCCGGAAATGAACGGTTTTGAAGCCACTGAATACATACGTAATAAAATGAATTCGGCAATACCAATAATTGCTTTAACAGCCGACGTAACTACAGCTGACCTGGCAAAATGCAAAGCTGTGGGTATGAATGACTACATTGCAAAACCGGTTGATGAAAAAGTACTATACAGTAAAATAATAGGGTTGCTTAAAAAGCCTGTACTCATAACCGAACACAAAGAAAAAGTAGTTGAACAAGAAAAGAAACAAAAATGCATTAGTATGGACTATTTATTGCATTGCACAAAAGCGAACCCAAAACTGATGATGGAAATGATCTCGGTATATCTTGAACAAACTCCTCCCTTAATTCATGCAATGAAACAGGGTTTACATAATAAAGATTGGGATTCATTATACGCTGCAGTACACAAAATAATACCTTCCTTTTCAATAATGGGTATTAGTTCTGATTTTGAAAACATGGCTAAGAAAGTGCAGGAGTATGCAAGTAGTCAGCAACAAACAGATGCAATTCAGAGCTTGGTTTTACAGCTTGAAAATATTTGCGCCCAGGCATGTATAGAGTTAACAGAAGAGTTTAATATGATAAAAAACGCTAAATAATGGAAACAGAAAAGAATGTCAGGCTCTTTCTTGTAGATGATGATGCATTATTCTTAAAATCTCTGGAGGTAAAATTCATTCAATATGCAAATTTTGTAGTAGAAACCTTTGCAACAGGTGAATTATGTATTGCTAATTTGCAAAACAAGCCTGATATTATAATATTAGACTATCACCTTAATGGAATAGATAAGAGCGCAATGAATGGTATTGATACGCTTGATAAAATAAAAGCATTCAACGCTGACTTACCTGTTATTATGTTATCGTCGCAGGATAAAATTGATATCGCTGTTAGCTGTATGCATCATAGAGCCTCCGATTATGTAGTTAAAAGCGAAACTGCTTTTACCCGGTTACAGAAAGTAATTACCACTATTTTCCATTACCGAAGAATGGAAAAAACCCTCAGCTGGTATATGGATAGGATGTGATCCTATAAGTTGAATGGCCCCTGTTTATGTGATTAATGTAATTCTTGCCAGTTGTTATGTAATAGCTGGGCACAGTTACTTGCGCATCTTTGTTTTGTAACGAAAATTCATTCGTTGCTTAATTCAAGGAAAATGAAAAAACTCAAAGTATTAGCATCTATTGCAATATCATCAGGCATATTAATTACAGCTTGCACTAAAAATAATTCAAACCCTACCGGAACAAACCCGATTGTAATACCACTTCAAACTACGGTGCAGACTACAGTTCCCATGGCCGGAGCTACAAGCCTTGCAGTACTGGCAGGTTCAAATGTTACCAATACCGGGGCAACCACAGTTACCGGCGATCTGGGGCTCAGCCCCGGTACTTCGGTAGGTGGTTTTCCTCCGGGTATATTAGTGGGCACTCAACACATTAACGATGCTATTGCTAACCAGGCAAAACTTGACCTGACTGCGGCATATAATAATGCTGCGGGCAGAACTTGTACTGATATTGTAACATTATCAGGCAATATTGGCGGGTTAACCTTAACCCCGGGACTTTATAAGTCAACTTCATCGTTGGCAATATCATCGGGCGATCTGACCTTTGACGCTAAGGGAAATGCAAATGCTGTATTTATAATACAGATAGCATCTACACTTACAGTTACATCCGGACGTAAGATTATTCTTGCCGGAGGTGCTTCGGCATCTAATATATTCTGGCAGGTAGGTAGTTCAGCAACTTTCGGGACCACATCTGTTTTTAAAGGAACAATTATGGCAATGCAATCTATCACTTTTGATACGGGAGCAACCCTTGATGGACGAGCTTTGGCAAGGACAGGTGCGGTAGTTATGGCTGGTAACACTATAACCCAACAGTAAAACTTATTTAACAACAGTAGGTTCGGTTTAATGTAGCTAAGTCTCTGTTTCGGGTTATACCGGGGCGGGGGCTTTCGCTTTTAAGTAAATGCAATATGCGATTTCTGTAACTCTTCCCTGTTGTTATGTAATATGTATCGGGGCTTGATGTTGCACCTTTGCTAAGTGAAAATGAATTCACATTTAAATTAAAATAACATGGAAAACTTAATAGAATTAAAAACAAACTGGAATGAAGCTATAAAGAAGCTGAAACAGAAATTCAGCCTGTTACCTATACATGACCTAGTATATGTTGATGAAAAACACGATGAAGCATTTGGTAAGCTGCAAGTAATATTCGGTAAAACAAAAGAAGATATGAATGATCTCATATCAGGTTTATAAGCAAATTAAATAACTATAATAATTAAACAAAAACATTATGAAAAAGATAATCTTAACACTATTGACCACTGCCTTTTTAGCAGGTAACATTTATGCGCAAGATGATGAAATGGATAGCCGTGACAAGGTTACACTTGGCCTTAAAGCGGGCGTAAATTATTCAAACGTATATGATGCACAAGGACAGGATTTTGTGGCGAATCCTAAGCTGGGCTTTGCCGGAGGCGCTTTTTTAACCATTCCTATTGGTAAATATATTGGCATACAACCGGAAGTGTTGTTTTCGCAGAAAGGCTTCCAGGCAACAGGCTCAATTCTGGGCAGCAGCTATAACCTTACCCGTACTACTAATTATATTGATATACCAATTTTGTTCTCACTGAAACCAAGCGAATTTTTAACGCTGCTTGCAGGCCCCCAGTTTTCTTATCTACTTAAACAAACTGATGTATTTGCTAACGAAAGCACCTCTATTCAACAAGAGACAGTATTTGAGAACGATAATGTGCGTAAAAATACTTTGTGCCTGACAGGTGGTTTTGATATTAACATAGACCGTATTGTACTTGGAGCAAGGGTAGGATGGGATATTCAGAATAATAATGGCGATGGCACCTCAACAACCCCGCGATACAAGAATGTATGGTACCAGGCAACACTTGGGTTTCGTATACTTTAATCAGTAACAAAATTGCAGTAAATAATTCTTAACAGTAATTCTAATCAATAAAAAACAAAACATTATGAAAAATCTAATCAAATTCAGTGCCATACTATTAACGGCAAGTATCTTTTTCTCTTCCTGCGAATCAAATCTGTCAATAACAAAACGCCATTATACCAGCGGCTTTTATGTTGATTATTCTAAAAGTAATAAAGTAATAACTCCCGATAAAGCTAATCAACCTGTAGCAGCAGCGCCTGTAGTTGTTGCCCGGGAGCCGGTTGTGGCAAATAGTCCAATGGCAAATATAGAGCAGCCTGTAAAAGCTAAAGGCCCCGGTGCTATAGTGGCTATTAAAAAAATGCTACCGAAGATCAATCTATTGCCAATTGCTAAACAAGACCGCGCAAATAGCTTTGGAGCTATAATGGCTCCAGCCGGTGAAACCAATAATGTTCTTTCAGAATCACCTAAAATGAATACCGGTATTTCTGACGATGACAGAGGAGAGCATGCAGCCCTCAGCTTATTATGGCTGGTTATTGTAATTGTGTTGATTTTATGGCTCATTGGTTTACTGGCTGGCGGTTTTGGCCTTGGTGGCTTGATCAACCTATTGCTGGTAATAGCACTTATACTTTTAGTATTGTGGTTATTAAGAATCATTTAATCGAAATAAATAAATAATAAAGTCATGGGAAATCTATTATATATTATCGCGGTTATACTGGTTATTTGTTGGGCTATAGGTTTTTTGGCCTATGGAATTGGTGGACTGATTCATCTTCTTTTGGTAATCGCAATTATTGCAGTTATTCTAAGGGTTATTCAAGGCAAGCCACTTTAAGCAAGTTTCCAAAAGATGATAACAACGCCTGAAAATAAAAACTCACCACTATATAAAGAAGGCGCAGTATCTTCAAAAAGCTCTTACCTGGAAATGGTAAGAGTTTTTTTTGTAGAAACCTCCCGATTAACCTTGTTTACTATACAGTTTTTTAAGGAATTGATCAGGCCAAGGTATGAGTTCAAGGAATTTATTAAACAAGCATATTTAATAGGCTATAAGTCGTTTCCTTTAATTGGCATAACCGGGTTCATTATGGGCCTGGTGTTAACAATACAATCGAGACCAACGCTTGCCGAGTTTGGCGCTGAATCGTGGTTGCCCGCAATGGTAGGCGTTTCAATTATCCGTGAAATGGGGCCTGTAATAACCGCTTTAATATTTGCCGGTAAAGTGGGTTCGGGGATTGGAGCAGAACTGGCTTCGATGAAAGTGACCGAACAGATCGGAGCCATGGAAGTTTCAGGGATAAATCCTTTCAAATATCTTGTTGTTACACGTATTATGGCTGCAACCTTAATGTTGCCTGTATTAGTTGTAGCAAGCGATGCGATTTCCTTATGTGGTTCATATATTGGCGTTAATTTACAAGGAGATGTAAGTTTTCACCTTTTCTTTTTACAGGTTTTCGAAAAACTTTCTTTTTCCGATATATTTCCGGCTACTATTAAAACTTTCTTCTTTGGCTTTTCTATTGCTCTTCTTGGTTGTTATAAAGGTTATAATTCTAATAAAGGCACTGAGGGTGTAGGAAGCGCGGCCAATTCATCTGTCGTACTCGGATCATTGTCAGTATTCATTCTTGACATGATAGCTGTTCAAATTACCAGTTTATTTATCTGAATATATGGAAGAGCCGGTTGCCAAAATACAACACCTTGAAAAGTCATTTGGCCAAAATAAGGTGCTTGTAGATATAAATTTCGAAATACGTAAGGGCGAGAATCTTGTTGTATTTGGTAAGTCTGGCAGCGGTAAGTCAGTGCTTATTAAATGTCTTGTTGGTTTAATTGAACCTGACAATGGTAAGGTGGTTTTACTTGGAAAAGATATTTCAGGTTTAAAAAATGAAGAATTAAATCTACTGAGAAAAAAGGTCGGATTTCTCTTTCAGGGCGCAGCTTTATATGACTCAATGACTGTGAGAGAGAATCTTGAATTTCCTCTCCGGGATATAAAGTCAAAGCCCCGGGAAGAAATAGATATGTTAGTTATGGAAGCATTGAAAAATGTTGGCCTTGAAGATGCAATTGATAAAATGCCATCGGAGCTTTCGGGAGGCATGAGCAAACGGGTTGGGCTGGCACGTACATTAATTCTAAAACCGGAAATAATTCTTTACGATGAACCCACAACCGGCCTTGACCCAATTACCTCAAAGGAAATCAGCAAGCTAATACTCGATGTGCAAAAAAAATACAATGCCGCCGCAATTATTATTACACACGATGTAGAATGCGCGCGCATCACTTCAAACAAGATGATAATACTTAAAAATGGCCTGTGTTTTGCTGAAGGGAAATACGAAGAGTTGCTAGAATCAAAAGATGAATGGGTACGCTCATTTTTCAAATAATATAAAACACCAGGATGATGAAAAAGGTAACCGGAAATAAAATGAGATTGGGAGTATTTGTCTCCCTGAGTATATTCGTATTTATTATAGCTATATACTATGTTGGCCAAAGGCAGCAATTATTTAACAGTACATTCCAGATAAGTGGAATATTTAAAGATATAAGCGGGCTTCAGGTTGGTAATAATGTACGCTTTTCCGGTATCAATGTTGGGGTTATTCAAAATATAGAGCAGATCACTGATTCTACAGTAAAAGTGGATATGCTGATTGATGAACGTACAAGGAAATTCATGAAAAAAAATGCAAAAGCAGTCATTGGCTCTGACGGATTGATGGGGAATAAAATTGTATCCATTATCCCCGGTACCGCCGGAAATCAGGAATTATCAAATAACGATTTCATTCAAACAACGGTACCTGTTAATATAGATGACATATTATTAAAAATAAAAACAACGAGTGACAATTCTGCCAGCATAACAGGCAATTTGGCTGTTATTGTACAAAGTATACGTGATGGAAAGGGTACTATTGGGGAATTGTTCATGGATAGTATTTTGGCTCATAATGTCAGCCAGGCTATGATAAATATAAAACAAGGAGCCGGTGGCTTTAATCAAAATATGAACGCTGCAAGCCATAACTTCCTTTTAAAGGGCTTCTTTAAAAAGAAAAAAGAAGAAAAAGGCAAGAATTCCGTGAAGTGAGAGGCATGTAATTTATCATAAGAGCAATGCAAATCTGGTTTTGCTAAAATAAAAAGAGGCCCAATGGCCTCTCTTTTTATCTGTAGATCAAATGGGTTATTATTGGTAGTTAGAAAGAGTTATCTTCTTTTCTAATTCTAAAATATATCCTTTAAATCTTTTATCGGTGTCGATAAGGTTGTTCACTGTTTTGCAAGCGTGCAGCACTGTAGCATGATCCTTTCCTCCGCATTGCAGCCCAATACTGGCAAGCGAAGATTTAGTGAAGCTCTTTGCAAAATACATAGTTATCTGGCGTGCCTGAACTACTTCTCTCTTACGTGTCTTCGATTTGATCATTTCAATTGGCAGTCCGAAATAATCGCAAACAACCTTTTGTATGTAGTCAATAGAAACTTCGCGGGCAGTGTTCTTCACAAACTTGTCAATCATTTGTTTGGCAAGCTCCAGTGTAATAGCTTTCTTATTAAGTGAAGATTGTGCAACCAGTGATATCAAAGCGCCTTCTAATTCACGAACGTTGCTGTTGATGCTATAGGCAAGGTACTCTACCACATCGCTCGATATGTCAAGGCCTTCGGTATATATTTTACGTTGGAGTATAGCAATACGAGTTTCAAGGCCTGGCATTTGCAGGTCGGCAGCAAGTCCCCATTTAAAGCGGGATAGCAGGCGTTGTTCCATGCCTTCAATTTCAACCGGAGGCTTATCGCAGGTAAATACCAATTGCTTATTGTTCTGGTGCAGGTGATTGAAGATATGGAAGAACACGTCCTGTGTTTTTTCCTTCTTGGCCAGGAACTGTACATCATCCACTATCAGCACATCTATCATCTGGTAGAAGTTAATGAAGTCGTTCTGCGTATTGTTCTTGGTTGCATCAATGAACTGTGTGGTGAATTTTTCCGATGATAAATAAAGAACGGTCTTGTTTGGCAGGTTGTTCTTTATCTCTAAACCAATAGCGTGTGCAAGGTGGGTTTTGCCAAGGCCTACACCGCCATATATGAATAATGGGTTGAATGATGTTCCACCCGGTTTCTGCGCTACTGCAAATCCGGCAGAGCGTGCAAGGCGGTTACAATCGCCTTCAATAAAATTCTCGAACGAATAGTTTGGATTAAGCTGCGGAGCAACGTCAACTTTCTTCAAGCCCGGTATGATGAACGGGTTGCGAATAGGGTTCTTATTAATATCTATAGGAATATTAACAGGTTGTCCTTTTGCCGCTTGCTTGTTAGAGCCGGGGATCTTTACAGTGTAAGGTTTTGCATTGCGGGTGTTTTCCATAACAATGCTGTACTCTAAACGTGAATCGGCGCCTAGCTCTCTTTTTATCGCTTTCTTAAGTAAGGTTATGTAGTGTTCCTCAAGGTACTCGTAAACGAATTGACTGGGCACCTGTATGGTCAGTACATTATCTTTTAACTTGATAGGCTTAATAGGCTCGAACCACGTCTTAAAGCTTTGTGGCGTTACGTTATCCTTGATAATCGTAAGGCAGTGTTCCCAAACTTTAACGTGCGTTTTTTCCATTAGTTGATCAGAAGTATGATAGTTTTAACTGAGTATATTTTCAAAATAATTCTTTCGACAATTATATGTTGGCAAAAAAAAGCAAATGATTTCAAATAAAAAATTTTTTATGCTATTGTTTTTCTAGAAAAAAAATATATATACATCACCACTCTTTTATCTTTATCGCTAAATTGCCTATAAAATCAAGCAATTCAAAGATACTCATATTTTCTTCGAAAAACAAAAAACAGGTGGCAATGATAAAGAAATATTTTGTTCGGCAAGAAATATTTTTTTGAGAAAATTTTTCTTTGGCTTAACGTCGAACTAAAACAAATTCTGCTACTTTTGACAGAATTAATTTATCGTACATCACATGAAAAAGAATTCATTGTTTTTAAGTACACTTACAGTAGCTACCATTATGGGGTTAGCATCTTGTAAAAGTAATGACGGGCCTGCTATGCCTGCCGAAGAAGTAATTAAAGACAGCGCAAAGGCCGTTACTGTTACAAACCTTGACCTTTTACTGACCAATATTCCTTCACCATCTGATATATCAAAAGAACTGGCTAAGGAAGGCGTTCAACTCAATAAAGGAATACTTAACACACCAGATAAAGGAAGCAGCTACTCAGGTACCTTCCAGCAAGCAGTTAACATGGGTATTTATGGTGCCGATATGGGTTATGTGGCTAGTTACGGCCAAATGCAGGATGCTACAGCGTATATAGTGCAGGTGGCAAAACTTGCAGGCGCTCTTGGTGTCACTTCAGCATACGACCAAAAACTTATGGATCAGTTTAAAACTGCTACTACCAATAAGGATTCTTTAAGTGTAGTTATACAAGCTGCTTTCGACAGGGCACAAAAGGAATTATATTCAAATAAGCGCGCTGCTACCAGCACTCTTATATTCTCAGGTGGATGGATAGAGGGTTTATATATTGCTACCAACATGGTGAAGGATGAGAAGAATGACAAGAACAAAGAGCTGTATGGTAAAATATGGAGCCACGTTTTTGCTTTCAGTTACCTTCAGAAAACATTAACAGATTATAAGGCAAGCAATCCGGACTGCGCTAATATGTTGAATATGCTTCAGCCTTTATTTGATGCATCTTCTAAGCTTTCTGACGGAGGCCTTTCATTGAAAGATGTGCAGAATTTGCAGCAAACAGTTACTGCAATAAGAGCCAAACTTATTTAATAAGATATTATCTGATAAAAAAGGCCCTGACAGTAATGTCAGGGCCTTTTTTATTGACTATAGTGAAACTTATTTTACCAGTTGAGATGAAAGTTGAAGAAGCTGCGTTTCGCTTACCTTAGCATTATACCTGTCGGTTACTACCTGGCTTCCGGCCTGGGCAAAACTTGTTTGAGCCTGTTGTAATTGCACTATATTACTTGTACCGATCCTGAATTGTTCTAAAGCTACATAAACGTTTTCTTTGGCAATTAAAAAATTCTCTTCATCCATTTTTAATATCTTAATGTTATCGTCGTATTGCTGGTAAGCAACTAATAATGCTGCATTATCCTGTAGCTGGGTTTGGTTATAGGCAAATTTTGCATTCAACTCATTTATCTCGGCATTTTTATGCTGAATGTTAATTACAGAACCATTAAAGATGGTCCATCCCAAGGTAAGCCCTCCTGAAATACCTTCCGACTGATTTAATAAGGCCAGGCCGGCAGATGATTGGGTACGCGATAAACCGTAATTTACTCCCAGGTTTAATGTTGGTAACCGCATGGCATCAATCTCTTTTGTGTTATTCTCAGCTACATGTATATTGGTTTCAGATAATTGCAGGGCAGGATTTTGCGCCAACATGCTTTTCTTTAAACTATCATAGATCAAAGTTTTATGCATAGGTATAGTGTCACTTACATTATATACTGTTTCTACCGATAGTTCTGTTAATTGATTAAGAGCCACTATTGCATTAGAAATACTTACCTGCTGCCTGAAGTAGGCCGAGCGTTGTGCATTATAACTTACTTCTGCCTGCAGGTAGTTCAGTTTCGAACCCGTACCTATTTTATATTGCTCGTTAGCAATATCCATCTCTTCTTTATACAGTGCCATGTTCGAATCAAGAACTGTAAGAAGTTCTTTTTGCTGAACAATATTATAATAGGCTTGTATCACAGCTGCTATATTATCCTGCATAGATTCTTTAACGTTAAGCATTCCTTCATCTTTTAAAAGGCCAAGCTGATCGTAGGCTACAAACATTCTGGTTCCGTCAAATAGTGTCCATGTTAACCCAATGTTGGGGTTCAGTGTCGCCGAAGTAACCCCATTTTTAGAGAACTCTAAGCCGGTACTGTAATTCTGCTGGATGGTATTATTCGATCCCGCATAACCGGCGTTTAGTGAAACATTCGGTAACATACCTGCTACTCCCGGAGCATGATTATTAGATGCTATTTGATAATTGTTCTGGGCAATAAGGATATTGTAATTTTTCTTAATAACAATGGCAATAGCACTATCTAAAGAAAGATATGACTGTGCAGAAGCAATAAGGCCCGAAGCTATAAATATGATTAGTAAGCTGTATTTTCTCATAAATGCCGGGTAATTACTAAATATGTTCTTGTTTTTTTGTCGGGCGTGCCAGGTAAGTGTATATGGCAGGAATAACGAACAGGGTAAGCACAAGTGCAAACATAAGTCCTCCAACAATTACAGTTCCTAAAGACTTACGGCTCGTAGCGCCTGCACCAAGTGCAAGAGCAATTGGTAAAGCACCAAGTGCCATAGCCAGTGTAGTCATAAGAATAGGGCGGAAGCGCGAAATAGCAGCCTGAATAACAGCTTCTTTTAAAGACATTCCTTGTTTTTCCTGCAATTGGTTTGCAAATTCCACAATAAGAATACTGTTTTTCGTAACCAGGCCAATGAGTGTTATTATACCTATTTCACTGAAAATATTTAAGGTTTGATTAAAATACCAGAGCGATAATAAGGCACCGGCCATAGCTAAAGGAACCGTTAGCATGATAATGAACGGATCAATAAAACTTTCGAATTGCGCGGCCAGAATAAGATAGATGAGCACCAGTGCCAATATAAAGGCAAAAACAATATCGCCTGAACTTTCAACAAAATCGCGGGAAGCGCCAGAAAGTTCTGTAGTAACAGTTCCGGGAAGGTATGGCTGATTTGTTTTCGGGTTTATTTTTTTTGCAAGCTTGTTCATTTCATCAATACCATCACCAATTGTTTTTCCTGCCGTTGGAGTAGCAGATATGGTAGCTGATTCGAAACGATTGTAGTGGAATAATTGCGCAGGGCTTGCAGTGTCTTTAAGGTGAAGGAGGTTGTCCATTTGTATAGCAGTTCCTTTTGCACTCCTTACGTACATAGACTGTATATCGAGTGGTTTTGCCCTATCGCCATTTTCAAGCTGACCAATTATTTTGTACTGGTTGTTGTTTAAGTAAAAATAATCGAAGCGCTGACCGCTAAGTGCTGCCTGCATGGTTAATGCTATATCGCGGATGGAAACACCAAGGTCACTGGCTTTGTTCCTGTCAATGGAAATATCTAACTGAGGGTGGTTGAATTTAAGATTGATATCGGGAGACCTGAACACAGGGTCTTTAAGCACTGCCTGGTAAAAATCGGGTACAACACTTTGCAGATCTTTCAGAGTTGGCGCTTCAATTACATACTGTACCGGTTGTGCAAACTTACCCGAGCCAATAGCTATAGTTTGCTCCTGCACAACAATTGACCTGGCCGATGGAAAGCGGGGCAATTGTGAAGACAGCATATTGGCAATTTCATTCTGCGACCTGCTTCGTTGATCAGGTGGTACTAAAACCACACGGCAATAACCTGTGTTTAATGCTCCCGAGCCGGTAAAAGCAGGTGCTGTAATGGTAAGGCATATTCTCTTTTCCGGAACTGTTGCCTGAACAAGTGCGTTTACGGAATCCATATATTGATCAGTGAAATTATATGAAGCACCTTCAGGAGCAGTGATCAGCACCCGCATTAACGATTTATCTTCCAGTGGAGCCAATTCCTTTTGCAGGCTACCTCCTATAAATATTATAATTAACACACAAACTGCCACAATGACCCAGGCAGTCCATCTCTTCTGCATAAATGAATGAAGCATGTTGCTGTACCATGTGTTCATACCTTCAAAAAAGGGCTCTGAACGTTCATAGAACTTACTCTTCTTATGATTTTTTCTTACCAGCTTAACGTTAAGTACCGGGGTGAGTGAAAGTGATACAAATGCCGAAATAAGCACCGCGCCTGAAACTACAATAGCAAACTCTCTGAATAACTTGCCTGTAAAACCTTCAAGAAATATAATAGGCAGGAAAACTATAGCCAACGTTATAGAGGTAGAGATAACTGCAAAAAATATTTCTTCGCAACCTTTAATGGCTGCCTCCATGGGTGGCATACCATCCTCAATTTTCTTGTAAATATTTTCTGTTACCACTATACCATCATCAACCACAAGCCCGGTTGCCAGTACAATACCCAGCAACGTAAGTATGTTAATAGACAGGCCCCCCACATACATTATAAAGAATGCGCCAATAAGTGATACCGGTATATCTATAAGCGGGCGGAATGCAATAAGCATATCACGGAAGAAGAGATATATAATAATGATAACAAGTATAAATGCTATGGCAAGGGTTTCTTCTACTTCCGAAATTGAGTTGCTGATATTGGTTGTGGTGTCAAGGGCTGTATCAACTTCGTAATCTTTTGGTATTGTTTTTTTTATCTGGTCGAGACGTTTGTAAAATTCTTTAGCAATATCAATATAGTTAGCACCCGGCTGTGGCACAATGCCAAGTCCCACCAATGGACGGCCCGATTCGCGCATTACGGTTTCAAGGTTTTCAGGGCCTAGCTGGGCATATCCGATATCTTTTACTCTTACAGACTGTGGTCCGTTCGATTTTATAATAAGGTTATTGAAGTCTTCCTCAGTTACCAGGTTGCCGCGTGTATTTACAGTAAGCTGGGTAGTATTGCCTTCAACACTGCCTGCTGGCAGGTAGACGTTCTTTGCAGTAAGGGCAGTCTGAACATCAATAGGGGTAAGGCCATACGAAGCCAGTTTGGCCGGGTTCATCCATATGCGCATGGCATATTTCTTCTCTCCCCAAATTTGTATGGTACTAACTCCCGGTATGGTTTGAAGCACATTCTCTATTACGTTCTCAGCATAGTCTGTTACTTCCATATCGTTCTTTGTCGAACTCTTAAGTGTAAGAGCCAGAATGGCATCTGAGTTAGCATCGAGCTTTGTTACAACGGGCGGAGCATCTATATCGAGCGGAAGCAGTTTTACACCCTGCGATACTTTATCGCGAACATCGTTCGCAGCAGTTTCCATATCGGTACCAAGATTGAACTCTACAGATATGGTACTTACTCCCTGCGCGCTGCTTGAAGAAATATCTCGTATGCCCTGAACACCGTTTATCGATCG
>Ga0210396_10001115_pt1 | contig 30238 bp, 28 predicted proteins | sample IncBWH17OmetaG_FD_155466 | JGI IMG/M metagenome (GOLD analysis project Ga0210396, IMG submission 155466) | Forest soil microbial communities from Barre Woods Harvard Forest LTER site, Petersham, Massachusetts, United States - Inc-BW-H-17-O ...
GCTGTCGGAGGCCTGCTTGAATGCCAGCCCCCAGTAATCGAGCATGTAGCGGTCGTCGGCGCCGCGCACGGTGCCGGCGATATGGTTGAAATGGGTGTATTGATAGGGGTGCAGGCGGATCATTTCGCCAAGCGGCAGCAGCAGGCCGAGCCCAAACAGGGCCAGAGCTGCCGGCTGCCAGCTACGGCGATTTTCCTTCAGCCAGCTCATTCCGCGCGCGAAGGCCAGGCCGGCGAGAACCGTCATCGGCGGAATGACGAAGATGAAGTGCCGGATGCCGTTGTAAAGCGCAGGCCGTTTCACGATGGCGATCGCAATCGGCAGCACTGCCGCGAGCGTCAGCATCAAAAGAATCGTCTTGCGGCGGGCCGGCACGTCGCCGCGCGGTAACGCCAGGATGCTTCCGACGATGCCTGCGATGGTCAGCGCCAGCAGAACTTCCGGAAGCTGCAAAGCAAACAGTGTCGGAAGATACGACCACGGCATGTCCGGGACCGCCAGGATGGCGCCGTCAAACAACTCCTTCCACGGTTTTTCGAAGAAACTCGAGAAGTAGGTGGCAGCCTGGAACGGGTGACCGGGTTCGATAATCGACCACGGCCAGATCAATCCCATGACGAGGTAGCCGAGGATGAGGCCGGGCAGTAGCGCGTAGCCCATTTGCACAAATCGCCTGCAAGCCTCGCGCGCGCCGTGGGTGCGAACTTCTTCCATCAGCATCGGCACAAAGCCGACCAATGCATAGAGCAGCGCCAGGCCGCCGAGAATACGCGAGCCAATCGACAGGCCGGCACCAAGGCCAACGATCAGAACCGTGCGCGGCGAGGGATACGGATATTCTTCGGCCAAGCGAACAAGACCGAGCATCAGGATCACCATTGCCACGGCAAACGGCGCATCCTTCGGGTTCATGAACATGTGGCCGTAGAAGGTCGGGCACAGCGCCAGAAGCAATAGCGCCGCCAGTCCTGCCAACGGGCCGCCGACGCGCCGGCCAAGCCGCCAGGTCACGGCGAGGCCGATCATGCCGACAATGGCGCCGAGCAGCCGCCGCGTTTCAAATAATTCGAGCGGGATTATCTTGTGCAGCAACGCCGCGGCCATATCGAAGCCGCCGCCATACATATAGAGGTTGGCGAACGACAGCGCGCCGGTGTCTTTGAATCCGGAGCCGTACATCCGTAGCAACAAATCGGCATATTCGGCGTGGGTATAGTCGTCCCAGCCGAGACCGTAGTCGCGGAAAGTGAAGCTCGCGACCAATCCGACAGCAACCAACACCAGCATCGCGGCGTCGTCACAAGTCTGCTCCATCGAGCGCCGCGAAGGCGTATCGAGAGCCGAGGCCGTAACTGATGACATGACTATTGGTTACCCGGTGTCCCTTGGCCCAGTTAGCGCTTTGGGCCTCATTCCCCCGGGAGCCATATAGCGCAGTTTCGTTGCCAAGTAATTGGCAATTGTGGCGTAATTCGCCTACTGCGGCGCAACGAAGCAGCGGTCTGGACGTTAATTAACCGTTCCACCGTCCTCAACTATCAGAATTACCCCGGTTTTTGCCGTTGGCGGGGCACGTAATATGACGGTATCGTGGCGTTGGGGGCTGCAGGGCTGCCGCGCGCAGGGTCAGGCGCGGCATAGGGGTAGGTTTGATGACGATTGGAATGTTGGTCGCCGGGATTGTCTGCCTGCTGGCAGGTCTTCTTGCGATCGGTTTCGGGATCCCGATCAACGAGTTCGGCCTTGGTAATACGTTGATTCTGGCTGGCGCCGTCACCGCCTGCACAGGGCTGATCGTTTTGAGCCTGTGGGTTGTCGTCAAAGAGCTGAAGGGCATGGCTGGCCGACTGGGCGCCGGTGCAGCCCTGCAGAAGGGCAATGCACCGCAACCGGCGGCGTTGCCGCGCGCGGCGATCGAGGATCTGGCAGGCGCCGAGCCGGGCGCCGGCGGGCCTTTATCCGCGCCGTCTGCACCCTGGCTCGAAGAGGCTGCCGGGCGCGATCGTCCGGGTCAGGAGGCGCCGTCGCCGGCGGAGCCAACCGCTAAGCAGCGCCGCAATTTGATGTTTTCCTCGACCTCCCGCAGGGAGCGCGAGCGCGCCCAGGCGCGTGATCCCTCCGTCACGGAGCTTCGTCCGGAAGTGACCGCACCACCAATGGAGATCAACGAGCCTCCGCCCGCGACGTTCGAGGACGCCTGGCCAAAATCGGAACGGGCAAGGCCGACCGATGTGCCATCGCAACGGCGCGCTCCGCGCGCCCCATCGACGTTTAGCGAAACCGCGGCTAACCGCCAGGCTCCGGTCGTCGAAGATCAGGCGCCGGTGACGGTGTTGAAGTCGGGCGTCGTCGACGGAATGGCCTATTCCTTGTATTCGGACGGATCGATCGAAGCCCAGATGCCGGAAGGCTTGATGCGTTTTGCTTCGATTGACGAATTGCGCGCCCATCTCGACCAGCGCCCGTGACCAGGGCAAATCCGCTCTTGCTGGAAAAGTTATTCCGCTCATATTTGGCGAGCGGCTGATAGCCAAATCGCGAATCGGCGTAGAGATGACGTGCGTGATGAAGATCACAAGGCCCAGGCCATGACCGACACCGGAGCCAAGAATTTCATCGATCTGACGGCGAATATCGTCTCGGCCTATCTCAGCAACAATCCGACGCCGGCGTCGGAAATTCCGGGCCTGATCAACCAGATTCATGCAGCGCTGGTACGCGTCTCAACCGGCAGGCCAGAAACGCCTTTGGAACCGGCAAGGCCGGCGGTTTCCGTCAAGAAATCCATGACACCCGATTATCTGGTCTGTCTTGAGGACGGCAAGCGCTTCAAGTCGCTGAAGCGGCACCTGCGCTCGCAATACAATATGACACCCGAACAATACCGTGAAAAATGGGGGTTACCGCCGGACTATCCGATGGTCGCGCCCAACTACGCGGTTGCCCGTTCGCAGCTCGCCAAGAAAATGGGGCTCGGTCAGCAGCGCCGGCGACGCAAGTAGGTCTTGACCCTAAGAAGCTGCCGCTAAAGCTTCACGCGCATCGGTACGGATGCGTTCGACCATCGCGCGCAGACCGTTCGAGCGTTGCGGCGTCAGATGTTCGCGGAAACCGAATTCGTTGAATATAGCGATCGCATCCGTGGCGAGGATTTGCTGCGGCGTATGGCCCGAATAGAGTGTGAGCAGGATCGCAATCAGCCCGCGCACGATATGGGCGTCGCTGTCGCCCAGGTATTTCAGCAACGCTTCGCCGGTATCGCTGCGTTCCAGGCTCTTCGAGAGCCAAACCTGGCTGGCGCAACCCTGCACCTTGTTGGCAGCCGAATGCTTGGCTTCCGGCATCGGTTCGAGTGTCCGGCCGAGTTCGATGACGTACCGGTAACGGTCGTCCCAATCCTCCAGCAGCTCGAAATTGTCCCTGATCTCGTCAATCGTCGTCATGATCGTGCTCAACCTTCGGACCCTATATAGGCCGAAAATGGCCGAAAGCGATATCACCCGATCAATGAGAAACTGTTCCCGTTTTCGCAGGTCTTACGGTGACGACGGCGAAGCGCCTTGCCACTCGATCTGCATATCGTCCGGCGTCAGCGTATCGTGGGCGTCAGACGGTGCGGCCTCGGCACTCTCCATGCCGCCGATCGATCCAGTATGGTCGGGTGCACGCTTATCGGGTTTATCGGATTTGTCGGGCTTGTCGGTGATGATCTGGTACAGCTTTCGTGCGCCGCCCTGGGCGCGTTGACCGATCACGGTCGCGGCCTGGCTGCCCACCTCGCATGCCGCCGGCTGACGTTTGCAGAACTGGGTCATATCGGACACTGCCGCGGTGGCAGCAGAAACAGCCTCGGACGCGTTGATTTGCGGTGCCGCCTTGTCCTGGTCCGGGGTCTTGTCCCTCGGCAGCAGAACGAGCACCAGCCCAACCCAAAACACCAAGCGAAGCAGAAAAAACATCTCGCTACTCCGGCTGCCTCTCTTGTTCCGCCGCTTTTCAATCCCGAAAATCGAGAACTAACAGTCGTCGATAAATCCAAGTGTTTTCATTGAAGTTAAATCGAGAAGAATTGACGAAAAAATCGATCGATTTGATTCGACGTAAATTTTCAATTGATGGGATGCCGCGAAGGAGATCCGCGTCTATCCACCATTTCGAAACCATATCGGCCTATCGCCGGAAACCCGTCGTTCACCATCTGCGTTGATTGGCCGTCGCATCGGGCGCCGAAAGCGCCGCGGAGATACGGTCTTTGGCCGCACCCTCGGCCCTCCTTAGCGTTCATTTAATGTCGCTCTGACAGGTTGCGGTAACGACAAGGGGGACGTTCCGGAGCGTCTGTTAGACGCGCAGGCGAAAAGCACGGAAGCTGTGACAATTCTGAGTACCATTCGCGATTGCCTAGATGCGCTGCTGCACCCGTCGGCGCGATATGATGTGTTGGCGCGCGCGCGCCATCGCGCCTTCATCGCTCCGCGGCTGTTGGGAAGCCTGACGGCGTTTGCTGCATTTCCGGTCTACCTTGCCATGCACGGCGCACCCACGGCGCTTGGGGTGGCGGCCTTCGCATGGTTGATCGCGCCCATTCTGTTGTCGTGGTTCTTGTCACGTACCGGCCGTTATGAAGGAGCCTGCGTCCTGTCGTCGCTGGCCTTCGCCGGCCTGATCATGACGCTGGCCTCGGTCACGGGCGGCATCGGATCGTTCGCCGCGATCTGGCTTGTAGTCGTGCCGATGGAGGCCGCGATTTCGGCATCGCGCCGGGTGGTCGCGTTTGCCTCCGCGCTGACGCTGAGCTGTGTCTCCCTGCTGATCGTCCTTGGTCATTTCCAATTGCTGCCGGCAACCGATGTCGCTCCGGACCTGCACGCTGTCCTGACCGCATTCGGTGTTGCATCGGCGACACTCTATGCGGCGGGCCTTGCTTTCGGGGCCGAATTGCTCACACGCACCAGCGCCTCGCTACTTTATGTCGAAGAAGAGCGTTATCGGCTGCTAGCCCATAACATGAGCGACGTGATTTCCCGCCATCACCGCAACGGCGCCGTACGTTTCATATCGCCGGCCGCGGAGGCGCTGCTGGGAACGTCAGTCTCGCGTCTGCTCGGCTATGGCCTGTTCGATCGCGTCCATGTCGCCGATCGTCCGGCCTACCTCACTGCGCTTTCGGATGCGGCGCGCGGAGGCGAGGCGCAAAGCGTCGAGTTCCGCCTGAAGCGGGATGTGATCCGCGGCCGTGAGGCAGGGCCGGCCGGTCAAGTGAATTTCATCTGGGTAGAGATGCGGTGCCGGCCGCTTGAAACGGCATCGCCGACATCAAAAACCTCCGAGACTGAAGTCGTCGCGGTGATGCGCGACGTCACCGATCGGAAAAATCAGGAACACGCGCTGGATATGGCTCGGTCAGCGGCCGAGCAGGCTGACGCATCCAAGACGCGCTTCCTTGCCACGATGAGTCACGAGTTGCGCACGCCGCTTAATGCCATTATCGGATTCTCCGAAATGATCATGCAAGAGGATGCGCTGATGCTGGATGCTGCGCGCCGCAAGGAATATGCCCAGTTGATCAACGATTCAGGCCAGCACCTGTTGTCGGTCGTCAACGGCATTCTCGACATGTCGAAGATGGAGTCGGGCAATTTCGAGATCATGCCGGAACCCTTTGCACCACGAGAAGCTTTGATCAATTGCTGCAACCTCCTGGCTCTCAAGGCTCGGGAAAACGGCATCGATCTGGTTACCCGGGTGCCGGACGATTTGCCTGTCATGATCGGTGATCCCCGCGCGTTCAAGCAGATTGTGCTCAACCTCGTCGCCAACGCTGTCAAATTCACCGAGCGCGGCGGTGCCGTGACCGTGTCGGCGGGCGTCGAGAGTTCGCGGCTCATTATTCGCATCGCCGACACCGGGGTCGGCATCGCGGCCGACGACCTCAAACGGATCGGCGATCCATTCTTTCAGGCGGGCAAGACCTATCAGCGCCGCCACGAAGGCACCGGTCTCGGGTTGTCGATCGTCAAGAGCCTCGTTGCCTTGCATGGCGGCGAAATGACCGTGCAGAGCCAGGTTGATGAAGGCACGACCTTTGCGGTCGCGCTGCCATTGGCCCCGCAGGCTGCGCAACCCTCGAGCAACATCGCAACGCTGGCCCCGCCGGCGCGCCTTGCTGTTTCAGAACAAGCCCTCCAGGTGAAGAAAAGTGCCTAGGAAACTGACTGACGACGATGATATGCCGCGCCGCCGCCGCCGCTCCAAGGAAGCCGCGTTCGAGCCGGATTCCGAACACGGTCTGGTGATGCGCATTTTTCTATATAGCCCGAAGGACATCATCGCGGGCGCGCTCGCGCTCGCCGCCATCATTGCGATCATCGCTAACGCGCTGTTTATGCAGGCCGGGCGCCATCCGGCGCCGATGTTCGGCATGGTCACCACATTGCCAGCGGTTGCGTCGCCTGTGGTTGCGTCGGTACCCGCCAATCCATTGCCGCGGCCGCGGCCGGTGGAAGCCGATATCGGGTTGCCCGAAACCAGGCCGGCCGATCCGAAAGCCGCCGATGCCATGACCAGCCTTGTCAAGACGACCAGCACGGTGCAGGCGACGACAGCCAATATTCCGCGTCCGCCGCTTGCCGTGCCGATATCTTCCCGCGTCGACAGCGTGCCGGTCTCAATCGGCGGATCGCACCGCGTGGCGGCGGTGCAACGCGCGTTGACCGAATACGGCTATGGCCAGTTGAAACCGACTGGCGTCGTCGGATCGGATACGCAGGCGGCGATCCAGAAGTTCGAGAAGGCGCGCAAGCTTCCGGTCACCGGCCAAGTGTCTGATCGTCTGGTGCGTGAACTTGCCGCCACGATCGGTCACTCGATCGAGTAGTGACTGGTTCCTTCCGGTAGCCTATCTTCCGTTCATGCGATTGAAATCAAGCATATGGGTCGCGGCCTATTTACGCCGCTGTCAAACCGCGGGCGTATTCGGTGCGGTGCGCCGGCGGGGCGCGGAGGAGGCGGGTGCGGTGTTCGTCAAGGTGGCGTCACTCGACGGCAACGCCATGCTTTACGTGCCGGCGCCGCAGGCCGTCTACGACGATAGCCGGCCGATCGAGCGGCTTTTCATGCCGACTTCGAAAGAGCCGCTGCCGGAACCGTCGGTGGAGGAACGCCTTCAGAAGGAGATCCGGTTTGACCCGGATGCCTGGATCGTCGAGACCGAGGACCGTTCCGGGCGGCATTTTCTCGATCTGTCGCGCGATTGACCGCGAGCCTTTTAACTTTAACTAGCGACCGGAATTCTGCGAACCTGTCCGGGGTGCCGCAACGCCACTTGCGGGCTGCGGGGCCGGCCGGGTCTGGGCCGCGGCGGGACGTGCGCGGTTGCGCTCGTCGTCGTAAAGCGCGGAGCGGTATTTGGCACGCGACACCGCCATGGTCGAGCCGCGCCAGGCGGCCAACATGATCAGCGCCGATTGCTCGTTCAGCACGTCATACAGACGCGACAGCCGATACACGGTGTGAACGGAGGTGCCGATCTCGGGCTTGAGGAAAAGCAGAACCCGCTGATACACCGGGCTGGGCATGCCAAGCGCCTTGGCGGCGCAAGCGAGCGGCTCGCCGGTCGGATCGTTGACCACCTGGGTCGCGATCTTCCAGGGCAAGATCAGGGTTTCGCCAAGCTCGAGCGTGAAGTTTTCGACATCGGCGACAAAGGCCGCCATTTCCAGCGCTTCGATCGAGCGTCGCGCGCGCTGGGCGGGAACGCGCGGCGAGGCCCTCAACGGCGTCTCGGAGAGATTGTGCAGGATCAAGGCGCGCTCGGAAGAGGCTGCGCCGAAAAACAGGTTGCTGATTTCCGCCGCATCTTTCGGCTGCATCGACAGCTTCGCGGCCATTCGCAATGGTGCTTCCCGAGGCGGCTCGGCCGGCTCCGATGCAGCGGCAATCCCTGGAATCAGATGTGCGGGAACTTCGTGGGCGAGCGGCACGCGCGGATCGGGAACGGAGGGTTTGAGGCCAAGTTGTTCCAGGACCGGAGCGGGTGTCGCCGGATAGACCGCGAGCCGCGCCCGAACGGCCGCGCGGGTGGCGTCGTCAACCTGATCGATTAGCCGGGAGGTGAGTTCGACGAACTGCCGGGCTTCCTGCTCGCTATGCGTGGTCGTCTGAACATAGAGATCAGCGAGAACGCGAAGCAGGGTGGGACGGATGTCGACGCCCTCTCGGTGAGAAAGGTTCATCAAACCGTCGAAGCCCGAGAACAGCGGAGGCGTGGTCATCTTGAAGGATACGCGACTGATTAAATCTCGCTCAAACCTAAGCCAGTTGCTTTAATACCGCGTTAAGGAAAACAATTCGTGAAAGGCGCGGTACATATCTCGCCATTTCTCTCGGCTCGCGTGATCGCCGTGCAACGGTCTGACATCAAATCGAGGGATGCCCGCGAATTAAGAAGCCATTAACCACGTCCTGTTCTTAATGACGGCCGTCGCCGCAAATCGCGTGAGAGCGGCAACCGGAGAGAGTTTCGGCATGGGCACCATCATTGAATTTCCAGCAGATGCGGCATCGCGGCGGCTGGGCCCAACCATGGATGGCACTGCCCAGAAGGGAACGGTCGTGATCCTTCCCGTGATCCGGATCGAGCGTCAGGTTGAAGAAACCAGCGGAGATCGCGGGCCAGAGCAGGGGACAGCTCCCGGCCGTCGTCGGCGACGGCGCTGAAAGCCCGATGATATGCCCGGCACCTCGCTTTTGATCCGGATCGGGCGTCAGCCGTCAGCTGGCCTGCCGGCGCTGATGTTGCTCACATCGGGGCTGATGCTGGCCGGCTGCAGCGGTGGGGATTTCGGACGTACCCGCGAGGATTTCCGCAACGACGACATGCATCGCTGGCTAGGCGCCGAGGCGACCGGCAGCGTCGGCTTGAAAGCCTCGCAATTCCAGCTCACCGATGTCGAAAGGCAGCTTCGCGATCAGGCCTATCCCGTGATCGAGCCGCCGCATTCGCGTCCCGCCTGGAAGGCCGTATTCGGCGACTATCAGGTTGTGGCTTCGCCATGGCGGGAAAAGGTCGCCTTTGATCGCACGGCCTATGGGCGGCAGTTGATCGACGAGCCTCACCGCTCGCACGCCTCGCGCTATGCGCAGTTGATCGACGATGTACGCGACGATATCACCCGCTTCGAGCCGTTCTATTCCACCGCGGCCCGGGTGCTCGATCTCGACCGCAAGCGCAATGCCAGCCTCGCTCATGTCTCGCAATTGTCGCCGCGGGAGCACGCGGACGCTGTCGCCCGCATGGAAGAGAACACGTTGATCGTGCAATGGGTCCAGCAATGCCAGGAGCGGCGAATTTCGTCGTATCGCTGGGCCCTGGAACGGCTGGTGGTTCAGGCGCCCGACGGCATGGCCGCGGAGGCCGACCGGCTCCTCAACGAGCTTGCCGCTTTGGCCGCCACTCCGCCCGTCGCGGTACAGCCTGTCCCCGGTTACAAGCTCAGCTCACGCGGTTGAAAGGCCGTCTGAAGAATTGACGCGCTGAAGTTTAGCGTTTAGTCGGCGTCGGCTCGGTCTGCACCTTGCAACTTGATGCGGCCAGCGAAACCTGCGCTTGCGGCATCAGGCCCGGCTCCGCCGCCAGCGCCTTCATCACGATCAATCCAGCCGCGCTCGGAGAATCGATGATCAGCCGGTCCGCCGCCGTGATGTCCTCATCCTCAGGCAACGCGGCGTGTTGGGCTTCCGTCATCAGGTCGAGCTCGATCACCTTGCGCCCGGCCGAACGGTCGTTGATGGCATAGTAAGCGAGTTCATTGCGAGTATAGAACGATACCGATGTGTAGGCCTGGCTTACGGGAACCGTGAGCTTGATCGGGCCGCCCGACAGATCGTAACGGCAGACCGCAACCGCAAAAGCCGGGTCCATGAATGGCAATGATGCTGCAGAAGGATCCGGCAAGGGCAGGGGCGTGACGGCATTGAGTTTCGTGATCGGAGCGAGACGCGAATAGGCGTCCTGGCTTGCGATGCGCGGGAGCGCCAGCACGCTGACCAGATGCACGATGGCGCCCAGGAGCACGCCGGCGATGATCGTGAACAAGAGCCGGATCATGGGCAGCCCACCGTTGCGACAGCAGGCATCGGGGCATCGCGCTGGGTCCGCGTCGCAACGCCCACCGGCGTATCATAGAGCCGCAGCACCAGCGTGTAGCGTTCGATTCCGCCGGTCGGCAGCCAGTTGCCGGAGCGAGATCGTGACGCCACCCGCACTTCGAACGAGCCGTCCGCGCCGCGGATGATTTCCTGGCTGGTGAAGCCATAGCGCTGCAATGAATTTGCGACCAGCCGTCCCCTTGAATCGTAGAGCGTCAGGGTCCAGAACCGCGCCGCCGGCGTAATTCCGCTGACGACAACGTCGCAGCGGCCGTCAAGCAGCCGCTTGCGATCGTCTCGCGTGGCTGAGAATGCAACGCCGTCGCCGGTGCCAACCGGCAGTTCGCCGCTGCGTGCGATGGACGCGCGCGAATAAGGGTCGACGTCGACGGTGCCGGTTCTTGGCCGTGCGGTCCAGGCGCCAATCGTGAGCGTGCCGAGATCGGTGCCGCGGGTCGCCGTCATCCACGTGGCACCGAGGCCGACGACGGCGGCGAGGATCAGCGCCAGCAGGGTGACGAATATCAGTCGCACGATTTAATTCTTGCGCGGAGCGGGTGAGGCCGCGGGGCTCTCGGGCAACGCCGAAGCAAAACTGTCGGTGAATCCGGCGGAGGTCGAGGACACGGGCTTGGTCGGTTTGGTGGGCTCCACAGCAGTCCTGGCCGCATCGTCGAGCAGTTTTTCCACACGCACCAGGATGTCCGCCCCGCGCTTGGTGAGAACCGGCGGCGGCTTGATCTCCGCAGGCTTCGGCCCGCCATTGGCCGCCATCACGGCGGCATTCGGTGAGGGCGGCAATTTCGTACCCATGCCGATGCCGGGAATTTCCTTGATCTCGACGCCTTGATGGGCGGCGACCATGATGTCGTGCCAGGTCTGGGCCGGCAGTGAGCCGCCGGTCATGCGGTTGGTCGGCGAGTAATCGTCGTTGCCGTACCAGATGGCACAGGTGAAATTGCCGGTATATCCGACGAACCAGGCATCGCGATAAGCGTTGGTGGTGCCGGTCTTGCCCGCAGTCGGGATGCCGTCCAGCGCGGCGCGGCGCGCGGTGCCTTCGCTCACGACGTGGCTCATCATTTCGGCCATGTCGGCTGCGACAGAAGGCGGAATCGCCTGCAGCGGCTTCTTGCCGTCGCGGTCGAAACGCCAGACCAGATCGCCGGCGCCGGTGCGAACTTCCAGCACCGCATGCGGCGTGACCGACTTGCCCTTGTTCGGGAACGTCGCATAGGCGACCGCGTGTTCGAGCACCGTAACTTCGTCGGCGCCGATCGGCAGCGAGGGCGTATCGGGCAGCGGCGCCTTGATGCCGAAGCGGCGCGCGACTTCGACGATCTTGGCGCGGCCGGCCTTGGCCGGATTCGGCGACTTGCCGCCGAGCGCGATCGACAGTTTCACCGGAACGACGTTGATCGAGCGGGTGATCGCCTGCGTCAGGGTGACCGCGCCGGAGTACGAGTGGCCATAGTTCTGCGGGCACCAGTTGCCGATGCAGACCGGGCCGTCGACCACGACCGAAGTCGGCTTGAAGCCGTTCAGCAGCGCGGTCGTATAGACATAGGGTTTGAACGACGAACCGGGCTGTCGATAGGCGTCGGTCGCCCGGTTGAACTGGCTGGCGCCATAGTCGCGGCCGCCGACCATTGCGCGCACGCCGCCATCGAGATCGGAGACGACGGTTGCAGCCTGCGTAGCGTGATAATCGCGGCCGAACTGCCGCAACTGGTTTTCGATGGCTTCCTCCGCGGCGCGCTGCACGTTCATGTCGATGGCGGTGCGCACCACGAAAACGCGCTCGTTGTAGGATTTCGGGAACGTGTCGACGAGCTTGCGCATCTCGTCGAAGGCCCAATCCAGATAGTAGTTCGGCGAGTTCTCGTCGCGGCGGTCGACCGCGGTGGCCGGATTGCGTCGAGCGCCGAATACCTGGCCTTCGGTCATGAAGCCGGCATCGACAAGGTTGTCGAGCACGACGTTGGCGCGGGCGCGCGCGGCGGGCAGGTTGATGTGGGGCGCATATTTGGTAGGCGCCTTGAACAATCCCGCAAGCATCGCTGCTTCCGCGAGATTGACGTCACGCGCCGACTTGTTGAAGTAGAAGTGCGCCGCGCCGTCGACGCCGAAGGTGCCGCCGCCCATATAGGCGCGATCGAGATAGAGTTTGAGAATTTCGTTTTTGGTGAGCCGCGTTTCGAGCCAGATCGCCAGGAAGGCTTCGTTCACCTTGCGCTCGATGGTGCGCTCGTTGCTCAGGAACAGGTTCTTGGCCAATTGCTGGGTGATCGACGAGCCGCCCTGCCGCACGCCGCCGGCCTGGGCGTTGGTTACGATCGCGCGCAACGTACCGGCGACGTCGATGCCGAAGTGGTCGTAGAAACGGCGGTCTTCGGTTGCGAGCGTCGCCTTGATCAGGACGTCCGGAAAATCCTCTAGCGGAATCGAATCGTTGTGCTTGATGCCGCGACTGCCGATCGGATTGCCGTAACGATCAAGGAACGTCACCGCGAGATCGGATTTCTTCAGCCAGTCTTCGTCGGCCGTCTCGCGAAAGGCGGGCACCGCCAGCGCCAGCATCAGGATCAAACCGCCAAGACCCAGCGTGGCGGCTTCCGACAACGGCTCGATGAAAACCCAGCGTTTCCAGTGGCCGACATAAAAGCGGTCCATGAAGGCGGAGTACCGCTCATAGAGCTCGCGGGTGCCTTTGCCGGTCGAGAACAGCGTGGAATCGATGCGCGCATCCAGATCCAGCATCCAGTGCCGGATCTTCTTTTTCCATTCGGTGAGATCGATCTTGCGCACGGGCAGGCGTTACCTGAAACCGGAATTCCGGTGTCGTTTTTTGATTTGAAGTCGATCACCGCTTGCGGTGCAGGACCCTCAAATCTTGCGGGAATGTTGCGGCAAACCCAAGGCATATCGGTGCCCCGCCTGCCATACTCCTATCTAGCCGAGCAGGGACGATAAACCAATGGCCGGGCTTACATTTCCACGGGGAGGGATAACGCCGGCCGAACTTCACGAGGCGCCGTCGTCCTGCCCCTTGCACGCCCGCGCACGGAGCCCCTAGAAGGACACATGCGAAAAGCGCCCAAAAATCTCACGCCCACCTCCGAAAAGCCCAAGCCGCCTTCCGGGCAGGAGGGTTTCTTCTGGAAAACCAAGACGTTGGAAGAGATGTCGGAGGCGGAATGGGAAAGCCTGTGCGATGGCTGTGCCCGCTGTTGCCTCGAGAAGCTTGAGGACGAAGACACCGGCAAAATCTATTTCACTCACGTTTCCTGCAAACTTCTCGATGCAGGCCTTTGCGCCTGCAAGGATTATCAGCACCGTTCCGAACAGGTTCCTGACTGCGTCAGGCTGACGCCTGCCAATGTGCGCACGCTGAACTGGCTGCCGCCAAGCTGCGGTTATCGCCTGGTCGCGGAAGGTCGTGATCTCTATTGGTGGCATCCGTTGATTTCGGGTGACCCCAATACGGTTCATGAGGCCGGCGTTTCCGTGCGCGGACGCGTAGAGGGAACCGAGAACGAGATCGCCGACGAAGATCTCGAAGATCATATCGTCCAATGGCCGGCGCTCCTGCCCAAGCGTGCCCGGTTGAAAAAGCGCCCGTTATCCTCACGATGACGGGATATCTTGCGCGCCCACCGGGACGCTCCCATGCGCCCGACCCGCTGTCGCAGCCTCGATTCGCCCCGTAAATAGGGGCATATTTTGTGGCGGCGAGAACCGCTGCCCGCTCCAGCATAACCTCCGCATGAACAAGTTCGAACGCCAGGGCCGTCCATCGGCCGATCAACAAACATTGTCCGAGGCTCTCGCCAGTGAGCCTACGGTGGTGCCTGCGGATATTCCTGACATCAGCGACGCGCCGCCGATCGTGCCGCCGGCGCCGCTGACCCAGAGTGAAGTCCGCACCATTTTGATGAGCCTGATGCTGACGATGTTTCTGGCCGCACTCGACCAGACCATCGTTGCAACGGCATTGCCGACCATCGGACGGCAGTTCGCAGACGTTTCCAGCCTGTCGTGGATCATTACGGCCTATCTGCTGGCATCGACCGCAGTGGCGCCGGTGTTCGGCACGCTGAGCGACATTTACGGCCGCCGTGCCATGATCGTCAGCTCGATGAGTCTGTTTATCGCGGGCTCGATCCTGTGCGCCGTTGCCCCCAACATGACGGTGCTGATCATCGCGCGCGGCCTTCAGGGGCTGGGCGGCGGGGGCATCCTGCCGATCGTTCAGACCGTGATTGCCGACGTTGTGACGCCGCGCGAACGCGGCCAGTATCAGGCCTATTTCAGCGGCGTTTGGATGGCGGCGGGAATCAGCGGGCCGATCCTCGGCGGCGTTTTTGCCGAACATCTCCACTGGTCGATGATTTTCTGGATCAACGTTCCGCTCGGTCTGACGTCGCTGGCGATGCTGCTGCCGAAGATGGGGCGGATCCCGGTTTTTCACCGGCGCCGCAAGGTCGACTGGCTCGGCGGTGTTCTGCTGATGGCGGCCGCCGTCGTGGTGATGCTGGTGCTGACCTGGGGCGGCAACCGTTATCTCTGGCTGTCGCCGGTTATCATCGCGATGATCGGCGCCTCGATCGCGCTGACGCTTGCTTTCGTATGGCACGCTTTACGCGCTGACGAGCCGTTCCTGCCATTGTCATTGATGGGGGGAACGGTGGTGCCTTACGCGATGGTTTGCGGCGGTTGCGCCATGGGCGCGATGCTGGGACTGACCGTCTATCTGCCGCTCTACTACGAAGGCGTTTATCACCTTAGCGCCAGCGAAGCCGGTATGGCGTTGATACCGCTGGCCGCGGTTTCGACCGGCGGAGCCGCGATTGCCGGGCGCACCATGTCGCGCTCCAGGCACTACAAGCGGGTTGCGATCATCGGCACGCTGGTGGCGGCGGCCACGGCCGCGGCACTGATGCTCGCGCCGATGCCGCTCTGGCTGTTGCTCGTGTTGCTGTCGATCTTCGCATTGGGGTTGGGCACGGCGTTTCCAGTCTCGACCGTGTCGTCACAGAATGCGGTCGCGCGCTCGCAGGTGGGCACCATTACCGGCGCGACCAACTTCTTTCGCGCCTTGATGGCATCTTTCACGGTTGCGGTATTCTCGGCCATTCTGCTGATGGCGCTCGGCGCCGATATTTCGTTTTCGGGCGAGCATCATGGCACCGTGAACTCGTTTTCGGCCGCCGATATGATTATCGCGTTTCGTTATGTGTTCGGCGCCTCTACGGCCTTGATGATTGTCGCATCGATTTGCATGATCCTGATGGAAGAACGGCCGCTGGCCGGCCCTGCGCGGCCGGCCGAAATAGCGGAATAGATCGGATCGGCATTCATATGCGTGTTTGTGCAAACAGGGGCGTGGCGACGGCGCCCAACGGCTGCGCTTCTTCACGTGACAATTTTTTTAAGCCGCCGCGACCGATAGAACCGGCGTCCAAAATCGACACCGCCCAGATTTTTCATTTCGAATAAGGGGTTAACCAGAAATCGAGGACAGCGGGCCGTTTCGATTAATGGGCCGTTCAGGCTCTTCTTCAATGCACCTGTAACCAATCGAATTTAGATTTCGACGCCATTAGAGGATGGTGCAAGCGCTCTGGGTCTGCGAGCGGGAGTTTTTGAATGCTGCAATTGATTTCACGGTTCCTGAACGACGAGTCCGGGGCGACGGCAATCGAATATTGCCTGATTGCGGTCGGCCTCAGCATCGTGATCATCACGGCCGTCAACGGCATCGGCAGCACCCTCAACGCCAAATTCACCACGATCAATACGTCGCTGAAGTAACGGCGCTGCGCTCTATCCGGCTTTTTTGGCCCGTGCTGCATTGCGCACGGGCTTTTTCGCGGCTGGAGCCCTGGTTTCGGCTTTGGCTTCCTCTTTGGCGGCGCGCTTGCCGCTGATCGGCAGCAGCATCTCGCGCTGGCCTTCGATCCGCTTCTTCGGCTTCTTGCCTTTGACCTTGGCAGCGGGAGGGGGTGCCTGCCGTTCGTTGGCCAGACTGCGCTTGAGCGCATCCATCAAATTGATGACGTTGCCGCCGGTTTTGGGGGCGGCCTTGGCCGCCGGCCGAATGCCGCTGCGCTTTTTGTCGATCAGGTCGATCAAAGCGGATTCGTAATGATCCTCGAACTTGTCGGGTTCAAACGAGCCGGATTTCTTCTCGACGATGTGCTTGGCCAGATCCAGCATATCCTTCGTGACTTTGACGTTCTGGATATCGTCAAAATATTCCTTTTCGCTCCGCACCTCGTAGGGGTAGCGCAACAGCGTTCCCATCAGGCCCTGGCCGAGCGGTTCCAGCGCGACGATGTGCTCCCGGTTGGTCAGGACCACACGGCCGATCGCGACCTTGTTCATGCTGCGAATGGTTTCGCGGATCACCGCGAATGCGTCGTGGCCGACCTTGCCGTCGGGCACGAGATAATAGGGACGGATCAGGTATCGGCTGTCGATGTCGGTCTTGGGAACGAACTCGTCGATTTCGATCGTGTGGGTCGATTCGAGCGCGATGTCCTCGAGCTCTTCCTTCGAGACTTCGATGTAGGTGTCGGTGTCCACCTTGTAGCCCTTGATGATGTCGTCGCTGGCGACTTCCTCGCCCGTATCGGCGTCGACCTTGGCGTACTTGATCCGATGGCCGGTCTTGCGGTTGATCTGATTGAAGCTGACCTTTTCGGTGTCCGACGTCGCGGGATAAAGCGCGACCGGACAGGTCACCAGTGAAAGGCGAAGGAAGCCTTTCCAGTTGGCGCGCGGGGCCATGGGATACTCCTCAGACGCAACAGACCAAAGACGAAACGATATCACCGGCGAGAGAGGTTTAAAACACGCCGCAACGGGAATCTGACAACGGCGTTAACCGGGGCGGGTTGCGCCAGGGGCGTCGCGGATGCGTTCGATGCCGCCGAATACCGCGATGCGGCACTACCCGATGCGGCTCCTGGAAAGGCAGGAACATCATTGGAAATCAGGCGTTGCCCTATCGCTCGGCAGCGACAGACGCCGAACGTCTGAAAGTAAGATTGAGGCTCCCATGGCAATGCAACGAGACCATCAAATCGTTGAGACCCCGACCGAAGCGCGGCAAGCCGAGCCGGGACCCTCAGTGCTCGCGCTATTGGCGGTTTCCACCGGCCTTGCCGTTCTGATCCTGGGTGTCGTCTGGTTCGTATTCTTCCGCACCTAGAGAACAAACGCTCGCCGCACGGAACCGCGATTCCGTCGCGGTTCCCGCCGGCCGACCGGTTACCAACACCGTGTTAATCCGGTCTCGCGCTATTCCGGTTTTTCGGCGATGACGAATCGCGCATGATTGCGCCGTGAAGATTTGCCCGGTCCGGTTACGATTTCGCAACGCGGGCAGGGCAATCTGCCGCAGCCTAAATCATGATGTCGCCCATCATCCGGGCGATCAAGAAGCGCGGGGGGATAACCGGATGCACTCCATGCTCACTCTTCTCCTTCAATCGTCGATTTTCATTTCGGGTTTCCTCGCCGGATATGTCGTCCGCGCGTGGCAGTCGCACCGGCGCCAGTCGCAATTTTCGAGCCTCTCGCCGCGTATCTCGACCTTCGGCCATCCTCGCCGGGCCTTCTAGGCCTGCGGCTCACGCCGTGATGCGCCAGCTCTGGCCCCCTGAGTTTTATACCGGCGATGCCTTTGCAGGGCCGGTGTTGATCAAGGGATGAGAGATCGAACGGCGTCGCCCCGAATCGTCGGCTCAGATCGAGTGATCCGACTGAACCGGTTTGAGGCGGATCAGGAAAGACGCCATTTGCCCGACACAGATTCCGCTGATGCCACCAAGCGCCTTCACCAGGGCGTCCGCGGCGCGGCTATGGCGATCCAGCGTCAATAGTTGAAGCGCCTCCAGACCGAGTGCCGCGCCTACCACGATAGCGAAAACCAGCAATACGCGGTTGGGGTAAGCCAGCGCGAAGGCAAAGCCGATCAGTGCAAACGCAGCGAAGTGCTCCAGATGCGGGCTCGCGAGCGCGGGGCGGGCTCCTATCGGCGAAAGTGTTATGACGGCGATCATGCCGAGCGCCAGCCAGCCTGCGATGACGGATATTCTGTGAATCATGCCTTTAGGTAAGCCACAAGAGGTCTGACCTCAACCTGTTCGAAGGCTTCTCGGCTCGGTTTCAAAAAATTATCGGTGTAACGTTTTGTGGGGCGAAGCGCCTGCGGCAATGTCACGCAATTCAAATCAAAGCCATATCGGAATCTTGTGTTTACGGGGAGTTCCTCATTCTAAGGTTTGGGCGAACGTCCACGTGAAGCGGACTTTGCGAATGTTGATATCGGACCCGCGGGCGCAGCCTTAACCATGACCCAGACCTTCGTCATCCCCGATATTCACGGGCGCCTCGATCTCTTGAGCGAGGCCCTCGCCGAAATTGCTGCACCATCCAAAGGCGAGACCGGCACCATCGTCATGATCGGCGACTACGTCGATAAAGGACCTGACAGCAAGGGTGTGATCGACCGGCTGCTATCGGGCGTCAGCGGCAGCTTTGAGTTGGTGACCCTGAAGGGCAACCACGATGCCATGATGATCGATGCGTTGCGGGACCGCTCGACAATGGCAAACTGGCTGGCGAAGGGCGGCGATACGGCTCTGGCTTCTTATGGGGGTGAGCCGGCCAGAGTGCCGCAATCCCACATCGACTGGCTGGATCGGCTGCGGCTGTTTTACGTCGATACCCATCGCCTCTACGTGCACGCCGGCGTCGATCCGGGAACTCCGCTGGATCTTCAGCGCGTGGAGACGCTGTTGTGGAAGCGCTATCCCAAGGGATATTCCGAAGGCTTCGGCAATCTCCACGTCGTCCACGGCCATGATAATCACCCTGACGGCCCGCTGCTTTACGAAGGCCGAACCAATCTCGACACACTGGCCTGGCGAACGGGGCGGCTGACGATCGGCGTTTTCGACGACGAGCGTCCGGGCGGCCCGATCGATCTCATCACCATCAAGGGCGCCCTGGCCGGGCGTTGACGCATTAATGGTCCGCTCGGCTCGTTTGCGGTCGGAATGTCGTTGAAAGCCGTTGTGAAGAAAAAGTAATCTTGCGGGTCGCTGCCGTTCATAACCCGTTCACGACGGTCGCGCTCATCTTGCGCCTAAGGTGAGAACAGCATTGGAGACCCGCGTGCGCCTACTTGTCGTCGAGGATGATCCGGATCTCAATCGCCAACTGACGACGGCGTTGGCCGACGCCGGATATGTGGTCGATCGCGCGTTCGACGGTGAAGAAGGGCACTTCCTCGGCGACAGTGAGCCGTATGACGCCGTCGTTCTCGATATCGGTCTGCCGAAGATGGATGGCATCTCGGTGCTGGAGGCCTGGCGCCGCAACGGGCGCTCGATGCCGGTCCTCATTCTGACCGCGCGCGATCGCTGGAGCGACAAGGTTCAAGGCTTCGACGCCGGCGCTGACGACTATGTGGCAAAGCCGTTTCATCTCGAGGAGGTCCTGGCGCGAATCCGCGCGCTGCTCCGCCGCTCGACCGGCCATGCGCAATCGGAGCTGACCTGCGGTCCGGTTTCACTCGATACCCGCACCGGCCGCGTCAGCGTATCCGGCAATCCGATCAAGATGACGTCGCATGAATACCGGCTGCTCGCCTACCTCATGCATCACACCGGACGCGTGGTATCGCGAACCGAACTCGTCGAGCATCTCTACGATCAGGATTTTGACCGCGACTCGAACACAATCGAGGTATTCGTCGGCCGCATCCGCAAGAAGCTCGATGTCGACATCATCCAGACGGTCAGGGGACTTGGCTATTTGCTGACGCCGCCGGCAACGGGCGGTTGATCCGACGTCTCCTCCTATGCTCTGTTCGGGCATGGGCCGTTTTGACGTTTGGTATCTCACCATGTGGACGCCGCGCGGAAGATCGTTCGGGATGACACCCTGATGCGCCGCAGCTCGCTTGCGACCCGGCTGTTTTTGTCTGCGACCGCCTGGGTGGTGGTCATTCTGCTGATCACCGGTGTGATCCTGTCGTCCGTCTACCGCGACGCCACCGAGCGCGCTTTCGACCGCCGTCTCAATCTCTACCTTCGAACGCTGGTCGCCGAAGTAGCGACGCCCGACGAGCCGCCGGATCATCAGTTCCAGTCGCTGGGCGAGCCGCTGTTCGAACTGCCATTGTCGGGATGGTACTGGCAGATCATCCGCACTGATTCTGAAAAGGAGGAGGTGCGCGCGTCACGTTCGCTGTGGGACAAGAAGCTGCCGAAGCTCGAGGATCACGGCGCCGAACTGAGCGCGGCGGGCATCCGCCTCGGCTATGTCGAGGGCCCGGAGGGGCAGACGCTGCGGATGGTCGAGCGGCCGGTCGACCTTGGCGCCGACGGCAAATTCCTCGTCGATGTCGCCGGTGATGCATCGGAGATTTTCGACGAGACCCGCAACTTCGACTACTATCTGGGCGGAACGTTTATCGCCCTTTCGATCGTCCTGGTCCTGACCACGATCTTTCAGGTCCGCTTTGGACTGGCCCCCCTCAAGCGCATTTCCGATGCGATTGCCGATATCAGGTCCGGCCGCGCCGAGAGGTTAGAGGGCGAATTTCCCGTCGAGATCGCGCCGCTGGCGCGAGAAACCAATGCGCTGATCGACGCGAACAGGGAAATCGTCGAACGCGCCCGCACCCATGTCGGCAATCTGGCGCATGCGATCAAGACGCCGCTGTCGGTGATCGTCAACGAGGCCGCGACCCATTCTTCCGATCTGTTTGCCGCCAAGGTTCTTGAACAGGCCGATGTGATGCGTGATCAGGTCGCCCATCATCTGGAGCGCGCGCGGATCGCGGCGCGCCTCACCATCGTCGGCACCATCACCGAGGTCGGCCCGGTGGTCGATGCCTTGCGCCGCACCATGGAGAAAATCCATCGCGACCGCGGCGTCGCCATCGAAGTGGCTTCCGGGTCAAAGGCAAAGTTTCGCGGCGAGCGGCAGGACCTCGAGGAGATGGTCGGCAATCTCGTCGACAATGCCTGCAAATGGGCGGCCTCGCGGGTCTTCATCGAGGTTCTGGTTGACGAGCCCACCGAGCCCGGCGCGACACCGATGCTGCGTATCGTCGTCGATGATGACGGGCGCGGCCTTTCGGAGCAGGAGCGGGCCAAGGTGTCCCGCAGGGGTCAGCGGCTCGACGAATCTAAGCCGGGCTCGGGGCTCGGGCTATCGATCGTGGTCGACCTTGCCGCACTGTATGGCGGCAGCCTGACCCTCGGCCACGCCCCGACCGGCGGGTTGCGGGCCGAACTCCTGCTGCCAGCCGCATAAACACGCAGCCGAGATACAACTTTTGATAGGGTATGGCCGAGATCAATCCTCTGGGGTTGATCATCCTAAACGACTTCTTAACGCCGGGGCTTTTACAATGCCCTGTGGACGTATTTTTTTGCCGTCCGCGCCACACAAGCTTGCAGTCCGGGCGTATGAGCCAGACATCAACCGAACGGCTGAGAGACTATCTCGCCCAGCTGCCGCCACAGTCACAGGCGCTGCTGATGCGGGAGTTCGAGCGCGCCATCGATCGCGGCGAGGAAACCACGATCGCTACCTTTGTGCTTGAACAGCTGCGCAAGATCGTGCGCGGCGCCGATGCCGATGACGAGGCGCGTCCCCGTACGGACAACCCGACGCGGCTCCTGTTTCGCCCATTGGAACCATTTCTGGTCGAAGGCAACGTCTCGGTTCGAGAAGGCCAAATTCGCCGCGCCTCCCTGCTGCCGGTCTGGCAGTGGCTGGCTCGCGAGGGAGCGCCGGACCTGGCCCGCCAATTCGAGGCAGCACTCTCCCGCGGTCCGGAAAGTGGCACCTCGCCCGAGATCGAGGCCACCGCAAGGAAGCTTCAGCTTGCCGCGGCCGAGGGGCTGCTGGCCGTTGTCGCATCCGGTGCCGATGACCGCCGCGCGCTGTCCCGCATTGGTCCGCCGGATGTGATCGAAGACCTGCCATCGATCGCCTGTCTCTTGCACGTCCGCGAAGCGGTGGACACGCTCAACAGCCGTGTTCCCAGCTACATGCGTGTGTTTAACGATGCGCAGATCGAAGCGGTGATTGCCGCGCTCAATGTTCCTTCGTTGCAGACGCCGCAGTTGCTGCCTTTCGCGCTGTCGCTGGTGATGCAGCGATTGGCGGCGCCATGGCAGATCATTCGCCTGGCAATACGCATGGCGGCTTCCGACGACGAGATGCGCGTCGCCTCGACGCCCTACGGCATCGCCGTCACTATTGCCCTGCATGATTTGTACTGCCTGGCGGCAACCCTGCGGGCCGATATCAAGCGCGGCCGCTTCGGCGAAGTCACCGAGCACTTGAAAACCCTTCACGACGGCGTACGGGGCTTAAGAACCGAACTCGACCTGCGCAACGATTCAGCCTGGGGCAGGCGGCTGGCATCGATCCGCGCCGACATTTCCAGCGCGCTGCAATCGGAAATCGACAGCGTTCCCGGCCGCGTCAGGCGGATATTGCGCCAGCGCAGCGACAAGGACATCGGGGCAGCGGCCCAGATCAACGCGAGCGATGTCGACGAAACCATCGCGTTGATCGAGTTCGTCGCGGTATGCCGCACCTATGCCGGAGAGCTGGCGATCAACGAAGTCACGATGCGGACCTATTCCGATCTCCAGCACTATGTCGAGCAATCGACCGAAGCATTGGTGCAATCGCTCCGCGGCAGCGAAGGCAAAGCGCGCGCCTATCGGCAAACGCAGGTGGCCGCGGCCATCCGTTTTTGTGACGTGCTGTTTGGCGCCGATTATGCGTCGCTGATGAGCAGGGCTGCCGAAAACGCCGTGACGGGCGAGCGCAAATCGTCGCGGACGGGCTGATCCGGTTGTGCCGACTGGCCTTGCAAAACCTCGCACTTCAGCTTTTGAGAAGCGAATTTTCTTGAAATATCTCAACAATTTACGTTTGGCTCATCACACTCGTAATTGTTAATTGCCCATGCTTTACGCCTATGGTGTAAAGCGACCGCAAGGCGCTGTGCTGGTTCGCGCCGTTCCACCGGAACCCGTTCGATGATGCTCTGGTTTGTGTTCGCGCTGATGACGGCCGCGGCGATCTTTGCCGTGCTCTGGCCGCTCAGTCGCGCCGGCGACCCGCAGCAGGACGGCAACGAGGCCGCCGTCTATCGGGACCAACTTACCGAGATCGACCGTGATGTTGCCACGGGTCTCATCAACCCGCCGGAAGCCGCGGCCGCGCGTGTCGAGATCAGCCGCAGGCTGCTGGCAGCGGTCGACAATCAGCCTGAGGTGACCTCAATATCGAGCGTCAAGTTGCGTCGAGTAGCGGCCGTTATCGCTCTCGTCGGATTACCGCTCGTCACCGTCGGGCTTTATTACCCGCTAGGTTCGCCGGAGCTGCCCGATTTTCCGCTGGCGCAGCGCAGCCGCGCTCCGGGCGCGACGCAATCGCTCGACAAGCTCGTCGCGCAAGTCGAACAGCATCTCGAGGCTGAGCCCGCGGATGGCCGAGGCTGGACCATTCTGGCGCCGGTGCTCGCACGATTGGGGCGCGTGGATGATGCGGTCCGCGCCTTCCGGAATTCGATTACGTATAGCGGTGAAAACGCTACCCGGCGGGCCGATCTCGGCGAAGCCCTGGTGGCTGCGGCGGGCGGCGTCGTTACCGGCGAAGCCAAGGCTGAATTTGAGCGCGCGGTTACACTGAGCGCCGACGATGTGAAGGCCAACTATTTTTTGGGGCTGGCCGCCGAGCAGGATGGCCGCGCTGTTGAAGCGGCCGCGATTTGGCGCGCGATGCTGGAGAAGGCGCCGGCGGATGCGCCTTGGCGTCCGTTGGTTCAGTCTGCGCTGGTCAGGGTCGGCGGCGCGCCGGCGCCTGCGCTGTCGAATGACGCGATGGCCGCCGCGAAAGACATGAGCGAGACGGATCGTAGCGCGATGATCCGCAGCATGGTCGAGCGTCTCGCCACCCGATTGCACCAGAATGGCGACGACGTCGAGGGATGGCTGCGGCTCGTCAGGGCCTATATGGTCATGGGTGAGGCCGATAAGGCCAAGGCAGCCTCGTCCGATGCCCGGCAGGCGCTCGCAAAGGATCCCGGGCGGCTGCAACAACTGAATGATGGTCTGAAAAATCTCGGACTCGACGGATGAGCACGATGAGCGGAGTGGCGCGGCGACATGGAAGAGGCGGTCAATGACGCGCAAGCAGCGGCGCTTGACTGTTATCGGCGGCTCGCTCTTCGTGCTCGCGGTGGCCGCGGCGCTGGTGCTGAATGCAATGCGCGATTCGATCGTGTTCTTTTCGACGCCGAAGATGGTCGCGGAGAAGCATATCCAACCGGGCAAACGGTTCCGGCTCGGCGGGCTCGTGCAGCCCGGTTCACTCGTACGCGGCGACAATCTGACCGTCAGGTTCGAGGTCGGTGACGGAAGCGCAGCCCTGCCGGTCTCCTACCAGGGGATTTTGCCTGACCTTTTTCGAGAAGGGCAGGGTGTCGTCGCCGAGGGCGCGCTGGATTCCTCTGGTGTGTTCAAGGCCGACACCGTGCTTGCCAAGCATGACGAGAACTACATGCCGAAAGATGTCGCCGATGCCCTGAAGAAGCAGGGGCTCTGGAAAGAAGAATACGGCGGGCCGTCCAAAGGCGGCGATACCGCTGCCCGTGCGGTGCAAGGCGAACAGGGAGCAGCGCGGTGATTGCCGAAAGCGGACATTATGCGCTGGTACTGGCCTTCGGGCTGGCGCTGATTCAGTCGACTGTGCCGATTCTAGGGGCGCGCTGGCGTGATTTTTCGCTGATGAATGTCGCACGCTCGGCGGCCGTTGCGCAGCTCATCTTTGTGGCCGCATCGTTTGCGGCGCTGATCGCGTTGCATGTTTCCTCGGATTTTTCCGTCATCAACGTCGTCGAGAATTCGCACTCGATGAAGCCGTTGATCTACAAGATCACCGGCGTGTGGGGCAACCACGAAGGCTCGATGCTGCTTTGGGTATCGATCCTCGCGCTGTTCGGCGGCCTGGTCGCGATCTTCGGCAATAACCTGCCGATATCGCTTCGCGCCCATGCGTTGGCCGTGCAGGCCTGGATCGCCAGCGCCTTCTACCTCTTCATCCTGATGACCTCCAATCCGTTCCTGCGCATCGCCAATCCGCCGATCGAGGGACAGGACCTCAATCCGGTGCTGCAGGATATCGGCCTCGCCGTGCATCCGCCCATGCTCTATCTCGGCTATGTCGGCTTCTCGATTTCGTTTTCCTTTGCGATCGCAGCGCTGATCGAAGGCCGGATCGATGCGGCTTGGGCGCGCTGGGTGCGGCCGTGGACGCTGGTCGCCTGGATATTCCTGACGCTCGGCATCGCGATGGGTTCTTACTGGGCCTATTACGAACTCGGTTGGGGCGGCTGGTGGTTTTGGGATCCGGTGGAGAATGCCTCGCTGATGCCGTGGCTCGCCGGCACCGCGTTGTTGCATTCGCTGGTCGTGATGGAGAAGCGCAACGCGCTCAAGGTCTGGACCATCCTGCTGTCGATCCTGGCTTTCTCGCTGTCGTTGCTCGGCACCTTCCTGGTTCGCTCCGGCGTCCTTACATCGGTCCATGCGTTTGCCAATGATCCGCGGCGCGGCGTATTCATCCTCCTTATCCTGTGCGTCTTCATCGGCGGCAGCCTTTCGCTCTACATTCTTCGCGCGTCCTCCCTCAAGCAGGGCGGCCTGTTCGCGCCGATCTCCCGGGAAGGCGCGTTGGTTTTCAATAACCTGCTGCTGACGACGGCGTGTGCGACGGTTTTTGTCGGAACGCTTTATCCGCTAGCGCTGGAAGTGATGACAGGCGAGAAGATTTCGGTCGGCGCGCCGTTCTTCAATCTCACCTTCGGGCCGCTGTTTGTTCCGCTACTGGTTGCTGTGCCCTTTGGGCCGCTGCTTGCCTGGAAACGCGGCGATCTGCTTGGCGCCGCCCAGCGCCTGATCGCGGCAGGCATCGCGGCGTTGTTTGTGATGGCGGTGGTATGGGCCTGGACGCGTGGCGGCAGCACCTTCGCGCCGCTCGCGATCGGCCTGGCGCTGTTTGTGATCGTGGGCGCCGTGATCGATATCGCCGAGCGTATCGGCTTGTTTCGGCTGCCGTTCGGCCTTGCGCTGCGGCGGGCGCGCGGGCTGCCGCGCTCGGCCTGGGGCACGATGTTGGCCCATGCCGGCGTCGGGATCGCGTTGATAGGCATCGTTTGCGAGACTTCGTGGAATAGCGAAAATATTCGCACGATGAAGCCCGGTGATGTCACCAGCATCGCCGGCTACAGCCTCAAGCTCGAAAGCCTGACGCCGCATCAGGGGTCGAACTACCGCGAAATGGCCGCAAACTTCAGCGTCCTGGTCGACGGTCGCGTGATCGACACGATGTCGCCGTCGAAGCGCAATTTCACCACCCGCAGCGGCGCTTCCACGACCGAAGCCGCATTGCTGTCGCGCGGGGCCAGCCAGCTCTATATCTCGCTGGGCGACATCGCTACTGACGGCTCGATTGCCGTGCGGATCTATCACAAGCCGCTCGTGCTTCTGATCTGGTTGGGCCCGGTATTCATGGCATTCGGCGGCATGTTGTCGTTGTCGGATCGGCGCCTGCGCGTGGGCGCACCGAAGCCGGCGAAATCCATGCGCGGATTGCAGGCGGCGGAGTGATTGTTTTGAAACGGGCCATTCTCGCATTGGCGATTGTCGCGGCGATGGCGACCGCGGCTCATGCCGTGCAGCCCGACGAGATCATGTCGGATGCGGTCAAGGAGGCGCGGGCGCGGGACTTGTCGCGTGAATTGCGCTGCATGGTGTGTCAGAACCAGTCGATCGACGATTCCGAGGCGCCGCTGGCACGCGACCTGCGGCTACTCGTTCGCGAGCGGATTGCCGCCGGCGACAGCGATGCCCAGGTGATCGATTTTCTGGTGGCGCGCTATGGCGAGTTCGTGCTGCTGAAGCCGAGGCTCAACTCGCATACCTGGCTGCTCTGGTTCTTGACGCCGCTGGCATTAGGGGCTGGTGGTATTGCGTTGTGGGCGCATGGTCGCCGTCGCGCTCGATCGGGCGGTGAACAGGATGAGGCGCAGTTGAGTTTAACGCCCGAAGAAGAAACGCGAATCAACCAATTGATTGCAGCGGAACGGGTTGCAGAGAAATAACGGCGGCGCAGACGCAAATTTGCACCTGCGATAATCCGCCGCATTCCATCGGCTGTTCATTACCAAAGTTTAATTCCTTCGCCAGCGCGTTGTAAGGCTGAAATCCCCATGTTTGGGGCCTGCAGGTGCACGCCCCCGGCACCATTTCTAATTCAGGCTCTGGAGAAGTTTTTATGACCGACCGCCCCATCGATCTTTCCTCACTTCCATCCTATCGGACCCCGCGCCGTTCGTTGTTGTCGGCACGCAAGTTCGCGCTCATGGCGTCGGTCGTTGCCGGCCTTGGTGCCGCCGTTTACGGCTTTAGCCCGTCGTCCGGCCCCGTCGATATCTTCACCACCAGCGCCCATGCGCAGGTCAATAACGAGGTCCGCAAGGTCGCTCAGCCGATCGGCTTTGCCGACATCGTCGAGCGCGTCAAACCGTCCGTGATTTCGGTGAAGGTCAATATTAACGAGAAGGTCGCCAAGAACGATAGCGGTGACAATAACGACGACGCCTCGCCGTTCCAGCCGGGATCGCCGATGGAACGTTTCTTCCGCCGCTTCGGCGGAGGGGACTTGCCGCCGGGCCTGCGCGCCATTCCGCGCGGCCGTGGCGCAGTGACCGGCCAGGGTTCCGGCTTTTTCATCTCGGCTGACGGTTATGCCGTGACCAACAACCACGTGGTGGATAGTGCCGACAAGGTCGAAGTGACGACCGACGACGGCAAGACCTTCAGCGCCAAGGTGATCGGAACCGACGCCCGGACCGATCTTGCGCTGATCAAGGTCGAGGGTGGTTCGAACTTCCCGTTCGCCAAATTGTCCGACGGCAAGCCGCGGATCGGCGACTGGGTGCTCGCGGTCGGCAATCCCTTCGGACTCGGCGGCACCGTGACGGCCGGCATCGTTTCGGCCAGCGGCCGCGACATCGGTAACGGCCCCTATGACGATTTCATCCAGATCGATGCGCCCGTGAACAAGGGCAACTCGGGTGGTCCGGCCTTCAATACCGAAGGCGAGGTGATGGGCGTCAATACTGCGATCTACTCGCCGTCCGGCGGCAGCGTCGGCATTGCGTTCTCGATCCCGGCTTCGACCGTGAGAAGCGTCATTGCCCAGCTCAAGGACAAGGGCTCGGTGAGCCGCGGCTGGATCGGCGTCCAGATTCAGCCGGTCACGCCCGATATTGCCGACAGCCTCGGTCTGAAGAAGGCGGAAGGCGCGCTGGTTGCGGAACCGCAGGCGAATGGCCCGGCAGCGAAGGCCGGCATCGAATCCGGCGACGTGATCACCGCGGTGAACGGCGAAACGGTCAAGGATGCCCGTGAACTCGCCCGCACCATCGGCGGTCTGTCGCCCGGCGTTGCCGTCAAGCTCAACGTGCTGCACAAGGGCCAGGACAAGGTCGTCAGCCTCAATCTCGGCCAATTGCCCAACACGCTCGAAGCCAAGGCGGATACCGATAATGGTGATAAGGGCAGCGCGAACCGTGGAACCGATGTGCCCCGGCTCGGCTTGACTCTGGCGCCGGCCAATAGCGTCGCCGGTGCCGGCAAGGAGGGCGTCGTGGTCACCGACGTCGATCCGAAGAGCGCGGCTGCCGAACGCGGGTTCAAGGAAGGCGACGTTATTCTCGAGGTCGCCGGAAAGAGTGTCGCCAATGTCGGAGACGTCCGTGAGGCGATCACGGCCGCGCGCAACGACAACAAGAATAGCGTCCTGATGCGGGTCAAGAGCGGCGGATCTTCGCGCTTTGTCGCGATCCCGCTCGCCAAAGGCTAAAGCGTTAGACGTGACGAAATGGAGGGTAGCGTCGGCATCATCGCCCCCGCCGACGTTGCTTTCCTTGGGGGCGGGTCATGAACCCGCCCTCCTGACTACCTTCCGGTGGAAAACGCCCCCCTCCGTCGGGAGGTTAAAGGGCGGTGAAGTCCCCCCAGCTTCACCGCCCGCTTTTTTTAACTTTAATGGGCTCAAAAGGGCGCGTCCGATCGCCTTGCATGAGGGCCCCGGTCGCGCCATGGTGATGGAAGTTCCCACGTGACCGCGATCGCAACCGACACCCAGATGCGACTTTTGATTATCGAAGACGACCGCGAATCCGCCGACTATCTGGTCAAGGCGTTCCGTGAAGTTGGATATGTCGCCGATCTGGCGGGCGATGGCGAGGAGGGTCTGGCGCTCGCCGAAGGCGGCGACTACGACGTGCTCGTGGTCGATCGCATGCTGCCCAAGCGCGACGGCCTATCGCTGATTGGAGCGCTGCGGGAAAAGGGCAACCGCACGCCGGTCCTGATTCTCTCGGCGCTGGGACAAGTGGACGACCGCATCAAGGGTTTGCGGGCCGGCGGCGACGATTATCTGCCCAAACCTTATTCGTTTGCCGAACTGCTGGCGCGGATCGAGGTGCTGTCGCGCCGCCGCGGCGGGCCCGCGGAGGACACCACCTACCGTGTTGGCGACCTCGAACTCGACCGGCTCTCGCACCGGGTGACGCGCGGCAAGGAAGAACTGACGTTGCAACCGCGCGAGTTCCGGCTCCTGGAATATCTGATGAAGCATGCAGGCCAGGTGGTGACGCGGACCATGCTTCTCGAAAACGTCTGGGACTATCATTTCGATCCGCAGACCAACGTCATCGACGTTCATATTTCACGGCTGCGCTCCAAGATCGATAAAGGTTTTGAGCGGCCGTTGCTTCATACCATTCGCGGCGCGGGATACATGATCCGTGACGGCATTCGGTAAGCTGATCCGAACCACAGCGTTCCGGTTGACGCTGGTTTATCTGTTTCTGTTCGCGCTGTTCGCGGCGTCCCTGCTTGGCTTTTTTGCCTGGAACACGCGGCATCTGATTACCGAACAGATCACCGCCACGGTGAATGCGGAAACC
>Ga0210396_10001117_pt1 | contig 30173 bp, 24 predicted proteins | sample IncBWH17OmetaG_FD_155466 | JGI IMG/M metagenome (GOLD analysis project Ga0210396, IMG submission 155466) | Forest soil microbial communities from Barre Woods Harvard Forest LTER site, Petersham, Massachusetts, United States - Inc-BW-H-17-O ...
AAGACCTGATCGTTGCCGGCGCCACCGGTGAGGGTGTCGTTGCCGTCGCCACCGAAGAGAAAGTCGTTTCCACCCTTGCCCAGAAGTACGTCGTCGCCGGATTGGCCGAAGAGCTGGTCATTGCCGCTGCCGCCGGTGAGGGTGTCGTTGCCATCGCCGCCGAACAGAAGCGCCTGCGGGAGGGCGCCGTTGGTTTCGTCGAGGCTGATGGCATCATCGCCCCCGAGCCCGAAGACGGTGATCAGGCGGGCATTGGCGACGGTTGGGGTTCCGCCCACGATTCTCACCGCGCCACCATTGATGAGCACGGTTCCCGCGGGATTGCGGCTGACGACGATCGGGTTGTTGGCGTTGTCGCCAAAGACGGTCAACGTGCCCAGTGGCGGGATGAAAATCGCGCTGACGGACAACATCCGACGGGATTCGAGAGACTCAAAAAGATTGCGTTGCGTCACAGCAACTTCTCCTTCGGCGGCTGGTTAAGCGGCCGTTGTGTGGTGATGCCTATCGATGCGTTGAGCGATGCCCGCCGCGGGTACCGCTTCGATTGGCGGGCGAACTTAAGGGCGGGGAAAGGAGAGAGTCATAATTATCAGGTAACGATTCGGTAATTTGCGGGTAAGCAAGAAAGTGACTAGGCTGCAAATCTAGCAGGACGGTATTAAGGATTGTTAATTTCCCCGGCCCGCAGGGTCAAGGTCAGGAATCAAACCCGAGGGATTCAGTAAAAATGAGGGTTGTGCCGGCGGAGAAGGAGAAGCAGGTCTGCTTCGGACCGTACCAGTTGGAGATGTCCAACGCGCGGCTGGTGCGTCACGGGCGGCCGGTGTCGCTCACGCCCAAGGCGCTGGACCTACTTCACTATCTGGCGACGCGTCCCGACCGGTTGGTCACCAAAAACGAGCTTTTGTCCGCGCTGTGGTCGGACGTGGTCGTGAGCGACGCATCGGTCAAGGTGTGCGTGCGTGAGATTCGAAAGGCCCTGGACGATCCGGCTCGAACGCCGACGTATATCCAGACGGTCCATCGGAAGGGATACCGGTTTATCGCGCCGATTCGCGAATCGCCGTCAGAAGCGCCGGAGATGCCTTGTGCGGCGCCCGGTGAAGGCAAGGTTGAATCCGGCGCATCGTCGAAGTTGGTGGGCCGGGAAGCCCAGATCGGGCAACTGCGCGCGATGCTCGATGCCGCGGCGTCGGGGCGACGCCAGTGCGTGTTCATCGCCGGCGAATCCGGCAGCGGAAAAACCGCGCTGGTTCATGGGCTGGCGGCCATGCTGACCGGCAGTGGTGATTCCGGCCTGGCAGTGGCAGAGGTGTTGTACGGGCATTGCTTCGAGCAATTCGGATCCAGCGAGCCGTACATGCCGGTCTGGGAGGCGCTGGGTCGGGTGTTGGGGGGCGCCGGATCAAGCCGGACGCTTGCACTGCTGGCGCACCATGCCGCCGCGTACGTTCCCGGGTCCTCCGCAGGACCTGGGTCCAGTTTAACGGCGGCGCCGTCGGCGGCATCGGACCGATTGCTGCGCGAGATGGTCGAGGCGATTGAATCGCTCTCGGCGCAGAGGCCGGTCATCCTGGTGCTCGAGGACGTGCACTGGGCCGATTACTCGACGATCGATCTGATTTCGGCGCTGGCGCGACGAAACGCGCCGGCAAAGCTGATGGTCATCGCCACCTACCGGCCGACGGAGGTGGTCGCGGGTGCGTCGGAACATCCGTTACGCGGCGTGGTTCGCGGGCTTTTGGCGGCGGGTCGCTGCCGCGAACAGGCGCTGGGCTATCTGGACGAAGCAGCGGTGCAGCAGTTCCTGGCCGCACGATTTCCCGGTGGCAAGTTTCCCGCGGCGCTGGCGCGCCGCCTGTATCAGCGGACGGATGGGTGCCCTCTGTTTCTCGTGCACCTGGCCGACGATCTGGTCGATCAGGGCGTGCTTGCCCAAGAGAAGGGCGTGTGGCGACTGGCCGGCACGGACGGGTCGCCGTCCGCGCCCGACGAGCGGGAAACGCCCGCCTGGCTGGCGGTATTGGAAACACAGATTCCAGAGACTGTGCGGGCGATGATCGAGGCGCAGCTCGAAAGGCTGGACGGCCCGGCGCGGGAGGTGCTGGAGGCAGCGGCGGTGGCGGGGATCGAGTTTTCGGCGGCAGCGGCGGCGGCAGCGGCAGGCATCGATGTGGTGCATGCCGAGCGGGCCTGCGAGGAGCTGAACCGCCGTCACCGCTTTCTTGAACAGCGCGGCTGCGAGGAGTGGCCGGACGGCACGATCGCGACGCATTACCGCTTCGTGCACGAGCTTTATCACGCCGTCGTTTACGAGCAGGTGCCGATTGCCCGCAGAGCCCGTCTTCATCGAGAAGTGGGCCTGCGGATCGAATCGGCGTGGGGCGAACGGGCAGCCGAGGAGGCGGCGAACCTGGCGATGCATTTCGAGACCGCGCGGGATTGGCCGCGAGCGGTGAACTATTTCCGTCACGCCGCCCAGGCTGCCGGCCGGTATTACGCGCACCGGGAGGCGGTGCATTATTTGCGGCGGGCGCTGGCGGCGATCGAGCGATTGTGCCCGGCGGAGCGGGAATCGTGCGAACTCGATGTCCTCAACGGGTTGGGCGTCAACCTCCAGGTGACTCGTGGGTTTGCCGCGGCAGAAGTCGAAGCGATCCACGCTCGCGCTCATCGTCTATGCACGGCGCGAGGCGCCGGAGGCGACGTCGCCGGGACGTTTCGCGCGCTGTGGGGAATCTGGCTGTTTCACAAGGTGCGATCCGATCTCCACAAAGCTTCGGAAATGTGCGACCAGCTTTTGACGATGGCGGAGGGAGATTCCGCGTTCATGCTCCAGGCCCACCAGGCGATGTGCGTCACGCACTTGTGCATGGGCCAGCCGCAGGTAACCTGCGACCACATGGAGCGGGCGGCGGCAATTTACGATCCCGCCCTCCACGCGCAAAACACCGAAGCTTTCGGCCAGGACCCAGGTGTGGCAACCCTGGCATTTGGCGCCGTCGCACTGTGGATGCTTGGCCGCACGAGCGAGGCGTTGCAGGTCAGCGGGCGGGCGATCGCCCTGGCCGATCGCCTGCGTCAACCCAGCAGCCGGGCGCTGGCGATGCATTTTGCGGCGATGCTCCACCAGTGTCGGGGCGATGCCGAGCAGGCTGCACAATTTTCACGGGCCGCGATCGAGCTCGCGGAAGAGGAAGGCTTTTTGTTCTGGCACGCCGGAGGCCTGGTGCTCAACGGCTGGGCCCGCGCCGCCCTTGCAGGAGAAGCGGCGTCGATGGGGGATGCCGAATCGGCCATCGACGACATTCGACGGGGCCTGGAGGCGTGGCTCGCGACGGGGAGCAGGACGTATCACACCTACTATCTCGGCCTGCTTGCCGACGCGCTTCAGCGGTCAGGACGTGCGAGCGAGTCGCAACAGCCGCTCGACGAGGCGTTGGCCGCGACGCGCGCGCTTTCGGAAGGGCTCTATGAAGCGGAGCTGCGCCGCCTGGCAGGCAATGGCATTGCTCTGACGTCGCATGATCCATCTCCGAGCGCCGCCAAGGCTTGCTTCCAGAAGGCTGTGTCCGTGGCCCGCGCCCAAGGCGCGCGGTCATTTGAAGAACGTGCGGGAACGGATCTGGCAGCGCTCATTCGTCGCCACGGGCAACGCCGGCGGGTTGCCTCGGCCGGCTCCGTCTGAATCGTGCATCCTGAAAAAGTTGCAGTCCTGTCAGCGCGATTTTTACGGAAGCTTTACCGGCGATTTATGACTCGGGGGGCTCCCATTTCTATCTTTCCGGGCCAGTGAAGTTCGGCGGATAGTTTCCGGCCGGACCTGGCGGGGCATGCTCACCTTTGAGCAGGAGACGGATGCCGCCGTTGCGTGGCGGCCCATGGAAAGGAATCGTCTGTGATCAAGTCACTGGTCAATCGTTTGCGCGACAGTCAGGATCGCCGGCCAAGCGACGGGACCGCGCCGCCGGTCGATCCGTACGTGCTGGCAACGGGCAAAACCGCCGAGTACCGGCTGCGTCTCCTGCATGATCTTTACAAAGCCGGCACGCGTCGCGTGCTTGCGGAAGCGGGCGTGCGGGCGGGGATGCGCGTGGCGGACGTGGGGTGCGGCGTGGGAATGGTGACGGAAATGCTCGCGGGGCTGGTCGGGAGCGACGGGCGCGTCGTCGGGATCGACGGCAGCGCCGCGCAGATCGATGAGGCCAGGACGCGCCTGGAATGGTGCGCGAGCAACACCACGCTTGTCGTCGCCGACGCGCTGGCCACAGGCTTGCCGGCCGAATCATTCGATATCGTGTACTGCCGGTTTCTCTTGATGCACCTGCCGCAACCGGAGCGGGCGCTTTGGGAAATGCGGCGACTCTTGCGGCCCAGCGGCGTTCTGGTGTGCGAGGACGGTGACGTGACGACGGCGGGAAGTGAAACACACTCAGCGCTGAACGCGTTTGCCGAGCTGTTTGAGCGGCTCGGCCCGCTGCGCCGTGTGGACTATTCCATCGGCCGGCGGCTGTTTCAGTTGGTCCGCGAAGCGGGATTTTTGTCGCCGGAGATCAGCTTCAATCAGCCCGTGGTGGCGCGGGGCGAGAACAAGCGGTTGCTCGAATTATCGGTTGCTGAAGCGGCGCCGGCCATTATCCAAGCCGGCCTGCTGACGCACCGGCAGATGGAATTGACCCTCGCCGAGATGCGCAGCGCCGGCACGGATTCGACGCTCGTGGCCCTGATGCTCCGCATGACCCAGGTCTGGGCGCGAAAAGATGGCCGGGCGGCGACATCGCGAAATGCCAACCAGGTGTGAGGCTTCTACTTTACGTGGCCGCCCTCACCCGCGGCGTTCTTGTCGTGAAGTAACTTGAGCAGGCGATCGATGCCCCCTTCAGCCATGATTTCCTGGAACTGAGCGCGGAAATTGGCCATCAGGCTGACGCCTTCGACGGTCACGTCGATGATTCTCCATTCACCCTTGTTGCGGAGGCGGTAATCCACCTTGGCAAGCTCCTGGATTCGGCCATCCCTGTTGCCGAGAACGTGGGTCAACACGGTCCAGTCGCCATCGGGTTCTTGGCGGTCGCCGGTCACTTTGACGTCTTCGCCGTGGTATTCATCGAACGTGTGGCTGTAGGTGTTGGACAGGTGTTGTTTGAACTCCTCGACGAAGGTGCTCCGCTGGGCGGGCGTCAGCGTTCGCCAGTATCGCCCCAGCGTCAGGCGCGAGAGCGTCTCGAAATCCATGTAGTGGTAGGCCAGGTCCCGGACCTTGTTGCGCCGGTCGTCAAGGTTCAGTTTATTGTCGCGCAGAATGCCCAGGACCTGGTTTGTGACGCCTTCGACCGCGCCGCGCGCTGACTTTGGCTGATCCGCGGCGGCCGCAGCCAGGGTTAGCAGGCAAACAAGCGACAATCCCGCGACGACTGCTGATGTTCTTACCTGTCTCATGTGCATGCTCTCCAACTTTATTACTATAGACCCGAAGGACGGGTGGCAGGTTGGCTCTGGCTGCTGTTTCCCTTGGTAACGCCGTAGACCAACTGTCCGATAAGCCGTTCGAGGATGACCGCCGATTCGGTAAAGCTGATGCGGTCGCCGGTTTTGAGGAGCTTTTCGTCGCCGCCCGGTTGCAATTCGATGTACCGGTTGCCCAGCACCCCGGCGGTCATAATGGACGCCGTGGTATCCACCGGTAGCTCCAGCTTGGGGTCCAGGTCCAGGTCTACGCGGGCACGGAAATTCTTTTCCAGCGCGATGCCCGTGACTTCGCCGACCCGCACACCCGCGATGACGACAGGGGCGCGGACGGCCAGGTCGCCGGTCTCGTCGAAGGCAGCGGAAACCTTCAGCCCGCCATGCCCGTACCACGTGAACCCGCCGATCCGTACTGAAAGGTACGCCAGCGCTCCCAGCCCCGCCAGCACAAACAGCCCCACGATCAAGTCTCTTACCGGGGATCGATCCATGTTTATACTCCCCACAATGCCGTGATGACGTAATCGGACAACAGGATGGTGACGGACGCGATGACGACGGTCGACGTTGTTGCAGCGCTGACGCCTTCGGAGGTCGGCGCGCTGGTGTACCCGCGATAGGTGGCGATCAACCCGATCAGCGCGCCGAAGATCAGCGATTTGAGAAGCCCACCCTCAACGTCCGTATAGAAATCGACGGCGTGCTGCATGCTGGTCAGATAGCTTCCCGGGTCTCCACCCATCAACTGCACTCCGGCGATGTACCCGCCGAACAGGCCGAACACGATGAAAAGGCAGGTCAACAGCGGCATGACGGCCAGCATCGCCAGCGCCCGCGGCGTAACGACCAGGTGCACCGGGTCGATCGAAAGCATGCGGAGACCATCGAGCTGCTCGGTCGCGTTCATCGCGCCGATCTCCGCGGCGGTCGCCGAGCCGGCTCGCCCTGTGACCAGCAATGCCGCCAGCACCGGGCCCAGCTCGCGGATCAAGCTCAATCCCACCAGCGCGCCCAGCGAATGCTCGGCGCCGAACCGCACCAGCGTGTGATATCCCTGGAGCCCCAGCACCATCCCCACCGCCGTGCCGCTGAGGCAGATGATGATGAGCGAGAGGACACCCAGCTTGTGCAACTCGCGCACGAACGGGGCGAACCGCACCGGCGGAGTCACCATCGCGCGGGCAATGGACGAGCCGAAGACCGCCATCCTTCCCAGCCCCTGCACGAACTGCATGCTGAGAAACCCGAGTTGGGAAATGGGTCTGGCCATCAGTGCGTGCGCCCCTGCATTGCGTCGCCCGGCCCTTCGTCGAGGAATTCCGCCGCGTCCGGGTCCTGCCGCACCTCCTCGGGCGAGCCCTGAATCACGCGCTCGCCCAGAATCAGCAGCACGCGATCGGCCATGCGCAGCGCCGAGGGCACGTGATGCGAGACGATGATCAGCGTGATGTGGAACCGGCGATTGATGTCCACCAGCAGCGACTCGATCCGACGCGTCGATAACGGGTCCAGCCCCGAGAAGGGCTCGTCGCATAGGAGGATCGTCGGCTTGCGGATAATCGCCCGCGCCAGGGCAACGCGCCGGAGCATGCCGCCGGAAAGCTGATTGGGCAGCAGAGTATCGGCGTCGTCGACGCCGACGGCCTTCAGCGTTGCGCACACCTCCGCGGCAATTTCCGCTTCGCTGCCGAATTTCTGCTCCCGCAGGGGCAGGGCCACGTTGTCAAAAACGCTGTAGGAATCGAGCAGCGCGCCGCCCTGAAACAGCATCCCCAGTTTCCGCCGAACGCGGTACAGCTTCCGTTCCGGAAGGTTTGGCACGTCCTGCCCGTCCACGTGGACGGCGCCCGCCTGCGGGCGGACCAGGCCTCCGATGAGCCGCAGGATCGTGCTTTTGCCGGCGCCGCTGCCGCCGAGGATGACCGAAATCCCAGCGCGGGGAAAGGCGCAGGAGAGGGAATCGAACACCCGGCGGCCGCCAAACCAGACGCGGACGCCCTCCAGGACGACAACGTCGTCCGTGGCGCGGCGACGCTGGGGCGTCGCATTGGAGCTGGCGGCGTTGATGACGAGGTTTCCCAGAGGTTCTTCCATGTCTGGCGGCGAATCTTAGCACGAGCAAACGGAAGGCCGCTCGTGAATTCGAGCGCCATCACTTTTCCGGCTGCGACGCGGGCTGGCTGACCGCCGAAGTCGTCGACGACGTCGTGCTCGGCGCCGTTCCCGGCGCGGTGCTCGGCCCTACGTCCGTATCTTCATCGTACATACTCTGGTTGGGCCTAACTTTGCCTTCGTTGATCTGGTTCTCGCGGTACGCGAGATATCCCTCGCGCATGAAGACATAGGGATCGATCGCGACGTAGTAGGCGAATCGCAGGGCGTTGTCAGCCCGCGCCCGATAATTGATCGCCTGAACGCTTCGCAGCGGAAACGAAACGTAGACAGGGACGCCCGTCACCCAAACAACCGGATCGCATACGTAGGCCACCGCAATGTTGGGTGTATCACGCAAGGTCATCGGGCCGAGAATGGGCAGCACCAGATAAGGCCCCGGCTTGAATCCCCATTTGGCCATCGTGATGCCAAAATCATTATCGTGACGCGGCATGCCCCACCCCGTGGCGGGATCGAAAAACCCGGCGATCCCGACGGTGCTGTTGACCGCCATTCGCCCGACATCACTGAACCCCTGGCCCCACTTGGCCTGAAGGAAGTCGTTAAGGATCACGTTGGCATATTCAAGGTTGTAGAAGCCGTTGTCGACTCCAGTGCGGATCGGCGTGGGAACAACCTTGACGTAGAAATCGGTGACGGGTTTGAGGGCGTAGCGATCGAGGGCCTCGTTGAAGTTGTAGAAGGCGCGGTTGGTCTTTTCGTAGGGATCATTAGTACCGGGGTTGCTGACGCAGCCCGTGAGCAGCGGCGTTGCCGCAAGCGCAACGAGCATACCCAGCCGCCCGAGGCCGGCGGGGATGTTACGACAACTTCCAACCATTTGGTTTTGCACTGGGAATGTAATCGACCTTTGGCGGTTAACGGTTTTCCCTCTCGGCGCCGGTTTCCTTGGTGCCAAGTTCCTCGACCAGTTGTTCGAGGTGCTTGACCCTGTGGCTGAGTTCCGGGAGTTGGACAAAAACTGCCGCCACGCGCCGCGCCTGGCTGATTGGCATGGCCGGGCTGCCCAGCAGCGTGGATTGGTCGGGGACGTTGTTGACGATGCCGGCCTGGGCGCCAACGGTGACGTTGTCGCCGATCTTCAAATGGCCGGCGATTCCCACCTGCCCCGCGAAGGTCGCATGGTGTCCGATGGAAACGCTGCCGGAGATTCCGCACTGGGCGACGATCAGCGCATGGGGCCCGAGCTTCACGTTGTGGCCGATCGTGATCAGCCCACCCAGTTTCGAGCCGGCGCCGATCACCGTGCTGCCCAGGGCGGCGCGGTCGATGGCAGTGTTGGGCCCGATCTCGACGTCGTCCTCGAGGATGACGTTGCCGACCTGGGGAATCTTGTGATGAACGCCTCCGTGCGTCGCATAGCCGTAGCCGTCGGATCCGATGGTAGCGTTGGCGTGAATGATGACGCGGTCTCCGATGATGCAGCCGTCGTAAACAACCGCGTTGGCGTAGAGGATGCAGTCCCGGCCGATCTTGGAATGCGGGCCGACGTACGCGCCGGGATAGATCACCGTGTTCTGCCCGATGATGGCGCTGGAATCGACGTGGGCGGCGGGGGATATTCCCGCGTGCGGGTGCTTGCGCCAGCCATGCAGCAGTTCGACCGCTCGGGCAAAGGCGTAGTAAGGATCTCTGGCCCGAAGCAACGTGACTCCGTCGGCGGAGATCGACGGCGCCACGATCACCGCCGCCGCTTTGGTCGTTTCGAGCTGCTTTGCATATTTGGGATTGGAGAGAAAACTCACCTGCCCCGGCCCGGCGTCCTCCAGGGTGCTGGCCGAGTGCACTGCCGGATCCCCGTCGCCGATCAATTCCGCTTCGATGGCGGCGGCCAGTTCTTTCAATTTCATTGCCACGCTTGTCTCCGTCCAAGAGTGGCGCGATTCTACGGGAATAAAGTGCGGAAAGATAATCGGCGGCAGCGAGATTCGCCCCTTCAGGCCTCGGATTTGGCCAGACGCGGCGCGGGACGGAACTGGCGAACGCGGTCCGCCACGATGCGATAACCCAGAAGCACGCCGAACACGCCCATGAAAATCAGCGGTTTGGTGCGGTGGGCCTTGGGGAACATGTAGTAATGCCACGCGCCGGCGATGGCGGCGACGTACACCAGCTCGTGAAGCTTCTTCCACCGCGCCGCCCCCAGCCGCTTGATCATGCCGTTGGTCGACGTGATCGCCAGCGGCACCATCGCCAGCAACGCCGTGATCCCCAGCAAAATGAATGGCCGCCTGAGAATGTCTTCCCACAGCAGCTCGAGGCTGGGGCGGTGATAGACGAAAAAGTAGGTCGCGAAGTGGCACAGCGCGTAGAAGAACGCGAACAACCCCAGCATCCGCCGGAAGTGGCTCAGGTAATTCCAGCCGGTGAGCTTGCGCAGCGGCGTCACGCACAGCGTCAATGCCAGGAAAATCAACGCCAGCAGCCCGGTCGTATGCAGGAAATTCTCCACCGGGTTCGGCCCAAGGTCCTTACGCCACGCGTCCCAGCAGAGCATCCCCAGCGGCACCAGGCCGTTGCACAGGAGAATGAACTTGTCAAAGCGGACGTATTTCAAGGAACGTTACCTGTGGCACGGCCTTCCAGGCCGTGCGTGCGACGCGATAACCCCGACATTCTGTTTCAGCCGAACCGGCCAGCACGGGCTGGAAGCCCGTGCCACAATCGCCCAGTCAGAAATTCGCCCGCAGATCCATTCCCGCGTACAGATGCCCGACGAGGTCGGCGTATCCGTTGAACAGGAGCGTCGGCCGGATGCCTTCGCCGATCCGGCGTTCGGTCTGCTGGCTCCAGCGCGGATGATCGACCTGCGGGTTCACATTCGCATAAAACCCGTACTCATCGGGGCCTTCCGCGTTCCAGGTGGTTTTCGGCCGGGTGCCCAGCAATTTGATCTTCACGATCGACTTGATCCCCTTGAACCCATATTTCCACGGCACCACCAGCCGGACCGGGGCGCCGTCCTGCGGCGGCAGCGCCAGGCCGTAAATCCCCGTCGCCAGGATCGTCAGCGGGTGCATCGCCTCGTCCATCCGCATTCCTTCGACGTACGGCCACGGAAGCACGCTGCTGGTCTGGTTGGGCATGCGCTTGGGATCGAACAGGGTCTCAAACCCGACGTACCGCGCGGTGCCGAGCGGCTGGACCTTGTCCAGCAGCCGGGCCAGCGGAATTCCGTCCCACGGAATCACCATCGACCACGCCTCGACGCAGCGCATCCGGTAAACCCGCTCCTCGGGCGGGCCGAGCTTCATCAGGTCGTCCAGGTCAAAAACTCTGGGTTTGAGGCAGAGTCCTTCAACGCTGATTTTCCACGGCGAGGCGACAAACCCCGCCGCCTCGCCGGCAACGTCCGTCTTCTCGGTCGAGAACTCGTAAAAGTTGTTGTAGGTCGTGATCTGATCGAGCGGGGTCTTTTGCTCGCTGGTGAAAAAACCTTTGGACATATCCGCCGGCGACGGGGCCTTGAGGTCTTTCAAAAGCGCCTGCGTCAGCGGCGGCGCGGAGGCATGGTTGAGCCAGCGGTAAAGCCCGCCGGTCGCCACCGTCGACGCCGCCAGCACCCCCGTCCGCAGCAGCGTCCGCCGGTTGAGGTATGCCGATTGATCGGTGATCTCACGGCTAGGGATGTCGGAAGGCTTTCTGATCGACATATTCTGCCCGTGCACAAGCACGGTAACCGATTGGTCTAGGGACCATGCCCATTCCTTACAGCCTCGGCGGCCGGGTCGACAAGAGTTTTGAGTTTGTCGGCCGGGGTGAAATTCAACGACTCGGAGTTGACGCAGAATCGCAGGCCGGTGGGACGGGGACCGTCGTCGAAGACGTGGCCGAGGTGGCAGTCGCAGCGGGCACAGAGGATTTCGGTGCGGCGCATGCCCAGGCTGTTGTCGGCGTGTTCGATCACGTTCTCCTTGGCCACCGGCTGAAAGAAGCTCGGCCAGCCCGTCCCGGAATCGAACTTGTTGCTCGATGAAAACAGCGGAAGGCCACAGCAGACGCAGGTGTAGACTCCTTCCCTGTGGTTATCCAGCAGATTGCCACAGAACGGCCGCTCGGTCCCTTTGGCCCGGGCGATTTCGTACTGCTGCGGCGTCAACAATCGTTGCCATTCCTCGTCCGTCTTGACGACCCGCGGCATGGTGATCGGGCCGATGAGTTCCCCCTTGTCGTTGAACACTTTCACGCTCATGGTCGTTGCCATGGCGGTCTCCTGAGTTGTGGGTCGCGCGGGCGACGGATCGGTCGAGTCCACCGCACCGCAGCCGAGCGCCAACAACGCGCCCGCGAACAGGATCCGGGACAATCGTGTTATCATCGCTGAGTCATCCCTTGCGTTTAGTGCGGTCCTACGATTGTAGCCTTCATACACCGTCAGATCAGGCGGCGCAGGCCTGTCGAATGAGGCGCTTCGAGGCGCAATGAGGCGCTCGGGCGTGAATTTCGGATCACCGGCCGCGCGATGACGAGCCGGGCCGGATTCCCGCCTGTTCGAGAAGCTCGGCGGTGCTGTGCATGGGCAGGCCGACGATGTTGGTCGGGCAGCCGGACGTGCGGGTGACAAATGGGTCGGGGTCCTGGATTCCGTAAGCCCCGGCTTTCCCCTCCCATTGCCGCGAGGCGATGTAGTTGGCCAGCTCCTGATCGCTCAGTTGGCGCATTTCCACGGTCGAAATCACCCTGGCGTGAAGAAAGAGGCTGCGCGCGGCGTGCACCACCGCGACGCCGGTAATGACGCTGTGGATGGTTCCCGAGAGCAGCCGAAGGATTCGCTCGGCGTCGGCCGCGTCCCTGGGCTTGCCCAGCATTTGCCCGAGGAATTCGACGACGGTGTCGGCTCCGAGGACCACATCGTCGGGAAATGCTGTGGCGACGTCTTGCGCCTTTGCGCGGGCCAGGGCCTCGGCGACCTCGCCAGGCGCCAAACCCGGCGGCACATCCAACTCATCCACGGCCGAGGGATGTACGGTGAACACGTACCCCGCGGCCCGCAGCAACTGCTGCCGCCGGGGCGATGCGCTTGCCAGAATCAGTCCTGCCATCACGTGAGCCTTCTGCGAACCGGTCGGAGCCAAAAGCTCCCAGACTTCGCATTCGCCGCCCCCTTTTTTCGCCGATCGCGCCGCGCCGGGAAAAAAATAGCTCCCGACCCTATTTATTTCCGATCGCGCACCAGGTCTGCCACATTTGCCTGAACGCCGCCTCGACGTCGCGGGCGAACTGCGAGGCATCCATCAGGGGCGAGGCCTGCATCTGGGCCCGCAGCGTTGCGCGGAGCCGGGATAGCTGATCGAGATCCGCCGCGAGGTCGGCGGCGATCTGCACGTACTGCCCGCGCGTTTGTGCCAAAAGCTGCGGGAGCCCGACATTCGACAAGATGCTCGCTCCCCCGCGCGACACGGCGGTTTGTCCCGCCAGGCTCACCACCGGCACGCCCATCCACAGCGCGTCGCAACTGGTCGTGCCGCCGGGGTAGGGAAACGGGTCCAGCGCGATGTCGATCTTATGGTATTGCAGGAAATAGTCCGGACCGGGGAGCCGCGGGACGAAATCGATTCGATACGGGCGGACGCCGGCCTCGTCAAACTGGCGCCGCACTCGATCGCGATGCGTTCCTTCGCGGGAGTAGATCAGCAGCCGCGAATTTGGAACGCGTCCAAGCAGTTCGCACCAGCTCTCCCAAGTCACGCTGGAAATCTTGGAAAAATTGTTGAGGCAACCGAATGTCACATACCCATTCCGCAGGGCGGGCAGCGCATTGGGCGCCGGCGCCTGCCACGGCGCCACGTAGCACCAATACGTTCGCGGCAGCCGCACCGATTTCTCCGTGTAAAGCGAATCATCCTGCCCGGGAGCCTGCCCTGAGCCTGTCGAAGGGGGATCCAGATAGCAGTCGGTGAGCCGATAATCGATCGTCGATAATCCCGTGGTTCCGGGGTACGCCAGATACGTCACTTGCACCGGCGCCGGCTTTCGGGCCAAAACCAGCAGCCGGTTGTCCTTGCTGTGCATCGTCAGGTCGACCAGGATGTCGATGCGATCCTGGCGAATCATGTCCGCAAGACGCTGATCGCTCAGGCCGTTGACCTTCCGCCACGCGTCCGCCATCCGGATGAACTGCGAAGTGATGTCGTCGGGCCGGCGAACGCCCGAATAGCAGTAAACCTCGAACCCCGCCCGATCCCGGTTGGCCAGCAAAGGCAGCAGGAACCGCCCCACCGGGTGCTCGTTGAAATCCGGGGAAACATAGCCGATGCGGATTCTCCGCTGCGGGTCGGGATCATTGTCGTAGGTGAGCTCCGCGGGTTTGAGCGGATCGGCGAAGCGCCGGGCCCATTTCAGGTGCTCCTCCAGCAACTGCTGCGCGCCCCAGTCCGGGTGGGTGTGCAGCAGAAACAGCACGTTGCTGCCGGCCCAGGGCTCAGTCATGACGGTCTCCGCCTGCCGGTACTCCGCCAGCGATTCATCGATCCGGCCGACTTCCCGAAGCGCATTGGCCAGGTTATTTCGCGTGATCCCCTGCTCAGGACGGATCGCCAGCGATTGGCGGTACAACTCGGTCGCCTGCTCGGTCTGGCCAAGCTCTTCCAGGACCAGCGCCAGGTTGGCCATGGCTTCCGGATATTCCGGCTTGATCGCCAGGGCCGCGCGATACGCATCCATGGCCTCGGCCAGCCGGCCCGCTTCGTGATACACGATGCCGAGATTGTTTCTGGCCTCCAGATAGGTGGGTGAAATGGCGCAAGCGCGCGTGAGGACGGCAATTGCCCGTTCCAGCTCCCCTATCTCCTGATAAACCACGCCCAGGTTGTTGTAAGCATCGAGGTAGTTGGAATTGGCGGCAATCGCCTGCTCGAAGGCCGCGATCGCCCGTTCGCAATCGCCGATCGCACGAATGGCGTTGGCCATGCCGTAAAACGCCTCGGCCAGGTCCGGCTTGATCGTAAGCGCCTCGCGATAAATGCCGATCGCCTCTTCGGGCCGCTTTGCTTCCTGAACGGCGTTCCCCAGATTCAGCAATGCCTCGGGATCGTTGGGGCGGATGGCCAGGGCCTGGCGATAAGCCGCGATCGATTCGTCCCACATCCCCTTCTGCTTGAGCGCCAGGGCGAGGTTGGTCCGGATCTCGAAGTTTCCCGGTCGGATCGCCAGCGATTCGCGGAAGTGGCGGATCGCGGCGTCGATGTCTCCTTTGGCGCGACAGCTGTTCGCCAGGTTGTTATGAAACTCGGCGGAACCGGGCTTGAGGCTCAGAGCTGTCTGATACTCCGCAATCGCCTGGTCGGTCTGCCCACTGGACTGAAGCGCGTTGGCCAGATTGCCGTGCACCTCGGCGGAATTCGGATCCAGTGCCAGCGCCTGCCGCAGCGCCGCGATCGCTTCCTCAACCTTTCCCTGCGACGCCAGGATCATGCCCAGATTGCTGTGATGGATGACATTGCGCGGCTCGAGGGCGATCGTCCGCCGCAACAGAGTTTCCGCGAAGGAATGTTGCCCCGTCTGATACGCCTGGCGGGCCAGCATCTGGAGTTGGCTGACGCTGCCGGCCCCGGTCGCCATGAGCTGCCGATGGATCGAATCCGCCTCCGCCGTTCGCCCGGCGCGCTGATATTCCGCGGCTAATTCGAGCGCCTGCTGGATCGTGAGCTGCGGCATGGCCCTCATCTTAAGGCACGAGCGTCCCGAGCGCAACGATCTGCGCGCGGGAACCGCGGCTGCGAGCCGCCACGGCTTTCACATCGGGTCGAGAGTGATAAGAGCATACGATAAGCTATCTTCAGACTGTTGCCCATTGATCGGTGGTGAAATGGTCCCCGAGATCATCGATTTTGCCAGGCGGACGAAGGAAGCGTTTGGCGTTGTGAGCGGGCGCGTCCTGGAGGTGGGGAGCTGCGACATCAATGGGACCGTTCGTCCAGTCTTTTCCGACGCGAGCGAATACATCGGAGTCGATGCCAGCGAAGGGGCCGGCGTGGATCGCGTTCTGGACGCGCACGATATCCTGGCCACCTTCGGGCCGGAAAGCTTTCATACGGTGATCTGCTGCGAGATGCTCGAGCATGATTCGCAGCCGTGGGTGAGCGTTCCGCAGTTGCACGCGGTCTTGAAGCCGGGCGGGCACCTGCTGGTCACGACGCCGACATTCGGCTTTCCACTTCACCGCCATCCGCGGGACTACTGGCGGTTTGGCGAAGACGCTTACCGCGAATTCATTTTTGCCGGGCTGGATGTGCTGGAGCTGACCGAAGTGAGGGACACCAAGGACAAACCGATCCTCTGCTGTCTGGGCCGCAAGCCGCTTTGCGACCTGTCAGAGCTGGAGCAGCCGGTCATTTCAGCCCGAATGATCAGCGAGTGATGCCGACCTGTTGAAAACTTGTCAACATGCGTTGGGGCGCTAGTGCGCGAGTCCGATGGCGAGTAAACTACGTTGTTTGGCCGGTGATGGATGCCGGCCTTGGATCGGGGTCTATTGCGAGCGGGTTGGTCGAATGGCGCTGTTCCAGAAGTTCACGCGGGAATTCTCGAATCGTTCACGCGAAGAGGGTTGGAAGATCTTCCACGATGGGGGCGTTGAGATCGACGACAACGCCCCAGAATGGGTGGACGCCACCGTGCAAGGCGCGCAGCCGTACGGCGTGTCGCTGACGCGGCACAAGGGGATGGTGCAATACTCCTGCGACTGTCCGCACTACGGCCAGACCGGCCAGCCCTGCAAGCACGTCTGGGCGACGCTGCTGGCCGCCAACGCCAAGGGGCTGACCGATCAATGGGATACCAGCCGTCAGCTCGATCTGCTGCCGGAGGAAGATCCCGATGAAGATGACTATGCCATCGAATACGATGACGGAAGCGACTTTGCGGCCTCCGCCGCCGACCGCTGGGTCCGCACACCGCCGAGCAAGGCGCCGGGGGCGCGTCGGCGGCTGCGCCACGCGGGGTGGAAAAAATCGCTGGGCGAGCTGCGAAGCGCGATGAAGTCGACGGTCCACGCCAGCAGCGCCTCCTGGCCGCCGAGTCGCGAGCTGCTCTACATCATCGACGCCCATGAGACCCTCAAAGGCCGCGGCCTCACCCTGGAGCTGAGCCAGCGCGAGCGAAAGAAAAACGGCGATTGGGGCAAACCCAAGCGGCAATCGCTGACCGCCGATCACATCTCGGTGCTGCCCGACGGACGCGACCGCGAGATCATGTCGATGCTCCTGGGCGCCCGTAACGCCGATTACGGCTCATACTACTCCCCCTACTCGTACGGCGGTGTAAGCACGTTTCGAGTCGGAGAGGCCATGTTGGCGCCGCTGATCGAGCGCATGTGCCGGACCGGGCGGTGCATGGTGCGGCCGCAGGTGGACGCCGAGCCGATGACTCTCGTCTGGGACGAGACCGGGACCTGGGAACTGTGGATGACCGCCCGTTTTGATCCACAGCAGAAGTCGTATTTCCTGACCGGCGAGCTTCGCCGGGGGCAGGAACGAATGGAGCTGTCCGAGCCGCTGCTGCTGGTGACGGGCGGCGTTCTGTTTGCCCGCGGGATGGCATCGCCGCTCGATGACGGGGGCGCCTTTCCCTGGGTCGTGACGCTGCGCCATCATGAGGAGTTGGAAATTCCCGCCAGCGACCGCGATGAGTTGCTCCAGCAACTGCTCACCATGCCGCAGCTCCCGCGGCTGGATCTCCCTGACGAGTTGAAAGTCGAGGAAGTGCGCCTCCGGCCCAGGCCGCGGCTGCGAATCCACAAGCCGGCAGGTGCTTACTACAACCGCCTTCATGGCGAATTGTCCTTTGATTACGAGGGGGTGGTCGTCTCTGAAGACGAACCGGGCCGCGGGATTTACCAGGCGGATCGCCGCCGGCTAGTCCTGCGCGACCATGAATTCGAGCGCGAGGCCGCCGGCCGCATCTGCGCCCTGGGGTTCAAGAAATACAATTCCTACTACAACGGCTCGGGCAATCCTTACGAGCTGGTGCCGAACAGTCTCCCCGCCGCCATCCGCAAGCTGACCAGCGAGAACTGGCACATTGAAGCGGACGGAAAGCTCTATCGCCAGCCGGGCGCGATCAACATCGAGGTCACCAGCGGCATCGACTGGTTCGAGCTGCACGGCACCGCGGATTTCAACGGGCAAACGGTCAAGCTGCCGACATTGCTGGCGGCACTCCGCCGCGGCGAAAACACCGTGCGCCTGGACGACGGCACCTTCGGCATCCTCCCGGAACAGTGGCTGGCCAAATACGGGCTGCTGGCCGACATGGGAACCGCCACCGACGACCACATTCGCTTTGGCCATACTCAGGTCGGTGTGCTGGATGCGCTGCTCGCGACGCAACCGGAGGCGCGCTGCGATGAAGTGTTCGAGCAGGCCCGCCAGCGCATGCGGAATTTCCAGGGGATCGAGCCCGCCGATCCACCGGAGACTTTCGTCGGTACGCTGCGGCCCTATCAGCGCGACGGACTGGGGTGGATGCAGTTCCTTCGCGATTTCCATTTCGGCGGCTGCCTGGCCGACGACATGGGATTGGGAAAAACGGTGCAGGTGCTGGCGCTGCTGGAGGCGCGGCGCCAATTGAGGACTGAAGCGTTACCCTCTCTCCCTCCGGGAGAGAGTGGAAGTGAGGGGAAACCATGTGGCACAGCCGCCCCCGGCTGTGTTCCGTCAACGGCGGATGAAGCTGGACGAACGACTTCGAACTCCGGTCGAACACAGCCGGGGGCGGCTGTGCCACATGTTCCTCTCCCGGGGCAAGAGGGGGCAAAGCGCGCGATCGAGGGCGTAAAGGGTCCCTCCCTGGTCGTCGCCCCGCGGTCGCTGATCTTCAATTGGAAGGAAGAAGCGAACAAATTCGCGCCGAACTTGCGGGTGCTGGACCACACCGGCATCGGACGAACCAAGTCCGCCGATGCAATCAACCAGCACGATCTCGTCCTCACGACCTACGGCACGCTCCGCAACGACGCGGCGTTTTTGAAGGATGTGAATTTCGATTACGTCGTCCTCGACGAGGCCCAGGCGATCAAGAACGCCAACAGCGAATCGGCCAAGGCGACTCGCTTGCTCCAAGGCCGCCACCGGCTGGCGCTCTCGGGAACGCCGGTGCAGAACCATCTGGGCGAGCTGTGGAGTTTGTTCGAATTCCTCAACCCAGGAATGCTCGGCACCGCCCGCGCGTTTCAAGCCACGACCGGCGGCGCGCGGATCATCGAGCCGCAATCCAGAGAGCTACTGTCCCGCGCCCTGCGGCCTTTCATTCTTCGGCGGACCAAGCAGCAGGTCGCCAAGGACCTGCCGCAGCGCATCGAGCAGACGCTTTATTGCGAGCTCGACGCGGAGCAGCGCAAACTTTACGTCGAGCTCAAGGAACATTACCGCCAGTCGCTGATGACGCGCATCGCGACCGAGGGAATCAAGAAAGCGAAGATCCAGATTCTCGAGGCACTGCTCCGATTGCGCCAGGCGGCGTGCCATCCCGGGCTGATCGACAAGTCGAAAACTCAGCTCGGCAGCGCCAAGCTCGACTCGCTGCTGGCCAACATCTCCGAAGTCATCGACGAAGACCACAAAGTCCTGGTTTTCTCGCAATTCACCAGCTTTCTTGCCATCGTCCGCCAGAGACTGGACAAGGACAAGGTGCGTTACGAATACCTGGACGGGCGGACGCGCGATCGCGCCGCGGTCGTCGAGAAATTCCAGACCGATCCGGAATGCAAGCTGTTTCTCATCAGCCTCAAGGCCGGGGGCCTGGGCCTCAACCTCACCGCCGCCGAGTACGTTTTCCTGCTGGACCCGTGGTGGAACCCGGCGGTCGAAGCCCAGGCCATCGACCGCGCCCACCGTATCGGCCAGAGCCGGCAGGTCTTCGCCTACCGTTTGATCGCCAAGGACACCGTCGAGGAAAAGGTCCTTCAACTTCAGCAAACCAAGCGTGATTTGGCCGATGCGATCATTGGCGCCGACAACAGCCTGATCAGCAAGCTCGGTCGCGATGACCTCGAACTGCTGCTCTCGTAATTGCAGGCAGACAGGTGAAACCACGGAGGCACAGAGACACGGAGGGGCGCGCTTTTCCGCACATTTCTCTCGTATTTATTTCATTTGGATAGAATTCAGGACCGTGTTTGGAGTCGAGCGCACCTCCGTGTCTCTGCGCCTCCGTGGTTCACTCTTTTAAAGTTAGAAAAGCGTAAGCTGCCCGCCAGCGCGAAATGCTTCGGTAGACAGTTTTGGAAACGGCTTATCCAGCCCCGCTTTGCGGCGGGCAAGTTGGAACATGCTCGCGATCTGGTCCGCGAAGACGCCCTGGCCGCGCATGCGGGAGTGGAAGTTGGAATCGTTGAGCTTGCCGCCGCGCAGATCGCAAATGCGGTTGAGCACTTTGTCCTTGCGGTCGGGATAGTGGCGTGAAAGCCACTGCTCGAAAAGCGGCGCGACTGCGAACGGCAGTCGGATCGGCACATACCCGCAAGTCATCGCGCCGGCTTGGGCGGCGGCTTTGAGGATCATCGGCATCTCGTGGTCCGTCAGTCCCGGAATGACCGGCGCCACCATCACGCCTGCGGGAATCCCGGCCCGGGCGATCGCCTCGATCGCGGCCAGCCTTCGCGCCGGCGCGCTGGTACGCGGCTCCATCCGTGCCGAAAGCTCGGGGTCCAGGGTCGTCACCGACACCATCACGACCGCGGCGCTCAGGGACGCGAGTTGCGCCAGCAGGTCGATGTCGCGGGTGACGAGGTGATTCTTGGTAATGACGCCCGCAGGGTTGCGGAATTCGAGCAGAACCTCCAGGCATCGTCGCGTGAGCGCCAGTTGGCGCTCGACCGGCTGATAGCAATCGGTCACGCCGCTCAGCGACAGCGTCGTCGGTTGCCAATTCGGGGATGACAATTCCTTGCGCAGAAGCTGTGGCGCATCCTCCTTGACAAAGATTTTCGTCTCGAAGTCGAGCCCTGCGGACAAGCCGAAGTATTCGTGCGTCGGCCGGGCGTAGCAGTAGATGCATCCGTGCGAGCACCCGCGGTAGGGGTTGATGCTGTGCGTGAATCCGACGTCCGGGCTGTCGTTGGTGGCGATGATCGTGCGGGCGGTGTCCTTGAGATAAACCGTTTCGGGAGGAATCGGCTCCTCCTGATCGAGCATCTCTCCGTCTGGTTGGATCTCGATTCGATCGAACCGGTTCGGTGGATTGTCCGCAGCCCCGCGACCGCGGATCGAGAGAGGAAGAAGTCTTGAATCCGATTCCGTCATCGTCCGAACTTCATCTTAACAAGATTGCCTCCGAGAGTTGCCCGGTTGCATTTCCGATTTGTCTGGCGCTGGTAAAACGGGGGAGGAGGTTGGAGTAAGAATAATCGTTCGCCCGATCTCAAACGCCCGCCCTATGATCGGGGTACAGTGTAGTGCGAACTCGGATGTTGTTGCGCAGAACGGTTTGCAACCCATGGAACTAGAGACGTTACCGCAGAAAAAGGCGACGGAAGTCGGTAGCTATTTCGTCGCCAACTATCCCCCGTTTTCGGTCTGGTCGCCCGGACACGTTCCTGATGTTGTAGCGGCGCTGGACCGCCCCCCGCGCCCCGGCACGCCGCTTGGGCTTTATCTGCACATTCCCTTTTGCCGCAAACGCTGCAAATTCTGCTATTTCCGCGTTTACACAGATAAGAACGCGGACGAGGTGGAAACCTATCTCGATGCCCTCTCGAAGGAAATCCATCTCTACGCCGACCGGGACGGTTTCGGCGGGCGACAATTCGAGTTCGTCTACTTCGGAGGAGGTACGCCCTCCTTTCTCAGCAATGCCCAACTTTTGCGATTGATCGAGCGCATCAACGAAAAGTGGACCTGGAATGCCGCCAAGGAAGTCACGTTTGAATGCGAGCCCGGCACGCTCAAGCAGTCCAAGCTCCAGACGATCAAGCAGATCGGGGTTACGCGTCTGAGCCTCGGCGTCGAGCATTTCGACGACGAGATCCTGACCATCAACGGCCGGGCCCACAAATCCCCGGAAATCGAACGCGCCTATCAGTGGGCCCGCGATGTGGGCTTCCCGCAGATCAACATCGACCTGATCGCCGGCATGCTGGGCGAGACCGATGACAAGTGGAAGTATGCCGTCGACAAAGCCCTGGCGCTCGATCCCGATTCGGTGACGATCTACCAGATGGAAGTTCCGTTCAACTCGAAGATCGCCAAGGACGCCCTGGCACACGGCGGCGTTTCCGACATCGCCAGTTGGGAAACCAAACGCCGCTGGGTCGATGAAGCGTTCACAAAATTCGAAGCGGCGGGCTACGTCGTCTCCAGCGGCTACACGCTGGTGAAGCCCGAGCGTCACGCCGGCTTCGTCTATCGCGATTCGCTCTGGCACGGGGCCGATCTGGTCGGCACCGGCGTCGCGTCGTTCGGACATTTCCAGGGCGTACATTACCAGAACGTCGACACCTGGGAGCAATACATCAGCAAGCTCGACGCCGGCCAGCTTCCCATCAACCGCGCCCTGCCGGTCACCGATCATCAGCGGCTGATTCGCGAGATGATCCTCCAGCTCAAGACCGGGAAGATCGATGCCAGCTACTTCCGCCAGAAGTTCGGCCAGGAGATCCTTTCGGTGTTCCGCGACGCCTACGAGTCGCTCATGGCCGAAGGCTACATCACGATCGAGGGGGACCGGGTCCGCGTCACCCGCGACGGCCTCCTTCGCGTCGATTCCCTGCTTCCCCGGTTTTTCGAGCCGCAGTTCCAGAACGTCCGTTACACGTAGACCGCGCGAGGGCGCATGAGCGTAAGTCATCCGCATATGAGCGTGAGTCAGCCCCAGCCCGTGATCGACGCCGTCGCCGGCAAGGCGCTGCTGTCGGAGTTGTGTCAGCCGTTCGCAGCGGGGCCCTTCGTTCCGGAATGCAACATCATTCAGCCGGAACACATTCCCCATCCCCAGGACGAATTGCTCGTGCATCACAGCCACATGACGCTCGTGCTCGAGCGGCATCACGGCAAGCCGGTGGACGTGCACGTTCTGGACGAGAACCTGGAAGGGGATTATTACCGCCGCAAGATCAGCCTCACCCCACAGGGCAGTGACAAAGTCGTCGAATGGGGAGTTGTGCGCCTCGACCTGCGTTTCATGCCCGAGGAGGTCAGCCGCGAGATTCGTGAAAAGCGCACGCCGCTGGGTGCGATTCTGATCAAGCACAAGCTTCACCGCCGCGTGAAGCCGCGCTATTTCCTGCGTTTTCCCGCCGGCAGCGGCGTGCTGAGGCTCTTCACGCCCGAGCCCCAGGGCGAGGTCTACGGTCGCCTCGGGATGATTTATTGCGACAATGAGCCGTGTGTCGAGCTGCTTGAAATCGTCGTGAACACGTCGCGATAATCTTCCCCCGGATGCCCACCGACTATTCCATCACCCACCGCGTGCAGTTTTCCGAGACCGATCAGGCGGGAATCATGCACTTTTCCAACTTCTTCAAGATGATGGAAGAAGTCGAGCATGCTTTTTTCCGCTCGGTCGGGTTGAGCGTCTCGATGCAGCATGATGACATCCACATCGGCTGGCCGCGGGTTTCGGCGAGCTGCGAGTTTTTCGGGCCGGTCAAGTTCGAGGATGAGGTCGAAGTGAAAATGCGCGTGGCCCGCGTCGGAGAGAAATCGTTCAGTTACGATGTGGAATTCTTCGTCGACGGCAAGCGGGTCGCGCTCGGTAAGACCACGAGCGTTTGCTGTGCTCTGGACACCGGCGACATGCGCTCCATCGCAATTCCAGCGGCGATTCGAGAAAAACTCACGGTAAACGCGCCTCCTGGATGAACATGTCGCGAGCCGGCGGATTGCAACATTCGTTGGTAGCAGGCACGCTCCGCGTGCCGTGGCTGACGGCACGCGGAGCGTGCCTGCTACTGCTCCTGATTGCAATGCCGAAGTCCAACGTCTTTGCCGAAGACTGGCCCCAATGGCGCGGCCCACGCGGCGACGGGACGTCGAGCGAAACCAACATCCCAACCCATTGGTCCGCCAGCGAAAACGTCCGGTGGAAAACCCCCATCCCCGGCAAAGGCCACTCCTCGCCCATCGTCGTCGGCGATCGCATCTTCCTCACCACCTGCCTCGAAGATCAGGGTCAGCGCGTGCTACTGTGCCTCGATCGCGCCAGCGGAAAACTCCTCTGGCAGCGCGTCGTCGTCCGGGCCATGCTCGAGCCCAAGCACAATCTGAACAGCTATGCCAGCGCCACGCCTGCCGCGGACCAGAAGCATGTATGGGTTGCCTTCTTTGACATCCCCAGAATTGAGCTGGTCTGCTGCGACCTGGACGGCCGCGAAATCTGGCGCTGCTCACCCGCAGAGTTTCATTCCATTCACGGTTTTTGCAGCTCGCCGGTGCTTTACGGAAACAGGGTGATCCTGAACTGCGATCAGGATTCGCCCGCCGCGTCGATCGTCGCCTTCGACAAAGAAACCGGCCGCGAATTGTGGTGTGCCCACCGGCCGAACCAGACGCGTTCGTATTGCACGCCGATCATTCGGACGCTCGCCGGCCGCGAGCAGCTTATCCTCAGCGGCAGCAAGTGCGTCGTCAGCTACGATGCCAACACCGGCCAGCCGATCTGGGGAATCGACGGGCCGACCGAACAATTCGTCGCCAGCCTCGTCGAGACCGACGGGATCGTCTTTGTCACCGGCGGCTTTCCGACCTATCACCTGGTCGCTATCGATCCCAGCGGTTTTGGCAACGTGAGCAACAGCAAAGTGCTCTGGCACGATCACCGCGGCGCCGCATACGTTCCGTCGCCGATCGCGGCTGGAGATTATTTCTACGTCGCCTCCGACGATGGCATCGGATCCTGCTGGGAAGCGCGGACTGGAAAGTTGATGTGGAAGCATCGCCTGGGCCCGCACCACAGCGCCTCGGCCGTCAGTGCCGGCGGCAATCTCTATTTTCCCGCCGACAATGGCGACACGTTCGTCCTCAAAGCCTCGCCCCAACTCGAAATGATCGGCGTCAACTCTCTTGGCGAGGAAACGCATGCTTCGCCCGCCATTTCCCAGGGCGACCTCTTCATCCGCACCCTGCACAATTTGTATTGCATCAGGTAGCAGGCACGAATGTGGCACAGCCGCCCCGGCTGTGCTCTCTTGCAAAAGTGGAAGAGTTTCGACCTTCGGTCGAACACAGCCGAGGCGGCTGTGCCACAAGCGTACCTCCTACAAAAATCGCCTCAGCTCGAGGAACTGCGCCGGAAGTTTCGTCGAACCCAACATCGCCAGGTCCGCCAGGATCTCCCCCACCACGCTGGCGAACTTGAACCCATGCCCGCTGAACCCGCAGGCGATCGTCACCCGATCGTGCACCGGATGATGGTCGATGATGAAATGACCGTCCGGGCTGTTCGTGTAGAGGCACACCTTCATCGAAAGCAGCGGACCGTCGGCCGCGGGAATCATCGTGCTCAGGATCGGCCGAATGCCCCGCTCATCGCCCGGCTGCACCTCGCGGACAACCTGATCGGGATCCGTCGCCGCGCCCGGGGCATGATGTGCAATTTTGAATCCCGGCACATCATCCATCATCGGGAACCCATAATGCAGCGTCCCGTCCAGGTGATCGATCGCCCAGACGGGAATCCGTCCAAAGGCAAACTGCTGTGGCTCACGAGGCCAGACCCACGCCATGACCTGCCGGGTGACGAGGAGTTTCACCCCGAGGTCGCCGATTAGCGTGCTGCTCCACGGCCCGCCGCAGAAGACGAGATGTCCGGCCTGATATTCCGCGCGGTCGGTCCGCACCGCGACGCCGCCGGCATCGGCGCGCCATTCGATGACGCGCTCCCTGCCGTGAAGTTCCGCCCCGGCAACAAGTGCAGCATTTGCATACGCCGCCACGACCCGCTCCGGCAGCAGAAACCCGGCGTTGGGCTCGTGCAGCGCCATCCAATCTTCCGGAACGCGAAACTGCGGATACCGGCGACTCAACTCCGCGGCATCGATCAACTCGTGCGGAAGGCGATGCTCGCGGGCCGATCGCAGCGAGCCGCCGACCACCTCGCCTTTTTCCGGGCCGATATAGATGCCGCCGGTGAGATGAAGGAGTTTTTCGCCGCTCAGCGCCTCCAACTCATGCCAAAGCTCGTAGGCCCGGCGCAGGAGCGGCACGTAATCGGGGTGCTCGAAATAGGCCATGCGGATCATGCGCGATTGCCCGTGCGAGCTGCCCAGGGCGTGAGGAATATCGAATTGCTCCAGGCCCAGGACGCGCACGCCGCGCCGCGCCAGCTGATAGGTCGTCGCCGAGCCCATGGCGCCGACGCCGACGACAATCACATCGAAGCGGTTCATCCCGGTATTGTCGGTCGGCATCCCGTCGCATGTCGATCCTCCTGGCAAAGCAGAAAAAAGATGTTTCCTGATTTGCACCCCTTTGCGTTACATTACGACCCGAAGGAGGCAACATGCGACCTGGACCGATCTGCGTTTTGAGTTTGGTGATTACATCGAGTTTGTCTTTCGGCGCCGCCCCGGGCACGCCCGGCGGGCTGCCGCCCGATGCCGACAACGCCAAGGCCGCGCTGGATAAATCGCCGCGCCACGGCGAGTGGGTGGACATCGCCGTCCCCGACAAGAAGGTGCCGCTCAAGGCTTACATCGTTTATCCCGAGCGCTCCGACAAGGCGCCCGTCGTGCTGGTCATTCACGAGATCTTCGGGGAAACGGATTGGGTGCGCGGCGTCGCCGACCAGCTCGCCGCCGACGGCTTCATCGCCATCGCCCCCGACATGCTCTCGGGCCACGGCCCCAATGGCGGCGGCTCCGACTCGCTGGGCGGCCAGCAGAACGTCATGGCCAAAATCCGCGAAGTCCGCGCCCCTGAGGTCATGGCCGACCTCAACGCCACCCGCGATTACGCCCTCAAGCTTCCTGCGGCCAGTGGCAAGATCGCCGTCATCGGATTCTGCTGGGGCGGCGGCAACAGCTTCGCCTACGCGGTCGCCCAGCCCGGGTTGAGCGCCGCCGTCGTCTACTACGGCGTCCCGCCCAAGAACGACGACATGGCCAAGATCAAAGCGCCCGTCGCCGGCTTCTACGGCGGCGACGACGCTCGAATCACCGCCACCGTCAAGCCCACGCAAGCGACGATGGGAAGCTTGAAAAAAACCTACGAGCCACACGTTTATGAAGGCGCGGGCCATGGCTTTCTCCGCGCCCAGAACGATCCCAACCGCGGCGTCGCGAACATGAAGGCGAGCGAACAAGCCTGGCCCGCCACGATTCAGTTTCTTCGCGACCACACACAGTAATCCCGTGCGTCAGCACCTTCTCGTTTAGCCGCCCCGCTTGCGGGGCGCGCTCGGACGCTCACCGGTTGGTGAATCCGATCATCCCAGCGTTGCCAAATCGCGAAAATAATTGGGATACGTCTTATTCACGCACTCGGCATCTTTGATCACCACCCCCGCCGACCTGGTCCCGGCGACCGCGAAGCTCATCGCCATGCGGTGATCGTCATACGTGTCAATTTGCGCGGGACGGATGCGGTCCGGCGGCTGAATCGTCAGATCATCCCCTTCCACCTCCACATCTGCGCCCAATTTCCGCAGCTCAGTGGCCAGGGCCGCGATGCGGTCGGTTTCCTTCACGCGAAGCGTATGCAGGCCGCGAATCGTCGTGGGGCCCTGAGCGAACAGCGCGACGACCGCCAGCGTCTGCGCCTGGTCGGGCATCGACGACAGGTCGATCTCGATTCCTTCCAGCGTTTCGGCGCCCGTCACGGTAATCGAATCCTTCTGGACGTTCGCGCCCGCGCCCATTCGCTCAAGCACCTCGACAAACCCGACATCGCCCTGAAGGCTGTGCTTCCCGAGGTTTTTGATCGTGACCTGCGATCCCGGATGAATCGCCGCCACGGCCAGAAAATACGCCGCATTACTGGCATCCGGCTCGATCGCATAATCGGTGGCGACGTATGGGTCCTGTGGAATGATGATCTGCCTCGGCTCGCCGGTGAGCGTGTCGCGAATCAGGTGCGGCGTGCTGCGAAACTGGTCCATCAGCCGCATCGTCATCGCCACGTAGGGCCAGCTCGGCTGCTTCCCCTCCAGATCGACGCGCACCTCGTGCCGGGCGTACGGCGCCACCTGAAGGATTGCCGAGAGGAATTGCGACGACTGCGCCCCGCCGAACTTGATCAGCCCGCCGGGCAGTCCGTCGGCGATCACGTTGACCGGCGGGAAACCGGGCTCCATCACATATTCCAGTCGCCCGCCCAGATTCTTCAGAAGATCGACCAGTTGCCCGATCGGCCGCTGCCGCATGCGCGGGATGCCGTCGAGGTTGTAATGGCCGCGGCCCAGGGCGCACAGCGCCGTCAGGAATCGGATCGTCGTCCCGCTGTTCCCGCAAAACAGCTCGGCCCGATCGCGCGGAATTTTCCCGCCCATCCCGCCGACCGTCACGCGCAGCGCCGGGCGCTCGATGTTCACGTCGAAGCCCAGCTTCCCGAGGCATTCCAGCATCACCAGCGTGTCGTCGGCGAAGAGCACGTTGCTCAGTTCGCATTCCCCCTCCGCCAGCGCCGACAAAACCAGCGCGCGGTTGGTCAGGCTCTTCGACCCCGGCGGTGTGAGGGTTGCGTTAATCGGTCCGGTAATCGGTTCGACAGCCACGTCACTCATTGCAGCCGCTGATTATGCGCCTTTTGCCCGCCGAGCCAAAACGGGAACTTTTCGATGCCGTGTGTGTCGAAAGTGTGGACAATTAGACGCCACGAGAACGCCCGCATTTCCCCCTCTCCCTACGGGAGAGGGTTGGGGTGAGGGCCGTGGGAAGGGCGCCTTCGATTTCCCCTCACCCCAGCCCTCTCCCGAAGGGAGAGGGGAAATGCCGCAACTTGTGAATTGAAAGGAACCAGGACCATGAAACGTTTCCTCAACTCCGCGATTACCCTCGCCGCGCTTGCCGCGGCCTCTGAACTCAGTCCCGTCCGCGCCGCCCCGGCGGACGCGCAGACCGACGTCCCGGTCAAGGAAGTCGTCCTCTTCTCCAGCGGCGTCGGCTATTTCGAGCACTTCGGCACCGTCAACGGCAACGCCGACACCGTCCTGCGCTTCAAGACCGAACAGATCAACGACATCCTTAAGAGCCTGGTGCTCGAGGACATGGACGGCGGCAAAGTCGCCGCGGTCAACTACGCCAGCCAGGGGCCGATCACCCGCACACTGCGCAGCTTCCAGATCGACCTGACGAGCAACCCCGCGCTGGCAGACCTGCTCAACCAGCTTCGCGGCGCGCAGGTTTCGATCACGCAAAACCAGGGCCTTCCGCAGATCGAAGGCACGGTCCTCGGCGTCGAAAAACAGCAGCGCGCCGTCGGCGAACCCGCTCACCCACAACTCCAGGACCTCTGGATCGTCAACCTCGTCAATGATTCCGGCATCCAGCCGGTCGAGCTGGACAAAGTGGGCGGCGTGAAAATTCAGGACGCCGAGCTCCGCAAGGAACTCGCCAGCGCCCTGACCGCGCTCGCCCAATCGCGCGACAAGGACAAGAAGCCGGTCGAAATCCATTTCAACGGCAACGGAGATCGCCGCGTGCGCATCGGTTATGTCGTCGAGACGCCGGTGTGGAAGACAAGCTATCGCTTGATCCTCCCTTCCAAGGGCGAGGATCCCAAGCGCTCCGCTCTCCAGGGCTGGGCCATCGTGGAAAACCAGACCGACGGCGACTGGAAGGATGTGCAACTGAGTCTGGTGAGCGGCCGGCCAATCAGTTTTATCGAAGACCTGTATCAGCCGCTGTATGTCCCGCGGCCGGTCGTGCAGGCGGAACTCTACGCGAGTCTGCGGCCGCAGACCTACTCCGAAGGATTACAGGAGAAGGACGTGGATCGCATGTCGGTGCTGTCTGCAACAGCCGCCGCAGTCCCGTTGGCCCAGCCAGCCGCGCCGCAGATGTTGGGACGCCGGGCGGCGGGAGGGTCCTTCGGTGCTGGCAGGGGTGGCGCCGCCCTTGCCGAGAATGGTCTTGCCGACAGCTACAAAGCCCTCAACCCCACCGCCTCGATCGCTTCCATCGCCTCCGCCGCCAAGGTCGGCGAATTGTTCCAGTACACCGTCGGTTCGGTCAGCATCGCCCGCCAGCAGTCGGCGATGCTCCCAATCGTTACCGACACCGTCGAAGCCGAAAAACTCAGCATCTACAACCCATCGGTTTTGCCCAACAACCCGCTCCTGGGCGCCCGCCTCAAGAACACCTCCGGCAAATTCCTCATGCAGGGCCCGATCACCGTGCTGGCCGACGGCGCCTACGCCGGCGACGCCAACATCGACGACCTACCGCCCGGCCAGCAACGCCTCATCAGCTACGGCATCGACCAGGAAATCACCGTCCGCACCGATGGCGGCGGGCAAACCAGCGCCCTGCTCACCGGCAAAATCGTCAAAGGCGTTCTCGATCTCACCTACAAGCAGGTCCTCACCCAGGACTACACCGCCGAGGACAAGGCCGACGCCGCCAAGTCGCTGCTGATCGAATCCCCACGCCACCCCGG